>Ga0214917_10002281_pt1 | contig 23614 bp, 18 predicted proteins | sample LL_1208_BB_MetaG_FD_177983 | JGI IMG/M metagenome (GOLD analysis project Ga0214917, IMG submission 177983) | Freshwater microbial communities from Lake Lanier, Atlanta, Georgia, United States - LL_1208_BB | ecosystem: Environmental > Aquatic > Freshwater > Lake | place: USA: Georgia | collected...
AGGAACAAGTCTTTGTTCCGTCCTCACGATTATGAGGAGTATGAACTTCTGACAGCTCCCCTAAGGACCGACTGGCAGAGTTTGCTTGGCCACTGAGTGAATCTGGCCAGTAGTATTTAATGATTTCGAAGTTCGTTGTTGGGTGGATAAAAGATCGTATTTTCATATATTGGGCTTTTCCTTTTCGTTTATTGGATTAGGTGAAATGTTTTGGGTATGGGGTAGTTGCTTGAATTCTTAGTTCCTGTATCTCTATGGAGTTATCTCATACATCTGCAGGCATGAGCTGCCGCATCGCCATCACTTTCCAGCTGAACTGCACTGGTGTAGATGAGCATCCATTACAGATGCCGGCCGGCGGCTGATCTAAAGATCAGACTCCCCGGGGCGATGCTTAGGGTGTGCTAATTAGTTATCTTGGATTTACTGAAGTTCTGGTTTCTTCAGTTATTAGATCTATCGGTATCTGCGACTCATTTTGTGCTCTGATTTACTGCGATAGAGAGATAACTATACAAGAAACCTGAAAGTGCACAAGTTTATTTATCTCACTTTTTAAACAACGCTTTAGGCGAACTTATTCCCAATCTTTAGTTCTTTTGTTACCTCATGGCAACAATATTCCTGTGGCGTATTAGATACTTTACCTAGAAGGGTGGAGGCCATGGTTGCAAAGAAAGTCCAAGATATCACCGACTTGATGGCTCTGGTAGAGCTCGTCAGAAATAACCAGAGGGCTAAAGCCATCTGTGTCGTTACAACTCCAATCTCATCGCCACAGCCGACTTTCAGTGTTGAAGACATTGAGAAAGAAGTTGGCGACCTCGCTCAGATTTTTCTAGTCCAGACAGGTGATCTGACGAGGAGATTTGTTGATGAGTTATCCCCTAAGGCTGCTGTATTCAATGGCGCTGCGAAAATTTTCACACCAGACTGGGAGACGGTGGAGGAATGGCCACGGCTCTTTTACTGCCACGAGACCTTCAAAGTCAGAGACACCGACATTCTGATTGATCAAATCTGGAAGCTAGCGAGCGATAAGGATCTAGAGAGATACGCTAACCTCAAGGCAGTGCCAGCTGAGGCCACGGTCTCAAGAATCATGGGAGCTCGAGCCTTCGTTCTAACCAGCAATGGAGAGTTGGCCACCGTTAGACAGGAAATCACCTGCCCTGGAATACCCCTTGAGTGGTGGCTTCCAACTAATACCCGTATAAACGGTAAATACAACGAGGCAGAAAGACTTTTCCTTCCTCAGCTAGAAAGTCAAAGCTTAGATTCACTTGTAGAGATCTACGGTTACGGAAATCTAGCTCTTGTCCTCGTGAAGGAAGCGGAGCGCAAAAAGGGTATCGTTACCATCTATCCAGGTATAGATGTCCAGTTCATGCTTGAAGAAATATCTGGAAACGAGCGCGACCTTGTAACAGATTTTCTAGAGCCGGGCCAAGTTGTAGCGATGAGGCTCTATCGCGATCCTCAAGGCAGAACTCGTCTAAAGATGAATGACATCGATGACGATGAGGTTCCTGTTCAAGCTGTCCCCGTAATTGCTGGTGGTTCTGCTTGGTTAGTACCTGAACGAGACATCCCTATTGAAGAAACATCTGCTCCCGTTGCGATACAAATCCCAGAGGTTGAATTAGTAGCACCGACTGAGGAAACTCAAGTAGTCACTTCCTCTATCCCAATCCCTCAACCAGGAATATACAAGAGTCAACCTTCATCATCAGAAGCTGTTGTTAGTGGTCGCAAACATCATGAATGGATTGCCTATACAACTGGTCTAACAAAGCGGATTGAGTCCTTCATCTCAGAGCTCAAGGCTTTGAGAGCAGAGAACACTGCCGGATTCAATGAGCGAAATGCGCTGAAGCGAAGGATTGAGGAAATTAGTCGCAATAGCACCTCGGCAAGAAGAAAGATTGCTTCTAAAGATCCAAATAAATCAAATACCAGAACTAGAAGAGACCGATGGTCGACTAACGAAGACTGGTTCAATGAGGAGCTCAGAAGGGTCTGGATCTCTAGATATAAACCTGAGGAACGTAATTCCAGTTACCCTCTAGATTTATCCAAGTTCTCTTATGGGCCAATGTTTTTCGAAAGTGTATTCGATCCTCACCTCACAGAAGACGAACTCAGAAAGGCGGTAAGAGCAATAGTTGACATTGTCACAGGCCGTGAAGCAGATGCCCGACAAAACAGGGTTCATGCCCTAAGAGAATCAGACTCCCCTTCGGCATCTCAACGAACAAGGCCAGACGGCTCTAAAGCCTGGCGCGCCAACATCGAAGACAACACCCCGCAAGCAAGAAGACTTCACTACTGGAAAGACACAACAGGGCTAATAGAACTTGCCAAGGTTGCTAAGCATGATGATTTCTCGGCGTAGATCCGCCAGAACCCCATCTAGGAAGACTTCGCTTTTGAGGACGATGTTAGGAATAGCTGATGAGCCGGCTTATTTAAAGTTCGGAGAAATTGACTCCAAGGCTTGTGATGCGATCTCTCCGCATTCGCACGGATTGCCGTTTAGAAGCTGGAAATCCGAGGCGATTACCTGTACCAAAGATTGAATCGCCTCAGGTTCAAGCAACGAACCACAATAGCCGCCTCTTGCGTCTAGGTCCGAGGTGCAACAAGCTCCGTCTAGTACTCCGCCTTCATCGGCGAGAGTTACCAAAAACCTCGCTAATTCGAAAGCACCTCCAGAAAGCCCCTGTTCCTCCAGGTATTTACATTGATGGGGTTGAATCTTTCCCTCTGAAACAGTTACAAGACTTTCAACTTCTGGGTCGGGATAATTAAAAACTCTAGAAACGTGTTTGGCAGAGTAGCTGAATTCTGCAAGCTTGAAATCACCAACAATACATTCCAGATTCAGGTAGATGTGCCCAGGTTTAATTTCCGTATAGAAGTATTCGGAAAGTGCCTCGCGGAGATCCTCGTCTGAGCCGTCTAGAAATATTGGATCCCGCTCGCTCAACAATAAGTTGGAGTTTTCTATTCTGGCGATGAAGCTCTTTAGGTTTGTTTCCATTGATATCTTGATTCTCCTGATTGCGCTAATCGTTCATAAAGGATAACGAAACAAATAGCTGGATTTTCTCATTGCCCACTTATCTAATCTCCACGCGTAAGCCTAACTGCAGTCGCAGTCTAGTCCCGAAAGCTAGTCTTCCGCCCATCACGGTAAGGGGCGAGCTAGCTACTTTCCTACTGGAAACAGTTGCTATATGGAGAATATGTGCGAAAATCAAAATGACTGTTCGCTTGGGAGAAAAATGACAAGAATCATAGACAACAATTCGTTGACCCTAAGCGATTCTCTAAAAAACTCACTTCCGCATTCAAGCAGGCTAGACGCGTGTGTGGGATATTTCAACCTCAGAGGTTGGCGCGAGATCCGCTCCGAGGCAGCTTTAATGCTCAACAACCAGATCGAAAATGGGCCCCGAGTGCGATTGCTCGTTGGTATGGCGTTGAGCGGCGAGGATCAGGCGAGAGTCAAGTACGACATTTTGAAGGCAAGTGAGAATCTTGCCGTCATGGACATGACGCAGATTGCGCCTAGACGCTTAAAGTCCCTGGAAAGTTTCTCCAACCAACTCATGTGGGGTGTCCCTAACACTCCAGAGCAGTTAGGGCTTCAGGAATTGCTCCAAGACCTAAAGAGTGGTTTCTTGCAAGTGAAATTTCACGCCGCACAGCCTCTCCATGCAAAACTTTATGTATCGCATCTCGCAGTTGGGCCAACCCCTTTTCAAGCCGTAGTAGGTTCATCCAATTTCACTCCATCGGGCCTAATGCAAAACGGTGAGCTGAATTTAGAAGAAACCGACAGAGAACAGGCTCAAGAACTTGCCAAGTGGTTCAAGACCAAATGGGAAGATCCTTACTCCGTCGACCTTACGGATGACCTAATCCAGATTCTAGAAAACTCCTGGGTTAACAACGAACAACCTAAACCAAGATCAATTCATTTGAGGCTTGCATACGAATTATCAAGAGAAGCCCGATCTGGTAAATCACTCGACATCCCGAAAAAACTTCTTGACGAGATGATGCCCTGGCAGGAAGACGCGGTTCGTATTGCTACTCGAATACTGGAACAACGTGGCCTAGTAGTTCTCGGAGATGTAGTTGGATTGGGTAAAACTCTCGCTGGAACAGCAATCGCCGCAACTTTCGATGAAAGCGTTCTGATCCTTTGCCCAAAAAACCTCGAGAAAATGTGGAATGACTATAAGGATACTTACGATGTCCCAGGTCGAGTGTTGCCCCTAAGTCAAGCTATTAATGACCTGCCGGACATGAGGCCATACAAACTTGTCCTAATTGATGAGTCGCATAACTTGAAGAACAGCGATGGTAAGACTTGGGAAAAAATCCGCGAATATATCGCGACTTACGAACCAAAACTAATTCTTCTTACAGCGACAATGTACAGTGCTGGAACATCAGACATCACTGGGCAACTAGGTTTAAAAATTACTGATGATTTAGACCTCGGAATTAGGCCGGAAGACCTCATAAATTCGCTAGATCTAGGCGAGGTCGATCTTGCTCAGCGAAATGACGGTCAGCTAAGCAATCTTCGAGCATTCTCCTTATCGCCTTACCCAACAGACTGGCAGCGCCTTCTTAGCATGTTCCTAGTTAGACGCACACGAGAATACATCAAGGAGAAATACGGAACAATCGATGCCGATACTGGTGAGGTTTATTTCACTTTTAGGAATGGTACGAGATTCTCATTCCCCAAAAGAATCGCACTCCCTCTTGAATACGAAGGTGGCGATAATGATCCTGGAGACCTGCTTGCAAGCGAAAAGAACTTCGATGTCATCTACAATCTGACATTTGCAAGGTATGCGTTGTCGGGATACCTTGTCAAAATTGAGGATTTTGCCACTGGCACCGATAAGTTGCTCTATGAGGATCTGAGAAAGAATAATGCGGTGACAGGCTTTATCCGCACTACCCTTCTGAAGCGGTTAGCGTCATCGCCAAAAGCATTCTTTATTACCGTTGAGAAAATGCTTCTGCGTTCGTGGGTCACTCTCTATGCGCTAGAGAATGGCCTGGATATTCCGGTAGGAACTTTGGCGGACTCCGCCTACAGGGCCGAAGAAAGTGATGACCCTGAATTCGACTTTGATGACGCAACCGATTCTGAAGGGGCCGTGATCGACGGATCTTGGGCCCAAGGATTGGAGTTTGATAGCTGGATGGAGAAAGCACAAAGTGCTTACGAACGCTTAACTAATAAAGGTGTGAGAAACCTTCGCTGGGCAAAACTGGATTGGTTCGATTCCCAAAAGCTTAAGCGTGCAATCTCTAGCGACGTAAATCAACTACAGGCAATAATTGATGGCCATGGAGCATGGGATGTAAATCGTGATAGCCGTCTAAACGCTCTGGCTGAATTAATTGCGGAAAAATCAGCGCTAAACGAAAAAGTTCTTGTTTTCTCGGAATACAGAGACACTATCGACTATGTCGCGCGACACCTACCAAGCTTGATCCCTGGCGTGAAAATTGGAAAGGTTTCTGGCGCTACTGAAGACGCGACAAAGTTTGCGAGGATGTTCTCGCCCAAGAGCAACGAGAGCCTTGGCGGTTTACCCGACGGCGAAGAGGAAATAGATGTACTGCTCTCGACAGACGTTCTGAGCGAAGGTCAAAACTTGCAGGACGGCTCCAATGTAGTTAACTGGGACATGCCGTGGACAATCATAAAAATCATCCAGCGAGCTGGCCGTGTAGACCGTATAGGTCAAGAATCCCCCATCGTCAATATCTACAGCTTTCTCCCGCACGATGGTGTCGAACGAATGTTGAATCTCATCAAAGCTCTGCGAAAGAGATTGAACGAGAATGAGCAAATTCTTGGAGGTTCAGAGGAATTTCTTCGTGATCAAGTCCAAGCAGATAAACAATTTGCTGGTCTGTTCAACGGAAAGGCGATTCTTGACGGGCCTGAAGGTGACGTCGATTATGGTTCATACGCTCTGAGAGTGTGGGATGAGGCAACCGAAGCTGAGAGGGATGCTGCACTCCAGTTAAATCCAGGCGCTTATAGCACGTTGGCTGCAATCCCTTCCAAAGGTGAAGGGGTTCTTACACATGCAAAAGCAGTCCATATCAATCAGGGCGAGCTCGACTACCTAGCTTGGGTTGGATCAAATGGTTCAGTTCGGGCTTTGACACAGCTCGAAGCTATGCGAGACACTTTAGCCACACCAGGAACGCTTCCACTGCAGATGCTTGAAGATCACTTTAAAGCAGTGTCTAAGGGCTTGGAAGAGGTAATTCTTCCTCAAGCCAAGGTGAAACACACTATCGCAAACTATGGAATCCGACGACAGCTCTATGAACTTCTGACCAAGGGGCGAGATGAGCATTTCTCTCAAGATGACCTATTTGAAGCGGACACTCATCAAACGATTGAGGAAATGTGTAGCGAAGCTTTGCAACATCCAATTGTTGAAAGCTCAAAGAGCAAAATTGCTGAACTTCTGAGGTTCAAGAAACGATTGGGCGAAAAGCAGGTTCTCCTGGATCTAGTTGAGATGTTCAAAGCTGGGAGGCTCTTTGATTCCAGCACTTCGGAAATTTCAAACCTAACTGTTATGTTGTCGATGGGATTTAGAGCCAATGAGTAGACCACTTTATGTTGAAATACGTGAGTCCGCTAATTCAGGAGACCTGAAGTCAACCTTCATTCAGGTAATGGGTTGGGGTGCTCCGACTGGAGGAACAGTAAGAACACAAGCTTCTGGACAGTTCTGGGACGGACAACTAATTGCCAACTTAAAGGGTTTCAACGTACTTCGAGTCCCTGTCGGAGAACTGCCGGATACTTCTGTTCAACGTGAAGTGGATAAGGCATTCTTTAAGCAGTTCGCGGAACGAATCACGATTTTCCAGTCCCCTACTATGACCTCTTGGCTTTGGCCGAGAAAGAGAGCAAGTGGATTCCTCGCAGCGGAGAAGTACGAGTACCCAACTGGTTCAATGCCAGATTATCTAGCGCAAAAACTTGCTGCGATTTCCTTTAGTGTCGCAGACCACACCCGAGGGATCACGCTTGGTCAAGTAAGAGACAAGGTCAGGGGGCAGTTTGATACGTCAGAAGTTACAAAGAAGTTCTATGAAGATTTCAAGAATCAGCACGAATCACTAACCGCCCAGATTCAGGGGCTACCTGAATCTGAGTCTCACTCTTACTCGAGCCTTTTGCTCAACAGGCTGATGTTCATCTACTTTCTTCAAAAAAAGGAATTCATAAACGGAGATTCAAACTACCTTCGTAATTGCCTACACAAGATTCAGAAACTAAATACAGACGTAAAGTTCTATAGCTTCTACAAAGATCTACTTCGTACACTCTTTTTTGATGGCTTGAACAAAAAGCCTCACAATTTTTTGGATCCACAAATTGCCGAGATTCTAGGGGATCCTCCTTACATCAATGGCGGGATCTTCGGTGCTAGCGAAATAGAGCAGGCTTTTGAGATTGATATTCCAGACAAGGCTTTTCAAGATATCTTTGATCTATTTGATTCCTACAGATGGCACCTTGACACTAGCCCCACAGGTAACTCAAATGAGATTAACCCTGAAGTCATAGGTTACATCTTTGAGCAGTACATCAACTACACCGCGAATGGTAAAAAAGAGAAAGGCGCTTACTACACTCCCCAGGATGTTTGCGGTTATATGGCGAAAAATACAATTATTCCGAATTTAATCAAGCACTTCTTGGATGAGGATCCGCGCAGTTTCACATTCGTAGAATCTAACGTCGTTGATTATTTGATGGCTGACTTACTCGTTGGGTGGGACTCTGAGAATTCAGCTTGGGTGCCTGTGGGTGACGAAATATTAACATGGTGGAGGTCCACAGCCGAGAACTGGTCCAAACTAGACGATCTTGTTCCGCCCCAGGACATCGGTCTTCCAGGCGAGAGCTGGGTGGAGCTGCTGCACCGTCGCGAACGTGTAGACAAGTTGGTTTCCGACATTACAAAAGGGCAGCTCTTGGGCCACGAGGACTATGTGAGTCTTCCATTGAACTCACCGAAAGTTATCAATGAATTCCTTTCTACACATTGCCCCCCGGAGCGGCTTAAGAATTTTTGGGAAAAATTACAGTCCCTAACGGTGATAGATCCGACCTGTGGCTCAGGAGCATTCCTTTTTGCCGCAATGGAAGTACTTGAAGATCTCTACATAAGCACACTTGAAGGGCTCGAAAGATGCGAAAAGTATGACACGAAACACGATATCTCACCGATTCTTGAATCCACCAGAATTCATATCAATCAAAAATATTTTATTCGCAAAGTTATTACTCTAAATAATTTATATGGAACAGATTTGATGGCTGAGGCGATCGAAACCGCGAAACTCCGTCTCTTTCTATCCCTAGTGGCCTGCTTAGACTCTGGGGTTGAAATCGAGCCCTTGCCTGATCTCGATTTTAATTTTAAGGTTGGAAATCTGGTTGTTGGATTTTACGATTCAACCGATGCCGCGAGAGTGAGCGACAACATCTGGGCATCAAATTCACTAGATGATTTGCTCCCTAAAATCAAAGAATTTGAGGCTCTCCAGCTTCAATTCAAGGCTGACATGAAAGCCCTTAATCACGAAGATTTATCATCATCCAAAAGTAATTTAGTGTCCATCTCAGGATCTCTGCGCAAGAGGTGTAACGAAGTCTACGGGGAGGCGCTGAATATCGACCCCTTGGATCTCGCAGATTGGGTTCGAAGAGTTGTCCCCTTCCATTGGTTTATAGAGTTTCCGGAAGTCGTTAGAAACGGGGGATTTGATATCATTATCGGCAACCCGCCTTACATAAAATCAAGCGACATGTCCAAAGCAGACAAAGCAACAGTCGTAGGCTACGCGTCTAAAGATTGCCCTGACTTCTATGCGGTCTGTTATGAAAGAAGTCTTCAACTTCTCAAGCTTGGCGGGCATCATGCGTTCATCGTAATGTCGAACTTAGCATTCGGAAATAAATTTGCAGCGTTACGAGGAAAATTCTCGGAGCTAGGCTTCTCTGAATGGTGGGCCACTTTTGGCAAACGCCCCGACAGCCTATTCAAGGGGATACAGGTGAGAAATACTATTTTGATTCTCACATCAGGTACCACGAAGCGAAGCTCTCACCACAAACTTTTCAATGCCAAATCTAGACCCGCTTTGTTTTCCACTATGGAGTACACGGATATAAAGAGAGACGGAAGTGAATTCCCGTTGCGCGGCGGGCTGGCTAATGATCTAGTTTTAGCTATTTCTAGGGCAACTAGACCAAGCGGCCAGATGTCAGCTAAATCCATTTACTCCAGCCGAAGTGCAACTTATTGGTATTCAGTTCTGCCCGAGCAGGTTCCTATCCTTGACGCTCAAGGAAGGCCCATTATGGAACGTAACGAACTTAATAAGGAGATTAGGCTTCTCACAAGCGAACCACAAGATGTAGCTTTAGCATTACTCGGTGGCAAATTGGGCTATCTATGGTGGGCTGCCATTGGGGATGATTTCAACTCTGGTCCACTCTTCGGCGAGAAAGTTCTCGGATTACTAAACGGAATTTCCCAAGACCCCGAGTTAAATAGGATTGCGGGCGAGGTAGTCACAGAATCAGAGAAACTTTACTTTGCATCCGCAAACGCAAAGGCTATGTACATGAACATTCGATGGTCAGAGGCTAGAGAAGTTACAGACAAATTTGATTTCCGGGTGCTAGAGCTTATTGGAATGCAGGATTCTTGGCGCAACCTAAATATTTGGTACAGGCAGGCGATGAAGTCCAGCGGTTCTAACTCAAATTCGGTAACGTTCAAAGCCGAAGAAGCAAGCGACTTGAAGCTATGGTATAAAAACAACGCTCTAGGCTAATTGACCAATAAACCAAATGTCCTTGTGTATTCGAGTAAGTTTTACAGGATCTTCTTCAGCGTCAGATTCGTGAACTACATCACCGTAGGTCGTGACGTTGAAGATCTGGCCTTGGGCGAGAGAACTTGCAAGAAGTTTCACAAACTCTTTAGTGTCTTCCTTGGAAGATTCGGAGAGTAAGCTCCCCGTCTGTAGATCTTTCACGTCGCTTCCAGTGAACTCGTAATCATGTGGCAAGTAATAGCCTCGGATATCATCTGGGTTGACGTCTGGTTCTTCACCAAACCAACCAATGAGAATAGGGACGCCTTTTATGTACCCCATAACAGCGCCATCATCTGAAACTCTTATGTCTCCGCCCTGAGGGAAGTATCTAAGCCACTCCCTGACTTTCTCCTTACCGTTAGGGCCCATTTCGTGGGCCACTGATACTCCGTCTTCTAGGGCGTCTCTGAGATTCTTGTTTAGCTCGATGACCCTAGAACCAATCGGACCATTCCAGACTGATCCAACTGGTGGACGAGCGAAAATTCGATCCTTCTTAACTTTAACTTCGGAAACGAAGGCTTCGACTTCAGGAGATTGTGGCTCTTGCGGCCCCAGAACTTCTGGTTTCCAACCATTTCTAATCTCGTGAATCCTATGCATTTGTTTAGCAATTTCCTGCAGCAAAGAAAGCCCCGACATTTGAGCCAGCGTTGACATTACGGTCAAAATATCTTCCAAGGTGTCTAGGTCAGGCTCAAGGCTATAGTGCATCCAGCTATTTAGTTTTCTTCTTAGAAGATCAGCCTCGTCTTTCCAGCCATCTGAGAACCCTGGGATCGCACTTGGAAGTGGAGATTCTGGGGCGCTGGATTCAAAGAGCAAAAAACGAATGTCTAAAGGATCTTTGTAGTCGCCTTTACCTTCTTTCTTGCGGCGACTTCTAAGTTCTGAGAACCAGGTCAATTTCCCAAGCGAGAGAAAGTGCAAGTTGACTATGTTTCCTAGCTCTTGTCCGAATTCTTTTGAAGTCGCAAAAATAACTCCTGCGACATCGGCGACTGAATCTTCGGTGATTAGTCTTATTTCTGCTGCGGCCAATTTACTTACCGAAATCTTTCATAATCGCTAAAACTCTTGTGAGGGTAAAGCCAACCGCGATGAGGTCGTTGTTTCTGGCATTCGTGGTTACAAATAATTCGTTAGGTCTGTTTCCGACTTCTGCCGGTGCAAGCTCTATCCTTTTACCTACGTTTTCAGCTCCGTGTTTTTTGAGAAGATCCAAAGCCGACTGCCCCTCTAGCAAGCCATCCAGGTCTTTCAAAGTTGCTTGTTTCAATGTTGGTTGGGTTTGCGCTTCACCGAATTTCATAACACGAAGCTCAAATGACCAAACACTCTCATCCCCATTCGTTTTGTCAAAGATTCCCAATCTTCCTGCTGATGTTAGACGCTCATACTTCAGCTCTCCAGAAGAGTGAGTGATGTATCCCACCTCCGGCTTATCTGCTGGCCAGCGTATGATCCCAAAAACCATGTTCAACCCATCCAGAGTGGTTACACGAAATTTGTCACAGACCCCCTGTATGTCGAAGTCCCCTCTGCCCATAGGCTTGTTTACCCATGTTTGATCTAATTCAAGCCACTCTATTTCTGCTAGGCCCACCTGAATCTTTTCCATGTCTCTCCTAGAATCTTGAATCTGGCTCGTAAACGTAATAGATGGTCTGCCCTGTTATGTCAGGTCGAAGTACTGGAAGAATCTTCATAAAATTTCCAGAAAAACTGAATACGGAATTTTGAAGATACTTCCCCGCGAGGGCAATTACTAGATTCTCAACTTCTTGGCTCTTTAGCCGCTCTTGCCTCGACACAGCAAAGGAGTGTTCAATCCACTTCCCGTCCGCAGAAGTGCAGGTAACTGGTTCATACCTTAGACCTAACCTATCGAGGTCAGCTTGTAATTTTTCATTGAAAGCTACATTCTGCGCTTTCGAGTGTTCCTCGCTGAGCGGATTTGCAGCCGTGATGATCCAAAAACGCTTTAACAGATCTCTTAGCCTTGGAAGAGGTTGATGCCTGAATCCGGGAAGCTGAGAGTTGGTGCTCAAAATAGTTAACGGATCGAAAAGGTCATCAAGCTCAAAAGTTATGTTTGTGCTTAGGTAGAGTTCATGAAGCTCTTTAGCTTCGGTCGCCTTGTGGCTGCCCACCGTTTACCTCCTCCCCAGTTGGGAATACATTTATAAGTGTAAAGCGTCTGCATAGTGCTGAGATTGAACCGAACCACACCTCGAGAAATGAGAGAAAACGTGGTGTGGTTCGGTTCATTAGCCTGAATCCCTTAACCATGTCAACCTGGTTGTTGTGATTCAAGTATCTGGGCTAATGCGCTTGGGGAGAGAGAAGCCCCAAGCGCACAAAAGCCCAGAAGTCTTTAGTCTTCAGAGTCTTCTGACTTGCTCTCAAGTTCCTTGAACTTCTTCTTCATGGTCTCATTGCCTGAAGTTAGTTCCTTGATCGTGATCTTGTTTGCTGCAGCTGAAGCATCACCTAGATAATCTCCGACCTTCAGGAGATCTGCCTTAGCCTTCTCGAGTTGGGCGATGGCGTCATCGATGTCCTTCAGTGTCTTGCCGAAGAACTCGGTTGCCTTTGCAGCTTTTGCAGCAATTTTGCCCTGCATTGTTCCAAGCTTTTCTTCGAACTTTGAAAAGTCGAGGTTCTGCTGCTTGAGCTCGTTGAGCTGACGGATGGTGTTGATGTTGTTAATAGCCAAGGTTCGCAACAGAGTGATCAGTGGAATGAAGAGCTGCGGACGAATGACATACATTTTGTCGTAAGCGTAAGAGACATCTACGATTCCGTCGTTGTATACAGGGTTGTTTGGCTCTAGCTGAGTCACTAGAACGGCAAACTCGCAGCCCTTCTTCTTACGGTCTTCGTCGAGCTTCTTGAAGAACTTTTCGTTCTTCTCCCCATCTTCCTGGCCCTCTTTTTCGTTCTTCATTTCGAACATGATTGAAAGGAAGCCAAGACCGTCGTCCGTGTAGTCTTTGAAAATAAAGTCGCCTTTAGTTCCCTTTTCATCGTCCGGAGAATTTTTTACGGCTTTGGTATCCTTCTCGAATTTGGCGTTAGGGAATGCGTACGATCTCACCTTGTTGAAAGAATTCAAGCAGTGCTCTTCGAGATCTGCTCCAATTAGCGCACTACCAAGTCTGTGTTTGAAATCCTTCAATGAAAGAATCTCATCCTCAAAGCGCTTGCGCTCAATCTCGCGAGCACTTTTCTCTGCAGAAACAGCGGCATCTTTCTCCGTCTTGACAGCATTCAGTTCTGATTGCAGCTCAACCTCTTTGGTTCTAAATTGAGCGGCCGCGGTATCAGCGGCAGCCTTTGCTAAGTCTTCTTTGGATTTTAGGTCTGCTTCGAGCTGGGCAATGCGACGTTCTCTCGCCTGAATAGATTCATTCTGGGATTCTGCTTCCTCTTTTTTTGCAAGCGCAATTTCAGTAGCCTTATTGTCGATCTCCGCCTGAAGTGTCGCGATTTGCTGATCTTTTTTAGCCAGCTTTGCTTCGGCTTCCTTTTGAGTTTCAGAAACAGCTAGCTGAACCTTAGTGACAGTATTTGCCTCTACCTCTTTGAGGCGGTGCTCGATTTCCTTGTGGAACTCCTGGGTTCGAACCTGTTCGAGGATGTTAGCGTAGTCTGCCTCATCAACGTTGAAAGTTGCGTTACAGTCTGGACATTTGATAGTAGTGCTCAAGATTGTTCTCCTTGTTAGTTTTCTTCTTTGTTGTTGTCTTGTTCTGGCTTACCTCTGCCAGGGAGTATTAGTGACGCTGGTAGGCGAAACAGTGGGATGAATAACGGATCGCCAATCATGTCTTCCACGTCCATGTAAAGCGATTTCTCTATATCTTCAAACTCGTCCGCCCAGCAATAACTTCCCGAAAAAGTCATTTCTTTCGAAATGTTTGGATGAGCGTACTCGTAGTAATAAGAGATAGGTTCAGCTGTCAGTCTTTCTACAACTTCAATCTGAGCTAGCACGTCTGGATCTATGTCGATCGGCAGGTTAGTTTCAGCGATGTGAATCATTAGTCTGTAGAAATGGTGGGCCACAGGCATGACTCTGCTTGGAGTTCTAACATAGAACTCTCTGAGCACAGTCGGGTTAGTAGCCATGACTGTCAATACGTTTTTGTATGGACGTTCACGGACGATTTCCACGAAACTATCTTGAAAAGTAAAAAGCATGAGACCTTATCTAGGAACTCACCATTTTGGGTAAGTTGTTTACTCTATACCCCGAATGAGAACAGAAGGTTAACGTTCGCCTCAGGCAAAATATTGTTTTAATCCAATTCTGTTTAGTCCCCAGAGTCCTCAAGATCGCACTTTGGGCAAATCCAAGCTGGGTCGTTCTCTCCCACAATGCAGCCCATAGATGCAAAGCCTTTCGGTGGATCCCCCGGCATAAGACCATAGATTGTTCTCGATAGTCTCTCGCCGCACTTGTCACACTTAGGCCAGGTGATGTCTTCTTCCGATTTCATCTCCTCGTAGCGAGACTCAAAGAACCGACACACATCGCAATCATCGCCAGGAGGTGGTACCTCTTCCCAATCGAGAGCTTCTTTGATTTCAGCCAGTTTGGAATCAATCCAGTCAGTTGAGCCTGTGTAAGAGATTAGGTTTGATTCAAAGTGGAGAGTGTTTTCAAAACTGTCTTGCTTTTGAGTTGCAGTCACATATACCCAGAATCCAGTATCAGAAACTTTGAATCCGTTCTTGCGCAATAGCCATTGATAGATTTCCATCTGACGACGGTAGCCGTCATAGAAACCGCCTTCGCCAAGTTCAGTTACAGCTTGCTGCCTTCCGGTCGCTTTGTAGTCAACTACATAGAGTTGCCCTTCTGCATCAACCCAAACATCATCAACTGCACCTGTAATTAGAAAAGCTCCGTTATCCGAAGTTGCCGTTACACCTTTGAAGTTATTGCGCCAAACATCTAGATCTGGGTGCTGAAATGGTACTAATTCCAAACCGTTGAACTCCACAATCGGGTGTGGCTTTGCAGATGCTCGATACTGATCGAATTCCTTCTTCATCTGATTATCGACAGCTACGTTTAGCGTGAACGGCACGCCTCCAGGTTTCTTGATTCCCTGTCGTACATCAAGAACGAAGCAGCGAGGGCAACGAATGTATTCCTCAATTTTGGCCCGAGACAATTTGAAGGGTTCGGTTTGACCTAGAACATACTGTGGACTTCTACCCATTTGAATGCCTTACTCCTTGGTTTGCATTGACTTGAATGTTTGATCTATTCATTGTCTTCTTCCTCATCGTCTTCGTAGCTCTTGGCCTCGAACTCACCTGAAGGAAAGTGCACAGGTGCTCCGAGCAGTTCGCCTGGGAATCTGAACATAGGTAGAAACACAGGCTCACTTAGTGGCTGACGCTCTTGCGACATTAGATAGTCAGCTGTCTGCTCCACTTCCCCTGGGAAACAATAGCCATATTCGCCCGTAACTGATCCATCCTCTTCTTCGTACGCATACTCGTAGACAAAGCAAGCAGGAGCTGGGGTTAGTCGCTCAACGGTTTCAATTTCATCGTGCAATGGGTAATTGAGCTTGACCGGAATGACGTACTCATCGATGTGAATTATGTGTGGGTAGTAAGGGTCCGGTACTTCTACGATCTCAGCGCAGGTGCTGGCTGCGAACTTCGCTAAGTCCTTAGCGCTTGCAGCTCTCACTGTAAGTACGTTTTTGTATGGAGCTTCTCGGACTACGTCCACGAAGATTCCATCCATGTGTATAAGCATCTTTGCCTTTCACTGCCAGCCTTGATTTGGTCAGTGATTAAATGTACTGCTAACCACTGACATTTGGGTCAGGATGTCTCCGGTTAGGCCTAGAGTAATCACGAGGCTCTAGAGTTAGGAAATCGCATGCAGGACTATGGAAATGGAAGGCTGATCTTCTCAGCTAGCGACTTGACCGGTGCTACCGAGTGCTCTTGGGCTACTGTCCGAAAGATCGACAAGAAGCTCGGTTTTGACATAGAGGTCCCTAAAGAAGCCGAAGACGGCATGCTGGCAAGGACTGGCGAACTAGGAAACATCCACGAAGAGAAGCAACTTCAGCAATTTCGAGACCAGTTCGGAGATCAGGTCATTGAACTAGGTAGACCTGACTACCGCTCCAAAGACCGTTCTTTGGAAGAACAAATGGTCGAGCTGACAGACCTGACTAAAAGAGCACTTGAGTCAAAGAAACCCGTTGTATTTCAGGCAACCTTCTTTGATGGTGAGTTTCAAGGATTTGCCGACTTCCTGGTTCTTCAAGATGACGGCAAATACGCGGTTTACGATACAAAGCTGGCAAGAAAAGCGAAAATCACCGCTCTCGTCCAAATCGGCGCTTATGCAGACCAACTTCAAAAGATGGATATCCCGGTTGCAGACCAAGCACATCTGATTCTTGGGGACAACTCGGTAAGCACGCATGACATCGCTGACATCATGCCTCTGTATTTGAAGAGACGTTCCGACATGATTCAGCTGATTTCTTCCAGGCTGGCTAACAAAAACTCCGGTGGTTCGGCTATTCAGTGGAATGATGACACTTACCCTGCGTGCGGAAGATGTGTGGTCTGCGAACCTGAAATCGAATCTACCGATGATGTCGTTGCGGTAGCAGGTATGCGCATGGAACAACGTGCAAAGCTTAGGGCCGCCAACATCTTCACGCTAAAGGAATTAGCCGAGACAAAACTGTCGAGCATTCCAGACATGTCGGCTAGCACATACCAATTGCTAAGGGCTCAAGCCAAAGCACAGTTAGCTACAAGAAAGTCTGCAGATAAGACTGTTCCGTATTACGACGTCTTTAAGCCAGCAGCTCTAGCTGCAATTCCGAAGCCTGATGACGGTGACATCTTCTTTGATTTCGAAGGAGACCCGTTATACAACGAAGGTTCAATCTGGGGTATCGATTACCTTTTCGGTTGGGTTGATCAAGACAAAAACTTCTTCCCTTTATGGGCGCACAACTTAGAGCAAGAGAAGAAAGCTTTTCTTGATTTTGTTGAATACATCAAAGCGCGACGAGCTGCACATCCAGCAATGCACATCTACCACTACGCGGCTTATGAGAAAACGCACTTGCTTTCCCTCGCAGCTAGATTCGGTGTTGAAGAGGAATACATTAGCCAGCTCCTTCGTGAAAATGTGCTAGTTGACTTATACCCAATTGTTAAGAGAGCTATCACAATTGGTAGTTACAGCTACTCTCTGAAGAAGCTTGAGCCTATTTTTGTTAAAGATGAAGAGCGTGCTGGCGTCACAAATGCGGCTGACTCTGTTGTTGAGTATGCGAACTACTGTGACCTTGTCGCCGATGGTAAAAATGAAGAAGCCGCTATCAAGCTAAAGGAAATCGAAGATTACAACGCGTACGATTGTCGATCAACTCTCGGTCTAAGAAATTGGCTGAAGGATGAAGCTGAAAAGGCAAATGTACAGCTCAGAGGCGCTAAAGAAACGCCTGAGAAAGAAGAAGCCGAGCCAGATCCTCTTTACACAAACTTGATGGCACTAATTTCAGACGTTCCACTTACCCAGAGAACTGCAGAAGACACTGCTGTTGCTCTGGCGGCAGCGGCTATCGATTTCCACAGACGTGAGAAGAAGTCCTTTTGGTGGGAGCACTTCAATCGACTTGAGTCGCCAATGGACGAATGGGAAAACGATAAAGACGTTTTTGTAGTTAACCATTGCGAAATCGTGTCTGATTGGGCTTTGCCGGATGGTCCAAAAGCCAAGCGCTTGAAGCGAGTGCTAAAGCTTTATACAAAGCCTGCTCCGGGAAGCAAAATTGCTGTTGGCGACCAGCGTTGGTTCCTGTACCCAGCCGAAGCTGAGCTAATTGCTAGCGAGGATAACCCTGGTTACCTCAGGGTGGCTAAGAGCGCAACGGTTATAGAGATTGAGAGCGATTCTGTCATCTTGATCGAAGAAGCGCTGCCTGTTGGAGCAGAAGAACACGACTATGTGCCTTTGGCTCTGGTCCCTGGGCAACCAATCGACACCCGAAACCTAGAAGAAGCTATCAAGGTCTGGGGTCAGTTGGTTCTAGACAGCTACCCGGACTTTAGCCCTGATCCAGCATTAGATATTTTGAGAAGAGTGTCACCGGTTGATTCTCCACTCGCACCTCTTGGAGATAAAGAGAGCTACGAAACAATAATTGACGCCATCTTGAGTATTGAAAATAGCTTCCTAGCTGTTCAAGGCCCTCCTGGCGCTGGTAAGTCATTCAACGGTGGCAAGGTTATCGGTGAGTTGGTGATGAAGTATGGCTGGAAGGTTGGAGTCGTCGGTCAGTCACACAGCACCGTTGAGAATCTACTACGCAGCATTCACAAGAACGGCGGAGTTCCAGCAGACATGATTGCTAAGCCTGGTTCAAAGAGCGACGCTGAAGGCGCAGCAAAGCTGCCTTGGGTTGTAATTGATAAAGGCAACAAGAAAGGTAAAGAGTATCGAGAATTCATTGACTCGCACTCTGCCTTCGTTGTCGGTGGAACATCTTGGGACATGGCTCATAGGGAAAGAGTTGGTTTCAAGGAACTAGATCTTCTGGTTATCGATGAAGCTGGCCAATTCTCTCTAGCCAACACAATCGCAGTATCAACTGCAGCGAAGAGATTGTTGCTACTCGGAGATCCACAGCAGCTACCGCAGGTAACACAGGGATTACATCCAGAGCCAGTTGATGGTTCAGCGCTTGGTTGGCTAGCTGGTGATGAAGAAGTTCTCCCCCAGGACTTTGGTTACTTCTTGCCTTCGACTTTCCGTATGACTTCTGAACTCTGTTCTGTCGTTTCAAGCAACTGGTATAAATCCAGACTCGGTTCTGTTTCTCCAAGTCGCAGCCTTGAGGGAGTCGAACCTGGTTTCTACCCCGTCGAAGTTGAACACTTCGGAAGCTCTACAGAGTCAGAAGCAGAGGCCAATAGACTTGTCAAACTAATCCAGGACTTGAAAGCTAAGAAGTGGTCTGACGAAGATTACTCGGGGTTGTTAATTGACGCTCCCGAAAGCATTATTGTGGTTGCTCCATACAACGCACAAGTGCAATTGATTCGAAGAAAACTAGACGCTGCTGGCTTCCATTCAATTCCAGTTGGCACAGTTGATAAGTTCCAAGGTCAAGAAGCTGCAGTTGCAATCATTTCTATGACAGCTTCATCAGCAGATGAGATCCCTCGAGGTATCGAATTCTTACTAATGCCTAACAGACTCAACGTAGCCATCTCACGCGCGAAATGGGCTGCATACTTGGTCTATTCGCCGAGATTACTGAACTTCAAACCAACCAACGTTGAAAACATGAGGCTAATCAGCAAGTTCATTAACTTAGTTTGGAAAGCTAAATAGGCTCTTTACCGCAGTCGAACATGTCAACCCTGTGAATACAGGTCTTATCAAAGACTATCCAGCTACCCCTAGGCGCTGACTTTGCAGCCTGGGTGTGCTGATCGCACATGAACTCGAATTGCCCACAAGGGCAGACGAGTCTGTGGGTAGCCTTTCCTTCACAGTCTTTGTAATCACAGGTGACATTGAAATCTAAGTGATTTATGAGATCTGGGTTGTGAAGAGTATTCGTCTTACCCAATTACCTCTCCTCAATAATCAGACCAAAGATCGCACCGAATGGATTGCCGTCGTCCTTCTTCAGCCTACGCAAACCACCCATAGCTTCTATCTTGTCTGGGATATCAAACTCCCCAAAGTTGAAGAAGTCAGACTCTTCAATTCCATAAATCGCGGTAAGGGTGGTTAGGAAAAACTCTGCCACCTCATCTAAATCTGGATCCCGCTCAAAGTACCTAACGAAGTTAGGGTTTCCTCCTGTTGATAGACCAGCAGAGTATTCCTCCGGAGCTACTTCTGGCCTGGTCCAGCCGATGAACTCCATCTCCTGGAATTGTTCTTCAGTTAGTGGTGGTTTGCAAATGAGGTTCGCCGAAGCTTCGAGCTGAAGTTCTCCAATCGAGCTCCAGGTGGCTTGAATGTATGGGGAAGTATATGGGCTTAGGTTGTACTTTCGCCCATACGTAGTCAGGTGGAAGTTTTTCTTCTCTGGCGCATCTAGCAATGACTTGATTACTCGAACCAGTGGCAACCAAGCGGGTCCAAGGAATGGGTTCTGCTCTACCACTGAACCGAACGTGACCTCTCTTCAACAGCTAGAACAAGGAGTTTGAGTCGGACATCTTGCTGGATACCAGTCATCCAAAAAGCTAGAAGCAACTCACACAGCTCGTCATCAGAAAGTTCAGAGATGAATGACTTTACCTTTTGCTCCCAAGCATCCCACTGCACAGGTAAGCCAGCTAGAACATTGTCGCTCGGGAAACTATTAACAAACTTCTTTAGTAAGTTCGCCGCTCTGCTCTTTCGTGCAGATAGTTCCTGGGGGCTGACTTGGTAGGTTGAGAAAACTCCGTCATCATCTCTAAAGTTTTCTAACTGTCTGTGCTTTAGCACATCCATCGCATGTTCAAACTCCAACTGCTGCTCAGGGTGTCTAGTTCTACCTGCGACAAACAACATGGATAGATGATCATCTCTGGCTTCAAAAGGGTTTGTCAAAGCCATGTCTAGATGCTTTGAAAGCATAAAGATGTCGCCAAATGGCCTCTCACTTAACTTGATCCTTTGCTGAATTACCCCATTCATGCTTGGAAGTCTCGAGAAGATTCTAGGAAAGAGGTCTCCTTCTTTCTCGCAGAGCATGTGAAGTTCTTTGATCAGGTGTCCAACCGATTGGCCACGCAAGTCATATGGAAGCTTGATGTTCGTATAAGGAGAGTGAGGGTTAAACACCTCAGGTCTCTGAACCTGAAAGCGGATGATCATGACGGACAGGTCCACAGAAACAAGCCAAATAGAGTCATTGACTGAATCCCAGTGTCTTGTTACCTCCTGCAGGTGCTGCTTTGACTTAGCATCCAGGGCAGTCGAACCTGCAAGCAACAGCAAACCAGGCAAGTCCTCCGGCTGGATGTCGTCAATAATCATGAAGTTGCCGAAGTGCATCCGGCCCTTGATCTCATACTTAACGTCAGTTGTGATGTATCTACATCTCATGATTATCCCTGTCTCCAAAAGTCAACATCTGCCACATTAAGAAGATACTCCTCAAAGTGCCGATTAGTGATAGCACCTTCACAGCGAGTGCTTCTAATCAGGTCGATGGCTTCTCTAGGCGTGTGCCCATCTCTAATCAGCACTAATGCAGTGATTAGACCTGATCTGTTGATGCCCGCCTGGCAGCGAATCAAAACCTTCTTGCCAGCCTTCCAGTCAGCGTGAGCTTCTCTAACTAGGAAAGTTAGGTCACGCTCTGGGTCAAGATCCCTCATGTCACCATCGTGGAAGGTGAAGCGCAGCTCCTTGACGTTTCTGCCTGCAGGGTTCGCCTGACTGTATGCAGTTACAACAGTGTCGAAGTCTTGCTTGGTTACCTGGGTCCGGATGTTAGCAAAAGCTCTTAGGCTCTCGCCTCTGCTTTGAGCGCCAAGCTCGTCATACTCATCGGTTCCTCCTTGGTAGAGGCCATTGAGAATTTCACTCCATAGAGTGTTTGGGTAGTACGGTACTGACATAGTGTTTCTTGTTCCTTATCTAAATTGGTTAAGTGCAAACAGCCTGACAAGATTTGAGATCTCGCCAGGCTGTCCAACTAATTGGTTTTACTCAGAGTCTTTGTCTCTGAAGTCCCTGCGGTCTCGCTGGCTGCGGTTGCTGTGTTCGTTCAAACGCTTCTTCTTGATGTTTAGATCATCCATCATCATGTATGACAGCAACGCAGTGCTCTCGCCCTGAAGACGCTTTCGCTGTCTCGGACTCATGTTGCTCATGTTCATGAAACGATCAAGTTCGATACCGGCAGCTTCAAGTAATGCATCAGCTTCCTTGTCTTTACCCTGGTCGTAAAGTTTCATTGCCTGATCCTTCACCTGCTGCAAACGAACAAGCTTGAGCTCTGCAACGATGTCCTCGTCTCGAGTTGGTTCAACCCAGTTCTCTGCTGAAACAAGTTCAACTTCGAAGGTTTGGCTGTCAGCGACTTTCTGACCGGTCAAGACATCGGTGTATTCCCAATCAACCTTGACTCCGGTCTTCACCCCAGGTTCAGCTAACTCGTGGCTATCAAGAATCAGATCGAACACTACGTTCTTCTGCTCACCACTGGCAACATCTCCAAGTGTTGAATCCACACGACCGTGGCCTAGCTTCCACTTCTTCATTCTTCGACCAGCGATGATGTTGCTGTTCTTTCCTGAGAAGTCTGGCCCTAGGGAGATCTTGATCTTCACGTCCAGCATGGTCTTCTGAAGCAAGCCATCGATTTCAGCCTGTAGACCATCGATAGCTTCAACTAACTCAATAGCTGCAACGTGGTTACCGTTACCTCCATCAGCTAGAGAGCTCATGATGTTCTCGTCATAGCTGTGACCGATACCGATGGTGCTGGTTGAGATGAAGTGTTCAGTTGCTGCGGTAGCAAGCTTTCCCAGAACCTGAGGGTTGATCTCACCTGAGTTAGCGTGCCCATCACTGAGCAGAATGATTGAGGTCTCGATGCCGGTTGGGGCGTTCTTTGCCTCTTCAAGAGCAGTCTTGTATCCAAGCTCTAGGTTGGTGCTACCACCATCTCTAAGAGCTGAAACAGTCTTAGCAACCTTTGACATGTTGTGCTCAGCGACTGTTTTCAGAGGAACATCAACAGATGCCTCGTCATCAAAGCTGATTACTGAGATTAGATCGTCGGACTTTAGTCTCGGTAGTGTCTCCAGGATGGTCTGCTTAACCATCTCTAGTGGGCCATGAGCCATAGATCCGGAACGGTCAACCACAAAGATGATTGCCTTAGCCTTCTGCTTGGTACTTTCCAATACTGGTGCAACCGGTGCAGTGATTTCTAACATCAAGCCGAGTTGTGTTGGCTTGCCTTGCTGGCACTTGTTGTGCTCGATTCTTGCATTGATCATTTATCGTTTCCTTATTTGTCGTCGTGCCTTGTGAGCACATTATGGTAAACAGCTAAAAGTGAATATTTATTCCCAAATGGATTTACTTTGGTTCAACGCTGCATTTAGTTCTAAGAACTCTGTGATCACAGCTGCAGTTGAAAACTAAAACCTCACCAATACGCGCATTCTGAATCATCACCGCGTGTGGAGTGCAGAGTAACTCTTTGGATGAGCAGACAGGACAAATCAAGTTGTGAGTTGCCATATCTTGGCATGTCTCCCACTGACAATGTTCATCTGCAGCAAAATCTTGCTCTGTGTGGATCTGCTCCAAGATAAGTTCATCTAGCTGAGCGTTAGTCACGTCTGTTCTCCGCGCTGTCCTGGTGTAATTCAAATTCAGGGTGAGAACCTTTTAGACCAAAGATTGAAGCTCTCGGGTTTCCGCTGTGTGCCTGGTAACGCTCAAGCTTGTCCAGTGAATAAATCTTCTCGTGAACACCGTGATGAATACCAAAGTAAAACATGTTCTCAACTGAGACGCCGTAGACCAATACCAAAGTAGACAGAGTCATCTCGACAACCTCAGCAATAGTTGGAGTGGTCTCGATTACCTTCACAAAGGAAGAGTGACTAG
>Ga0214917_10002282_pt1 | contig 23611 bp, 26 predicted proteins | sample LL_1208_BB_MetaG_FD_177983 | JGI IMG/M metagenome (GOLD analysis project Ga0214917, IMG submission 177983) | Freshwater microbial communities from Lake Lanier, Atlanta, Georgia, United States - LL_1208_BB | ecosystem: Environmental > Aquatic > Freshwater > Lake | place: USA: Georgia | collected...
CCCGGCCCCTGAGACGCTGCAGCCCTGTGTGGTTGCTACGGCTGCGCCTCCGCAACCACACAGGGCTGGTCTGTTGGAGGGCAAAACCCTAACTTAAAACCTGGCGTCATTCATGGGGGCAGGTCAATGGTGGTGAGCGATCGACCCGACGGCACGGGCGACCTGTTCGAGAGGCAGGACGCCTACTACGTCTACCTGCGAGACCCGCGCCGCGCAGAGGAAGCCATCCGCCGCACGAACGGCTGGGGAGAGAAGGCGACGGTGCCGGCGTGGATCTCGATGCCGTCGCACTGACGCCCCGCAAACAGCTTCACCAGCGGTTTGCGGCCGTCTGCCACGGTCCTGCCGGGGCGGGCCGCGGGTCTACCCGCAGATCTGAAAGCCGCTTTCCACCCGCCGTCCTGCGGCGCCCGTGACGGACGCCGCAGGATCAGGCCGGGCAGAAGGTGCGGTGCAGGCGGGCGAATGGTCCCCGCTGCACGGCCGCCGGGTCATTCCGGCAGGATCACGGCGTCGATCACGTGGATCACGCCATTGCTGGCCTTGATGTCGGTCTTGGTGACGTTGGACATGCCCTTCGCGGTGCCCACCTTCACACCGCCGTCGGTGGCGATCTTCACCGTGGCCCCGCCGGCGGTCTTGGCCTCCTTGAGTTTCACGACGTCCGCCGCCATGACCGAGCCGGGAACGACGTGAATCAGGAGGACGGCCTTCAGCTTGTCCTTGTTTTCAGGCTTCAGCAGCGATTCGACCGTGCCGGCAGGGAGCTTCTCGAATGCCGCGTCGGTCGGCGCGAACACCGTGAAGGGACCGGCTCCCTTGAGCGTCTCGACCAGGTCGGCAGCTCCGAGTGCGGCGGCCAGGGTCTTGAACGTGCCGGCTCCAACGGCCGTTTCGACGATGTCGCCGGCCTTCAGGCCCGCCGAGCCGAACAGCAGGAGGGCGGCGGCGATGGATGCAGAAACGATGCGGGTGCGAAACATGATGTCTCCGGAAAAGCGTGTCGGTGCGAAACCGCACTACTGTAGACCTCCGGGCCCAATGGCCAACTCGGAAAAATGCCCGTCTGTCTGAAAGGCTGATATCGGCGGATCCCGACGCGGACACTGCCCGCGACTCGCTCCGGGGATCAGAATCAATGGACTGAGAACTCTCGCGTGCATGCGGACGACCTGCGGCTTCCGGGTCATGCGTACAGCGATACCAAAGCCCCGGCCGCGACACCGATCGCCATCGCAAACACGAATCTGCTTCGCGGGTGCCGAAAACCGCCCCAGCGCCAGCCCGCGAGTGCCGCAGCGGCACCGGCCGCCAGGGCCAGCAGCGATTCCACCTGCGCGAGGTGCGACCGCGGCAGATCCGACGCCAGCCGCGCCATCCCGATGCCGATGCCCGCCGCCGCCGGAATCGCCGTGGCCGCCACGACCGCGGCCCGTTGGCGGAGGCCGGCAGGAATCGGTGACGGCGTCCAGAGAATCACCGCCCCCAGCGTGCCGCCGACGGCACACGCCAACGCACCGGCGGGGACATGTTCGGCCAGCAGACGCTCGACCGGGAGACCGGTGGCCCAGAGGCTCCACGAGGCACCGGCCGCGACCACGGGCATGATCCACGCGGTGGCAATCCGCGACCGCCGCGGAATCTCGAACGCCGACGCGAGCCACACCAGGCCGACCGCGACCGTCACGTCGAGAACGCCCTGATACGGTGGAAAGCCGCCGCGGCCGTCGACCCAGTCGAGGAGCGGCCGTGCGAACGACCGCACCGGGTCGTCTTCCGGCACGCCGACGAAGAAGCCGGCGAAGACCCGCATCCCGAAGGCCGCGAACGGGATCAGCCCCAGGATGAGTTCCGTCCAGCGGCCCAGCAGCGGGAGTGGCGCCACCCAGACGACGGTCCAGACGAGGGTGAAGAAGACCAGTTGCGTCATCTCGGCTGCATCGGTCATTGACGGCCCACACCATACCTGCGACGGGTCGCCGATGGATAGCCGGCGTGGCCCCGTGTGACGACGAGCGACCACGGCGACATGAGCGGCGGCGGCAGCCGCGGGTCAGGCCCGGCGATCCGCCCGCCCGCGGCGCGGCGGTCGGGCCCCGCCTGGTCAGGGTGCGTCTGGTCAGGGTGCGTCTGGTTTCGCCGGTGCAGACGCATCGATGTCGCCGGCGGGCGACGCGAAGGGCAGGAGCCGCTGTCGATCCTCGGAGGGCGGTGGCGTCGCCGGCCGGCCGTCGCGGCCGAGCCGCCGCCGGACCGGATCCTGCTGCATCGCCCCGCGCCGATCGCGGCGGCTCCCGTGTCGCTCGGCCACGCCACGGGCCTCGCTGCGTGCCTCGGGAGCGTTCCGCACGACGGCCAGCCGGCGCTTCGCCTCACGAACCGCCGCCGCATGATCCACGAGCGGCGCGGGATAGTCTCGGCCGATCACGCAGCCGGCCGTCCGCTGCACGTCGGACGGCATCGTCCAGGGCATGTGGACGAAGACCGACGGCACGCCGGCGAGCTCCGGGACCCAGCGACGGATGAACACGCCGCCGGGATCCTGTTCGATCGCCTGTTTCGTGGGGTTGTAGATCCGCAGCGTGTTGATGCCGGTCGTGCCGCTTTGCATCTGCAACTGTGACCAGTGGATGCCCGGCTCGAAGTCGAGGAAATGACGGGCGAGGAACAGGCCCGTGGGCCGCCAGTGGAGCCAGAGTGAATAGCTGGCGAACGACACGACGAGCGCCCGCATGCGGAACGTCAGCCAGCCGGTGGCGACGAGGCTCCGCAGGCAGGCGTCCACGAGTGGATAGCCCGTGCCACCCGCCTGCCACGCCGCGAGCCGTTCCGGGCAGACCTCCGTCTCGCGCAGGCCGTCGGCCCCCCGCAGCATGTTGTGAAACTCGATCGCCGGCTCATCCTCGAGCTTCTGCATGAAGTGGCAGTGCCAGTGGAGCCGGGCCTGCATGGCCTTGAGACTCCGCTGCCAGGCCTTGAGAACGCCGCGCTCCCGCGGGCTCGTGGCCCCGAGGAGGCTGGCCTGCACCGTGCGGCGACGCGCCTCGCTCGCCTGCCAGACAGTCCGCATCGAAATCGCACCGAATGCCAGATAGGGGCTCAATCGCGAGCAACTGGCCGCCGCCGAGAGCGGGCTCGAGATGCCGCCGGAATAGTGCCGCCCACGCCGCGCGAGAAAGTCGTCGAGCACGTGGCCGGCCGCCCGCTCGCCGCCCGGCTGGCGGTCCTTCGTGTCGGCGGCCAGCCCGAGCCCGCGGCAGTCGAGGATGCCGGCCGTCGCCAGCCGCGCGATGGTCGCGAGACCGCCGCGGCCGGTGCTCCGCGGCACGTCGGCACGGCTGGCCTCCATCCGCGCCTCCCACAGCCGATTCCAGCCGTTCCGCGAGGCAAGCCGGCGCACGACACCCGCCTGCGGCACCTCATGAAACTCGACGCCCGCTTCGCGGGCCCAGCGTCGCACGCGTCTGTCGCGGGCGTAGGTCACTCCCGTGCCGGTCTCCTCGTGGGCGACGAGCAGGCGAAAGCCCGTCTCGCGGCGCAGCTGCTCGAGCATCGCCACCGCCTCGCCCCGGCGGGTGACGAGCCGGATGCCGAGCCGTCCGAGGGCGGCGTCGAGCTCGATGAGGCACTCCCGCTCGAACGCCGCGTGGCTCGCATCGTGCTCCGGCTGCGCGAGCACCTCGGGCTCGTAGAGAAACACCGCGAACACGCCGCCGCCGCGGGCCCGGGCCACCGCCGCGGCGAGCGCCGGATGATCGTTCGTGCGGAGATCACGCTTCAGCCAGACGCAGACGGGAGGGATCGATTCGGCCATGTCGCTACGCCCCGTGTTGCCTCTCGAATCGCTTTGGCATCGCCGAGTAGCAGGCGAACACGCCCAGCACCGCGACGCCGTAGAGCATCGCCGTCAGCGCGAGGAGCAGATCGTAGGGTTTGGGCGTGGAGAGCGACACCCGCAGCAAGACCGTCGAAATCACGAAGCCGGCGTTGCGAAACACGTATTCATACCGCTCGTAGTACGCGAGCGACACGATCAGGAGGAACACGTCGGTGAAGATCATGAATTCGAAGAACCGCGGAAAGAAAAAGAGATCGACATCGGCCGGCTTCGCCGCCAGCCCCCCCGGCAGGCCGCCGGTCATGCCGAGCCAGCTGCAGAGATTGATCGCCGCCAGCGACACGAGGACCACCAGGAGCAGCAGGGCCACTCCCTTCTTGAGCGCGATGAAGCCTTGCAGGTCGCGATGGATCGTCATCTTCGGCGTCGCATCGCGAAGAAACGTGAAGCCGGTGACGATCATGAACATCAGCAAGGCACCGCCCATGTCGAGCAGCACCGCCCTGACCGCCTCGGGCTCGGCCAGCCAGTTTTCGAGCTCGCTGAAGCTGCCGATGTCCTTGAACACGCGGCGGACGACGATCAACGACACGATCTGATACTGCATCGCGATCTCGCCGGTGTGCGAGGCGGCCAGCGCGAACACCAGCAGCATCACCTCGTAGAACAGGATCACGCTGAACGGGGTGTAGACCGCGTGGAGCGGACTCTCATCGAGCCCCGCGAACAGCGTCTGCGGCAGGTCGGGCAGGACGCGGGCGACACCGATCACCGCCAGGTGGACGAGGAAGCCCACGGCGGCGGTCACGACGACGCCGCGTTCGAGCCACGTCCGCACCGGCGGACCGTCGAGGGCGTCGAACACCGCGACGACGAAGCGACCGAACGGGCTCGACACAGGCTGACTCCGATCGTGGCCGATCCGTGGGAAGGGCTTTCGGCCTCGTCAGGAACCGCGACCGGCTCGGGGCTCGCAACCGGACCGACTCGGCATCGCCGCTCAACCGAGTCGAACGAGCCCCGGCACGACGATCCGGGCCAGCGGACTCGGCGACGGAAGCAGGCTCACCGTCACCACACCCGCCACGTCGATCCGGAGCGGCACGCCGGCCTGCCGCAGAATGAGGAGGAGCGGAACCAGGGCCTGCACGAACCGCCGCATGCTCCACGCCGTCCGCAACGTCGCGGCGAGGAGAATTCCGGCGTCATTCGCTTCGATCACGACCGGGCGACCATCCACGGTTCCCGCGAGCCGCCCGGCCAGTATCAGTTTGGGTGCGTTCCCGTGTCCCTCGTCCGGATCTTCATCGTGCCATGCAGCACCCACTCTGCATGCTCCGCCGCCGGCCCGGTGCCGCTGGGAATCTTGATGTGCATGTTGTCGAATTCGTACGTGATCTCGGCCCGCCGACCGGTGAGATTGTCGTAGAGTCCGATCAACAGGTCCGGCCAGTTGTTGGTCTGGTTGCCCGCCATGAAGTGGCTCCTGGGGAAAAAGGACATCGCTATGATAGGCCCCCGGCAGCTTCTCGGGAGTCCGGCGTGGTATTCAGCCGCTCTCCACGGACTTCTCGCCGGTCCAAGCGAGATGTGTCACGCAGCGTCGTTGTCGGGACACCCGCGGCAGGAGCGTTGGTGGCGGTCCCGGCGTCCAACGGTCCTGATGCTCATCCCGCCCAAAAAACTGGAGAAATCGGTCCGCGGGTGGTTGCCCCGGCCCGGAAAACGTCTACCATCCGTCGCGGGGGGTCGACGTCGATCCACGCCGCGTCCGCGAACCAATCAACTTTCTTGCCCGGAGGGTGACCCGATGATCAGTGGCTCTTGTGTGTTGGCGGCAGCCATGCCCAGCCTGTCGATCTTCCAGTACAACGCGGTCGACAACATCTTTTCGATGACGGTCGCCACGATGGGGGCGGCGGCCCTGTTTCTGTTTTTGTCACGCGCCAACGTGGATCCGGAGTACCGGCCGGCACTGACGGTGTCGGGACTGGTCGTGGCGATCGCCTGCTACCATTACTTCATGATCCGACACAGCTGGCACGACGCCTACAGGCTGGCGGAGGGTGGAGCCGGCTACGTGGGCACCGGCGCCGCGTTCAACGATTTCTACCGCTATGCAGACTGGATCCTGACGGTGCCGCTGTTGATGGTGGAACTGGTCGCGGTCCTGCGGCTGCCGGAGTCGAAGGCGACGAGCCTGCTGACGCGGCTGGTGATCGCCGCGGCGGCGATGATCGCGCTGGGCTATCCGGGCGAGGTGATCGCCGATCCGAACCGCTGGGGCGAGCGGGTGATGTGGGGCGGCCTCTCTTCGGTGCCGTTCTTCTACATCCTGTACCTGCTGTGGACGGAACTGACGAACTCGCTCGACAGCCAGCCGCCCGCGGCCCGCAGGCTCCTGGAGATCGCCCGACTGGTGATTCTCGTGACCTGGGCGGTGTATCCGATCGCCTACGCACTGGGTGGCACGCCAGACGCGCTGCGGGCGAAGGCCGGACTCGCCGATGCCGCCAGCGGCATCGTCGGTGCCAATGGGATCGTCGGGCTGCAGATCGGCTATGCGATCGCCGACATGACCGCGAAGGCTGGCTTCGGCGTGCTGATTTATCTCATCGCCAAGGCGAAGAGCAGCAAGAGGACCGCGGGTGAGGCGGCCTACGCCTGATCGACCCGACCTCTCGGTCAAAGAGAGTGACAACATGCACGCGGCCTCGATGACCTTGCTCGCTTGGGCAATGATCGGGGCCGCGTGTTGTTTTCCGGCCGCCGCGGCCATCCCGGTCGGTGGCGTGCTGGCCGGGCTCGTCGCGGTGATCGGTCTTCCTCACGGGGCGGCCGACCATCGCTTCGCCAGGCGGCGGCTCGAGCCGATCCTGGGCCCGGCGTGGGGGGGCGTGTTTCTGCTGGCGTATCTCGCGATCGCCGGCGGCGTCGCACTGGGTTGGTTTTTCGAGCCGGCGGCCACGGTCCTCGTGTTCTTCCTGGCTTCGGCCTGGCACTTTGGCCAGGAGGAGCCGGACCTCCTGCCCCGTCCACGCGGAGCGACACTGCTCCGCACGGCCTTCCGGGTGGCCCGCGGTGGCCTCGTGATCTGGGTTCCGGTCGCCTGTCAAACGGACGAGGTCGTGCGGATTCTTTCGCTGACCGCCCCACACGGAGCAACGCCGCAGATCCGATGGGCCGTCGCTGCGTTGGTGGTCTGCTCGTGGGCGATGCTCGCGATCGAAGTGGTCGCCTTGGTCCGGCAGTCGCTGTCGGCCGTGGCGAGCACGGGCCGCCGGCGTCGCATCCTCCTGCTCGACGTTCTCATGCTCCTCTCGCTCATGACGGTGTTGGCCACGATGAATCCGATCGTGGGGTTTCTGGTCTATTTCTGCGGCTGGCACTCCGCCCGCGGCCTGAGACGACTGCGACGCGAACTGGGCGAAAGCTGGTGGCAGCTGGCGATGAGCCTGGCTCCGATGACGGCCCTGTCGATCGCCCTGATCGCCACGACGGCCTGCCTCGTGCTGCGGGCTCCGACCTGGAACGACACGCTGATCCGGGCCACGTTCGTCGGCCTGAGCAGTGTCGCCGTTCCCCATCTGGTGCTGCACGGGCTCGGCCCCGTGATCGACCGGATCGTCCGCCAGCACGCCGCACCGCCGGTCAGGTGGGGGAGCGCCGCATGAATCGGCCCGATGCTTTCGACCACGTGCTCGTCGGCGGCGGCCTCCAGGGCTGCCTGCTGGCGCACGCGGTCGCGCACCACCGGCCTGACGCCCGGGTGTTGCTCGTCGAGCGGGCGAGCGATCTCTGCGGAAACCACACCTGGTCGTTTCACGAGTCAGACATCCCCGAGCGGGCCCGCGTCTGGTTCGATCCGCTGGTCGACCATCGGTGGCCAGGGTATCGCGTCCGGTTTCCCGGGCTGTCTCGGCGGGTGGGAATCCCCTACGCCACGATCTCGTCCGCCGGGCTCCGCGAGGCGACGCGACGGCTGGCGGCCGAGGCGGAACAACCGGCACGCGGCGGTCTGGTCATTCGGAGCGGTGAGAGCTGCGAGATCGTTTCGCCGACCCGGATCAGGCTCGGCGACGGTTCTGCCGTCGATGCGGCCACGGTGATCGATTGCCGTGGGCGGGCGACGTCGCCCGATCTGCCGCAGGGGGCGGGCTACCAATCGTTCATCGGGCACGAGTTTCGGGTCAGTCGCAGTTGGCCTGCAGCGGAGCCGACCGTGATGGACGTGCGGGAGGATCAGGCCTGCGGCTTCGAGTTTCTCTACGAACTGCCGTTCGGTCCCGATCGCGTGCTGCTGGAATACACCCGCTTCGGCAATGAGCCCGCCTGCGACGAGTCGCGGGCGGAATCCCTGATCGCCGCGCGGCTCGCCGAGGCCGGCGTGGATGCCACCGAACGGGTGCGGTCCGAACGCGGATGCCTGCCCATGCCCTACGCCGCCCCCGCTCGGACACCCGGCTCGGCGATCGCCGGCGGCTACGCGGGCGGCTGGTATCACGCCGCGACCGGTTATTCGATGCCGTTGGCGGTCCGCTTCGCCGACATCGTCGCGCAGGCGGCCCCCGAGCGGATCGCCGACGAGATCGCGGCGGCCGCGGCCGGTGATTCGCTGCGGCGGGGATTCACCCGGTTTCTGAACCGGCTGCTGTTCTGCCTCGTCACGCCCCGTGATCGCTGGAAGATTTTTCGGCGGTTTTACAGCGTGCTTTCCGAGGACCGCATCGCGAGGTTCTATGGCCACCGGTTCACGGTCGCCGACGCCGCTCGGATCGTCATCGGGAGGCCGCCGAGCGGGCTGGCGCCGATCCGCTTCGCCAGGTCTTTTCTTCCGACCGCACGTCCGGGGCTGACATGATCACCAACCCGCTCGGCTTCGCCGGACGCACGCACCAGACCGCCCGTACGAGGCACGGCTGGTCCAAGGCTCTCCAGCTCGCCCCCGACCTGTATCCCGGCGTCGGTGGCAAGCGGTTCCGGGCCATCCTCCTGCAGCAGGCGTATGCGTTCGCCGGCGGCCAGGGCGCGGCCCCGGCCGCGATCGTGGATGCCGTCGAGATGCTGCATGCCGGGTCGCTCGTGCTCGACGACTTCGAAGATGGGTCGCAGACACGGCGGAAGCAGCCCGCGCTCCACACGGTGGTCGGACCGGCCCGGGCGGTCAACGCCGGGAATTGGATGTACTTCCGGGCGCTGGAACTCGCCGGAAACGCGTTCGCGGATCCGGCCCGGTCGGCGGCGGTGTTGCGGCGGTTCATCGAGGTCGCGCGGCAGTGCCACGAGGGGCAAGCCATCGATCTCTCCACGCGAATCGACGAGGTGACGCCCCGGCAGGCGTGGGTCACGGCCCTGGCGATCTCCCGCTGGAAGACCGGCCGCCTCGTTTCGCTCGCCGCCTGGTGCGGGGCGCATGCCGCGGCGGGCGACCCGAACACCCTGCGGGCGGTCGCCGCGTTCGGCTGCCGGGTCGGCGTCTGCCTGCAGATGAAGAACGACCTGGATGAACTCGTCGATTTCGTCGGCGGTGCCGAGCGCTACGACGACTTGCGGAATCGTCGGGTCACGTGGCCCTGGGCATGGGCCGCCGACCGCCTGCCCCGGGATGGCTTCGCCGCGCTGCAGCGGCGGCTTGCGGATCCACATGCAGACCCGGATTCGCTCCGCCCGCTCGCCGGCGAACTGCTCGGGGCGACGAAGGAATCTGCGGCCAGCGCGATCCACAAGCGGCTGCAGCGGGCACGGGATCTTCTGGCCGCCACGACCGACGGCGGCACCGGTGCCGGTCTTGCCGAGGTCACCGAGATCTTGCAGGTTGCCGTGCAGCCGGCGGCCTTGCGGCAGACGGCGGCGGAGGCTACGCGATGAGCGTGGCGGCCATCTCCGTCGGGCGTGCCCGCGGCGCGGGTGACGGCCCGCGGCGGCGGGCGGCCGTGATCGGCAGCGGATTCGGCGGTCTGGCGGCCGCCATCCGCCTGCAATCGCTGGGCTTCGATACGGTCTGCTACGAGGCGCACGAGCAGCCGGGCGGACGGGCGAGCGTGTACGAAGACGGCGGCTTCATCTTCGATGCCGGCCCGACCGTGATCACCGCCCCGCATTGCCTCGAGGAACTGTTCGAGCTGTCGGGGCGGCGGATGGCCGACTATGTCCGCCTGCTGCCGGTGACGCCGCTCTACCGGCTCCAGTGGAGCGACGGCGTGTCGTTCGATTACGTCGCCGATGAAGCGGGGCTGATCGAGCAGGTCCGCCGCGTGAGCCCCGGCGACGTGGATGGCTACCGGCGGTTCGCAGATTACACGCGAAAAGTCTTCGAGAAGGGATACGAGGAGCTCGGCGCCGTCCCGTTCCTGAGTTTCACCGACATGCTCAGGGCCGCCCCGCACCTGGCGCGGCTGCGGGCCGATCGCAGCGTGTACGCGCAGGTGTCCCGATTCGTGAAGGACGAGCACCTGCGGCAGGCCTTCAGCTTCCACCCGTTGCTCGTGGGCGGCAACCCGCTCGACACGAGTTCCATCTACACGCTGATCCACTGGATCGAGCGGAAGTGGGGCGTGTTCTTCCCCGAAGGAGGCACGGGGGCCCTGGTCCGCGGGCTCGTCCGCCTGTTCGAGGATCTGGGCGGCACGCTCCGGCTCCGCGCCCCGGTCGAACATGTGGTGGTTCGGCCCGGCCCGGATGCGTGCGAGCACGTCGTCCATGCGGCCGGCCTGCCGCCGGCGGCGTTCGACGTGGTCGTGTCGAACGCCGACGTCCATCACACCTACGCGACGCTGTACCGCGGCGTGGCCGGGGCCGAGCGGCGGCGGCGGCGGCTCGAACGGATGTCCTGGTCGATGTCGTTGTTCGTCCTCTACTTCGGCACCAACAAGCGGTATCCAGAGCTCGCCCACCACACGATCCTGTTCGGACCGCGGTTCCAGGGGCTGGTGCGCGACATCTTTCGCGGCCCGCGGCTCCCCGACGACTTCAGCCTCTACCTCCACGCCCCCACGGTCACCGACCCGGGCATGGCGCCCGCCGGGTGCGAAGCCTTCTACGTGCTCAGCCCCGTGCCCCACCTCGGCAGTGCATCTGTCGACTGGGACACCGTGGCGACGGGCTACGGCGACACGATCCTCGCCGCGCTCGAGCGGCGTCTGCCCGGCCTGCGAGAGTCGATCGTGACCCGCCGCCACTTCACGCCCGCCGACTTCGCCGCCAGATTCAATGCCCATCACGGCTCGGCCTTCTCGGTGGCGCCAAGGCTCATCCAGAGCGCCTACTTCCGGCCGCACAACCGCGACCCTGACATTCCCGGCCTCTACCTGGTCGGAGCGGGCACTCACCCGGGCGCCGGCGTGCCCGGGGTGGTCAACTCCGCCAAAGCGACGTGCGACACGATCGCCGCGGACTTCCATGTCACCGCCGGATAGCGGGCTCGGGAACGCGGAAGCAGCGACGGCGGCCCGCGAGTCGATCCGTCGGCACAGCCGCTCGTTCTCGTTCGCGAGCCGACTGCTGCCGGCCGCCAAGCGGTCCGACGTGGAGCGGCTCTACGCCTGGTGCCGGTGGTGCGACGACGGTGTCGATGCCGCGGCCTCGCCCGCGGCGGCGGCGGCATTCTGTGACGATGTCGCCCGTGACCTACTGCTGATCGCGGGCGGGCGGGAGCCGACCGCGGCCGAAAGCCACTGGCTGGCAACCCTCGTCAGCCGGCACCGGCTGTCGATTCCGGCGGCGGAGGCGCTGCTCGCGGGCATGCGGTCAGACCTCGCTCCCGCGACGGATTTCCACGCGGCCGACCTGATGCGGTATTGCTTTCGGGTCGCCGGAGCGGTCGGCGTGCTGATGTGCCCGCTTCTCGGGCTTCGGGACCGCTGCTTTCTGCCGCATGCCGCCGCGCTGGGCATGGGCATGCAGCTCACCAACATCGCCCGCGACGTCGCGGAGGACTGGCGGCGGGGCCGGTGCTATCTGCCGGTCGAATGGACCGATGGACTGCGTCCGAACGGTGCGGCCCCAGATCCCGAGCGCGTTCGCACGGGCGTCCGGCGGGCGCTCGAAGTGGCAGACGGCTTCTACCTCGCCGGCGATTCCGGCATTCACGCCTTGGACACCGATGCCCGCCTGGCGGTCAGGGCGGCGTCGAGCATCTACCGTGCGATCGGCACGCGGATCAGGCGGCGCGGCTACCGGGTGCTGCACGAGCGGGCTCGCGTCACGCCGCTCGAGAAGCTGCGGCTGTTCTCCCAGGCGGCGCTGGCGGGTATGATGCCAGCGATGGCCGCGCGGCCGCACTGTCGAGGATCATCGACTTCCGCGCAGTCACTCGCCACGGCGCGAGAGCTGCTCATCGAACACGGAGTCTCGGCATGAAAACGGAAGCATGGCGGGTGGTGTTGACGGGATTGTCGTTGACGTGCGTCACCGCGACGACCCTGTTTCTGCTGGTCGCCGTGAACCCGAAAGACGCCGCGACGTATGGATCCAGCCCGCTGGTCTACGCCGCCGGCTCGGCGGCCCTCGCGATCGCCTTCAACCGCGCATCCGCCTGGTTGCTGCGCCGGGCCCCGTCGGCCTGATCGCGAAACGGCCGTTCGTATCTTCATCGCGGGGACGACAGCCCAGCGATTCTCCAGGCGTGTGGAACGGCTGCTGCACCACCGGCTTAACGGTGGATGACGTTTCCGTCGGCTCCCGAGTAGCGATCCGCACATCGCCGCTTACGCCGACGGAAACGTGGTTTAGGGATCGAGCGCGGCGCAGAATCCGGCACCACTGCCGATGGCTCAGCGGCGCGCGCCGTAAACCACGTCGCCACGCTCGAACACCATCAGCGAACCCGGCTGAAATGGGTGCCAATCCTCGCCGTCGGTGAGCTTCCGCGAGGCGATGACATAGCCCTTTTGGTCGGGCGATTTTTGTTCGGCGAGATCGACCTCCCAGTCCTCATCTCGGAGACTGACGTGGGAGAACGGTGCCTGGCGGTGCGTGTAGCACAGGCCGTTGTAGCCGCCCTGGTCGTGGTAGCAGTAGAGCCGCTTCCCGTCGGAGAAGAGCAGGTTCAGGTCACCGGCGGCGTTAAGGTTCTTGAGGAAGTCTTCGATCAGCGGGTAACTGTCGGGAGTGACCTGCTCGCGCGTCATCCATGACAGCAGTACGCACATCGCCAGCTCCGAGTCGGTGGAGCCCTCGACGGGGAATTCGGCTGCGACTCGAGGCTTGAGCCGCCACGTGTCGAGCGTGCCGTTGTGGGCGAATACAAAATCGCTGCCGTTGATGCGGCGGGTGAACGGGTGGGTGTTCTGGAGGTTCACGTCGCCACAGCTGGCGGCCCGCACGTGGCCGATGAAGAGCGGGGCCACGAGCGTGGGATCGTCACGAAGCGACCGCGACGCGTCGCTCTCGTCTGCCCGGATCGGCTCCTTGGTGATCCAAGCCCGCTTGGGGCCGATGGCCGCAAGCCCCCAGCCATGACGATTCCGCTGGGCGCGGTGCCTGAAGCCGCGGAAGGAGAGGCCCGGCGAAACCGGTTTATTGAACGCGAGTCCGAGCAGTTCGCACATGGCGGACGTCCCTTTGTTTACCTATCCCCAGGTCACCATCTTTGGGTCGACCTCGTAGCCGCATTGGTCGCAGACCGGTTTCTGCATCGACACTCGTCCTTCTTCGCAGTGCGGGCACGTATCCGAGTCGAGAAGCACCCTGCAGTCCTTGCCGAGTGTGGTGCCGCAGTGCTCGCAACTGTGGTTCTCGAACTTGTTCATCCAGTGCTCCCAGCACTTTGGGCACCGATCGTGCGGAACGACATGGATGGAGCCACCGACGACATAGCGATGTGGCGTGCAGTCAGCGGAGTGAGGATAGGGTGTGTCGCCGTTGTTGGCCGACAAGCCCATCTCGATGAGTGGCAGTGCCCGCTGCTCCCGGCTGGCGAATGCCAGTAGGGCGACATTCAGATCGACGGAGAAGTCAGCCCCCAGGGCCTTGCTGATCTCCATCAGCGAGTGTCGAACCTGCTTGGCGTTGTCCGAGTCCTCCATAAGCATTTCCTCAAGGGCATGGGAAATGTCTTCGAGGTATGGACTGATCGCGTTGAATGCGTCGGGATTCACGGGTCGGCCTCCAGGAGTTGGCACGAATATCGCACATCCGTCTTCTGCAGCGGCCTGGCCTTTGGCCGCCAGGCCGGCAGTCCGCCATATGGCGGCGTCCACTGGCCGGAAACCATTGTTTCACAGGCTTTTGCGGTGCTGCCACTGCCGCCTGACCAAGGTTGACCGTCGCCTGCCGAAGAATGGCCCTAAGCAGCCACAGAAAGGAGCGTCAGATGTCCGGTCCCGTGAAAAATCGTTTGCACGACTACGAGGCGGGGTGGCTCACCCTGCTCATCAAGATGGGCGTGGCGACTGAGGCGGAGGCCCACGACGCGATGTGCCGGGTCGCCCAGGCTGCCATTGACGAGAGAGAAGCCCGTCGTGAGAAGCAGCAGGCAGCACGAAAGCGAAAACGCGACGAGGAATGAATCAAGGAAAGAGAAAAGGGGACGCCGCTCTTTTTTCACCCCGCTAGTGCGCTCGCGTACGCGGCAGGATTCGTCGGATGAAGCGGCTTTTTCCCTTCAGCCCTTCGTCGATGAAGGACTGAGACACATCCTCCCACGGGTATGCTGCGAGCCGCGCACCTGTTGAGTGATAGTGGCTCACAATCGTGAGCACGGCGGACAGAGGCAGCACATTTTCGCCCCATGCTGGCAGTGGGCAGCGCCGCGTTCCGTGAATATGACAACGGTTGCGATAGTACATCACCACGTCGGACCGGTCCTTGACGCTGGGCGAACCCGCAAGCCAGTGCCTGAAGCCCTCGCCGTAGACTTCACGCATCTCGATGCGAAACCGGTCGTCAAAGCCGGCCGCCTGTGCGTACCCACCGTATGGGTCCTTGAGCATGATGTACGTCGGTCCCATGGGGGCGGCCATCATCCGCACGGCCGACTTCAAGGCCGTAGCCGTCGCGAATGGCCGATCGGCATGATCCTCGAGAACAAGCGTGAAGCCATGTGGCATGCGGATCCTTTCGTTTCAGGTGGGTGGCCATACTACGCGGCTGGGGTCGATGGGCGCGCGTGCTATGGCGCACTTCTGATCACCGGGGGCTCGACGAGGGAGGCCCGCCACCTATAATGCGGGTGTTGTATCCGTCTCGAGTTCGGCGACCCACGCGGCCGTCGGCACCAACCTGCAAGCTCAGGTGGTTACGGTTTCCCAGTAACGGGGGCCGAGGATACGCACCGGAAACGGTTTCCGGTGAAAAGCTGTGCACGTCGGAGCATCACCATGACGCTGGGACATCTATCGCTGCGGATTGATGAATCGAATCCTACCCATCACCTCTACATTAACAGGGGTGGCCGGGCGGATGGCTGCTGGTGGGTGGCGTACACGCTGCATTTCGGCGGTCGAAAGCGGCGGGTGCGGCGATCCCTTCACACGAAGTCGCTGGAGGAAGCCATTCGCCTCCGGGATGACCTGTTCGCCCGCATCCAGGTCGAGGGCGAGGCGGTGCCGGAGCGGAAGCTGAAGGAGCTGGAGACCGGCGCTGGGGAGGGCGAAATGCGGATGCTGCGGATCGACGCAATGCCGCTTCCCTACACGACAGTCCTCTGATCCACACCGATAACACCACCCACGAGGAACCCTGCCAATGAAGAAAAAGTCACTTGCCAAGGAAGTGCAGTATCGCCGCAGTGTCATCGCTGAGGCCGATCGGCTGTTTGGCGATTGCGAGCAGTTGACCGTTCGGCCACCGCAGGAGAGCGAGCAGTCGGCGCGGTACTGGTGCCGGGCCGCAAAGCTCTACGGCATGGCTGCGGATCGATATCGGCAGGCCGGACTCGGACTGCGTGCCATCGTTGCGCTGAAGGCCGCAGCGCGATGCTGCGACGCGCTCGACCTAGCGGATGAGGCCACGAAGCACGAGGCGCGAGCTGTGGCTATCCCGCGGTATTGGGACGACGAGTGACGTTCGGGCTGCCTCTCCAGGAGCGGCGCAATGATGGAGAAGACCGACCGTTTCTATGTTCCAAGTAGACCCACGATCATCAAGGGCTTCCGTGCGCTGCGGGCGGCCTTGGAGATGGTCGTGGAAGCCCGGGGTGGGACGCTCGACCCGGCCTGGTACGACGATGGGCCAGAGCGTTTTCCACAGCTCTATAAGGATCAGCCGGAACTTCTGAAGCACACACCGACAGACGGAGACGCGAAATGAGCCAGCAACGGATCCTGACCTTGTACCCCTACCTCTACCCGGGCACGGACTGCTGGGTGTTCGATGACGCCCGCACGGGGCTCAAGGAGGAGGCCTTCGTCGAAGGCACAAGCGAGATGATCACGCGAGTCATCGAGCACAAGCGGATTCCCCGCGCGGAGAAAGGTTTTCTACTGACGTTTTCCGACCAGCCGTTCGAAGGCCACGATGTCGAGCGGCGTTGGGTGCGGGGTGACGTCGAAGGCGGCAACTGGTACGAGGGCGACGTCCTGGGCCAGCGCATGGAAAACTGGCTCTGTCCGGCACTGCTGCTCTACTTCGAAACGCCGCCGCGGCGGCTGTACGTCCGCTGCGATCCGCTGCCGAAGGAAGTGAACCCAATCTGGAATCCGCCACCGGGCGAGGAGGGGCGGAGGTTCGTGGAGGCTCCGGGCGAGCGTCGCTAGAGGGTTCGCCCTGCCGCGCGACTGACCGCGCATCGTCCGCGAGTTCACCCGCTCGGCCGCTCGTCACCCGGCACATGATTGCCAAAGTAGGATCGCCCCTCCTATCCTTGGCGAGCGTGCGCATACCATCCCGGACGATCGTGCGGCATGGTCGAACAGCATTCGTTCTCCAGAGGGCCACCCATGAACATGTCGCGGGCTTCGATGGTCGTCGCCCTGGTGCTCGGCAGTATCGCCGCCCGTGCCGACGACTGGCCGCAGTGGATGGGGCCGAAGCGGGACGGCGTCTGGCGTGAAACAGGCATCGTGCGGGGCATCCCGTCCGGCGGCCTGCCCGTGAAATGGCGGGTGCCTGTGAAAGCTGGTTACTCCGGGCCAGCGGTCGTCGGCGGACGCGTCTACCTGATGGACTACGACCGCCGCGGCGGCGACGCGAAGAACGATTTTTCAGCCCGCAGCGAGCTCTCTGGGACGGAACGCGTTCTCTGTCTGGATGCGGTGACGGGCAAGCTTCTATGGAAGCACGAATACGACTGCCCCTACGCCATCTCCTACGCCTCTGGCCCACGTTGCACGCCCACGATCGCTGAGGGCAAGGTCTACACCCTCGGTGCGGAAGGGGACCTGCGTTGTCTCGACGCGGCGACCGGCGATCTCCTCTGGTCGAAGAATTTCAAGAAGGATTACGGGGCGGCGACTCCGATCTGGGGCTTCTGCAGCCATCCACTCGTAGATGGTGACCGTCTCGTCTGCGTCGTCGGCGGCGCGGGAAGCGTGGCGGTCGCGTTTGACAGGCAGACCGGCCGCGAACTCTGGCGGAACCTCTCGGCGAGTGAGCAGGGCTACTGCCCGCCCACCATCTTCGAGTCGGGCGGCAGGCGGCAGCTGATGATCTGGGACGCCGACAAGCTGAACGTCCTCGATCCCGCCACGGGCAAGGTCCTTTGGTCGCAGCCGCTCAAGCCCTCCTACGGCATGTCGATCATCGCGCCGCAGGTGGCGACGACTCCGGAAGGGCAGGTGCTCTTCGCCAGCGGCATCGGCCAGGTGGGTGCGCTCTTCAGGCTCTCCGCCGACGGCTCTGATGCAAAGCCGCTCTGGCGGGGCAAGCCGAAGAACGCCGTCTACTGCTCCAACAGCACCCCTTTCATCGCCGGCGACACGATCTATGGCTGCGACTGCGAGACCGGCTTTCTCACGGCGGTGAACCTCGCGAATGCCGAACGCCGCTGGGAAGCAGCCGAGCCGACGACCGGCACGCGTCGCGGCAGACACGGCACGGCGTTTCTCGTGCGACAAGGCGACGCGGCCTCCTCCGGCAGCCGCACGTGGATCTTTAGCGAAACCGGCGATCTGATCCTCGCCACGCTGTCGCCAGAAAAGTACGAGGAGCTCGGCCGGATGCGGCTCCTCGAGCCGACCAACGAGTGCTTCGGCCGCACTGTTGTCTGGAGCCATCCCGCGTTCGCCGATCGCTGCGTGTTTGCCCGCAACGACGCGGAGCTGGTCTGCGTGTCGCTGGCTGAGTGAGTTCTGGGCGATCCGGTCCGCCGTGTCGGTAGAAGCCGCTACCGCCCTGCCACGATCGCCTGCCAGAACTCCTCGGGGCCGGACACTGAGTTGTGGTCGGTGCCGTCGATCACCCGCAGCGTAGCCACGCCGGGCCGAAACGCAGCGAAGAGCTCTCTGGTGTCGCCCATCGGCACGATCTCGTCGTGGGACGCTGCGATGATCAGCGTCGGGCAGCTGACGCGGGCCGCGTACCGCCAAGACTCCCACGGATCGCAAAGCAGCATCCGCATTGGCAAAAAGGGGGCGACGCGGCCGGCGATGGCGAGGATGCTCTTGAACGGGGCGATCAGCACGAGCCTGGAAACCGCACCCTCCGCGGCGAGTTGGATGGCGAGGCTGCTGCCGAGGCTTCGGCCAAGGACAATAACGTCGGCGTGGCGGTCGCGGGCCATCTGGAAGACCGCCCTCGCATCGTTTCGCAGATTGGCCTCGGTGAGCCGGCCGGTGCTGCCGCTGTAGCCCCGGTAGTGCAGGGCATAGATGGCCCGGTCAGGAAAGGCGGCTGCCAGCTCCGGCACGGTGTAGGCGACATCCTCGGCGTTGCCCCCGAAGTAGACGAGGGCCTTCGGGCCGTCGAGCGGGCGAGTAGAGAGCCGCAGGCGGGCGCCGGGCACGTCGAGCGGGATCGCCGCGTCGTGCTCCGCCGTCGCGGGTGTAGGCATGTAGATGAACGACCGCTGGAAAATGAAGAAGAACAGGCACAGCCCTGCGTACACGCATGCGGCGATCGTAAGCAGGCTCCAGAGCATGCGGCGGGATCTCATAAAAGAGTGTTACGGGCCACTGCTGGCGGCCGCTGGACTTCGTTCGGACCTGACGGCGGCGAAATCTAGCCGGAAACGAGGCTGATGAACTCGGCGATGACGCGTAATTCGTCGACCTGGTCGGGATTCACCCAGATGGCCCGAAACTCGTTGTTCCGCGGCAATAGCTGAATGGCCGTGTGCTTCCAGTCAGGATCGCCGCCGGCGTCCGGATTTTCGACCTTCAGCGAGCGATATTCCTTCACTGTGTACGAGCCACCCGTATCGGGATCGCTGATCGCCCAGTGTTGCACGAGAAGAATCTTGCCCGACCGCGAGCCGGCCACGTCGCGACGGAAAACGCAGTAGCTGCCATCGGGAATCAGCGGCTCCATCGACCGGCCAAAGACCTGCGCCACGAAAAACCGCTCGTCGCCGCGCACGCCCGTTGGCGTCGGCATCCATCCCAGGCAGTCTGCGGCCACGCTCGGCCCGTATTCACTGGCGGCGGCCTGCAGATCGTAAAGCGGCAGCCACTCCTTATATGGCTTTCCAGGCGGCGTGGGCTCGATGCTGAGAGCGTTCGGGATCGCTTCGCTGCCCTCCCTACCCGCTGCCTGAGCCGCGAACGACCGCGACGCCAACTGCAGTCGTTGCCGCAGGTAGTCCCGAAGGCCCGGATCGGCACACCAGACGAAGCATCCCTTGCGGCCCCGCGAGAGCAGTACCTTGTAGGTGTTCTTGATGATGGCCTGCACCTTCGTATGTACCTGGGCGGTAGCAGCTGCGTCGCCCTTGGCCTCGGCGAGTGCCTTCTTCGAGCCTTTGAGCGAATTGTCGGTCTTCGCCCGCTTGGTCGGATCGCCGACGACGCGGCCATTCTCGTACCGAAGATCCGGGCCGATGAGCACGCCAAGCCAGTCGAACTCCACACCCTGGCACGTGTGAACGCAGCCCACCTGGTCGATCCCATCCTTGGCAGTCGCCCAATTCTCGCCCATGAAGTTCCACGGCAGTGAAAGCCCATCGGCCTGCACATGCTTCACGTGACCGTGCCGCTGGCGGCCCTTCGTCGGCCACTCCCATGAATAGCCCGCTATCAGTCGCGCTTTATTCGTGGCGTTTCTTGTCCGGAGTGCGGCGTACATCTGCTGGGCGTCGTCAAATACCCGAAACTCATACTGCTCGTCGGCCCAGTTGTCGAAGTTGCCCGTGGGTCGCAGCTGCAGCACGTCGTCGAGCCAGTTCACGTAGCCGTCGGAGCCGCCACATCGGAATTGGGCCTTGAGCGTGAAGGGATCGTGGACGTTGGCGTGGAACTTCTTCGCCGCTACGCGTATCCGCTGCTCGCTGCCGGAATCGTTCCACTGCACCCGCTGCGTCTCGTCGAGAAAGAAAACGCTGATGCGGGTGGCCCGGACCATGTCTTCCACCATGCTCTGGCCCTTGTATTGGTAGGCCTGATCCTTGAGCCGGTGGGCCTCGTCCACGATCAAGACCTCGTGCGTCTTGTCCTTCATGAAGTCGGCCGTATGGAAGCTCCATGACGACTGAAACAAAGCCTCGCCGTCCTCACGGAATTTGTGGTGCCGCTTCGTGAGGTGCTCGGTGAGCGTGTCACGAAATGCCTTGTTGGGCGCGACGAGGAAGCCCAACCGCTTCGACCTGAGCACCTCGGCCAAAAGCCTCACGGCGATCACCGACTTACCGGTGCCGGGCCCCCCGTGAACGATGAACACCTGCCGCTTAGCAGCCGTCGCCACAGCCGCGATCGCATGCCGGATGATCTGGAAGGCCTCGTTCTGGGTGTCGAGAAGCTCGAACTCCTCGTTGCCGTCGAGCATTTTCCCGACGCATTCGATGAGCGCCGGTGCCGGGATGAGCCGACCTTTTTCCAGTAAATACAGGACGTCGTGACGCGACCGGTGCCGGACGTATTTTTCGATGTACCGGGAGAGAGCATCAGCGTCGTCCGCCAGGAAGAGATGCGTGTCGTTGATGATGTCGCGGTAGCGGGAGTCCTCCAGAGGCTCCGGCCGACGGCGCTCGAGATTGTAGAGATAGGCAGCTGAGTGGATGCCCACTTGCTTGTCAGCGATGTCGGCGTTGAACCGTAGGATGAGTCCCTTGTACTTGCGGGCCTGCACGCACGGATGTTGCGCGAGCGCACCGCCGCCGTACGGCGACCAGACAAGATCCGGCACGTCCGATTTGTCAGCTTCGCTCCAGGCCTTGAGCTCAAGGACAATTCCGTTGTCGTTGGTGCCATCGTTGCCGGCTAGCAGGACGTCCACCCGCGATCGGCCGGCGGTGGAGATGTGGTATTCGATGGCGACTTGCATGTCGTCATCGACGTGTGCACGCCGGAGTGCGTTCGAGAACCGCGTGTATTCATCTGCCCACACACCGCCGTCGGCTGGAACGCTGCCCGTCTGCCTTTCGAAACTGTCGAACAGCCGACGCTCGAGCCGGTTCAGATCCACGTCTTCGAGAAACTGCCGTTTCGTCTCGGCGTAGATGATCACGGCTCGCGCAGCTCCGTGTATTTCCGGGCGTTACCACGGGCTAGGGCGACTGGGTATTTCCGTTCATTCGCGGCCAGCTTGTCGGTGATGGCCTTAGCGACGTCCACGTCGAGACGGTCAGCGAGCAGTAGCCCGAACATGAGGACGTCAGCGATCTCGTCGATGACGGCGGCTCGCTTCGGCCCGTCAGCCATGTCGCGGTCAATCTCCTTGTCAGTTTTCCAGAGGAACTGTTCCTGAAGCTCGGCGGCCTCGATGGCGATGGCTGCAGCGAGATTCTTTGGAGTGTGGAACTGTGCCCAATCGCGGGCGTCTCGGAATCGGCGGACCTCGGCCGAGAGTGCCTGCCAGGAATCGGGTTTCTTTCCGCGGGAGCGGCGGGAACTAGTGGGTTTCTTCATGCCGGGGAGTGTACCGCCCGGAAGCGGCATTTTCCGGCTCCTGGAGCGGTCCCGGACCATGGTTGACCGGATGGTCCGTAGACTGCCCCCCATGCGCCCGGCCGCCCAGTCGTCACCGTTTCTGGAGATTCCCGAAGACGAGTGGCTCTGCGCGAATGAGCTCGCCTTCGCGATCTTCGACCGGTTTCCGGTGTCGGCCGGGCATGTGCTCGTGATCACGCGGCGGGTTGTGCCGACCTACTTCGACTGCACGGCCGCCGAGCAGGCGGCGGTGATGGAACTCGTGGGCGAGGTGAAAAAGCTGCTCGACGAGCGGCTCGATCCAAAGCCCGATGGCTACAACGTGGGCTTCAACGCCGGGGCCGCCGCCGGCCAGACCGTGCCGCATGTGCATGTGCACGTGATCCCGCGGTATGCCGGCGACATGCCCGACCCCCGCGGCGGCGTGCGGCATGTGATTCCGGATAAGGGCAACTACCTGGCAACGCCCGGAGCCGCATCCGCGCTGGCGGCGGCGGAAGGCCCCCGGCTCTCGCTCACCGCGGGCCCGGACCGGCCCTTGTGGCCACGGCTCGCCGACCGGCTCCCGGGCGCGAGCGAGATCGACCTGCTCGCGTCGTTCGTACAGACCTCCGGGCTCGACCACGTTCGCGAGGGGCTTTTCAGTGCGATCGCCGCCGGCGCCCGAATCCGGCTGCTCGTGGGCGACTACCTCGGGATCACGTCGCCCGAGGCCCTGCGGTTGCTCGTCGGCTGGATGGAGAGCTCCAACGGCGCATTCGAGGCTAGGCTGGCCGAGCTCGACCGGCTCCGCGGCCGGCCCGACTCGTTTCACCCGAAGGCATGGCGGATCGCCGACTCGTCGGGCGGGATCGTCGTGGTGGGGTCGAGCAACCTCTCGCGGGCGGCGCTTGTCTCGGGCGTGGAGTGGAACCTCGTCGGCGAGACGTCGGGCTCAGACGCCCTCGACCGCGAGCTCACCGCCGCGTTCGACGATCTCTGGCAGCAGGCCACGCCGCTTTCGGCCGACCTTGTCGAGCGGTATGCCGCCCGCGCCGCCCCCGCGGCCGAGTTGCGTCGGGCATGGGATCGCGACGCCGAGCGGGCCGACGATGCCGCTGCTGCGATTGGCGAGATCCGTCCGCGGCCCTGGCAGGTCGCCGCCCTCGCGTCGCTCGCCCGCATCCGCAGCCAGGGCTACTCGAAGGCCCTCGTCGCCGTGCCCACGGGCCTTGGGAAAACCTGGCTCGCCGCGTTCGACGTCGTGGCGATCGCCAAAACCCTCGGCCGGCTCCCGCGGGTGCTCGTGGTCGCCCACCGGGCGGAGATGCTCACCCAGGCTGAGGCCACGCTCCGGTCGGCCCTCGCGGCCGCCGCGCAGCAAGCCGGCTGGCCGGCCCCGCACACAAGCTGGTTCGTCGGCGACGCGGGTGATCTCTCGGGCTCCCTCGTCATCGCCTCGATCCAAAAACTCTCGCGTCCCGCCGGGCTCGCGGCCCTGGATTCAGCAGCCAGTGCGGCCGGGCCCTTTGATTACTGCGTCATCGACGAGGTGCACCACGCGGAGGCCCCGAGCTACCGCCGCGTGCTCGCCCGCCTCAAAAGCCGCTTCACGCTCGGCCTCACTGCCACGCCCGAGCGCACCGACGGCGTAGACGTGGCCACGCTCTTCGACGACATCCTCGCGGCCCAGGCCACGATCGGCGACGGGATCGCGGAGGGTTCGCTCGTGCCGTTTCGGTATCGGGGGCTCAAGGACGACGTCGACTTCGAGCGGATCCCGTGGCGCAACGGCCGCTTTGATGTGGGCGAGCTCGAAGCCGCCCTGGAAAGTGCT
>Ga0214917_10002283_pt1 | contig 23609 bp, 23 predicted proteins | sample LL_1208_BB_MetaG_FD_177983 | JGI IMG/M metagenome (GOLD analysis project Ga0214917, IMG submission 177983) | Freshwater microbial communities from Lake Lanier, Atlanta, Georgia, United States - LL_1208_BB | ecosystem: Environmental > Aquatic > Freshwater > Lake | place: USA: Georgia | collected...
TTGAGTAAGTCATGGACGGACTTACCCTCATGTTCTAGAGATTGCCCGCACCCTCTTGTCGTCTACAGCAACACAGGGCGCTCTAGAAATGAGGACCTCTGACATGAGTCTCTTCTCTTGGAAGCTTCACGGAACCGGCACCAGCATTGAACCTGGCGCGGTCGTTTCCACAGATGAACGACTAAGTTGGCCACGCACAATCGGTGTTGGCCTTCAGCACATAGCAGCAATGTTTGGCGCAACCTTCTTAGTGCCAATCCTCACCGGCCTACCTCCCACGACCACTCTTTTCTTCTCCGGCGTAGGCACGATGCTCTTCCTCATCATTACCCAAAATAAAGTTCCAAGTTATCTTGGATCATCTTTTGCTTTCCTTGCCCCGATTGCAGCATCAGTCAAGAGCGACAGCATGGCAGTCGCACTTGGCGGAGTTGTAGCAACCGGCGTACTCCTTGCACTTGTTGGACTTATTGCTCGCGCAGTTGGCACCGGATGGATCAACTGGATGTTGCCACCCGTTGTTACTGGAACCATTGTTATGGTCATCGGTTTCAATCTTGCCGGCGCGGCCAAAGGCGGATTAGCAAGCGGCCCACTTCTTGGAACGATCACACTTCTTGCAATTGCTTCATTTGCAGCCTTCTCACGCGGGTTCCTTGGTCGCATCTCAATCTTCCTTGGCGTTGTCGTTGGTTATCTCGTCGCATTCATCATGGGCGATGTGAAAACTGATGGAATTACTGCCGCTAAGTGGTTTGCGGCTCCAACATTCACTACCCCTGAATTCAAGATGAGCGCCATTGTTCTCTTTTTGCCAGTAGTGCTAGTTCTTATCGCTGAAAACGTCGGACACGTTAAAGCGGTCTCCAGCATGACTGGTAAAGATCTCGATGACCAGATGGGCAACGCTCTCTTTGCTGATGGCGTTGCTACGACTCTTGCAGGCGCAGGTGGAGGCTCGGGTACTACAACGTACGCTGAAAATATTGGCGTTATGGCTGCTACTCGCGTTTACTCCACAGCTGCGTATTGGATTGCTGCACTTGGTGCGATTGTTCTCTCAATCTCACCTAAGTTTGGCGCAGTTCTCAGCGCAATACCTGGTGGAGTACTCGGAGGTGCCCAGACAGCGCTATTCGGAATGATCGGAATCCTTGGCGCAAAGATTTGGATTGAGTCGCGGGTTAATTTTGCAGACTCCACCAACCTCATTGTTGCTGCAGCTGCCATCATCATTGGTATCGCTGATGTTTCATGGACCAGCGGTGATTTCACGTTCAATGGAATCATCAATGCAACTGTTGTTGCAGTCGTTGGTTATCGCGTATTCCACGGGATCTCAAAATCTCGCGGCACAAGCGCTGCGTAAATAGAAGTACTACTAGGAAGGCTCGGCCAATCGGTCGGGCCTTCTTTGTTTGATAAAGCAATAGAATTCGTTTGTGAATATTGATTTCCCCGCGCGGTATCCTGAATATGTCATTGCGGCAATGATCATCATTCTTGCCCCCGGTCCCAGCGTTCTCTTCATCATCGCTCGAGCGATTGCGTGGGGCCGACTAACAGCTGTCGCTACTGCAGCAGGTAATGTCACAGGAGCTTTTACTCTTTCACTAATGGTGGCTTTCGGACTTGGACCAATCTTGCAACGAAGTGAGATTGCATTTATTGCAGTACAAGTTATTGGTGGTTTCTATTTAATCTATCTCGGAATTGATGCAGTACGACACTCAAAAATTCACGCCGAAGATATGGTCAACCAAGGTGAGATACGACCATCCGCATTTCGATCAGCGAGAGATGGGTTCTGGGTCGGTGCGCTCAATCCCAAGGGCCTAGTTTTCTTCGCAGCGATCTTGCCCCAATTCCTTGATCGTGACTCGGGAAATATCACCGCACAACTTGTGCTTATGGGCGCAACGTTTAGCGTTCTGGCTTTCTTCTCTGATGGTTCATGGGGTCTCATTGCCGGAACGGTCCGGCAATGGATGGCGACATCGCCCTTCAGACTTGTAACAATGCGGCGAATTGGTGGCCTGGTAATGATGACATTGGGAATTTTCACCCTCATTTCAGCCGCGTAACTCGCTTACGGAATATCAGAGGAAATGTCAGTGGCTCACGGCAGAATCGCGCCATGAGCAAAGCACGCGAATTCATCAGCCCCAGCGATCTCACCTTCTCGTGGAACGGTTGTCATCGATGTTTATGGCTTAACTACAACCACGGAATCAAAGCGCCATCTTTTATGCCTCTCGTGGGCGAACTCTCGGCCATGCAAGAAAATCATTTTAATGGCGCGCTTTCCTCTCAACTCCACCCAGAAATAAAAGAAGGCCGGGTGCTGGACCGTGGCGGATGGGTGAAATCAGTTCCGATTTCCTATAACGGCAAACCATCTCCGTATGCCATTCGCGGAAAATATGACTTGTTGATGGAATTTCAAGATGGAACGTATGGAATTATTGATTGTAAATTTCAAGGAAAAGACAATGACAAGAGCGATTTCTATGCTCCTCAATTAGAAGCCTACGCGTATTCAATTGAAAATCCCGTTTCTGGAGAAGCGCGAAAAGTTTCGGTCATTGGCCTGCTTGTCTGGTCCCCCAAGAGGCCACTGGGAGATCCCTATGAAGGCTTTTCACTGGGCCTCAACAGCTCGTGGTTCCCAATTTCCCGCAATCCAGATGCATTGCAAGAGCGACTTCAAGATTTTATTGAAGTGATCTCTGGCCCGACTCCCGTGCGCGATAGCGGATGTGAAACCTGCAAATTCATTTCCAATCGAAGGGAAATCTTCGGAGCAGAGTAGATCTACTCTTCCTCGTCGCTCTCTTTTTTTGCGCGTCGCTTCTCTTCGGCAATCGCATCCTTGGCCTGTGAGGCATAAATATCTACATACTCTTGCCCCGACATCTCCTGCAATTTCTTCATAATTGCATCGGTTGCTTTTCTTAACTCTTCTGGGTCCTGCGATTTGTCAGGTGTCTGGAAATACATTGGTTCGCCAAAAATCATTTTAACCCGCATGATTTTTGGTAGGACTTTTCCAGTGGGCTGGATATCGGCGGTATTGAACATTGCCACCGGCACAACCGGAGCGCCGCTTTCCATCGCTAGGCGCGCAACGCCGGTCCGGCCACGATAGAGCCGGCCATCAGGCGAACGTGTTCCCTCTGGATAGATGCCAAGACATCCACCTTCGGCGAGAACTGAAAGCCCGGTTAAAAGTGCGGCCTCACTTCGTGATCCTCCAGCACGATCTACGGCAACTTGCCCAAGAGCGATAAAAGTTAATTTCTTTGCCAGACCCTTCAAGCCAGGCGAAGTGAAATATTCGCTCTTTGCCAAAAAGGTAACTTTCCTTGGGACAACAAGTGGCATAAATATCGAATCGCTAAACGAGAGATGGTTCGAAGCGATGATGACTGGGCCCGACGATGGAACGTTTCGTAGTCCACGAACTTTAGGTCTGAATAACAGGGTCAAGACTGGAAGGAGGAATGACTTCAACAAACCATAGGCGACTTTGTCGCCCTGCATCATGTTCTGGACTTTGTTCCGCTTCCGTCTCAATGCCATGGCCATAATTTAGAGCCTTTTGCCGACCTTGTGACACTATGCGTGTCGTGAGCGTAATTCCCGATGGCGAGGCGTTCCATCTCGAGGGTGGATCGATTGCAGTTTTGATGGTTCATGGCTTCACCGGTTCACCACTATCAGTTCGTCCGTGGGCGCACGCGTTACATCGTGAAGGTTTCACAGTTCGTGTTCCTCGCTTGCCAGGTCATGCAAGAACATGGGAAGAAATGAATCGCACACGTTGGGAAGATTGGTATGAAGAAGTCGATCGCAATTTCACAGAGTTAAAGGAAAAACATCAACGCGTTTTTGTCGCAGGATTCTCAATGGGAGGTGCGCTCTCACTTCGTTTAGCATCGATTCGAGGTCACGAGATTGAAGGTCTCATCTTGTGCAATCCTTCTGTGAGTGATCCACGCGTATCGCTCAAGTTTGTGCCAATCCTTCAATATTTTCTTCCATCTATCGGTGGACGTGGGACTGACGTCGCTGCGCCCAACCCGCCGAAACATAGTTATGGGCGTACACCACTCAAAGCACTTCGATCCTTGCAAAAGCTTTGGACTATGGTTCAACGCGATCTATATCTTGTTGATGTTCCATTGATGGTTGGCTACTCCGTCAACGATCATGTCGTAGATCCCAAGAACTCTGAACTTGTCATCGACAATGTTTCTTCAATTGACATCAGGGAAGTTATCTTTGAACGCTCATTCCATAACGTCGCACTTGATTACGATCTGAATTTGCTAGCTGAAGAGTCGCTTAACTTTATGAAAGAAGTACTCTCAGGAGCAGTAACACGAGATGAAATTCGCGATGAACGGGATCTCATTGATGCTGAGTTCGATGCCATTGTTTCTGGGTTAAGCTTGGATGAATCTTCACCACGTTCCTACCTCGATGATCTAGACGATAGTGAAAGTTCCGAAAAGTATGAAGGGGATAACAAAGCGCTTCCGAACTTGAGCCAAGTCCAGCGCGCAGCTCTTGTGGGAGTTGTTGGCGGGCCGTTGTATATGGTTCTGGTTCAGTTTTTTGGCCTCGATTTCTTGGGAGTTGGCGCTTGGCCCGGTGCAATCGCTCTAGCGGCTGGCATCACAACTTTCTTCTGGCAGATGAGACCGGATCGTGACATCGATGATGATGGAATAGCCCTATGAATGAGATTCGTTGGGGCGTCATAGGAACCGGTGGGATTGCACGCGCTTTTGCCCGTGATCTGAAATTGGCGCCCGGTCATAACGTTGTCGCAGTCGGCTCACGCTTTATTGAAAAAGCACATGAATTCGGTACCCAGTTCGGTTGTGTGGGGCTAGGAAGTTACGAAGCGCTGGTAGATGCAGATATTGATGCCGTGTACGTGGCAACGCCTCATCCTATGCACGCACCAAACACAATATTGGCATTGGAACATGGGAAGCCAGTTCTCTGCGAGAAACCTTTTGCGGTCAATAGCCGAGAGTCAGCCGCGATGATCGCAACAGCCCAGCGCAATAATCTGCTTCTTGTCGAAGCGATGTGGAGTCGTTTCCTCCCCCATTATCGAAGAATTCGCGAGTTGCTGAAAGCTGGCGAGCTGGGAGAAATAATTTCAGTTTCTGCCGATCACGGGCAGAATCTTCCGGCATCACATTTCTATCGACTCCATGCGCCTGAACTTGCCGGTGGAGCGCTTCTGGATCTTGGAATCTATCCAATTTCTTTCGCTTACTTCATCTTAGGAAAACCACAATCAATTACAGCCAAAGCAGAATTCACTTCAACGGGAGTAGATTCACAAACCTCGATAATCCTTCGTTACGATACTGGTGCGCACGCAAACCTCACCACAACACTTCTTGTGAAATCGCCTTGTACCGCAACTGTTGTCGGGACAAAAGGTACTCTCTATATCGATGGAGATTTCTACACGCCAACATCAATGCGACTACAGCGTGTATCTGGTGAAGTTATTGAATTTCCAAACAATTACGCTGGACACGGTTTACGAGAGCAAGCGATTGAATTCGCAGATTTGCTTCGCGCCGGAAAGATGGAGTCTGATTTGATGACTCATTCGGAAACACAATCAATTATGGAAACGATGGATGAAATCCGATCCCAGATTAATCTCCTCTATCCGTTTGAATAATTTTTTAAAGTCTAGCTAAGTCCGCCACGCCGACTAGACCCGCATCATTTCCCAGCGTCGCCGGCACAATCACTGGTGCAGGACGCTTGCCTGTGAAAGGAATAAGTCGATTCATGGAGTCTCTCGTGGGAGTCAGCAAAATATCTCCCGCATCAACTACTCCGCCTCCAATAACAAAAGCCTCAGGGTCAAGAGCTGCAACCAAAGAAGCACATAAGGCGCCCAACCACTGCCCCGTTGTGTTGAATGCTGCGATTGCGACGGTGTCACCATCGTGAGCTGCCGAAGTTATATTGCGCCCAGTTAATCCCTCGATAGTTCCATCACCACGTGCCAATAAATTCTTTGCGATATCTGGGGCGGCATGAATAGCTTCGCGTGCGTGACGTAAGAGTGCATTCCCCGATGCGTATTGCTCAAAACATCCACGAATTCCACAACCACATAAGTGCCCCTCGGGGACTGCCCGAGTGTGGCCAAATTCGGCGCCGATTCCATAAGCGCCTCTGTACAACTCGTTATTCACAATGAGCCCGCCGCCAAGACCGGTGCCTACCGTCAGCATGATGACGGTATCGAAATTCTTTCCGGCGCCGAATTTCTTTTCACCCCACGCTGCTGAATTTGCATCGTTCTCTAATACGACTTTCCGACCAATGAGTTCTTCTAGTTGGTCGGTTAATCGGATTCCATTCCACCCAGCGATGTTGGGCGTGGCAAGCATCGTCTTGCGATCTGAAGAAATAAAACCTGCTGCGGAGACGCCTACAGCATCAATCTGAAATTCGTGCATCAAGTCGCGTGCAACATCAGCAATGGTTTTCGTTAACGCAGCGCCACCTTCGCGGGGAGTGTCCCGGCGCGCAGTTTTTACAATTGAACCATTGTCATCAACAACACCACCTAAAACTTTGGTGCCGCCTACATCAATGCCGAGGGCAAAACTCATTTAGCCTTCGAGTTTCGCCTTGAGTTGAGAGATTGATTGTTCGATTGTTGTCATTTCAACTTTTCGACGCATCATGTCAGGTACAGGCATCGACAATGCGGTGCCAAGTGAATAAGTGACCTTTGTTGTTCCATCTCCGTTATCGTGAATCGAATAATGACCGTCCATCTCAGTCATGAGATCTGCTTCCTCGAGTGAGAAAGAGAGTTCATTCGGAGCTTTGCTCCAGTCATAAATCAATGTGGCGCGATCTTTGAGTACGCCAGCCTCCACTTTGATGGTCAATTTTGTGGGGCGACCTTCTCCATCTTTCTCATGGACTTCAACTGTTTTAATCGCAGTTGACCAGGTCGGGTATGCCTCAATATCGAAGAGGACAGAGCGAACATCCTCGACTGAGGCCGCGATAGTTGTGGAGCTTGAAGACATGTCGGCCATAGACGCAGGCTACCTCTTCTCATTACCTACTAGTAACCGCTAATTTTCGCTCCATGACTGAATATTTCGTTCCAGCCCTAGAACCTTCCGCCACCGCAGGAAACCTCACCAACCTTGTCGCCGAACGCGCGTGGTTCGAACCCGAACGCATCATGGTTTCGCGTCCACTTGGCGATGGTTGGCAACCTGTGACCGCTCGTGAGCTAGAAGCGGAAATTCGCGCCACCGCAAAAGGACTTATCGCATCTGGAGTTCACATTGGTGATCGCGTGGCAATCATGGCTCGCACACGATACGAATGGACGATTTTGGATTTCGCAATTTGGTTCGCCGGCGGAGTAACAGTTCCCATTTATGAAACTTCATCAGCAGAACAAGTTGATTGGATTCTCTCGGATTCAAGTTCGGTAGCAATCATCGTTGAGACTCCTCAACTTCGCGATGCGGTCACTCCGATTCTTCCTTCTAAGGTGAAGAACTGTTGGGTCATGACAGAAAACGTTCTTGCCCAGCTTGCTTATCTTGGTCGCGATATTTCAGATCAAGAGATCGATAATCGACGCAACGCTTTAAATCCTGACACTCTTGCAACATTGATTTATACATCTGGGACCACAGGCAAACCAAAGGGCGTTCAACTTACTCACGGGAATTTTCTTGCTGAGTGCGGAAATGTTGTACTCGGAGCAGCAGATCTATTTATGAAGCCTGGCGGCTCAACTCTTCTCTTCCTTCCTGTCGCTCATGTATTCGGACGTATGGTGCAGATTGGTTCAATTCGGGCCGGTCTTCATCTCGCACATTGTCCAGATGTTCTCGGACGGCTCACAACAGATTTAGCATCATTTAAACCAACGTTCGTACTTGCCGTTCCCCGCATTTTCGAAAAGGTTTACAACAGCGCTGAAGCAAAAGCTGACGCCGCCGGAAAAGGATCGATATTCCGTACCGCCGCTAATGTCGCAATCGAATACAGCAAGGCACTTGATTCTGGAAGCGTTCCTTTCGCTCTCAAACTCAAGCATGGAATATTCGACAAATTGGTCTATTCGAAGATTCGACATGGCCTTGGTGGCCGCGTAGAAGCAGCAATTTCTGGTGGTGCACCGCTGGGAGAGAGACTTGGACATTTCTATCGTGGAGCTGGCATTCGCGTATTAGAAGGTTATGGATTAACTGAAACAACAGCAGGTGCAACCCTGAATCTCACAACCGCCCATAAGGTTGGTTCAGTCGGAAAACCTATTCCTGGCACCACAGTCAAGATTGCAGAAGATGGTGAAGTTCTTCTCAAGGGCCCGATTGTCATGCGCGGGTATTGGCAGAACGATGCAGCGAATAAAGAAGTATTCACCGATGATGGATATTTCCGTTCCGGTGATTTAGGAAAACTCGATGAAGAAGGTTATCTCTACATCGTCGGACGTAAGAAAGAACTCATCGTTACATCAGGTGGTAAGAACGTTGCGCCTGCAGTATTAGAGGATCGCCTTCGTGCTCATCCCCTCGTTAGCCAATGCATCGTTGTAGGAGATAACCAGCCCTACATCGCCGCCTTGGTCACAATCGACCCTGAAGCAATCAAGGGTTGGATCACAGCAAATAAGAAGGACGGTGCGACTCTCGCGGAGCTCACTAAAGATCCTGATTTAATCGCTGTCATTCAAACTGCGGTGGATGAAGCAAACAAAGCGGTGAGCCGCGCTGAATCCATTCGCAAGTTCACAATCTTGCCGGTTGATTTCACAATCGCCGGAGGTCATTTGACTGCAAAACTTTCAGTCAAGCGTCACGTTGTACAAAAAGAGTTCGCGGCCGAGATCGCCGAACTTTTTGCATAACGCGCCTAATCCAGACCACCATCTCGATTCCAAAGCCGAAGAAAGGCTTGCGCTTGCCACAAAACTTCATGAAACGGTAGCTCAGGATCTCGCATTACTGGGCTATCGCATCGATGAGCTAATTGCCGATTCAACTCTTACGATTCCACAGCGATCACGTCTTCGAGAATTAAGAACTTCCATCATCGCGATAAATAAGCGGTTTAGAGATGTTATTTACCTTTCCAAGCCGCGTCATCGAGAAGCGCTTCTGGAGAACTTAAAGGAGATTTTGGGAGATCAATTCCTGGATATTGATCTCTCATTCCCACTTCTGAAAAGTCACGAAGAAGAGTTACTTGGTTCGGCCTTGATTGAGATGGCGCGAAATACTGCGCGCCACGCATATGCGAGAAATTTCTATATTTCATTCGAAGTCACTGAAAGGAAATTGGTTATCTGCGTATCAGATGACGGAAAAGGCATCGCCCCTATTTCGCATCTGAACTTAGGAATAAGAATTATCGATCAGAATCTGAAAGCGTTGTGCACTAGCTATACCTGCGATTCTGATGAGTCTGGTACTAGATACACACTCAACATTAGTACCAGCAACTACGACACCAATCATCGCTCATGAGCCTACGAGTCTTGGTTATTGATGATCACGTTCTGATTCGAGAGGGTTTACGACGCCTGATTTCTCGTGATCAAACGATTCATGTGGTGGGTGAGGCGGCATCAAAACGGGAAGCTCTGGCTCAAATCTCACATCATGATCCTGACGTCATCGTTGTTGATCTACAACTACCTGATGGAAGCGGATTAGATGTTATTGCTTGGGCAAGATCGGCTTCGCAAAAAATCGGCATAGTCGTTTTAACAATGTCGAATATGCCCGAACATGTGCGCGCTTCTATGCAATCAGGAGCAAGTGCGCACGTCGATAAATCTGCCCCAATTTCGGAAGTATTACAAGCAATTAGAGATAGCGCCGAAAAACCACTGTCATTCACTGCGCGCAGATTGACCGAAGCCATCATCGCCAAGAATCGAGTCATTGGTTTAACTCCACGTGAGTTAGAAATACTGGAAAAACTTCCTACGGGAGATACGGTTCAAGAAATCGCTGGACAACTATTTGTTACTGAATCGACGGTAAAAACCCATTTATCTGCGGTTTATAAGAAGTTGGGGGCAAGTAATCGAGTCCAAGCAATAAATGCTGCCCGCAAATGTGGCTTATTGCCCTAAGTTCTAATGGCTATTTCAATACCTGATTGAAGGCTTGTGACCAACGTTTCCATTGCCATTCCTCCATCGCCCAGCTACGACCCGCGTTACCCATCTGGTTTCGAAGTTCATCATCTTTGAGGAGCGTAATGATTCGATCAGCGATCTCAGGAAGTTTGTTGCCGTCAACCACGAATCCGGTAATTCCTTCTTTTACTGCATCGGGAGCGCCACCAGAGTTTCCACCAACAACAGGTAATCCGCAGGCGCTTGCTTCGAGATAAACAATTCCAAGTCCCTCAACCTCCAGACCAAAGAGTCTCGAACGAGAAGGCATAGCAAAGATATCTCCTAGAGAGAAGTGTCGCGGGAGGTCTGAGTATTGAATTCGACCGATGAATGTAACGTGATTCTCAAGCTTATGTCTCTTCACGAGTTGATCGAGTTTCTTTCGATGTGGTCCTTCTCCGATAAATACTAAGTGCGCCTCAGGAATTTCTTTCAACACCAAGGGCATGGCTTCAACAAGTCGATCTTGACCTTTGCGGTGTACTAATCGGCCGACACTTACGATGGTCGCACGATCGGCAATTCCATATTTCTCACGAAGCTCTCGGCCATCAAGTGGACGGAAATGTTCTGTGTCAATCCCGGGAGCAATTTTTATCAATTTATTCTGATCTTTAAATCTACGAGCGATAGCTTGTTGAGTAAAATCTCCAAGATACGTCACCACATCAACGTTTCGGGCAATTTCAGATATGGCTAATGAAAATGGCCACACTTTGGACCACCAGACTTCGTGGCCGTGAGTTAGCGCAACAATGTGCTGTGCTCCCGCTTTCCTTAACCAGCGAGCAGAAACTCCAAGTGGAGCTGCGGCACCAAACCACACTGTCGAGAGATTTCTTCTGCGAATAAGTTTTTGTAGATTGCGAATTACACGTGGGGTGGGCAAAAGGATTGAGGATTTATCGCGAACTACTTCAACACCATAATCATCTCGCCATCGTCGATCATATTCACCGGTAGAACTCTGGTGAGAGGTGTAAACAATAACTTCTCCCTTGGGCACACGTTCAAGAAGTCCCATAACGAAAGTTTCAATTCCGCCTGCCCGCGGCCCAAAATCATTAGTGACAAGAAGTATTGAAGGCATTTACAGACGACGGGCGCCTACATATTTTTTGCGACCGAAAAAATTCCCAAATTCGGCGATTTGAACTCGAGCTCCCGGCCTTGGAGCATGGACCATCTTGTTTTTTCCGATGTAAATTCCAACGTGAGAAATCGGTGATCCAAAGAAGACGAGATCTCCCGGTTGTAAATTGCTACGAGTTATCGAGCGCCCATAAGTGAATTGAGCGCGTGATGAGTGAGGTAAACGAACACCGGCTTGTTGGTATGCCCGCATCGTTAAACCCGAGCAATCCCACTTCACAGGTCCCGCAGCGCCCCAGACATAGCTATCTCCAATTTGCTGAACCGCATATCTCAAAGCGGTACCAGCGCGACCCGAGACCGCATTGGCTAGTTTGGCTTGCTCTAGCGAATACTTACGTCGCTCTTCTTCGTCCATAGCTTGAAGCTTGAGCAATTTTTCGCGATCTTCTTTCTCTAACTTTGCTAACAACTTCTCGGCCTGAGCGAGTTTCTTCTCAACTTGAGCGGCTTGAGCTGTATAACGCGCTTCGGCGGCCTGGACTAACTTCAATTTATCGGCGACGGTGAGTGATGTCGCGTCTAATCTCTGTTTGGCCGTTGCGTACTTCCGTAATTCAATCGCTTGCTTTCGAGTTACGTTCTCAAGCGAACCAGCGGCAGATAAATAGAGCGAAGGATCTGAGGAGAAGAGAAGCTCTAGACCCTCGCCTAGCCCGGTGGACTTATAACGTGCAACTGCAATTGCAGCGAGAGATTTTTTAATTGAATCTACGGTTTGCTTTTGGGAATCTGCTTGCTGTTGAACCGCACTGAGTTGTTTTTTTAATTTGTTTAGTTGGATCTTCGCGGCCTGGGCATTTTCGCCGGCTTCTGCAGCATCTTCTTGAAGTTGTTCAACTTGCGCCCGCACAGCGCGAAGATCAGCTGAAGGCGCAGCGTTGGCAGAAATCGTGAGCGCCGGAATAAGCGGAAGTGCAACGATCAATGTGAGTGCATAAAACAATGATCGAGGCAGGGAGCGCAGCGCCATCATCGCTTTAGGCTAACTGCGGGAGCGCACAAACCTCAACCTGAGAGCGCTTGAGAAGGCTGAGAATTGCTTTCAGGATTCTCAGCGTGAGCGTAACGCAGGGGTGGAATCATCCCCCGAGAGGCTAAAAGGTCGATGACTCGAGATTCTTCGGGTCCGATTTCCGAACCTCGTTCTATGGTCGAAATTGGGGCTTCGATCAGTACAGAAACCACGCAATCGCGACAAGCAATATCGCGCATGACGCAACTTTCGCAATCAATAATCATGGAGACACGGTAGATAACGCCACTGACATTCCGCGATAGCGTGTCGGCTATGAAGCGTGAACGGGTGCTCGCCAATATGGTTATTGGAGCTAACGGGGCCACGTCGTTGAATCATGACTCAGCTCAGTTAAGCCCTCCCGCCGACCGAACACGTTTCCACGAAATCCGAAAAATGAGCAAGGCACTTGTCGTTGGAGGACGCACCTTCCGTTTAGAGCGCTATTCGAAGGCGCCTTTGCCAGTCTATGTCGCCACTCAAACTCCCACTCCATCTACATCGACCTCGTTTTTCTTCGTGGCTGCTCCTGAGATTGTCGTAAGGAAAGCTCTCGACGACAGTAATGGACCAGTGCTCATTGAGGGTGGAATTCGATTCATTGCGCCACTGTTAGAAAAAGGAGTGATTGATCGACTATTTCTCACTCGTAGTCCAATTTCCGGAGATGGAGATTTTTTTGATTTTGAAGAGTTACACCGTAATTATCAACTGGAATCTTCTAATAAAGTTGACAACGTTATTTTCGAAGAATGGATTCCGAAAAAAGCGAAAGACTAGAAAGCTGCAATCAGAACTACACCGCTGAGCGCAGCAGCAATTCCAAAGTACTGAATTCGATGCAGTCTTTCATGAAGGAATTTATACGCAAGCAGAATTGTCACAATCGGGAATAGTGAGCCAAAGACCATTGCAATAGAAACTAATCCCTTTGTGGTGGCGATACCTAAGAAGAAATTGGCTAAGAAATCTGCAACGCCTATGAACATGAGAAGTGGAAGGTGGCCCTTAGAGAATCCGCCAAGCGTTGTGAAGCGTAATGCAATAAGTAGGCAGATTGAGACTGATGCCAATCGCATCGAGGTCATCGTGTGGAGTGAATCAACTTCTGATCCAATTGCAATAAAAGTTAGTGCCGTACCAAATCCAAGTGCCGCAACAACGGCGTACATCAAAGGTTTAATTGGAAGACCATTTCGAACTTCTGGCCCACTTGCCATAAATGCGCCCGCAATTGCAACAATAATTCCAACGGTTTGCGCGGAGGACGGACGTTCACCCTGAATGAGTGCGTAGAGCAATGGGATCACTACAGAAAGAGAGCTGATGGGAGATACGACGCCCATCCGGCCCGTTGCCAATCCAGTATAAAAAGCAGTTAAGCCAATAAATCCCGCGATACCCGCGATAACTCCAGGTAAGAAATAGCCATCAAATGACAGTGATGGTGGAATTAGAGAGCCTGATAACGCAATTATTGTGAGTCCAAATATCAAGCCAAAAACTTGAGAGACTCCCGTTACTGCCAGGGCTTTAAATTTCTTCGATAAATTCCCTGCCAAATAATCCGCAGTTCCCCATAAAACGCTGGAGAGAAGAGCTAAGAGGGATCCCATAACTGGAGCCTAGCGGGCTACTTGCTCGTGCCTCCCCCGAGTTCAATTATTGCTCTCTTACCCTTAGTCAATGGCGCATCCAACCGACCTATTTCATACTTTCGTTGAATCCATGAAAGTTTATGTGCCTCGTACTGAAATCACACTTGAAGAGATACCTGCGCCTCAACGTTTAGCTCCCTTTGCCTTTGCGATTTCTGCAGACCTGACTGATCCGCGTTTCACATCACATGATGGTGAGCAGGAAGATATTGCAACGGGACGATTCGTTCTTCTCCATGATCCTGCGGGACAAGAAACTTGGGAAGGAAATTTCCGGTGTGTGACTTTTGTACGTTCAGCGCTAGAAACTGAGATGGAATCTGATCCGTTGTTGCCTGATGTGGGTTGGTCGTGGTTTATCGATGCGCTTAATGCAAGTTCTGCATCCTATGTTGCTCCGAGCGGAACAGTAACTCGCGTCATGAGCGCTTCTTATGGTCAATTATCTAGCAGTGATGAATCTTCTGAAATTGAGATTCGAGCTTCATGGACTCCTACCAAAGCCGAAGAATTGACTAAACATGTTGGTGCATGGCTAGAACTTATGGCCAGCGCCGCAGGTCTAGCTCCGATACCTGAAGGGGTCAGCTCGCTTCCTTCAAGGCGCTAACGCCTCTCACTAGCGAGAATTTTCATGCGTGCACTTCAGGTACCTGATCTTGGAACGCCACCTATTGTGGAAGATTGCGATGCGCTTGCGAAAAGCATCGCAGAAATCTCTCGCGGTCATGGGCCCATCGCAATTGATGCAGAGCGAGCTTCGGGTTTTCGCTACAGCGCCCGCGCATATCTCATACAGATTTTTCGAAGAGGTGGCGGAATACACCTCATAGATCCAATTGCAATTCAGACTTATGAGAATTCTTCAGATGTGATCGAATCACTGAATAATCTCATCGCTTCTACTGAGGTCGTGATTCACGCGAGCACGCAAGATCTGCCTTGTTTGCGCGAATTTGGAATCCATCCCCAGCAACTATTTGATACTGAATTGGGCGCAAGAATCGCAGGCTGTCCGCGAGTTGGTTTAGGAGCGCTCTGCGAATCACTCTTGGAAATTTCACTCGCAAAAGAACATTCCGCAGTCGATTGGTCGATTCGACCCTTGCAGCAAGAATGGCTCGACTATGCCGCACTTGATGTTGAAGTGCTTGTCGATTTGAGAGATAAAGTTGCGGAACTGCTCGAAGCCCAAGGAAAATTCACATGGGCGCTCCAAGATTTTGCCGCAATTCTCAAGGCGCCGTCAAGTTCTCCTCGAAAAGAACCATGGCGTAGAACCTCAGGAATGCACACCATAAAGTCGCGCTATCAAATGGCGATTGTGCGCGAGTTATGGAATGAACGAGATCGAATCGCATCTGAAATTGATCTAGCTCCCGGGCGCCTACTTTCTGATGCTGTCATATCCTCTATGGCACAAGCCCGCTTGAAGAGCGTCGATGAACTTCTCAAACTTCCTGAGGCAAAAGCGAGAATCAGAAATGAGACGCAAAAGAGTTATGTGAAGATCTGGTTTGAAACTTATTTACGTGCTACATCGCTTGCCGAAAAAGATTGGCCGCAACTTCGAAGCAAAAGCGATTCGCTGCCTCCGGTGAAGATTTGGCGCGCGAAGTTTCCATTGGCCTATGCGCGCATCATGCATGCCAGACTGCGACTGAACGAGATTGCAACTGAACTCCAGATTCCACTTGAGAATGTACTTTCTCCTGATGTCGCGCGAAAGATTGCTTTCGACAGCGCTGCTGAGAAGAGTTTTGAGTTCTCACCTTCACTGGTATCCAAAGTTGAAACACAACTTCGCCTCAATGGAGCGCGTGAATGGCAGATAGAAAAGTGCGCCCTGGCCCTGGCTCAATCGCTCTGTGAAAGTGAACCTCCTGTGAATCCCGAACCTCCAGCGCAGGACGCTGAGCCCTCATCACATCCGCCTGAAGAGTGACTCGAATTACGCAACATTGAAGTTGCGAAAATCCCCGCACCGGGTTTAGGCTCGCCCCATGCTTAGTAGCTTTCTGATCGCGCTTCGCGAGGGCCTAGAAGCCGCGCTCATCATTGGAATTTTGGTCGCTTATGTCGTCAAGACCGATCGCCGCTTCCTTCTCACCCCGATTTGGGCCGGCGTCAGCGCCGCTCTTGCCTTGAGCGTGGGTCTGGGTGGATTCCTTGGATTTACCTCAGCTGAGCTCTCCGAAAGGGGAGAAGAATTTTTTGCGGGAACTACCTCTTTTGTCGCAGTCGGACTAGTCACCTGGATGGTCTTCTGGATGAAGCGTACGGCTCGTGCCCTTCGCGACGAATTACATGCAAAAGTTGATACTGCTGCGATGGTGGGTCCACTCACATTGGCTGCTGCTGCATTCTTCGCTGTCGCGCGTGAAGGTCTTGAAACCGCTCTCTTCGTGTACACGAATTTCCAAACTGTTGGATCAAAGGTTCCTGCGACAGTTGGATTGGTTTCTGGTCTAGCGCTTGCGGTTTTCCTCGGATATGCCATCTACCGCCGAGCGATCAAAATCAATTTATCGAAGTTTTTCACTATAACTGGAGCAGCTCTGGTCATTGTCGCGGCGGGAGTACTCTCGTACGGCGTACATGAGTTCCAAGAGCTTGGTTGGCTTCCTGGTGAGAGCGCTTATGCGTGGGATGTCACGTCATGGCTTGCTCCTGACTCCATTCTTGCCTCAATTCTCGCGGGCACAATCGGTTTCGATACCACGATGTCCTGGCTTCAACTCCTGGTCTGGAGCACATACATCGCCGGAACGTTGGCGCTCTACCTCAAGCCAGCCAAAACGACCACACAAATCCTCGTTTCTAAGTAACCGCTCTAGTTTTACTTGTGGTTACTCGCGGGTAACCTAGCGGCATGACTACTGCCACCACTTCTACCAATGTCCTCCTTGTCGATGCGGTCCGCTCTCCTTTTGGAAAAGCGGGAAGTTTGTATGCAGGTACTCGTGCCGATGACATCATCGTTCGATGTATCCGCGGCTTGCTTGAACGTAATCCGCAAATCAAACCCGCAGATGTCGATGATGTAGCAATTGCTGCTGCTACTCAATTTGGTGATCAAGGAATGAATATTGGTCGCAGCGCAACTTTGTTGGCAGGACTTCCCAATACTGTGCCGGGATATTCGATTGATCGCTGGTGCGCTGGCGCAATGACTTCTGTGACGACGCTTGCTGGATCAATTCATATGGGTGCTTACGACATCGCAATTGCCGGTGGCGTTGAACATATGGGAAATCACCCGATGGGCGAAGGTATGGATCCCAATCCAAGATATCTTGCCGAGAAACTTGTTGATACTGATGCGCTCTCAATGGGAAATACAGCGGAAAGATTGCATGACAAGTTGCCGCACCTAACGAAAGACCGTGCCGATAAATATGCGCTTGCTTCACAAACCAAGACGGCTGCGGCATATGCTTCTGGAAAAATTCAACCGAATTTGATTCCTGTTGCAGTTCGAAGTGCCGAGCAAGGTTGGGGCGTTGCCACTGTTGATGAACCACCACGACCTGGAACCACACTTGAAGCGCTTTCTGCTTTGAAGACTCCTTTTCGACCCGCCGGACGCGTGACAGCGGGCAATGCAGCTGGTCTCAATGATGGAGCGACTGCGGCGCTTCTTGTAAGTGAGAGAAAAGCGAAAGAGCTTGGACTAACACCAAAAGCAAAGTTAGTGACATTTGCATTTGCTGGTGTTGAACCAGAAATCATGGGATACGGCCCTGTTCCATCAACGCTGAAAGCGCTTGAGAAAGCTGGACTATCCATCAGCGATATTGGTCTCTTTGAGATTAACGAAGCATTTGCAATTCAAGTGCTTTCATTTTTGGACTACTTTGGAATAGCCGACGATGATCCACGGGTAAATATCTATGGCGGCGCGATCGCTGTCGGGCACCCTTTGGCATCATCAGGTATTCGATTGATGCTCAACTTGGCGGAAGGATTTAAAGAGCGCCCAGATGTGCGTTATGGAATTACCACGATGTGTATCGGACTGGGAATGGGTGGCACCGTTATCTGGGAGAACCCTCACTTCAACGGCAAGGCGGCATAGATCATGGCTGATGTGACTCCTCCTGCGGGCGCGCCCGAAGAAGTTGTAACCAAGGCGCTCGTTCGCGAGATTGATCTCGCTGCATTCGGCGCTTCTGGCTCTCTCGCACTGATCACCATTGATAACGGCCTTGATCACACACGTCCGAACACTCTTGGACCACAATCACTTCAAGAACTCGATAAAGCGATTTCGGCCGCAGAAAACTCTCCTGCAGTCGCTATCGCAATCACAGGTAAACCATTCATCTTTGCAGCCGGTGCAGATCTCTCAGGACTTCCCTTTGTGACCGAAAAATCTCAATCGCTCACTATAGGAAAATTTGGACATGATGTTTTCAAACGTCTCGGCAAAAGCAAGAAAACAACCTTTGCATTTATTAATGGACTTGCACTCGGCGGTGGTTTAGAAGTCGGTTTACATTGCAACTATCGAACCATGGCATCAACTGCGCTCACCGCACTTCCCGAATGCTTTTTAGGAATTGTCCCAGGTTGGGGCGGCGCAACAATTTTGCCGAAATTAATCGGACCAGAACGCGCGGTCCAGGTAATTATCCTCAATGCCCTCAACAACAACACCATGATGAAAGCGAAAGAAGCTCATTCGTTAGGCGTAGTTGATGCGGTCTATGAGCCAGCCGATTTCTTAGAGCGTTCTGTGGCATTTGCTGCTCGAATCATCTCTGGAAAAGAAAAAATCGACCGTCAGGATTACACCACTGATGCTGCATCCTGGGATAAAGCAATCGCGACCGGTAAGGCAGCTATTGCGAAGAAATATGGCGGAGCCGATATCGAAGCTCCCCGACGTGCACTTGAATTAATTTATGCCGCGCGCACCAGCACTCTTGATCAGGGATTTGATGCTGAAGATGAAATTCTCGCAAACTTGGTTATGGGTAATCCGCTGCGCGCTTCGCTCTATGCCTTTAATTTGATTCAGAAAAAGCGTAAGAAAGTTGAAGGCGCCCCAAAACCCGCGTTAGCGCGAAAAGTCACCAAAGTTGGCGTCGTTGGTGCCGGACTTATGGCCTCCCAACTTGCTCTTCTGTTGGTTCGGAATTTGAAAGTGCCTGTTGTTATGACAGATCTGGATCAGGCTCGGGTAGATAAAGGCGTTGCGTGGGTTCATGCAGAAATTGCAAAATTGGTTGAGAAAAAGAGACTTAACGAAGAAGCCGGCCGCAGACTTTCGCTCTTGGTTACGGGCTCGGTTGATCAATCAGTTTTCGCCGGAGCTGATTTCATAATCGAAGCGGTCTTTGAAGAACTTTCGATTAAGCAGAAGTTATTCAAAGATCTTGAGGCGATTATCTCCCCCGAATGCGTCCTTGCCACAAATACTTCTTCGCTCTCGGTAGAGAAAATGGGCGAGGGCTTGAAAAATCCAGAGCGCGTTGTTGGTTTCCACTTTTTCAATCCTGTAGCAATCATGCCTCTACTTGAAGTTGCACGAACATCAAAAACTGATGACGCCACAACTGCGACAGCGATCAACGTTGGAAAAGAACTCAAGAAAACCATGATCATCTGTAAAGATGCTCCAGGCTTTGTTGTGAATCGTCTCCTGACTCGATTCATGGGCGAAGTTACCGATGCGATGGATGAGGGCACGCCCGCAGAAATCGCAGACAATGCGCTTCGGCCACTTGGCTTTCCGATGTCACCATTTGAGTTATTTGGGCTCGTTGGACCAGGCGTTGCGCTCCATGTTTCAAAGACTCTCAATGCAAATCTTGGTCCGCGCTATCGCATTTCACCAACAGTTCAACGTCTGGTTGATCAAGGTGTAAGAACGTTCTATACCAAGAATGAAAGTGGCGCGTTGATTCCGAATCCTGATGCGGTTGCACTCATTGAAAAGGGAACGAAGGCGTCAACATCAGATGAGGTCAGATTGCGTGCACTTAAGGCGCTCGCTGAAGAAGCTCGCATGATGCTCGATGAAGGAGTGGTGGCTACACCTGCCGAGATTGATCTCTGCATGTTATTGGGAGCTGGTTGGCCCATGCACTTGGGTGGAATCTTGCCGTACTTGGATCGCGAAGGAATTAGTGAAGCGGTTTGCGGTCAGCGTTTTCATCCACACGGAGTTGCATCGCTTCCTGCTTAGTTCCAAGTGATGCCCAACCCACAAGTTGGCGCGTGACATTTTGAACTGTGATGCCGAGATCTTCCATGATTTCGTTTCGCTTGGAGTGTTCAATAAATTCAAGTGGAATTCCAATCGAATGAATCGGAGTTTCAAGACCATGGTCGCGGAAAAGTTCAGATACCGTGCTGGCCACGCCGGCATGCTTTATTCCATCTTCTAGCACTACGACTCGCTTATAACGTTGTGCCATCGATAATAGAGATTGCGTTGGCAGCGGTTTGATCCAGCGTGGATCGATAACAGTGACTCCGACTCCTTCGCGATAAGCCTGGGCTGCTGCATCCACTGCGATCGCAGCCATGGCGCCGACGCTGAGCAACAAAATATCGGTGCTCTCGCCGCGATAAAGAATGTCGATGCCATCGCGACGCTCAAACGCAGGAAGTTCAGGGGCAACCGCGCCCTTAGGGAAGCGAATTATTGATGGTGCATCAGAGATACTTATGCATTCGTCAAGGAGCTCTCGTAAACGTATTGCATCGCGCGGAGCAGATACATGCGCATTCGGAATAATTCCTGTGAGCGCCAAGTCCCATATTCCATGGTGAGACGGTCCGTCGTCACCTGTTATTCCAGATCGATCTAAGACGAAAGTAACACCAGCTTTGTGTAGCGCAACATCAAGAAGAAGTTGATCAAAGGCCCGATTCAAAAATGTCGAGTACACAGCGACAACAGGATGAAGGCCGGTAAAAGCCATTCCCGCTGCCGAAGTTGTGGCATGTTGCTCCGCAATACCTACATCGAATGTGCGTTCAGGGAATTCGGCTTGGAACTTATCAAGACCTGTGGGGCCTAACATCGCTGCAGTAACAGCAACAATCTCTCTGTGATTTTTACCGAGTGCAACCATGGCATCAGAAAAAACACTGGTCCACGTGGTTCCGCTCTTACTTAAGGGCTCTCCTGTTTCGGGGTCAACAACTCCAACAGCATGGAATTTTTCAGCTTCATCTTGCAGCGCCGGAGCATGACCCCGACCTTTTTCCGTGATGGCATGGACAAGAACAGGGCCAGCAAATTTCTTGGCTTGAGTCAAAGCTTTTTCCAGAGCGAGGATGTCATGCCCGTCGACAGGTCCAAGATATTTCAAACCCAGATCTTCAAACATGCCTTGTGGCGCAACAATGTCTTTCAAACCTTTTTTCATTCCGTGCAAAGTTTCATAAATCGGCTGGCCCACAACGGGAGTGCGCTCAAGAACTCCTTTGCCCCAATCAAGGAATTTTTCATATCCCTTTGTGGCGCGCAGCGTTGAGAGATAGGTAGCGACTCCGCCAATCGTCGGTGAATATGAACGTTCGTTGTCATTGATGACGATAACCAGACGTAAATCTTTCGAAGCAGCAATGTTGTTTAAAGCTTCCCATGACATACCGCCTGTCAGCGCACCGTCTCCTACAACCGCCACAACCGTACGCTCAGTCTCACCTTGAATCATGAATCCGCGGGCAATTCCATCTGCCCATGAAAGCGCAGTCGATGCGTGCGAGTTTTCAATAATGTCATGTTCACTCTCGCGGCGGTTGGGATAACCAGCAATTCCACCCCGTTGACGCAATTTTTCAAAACCTGGAGCGCGACCCGTCAAAATTTTATGAACGTAACTTTGATGTCCAGTATCAAAAACAACAACATCTCGTGGAGATTCAAAAACTCGATGAATGGCGATTGTAAGTTCAACAATTCCAAGGTTGGGCCCTAAATGTCCACCGGACTTCGAAACTTTATCAATCAGGAAACTCCGAATTTCGGTAGCTAATTCCTCAAGTTCTGCGGTGCTCAAGCGCGCCACATCACTTGGCGACTTAATCCGTGGCAGATACTTCATACCGCAATGGTATCGGCGATCAGTCGCTCAGGTACTAGTTCAATAGTGAGCGAAGAACGTACTGCATGATGCCGCCATGGCGATAGTAATCCGCCTCACCTGGGGTATCGATGCGGACCTTCGCCGTAAAAGTCTTCGAACCGGCGATAACTTTCACAGTAGATGGAATACCTCCGTCGTTAAGAGCGGTTACTCCTTCGATTGCAAAAACTTCTTCACCTGTGAGACCAAGTGATTCTGCGTTCTGGCCATCATCAAATTGCAAAGGCAGAACTCCCATGCCGATCAAGTTTGATCGGTGGATTCGCTCAAATGATTCTGCGATTACAGCTTTCACTCCAAGTAACGCGGTTCCTTTCGCGGCCCAGTCACGAGATGAACCTGATCCATACTCTTTCCCAGCCACAATAATCAGCGGGATATTTGCGGCTTGGTACGCCATTGACGCATCGTAAATTGTGGATTGTTCGCCATTACTAAGGAAATTACGAGTGAATCCACCTTCTACTCCATCGAGTAAAAGATTCTTTAATCGAATATTTGCGAAAGTTCCGCGAATCATAACTTCATGATTTCCACGGCGAGAACCATACGAATTGAAATCTGCACGTGACACACCATGCTCAGCTAAGTACTTACCGGCTGGAGAATCTGCCTTAATTGATCCCGCTGGTGAAATATGGTCAGTAGTCACCGAATCGCCTAGTTTTGCCAGTACTCGTGCACCCTGAATATCTGTTACCGGGATTGGATTTCGCGGCATACCGTCGAAATAAGGTGGCTTGCGAACATATGTCGAATGTGAATCCCACTCAAAAACTTTTCCGGTAGGCGTATCAAGCGATGTCCAACGACGATCGCCAGCAAAAACGCTTGCGTAATCTTTCTTGAACATATCTGAAGAAACTACACCGTCAATAACGGCTTGGATTTCAGATGGAGATGGCCAAATATCTTTCAGGTACACATCATTGCCACTTGCATCTTTCCCAAGTGGATCCTTCTCAAAATCATGATCCATGGTTCCGGCTATGGAATAAGCGACTACAAGTGGTGGCGAAGCCAGATAATTCATTTTCACATCGGGGCTGATGCGACCTTCAAAATTACGGTTTCCTGATAACACCGCAGCCACAGCGAGATCGTTATCGTTTACAGCTTTACTAACTTCCACTGGAAGCGGGCCAGAGTTTCCGATACACGTTACACAACCATATCCAACAAGGTTAAATCCGAGTTTCTCTAAATACGGAGTAAGTCCTGCCTTCTCATAATAATTTGTTACAACTTTCGAACCAGGTGCCAGTGTTGTCTTTACCCATGGCTTGCTCTGCAAACCTTTTTCGACCGCTTTCTTTGCAAGCAACCCCGCACCAATCATGACGCTTGGGTTTGAGGTATTAGTACATGAAGTGATGGAAGCGATGACGACTGAACCATTTGTGACACTTCCAGATCGTGCATTAACTGTTACCGGAACGGGAGATTGT
>Ga0214917_10002284_pt1 | contig 23606 bp, 24 predicted proteins | sample LL_1208_BB_MetaG_FD_177983 | JGI IMG/M metagenome (GOLD analysis project Ga0214917, IMG submission 177983) | Freshwater microbial communities from Lake Lanier, Atlanta, Georgia, United States - LL_1208_BB | ecosystem: Environmental > Aquatic > Freshwater > Lake | place: USA: Georgia | collected...
ACTTAATTCAGGAATATTATTAACTTTAGTTAATTTTGATATTACTTCTTCCATTTTATATTTAGTTGCTAATGATAAAGCTGTATTACCTCTATTACCAACATGTTCAGGTTTACAATTACCATTTTCAATCAATGCTACTGCTACTTTTGACATACGATTTTGACAAGCATATATTAATGCAGTATTACGATAATTATCAACATGTTCGGGTTTACAATTATGATTTTCAATTAATGCTAATGCTAATTCTAATGCTACTTTTGACATATGATTTTTACAAGCAAGTATTAATGCAGTATCACCATCCGTATCAACTTGTTCAGATTTATAATTACCCTTTTCAATTAATTTTAATGCTACTTCTTCCATTTTATTCCAACAAGCATAAATCAATGCAGTACAACCATCTATATTAACTTGTTCAGGTTTTGAATTACCAGTATCAATTAATTCTAATGCTACTTTTTCCATATTATTTTTACAAGCAATCATTAATGCAGTATAACCATCCTTAGTAACTTGTTCAGGTTTTGAATTACCAGTTTCAATTAATTCTAATGCTACTTTTTCCACTTTATTCCAACAACAAGCATAAATCAATGCAGTACAACCATCTATATTAACTTGTTCAGGTTTTGAATTATTAGTTGCAATTAATGCTAATGCTACATCTGGCATATTATTAATACAAGCAATTATTAATGCAGTATTACCTTTATTATTAACTTGTTCAGGTTTTGAATTACCCTTTTCAATTAATTCTAATGCTACATCTGGCATATTATCAATACAAGCAATCATTAATGCAGTATAATCATTCTTATTAACTTGTTCAGATTTTGAATTACCCTTTTCAATTAATGCTGATACTACATCTAGCATATTACGATCACGAGCATACATTAATGCATTATTACCATTCTTATTAACTTGTTCAGGTTTTGAATTATTTGTTGCAATTAATGCTAATGCTACTGTTTCCATATTATTTTTACAAGCACACATTAATGCAGTATAACCAGCCTTATCAACTTGTTCAGGTTTTGAATTACCAGTATCAATTAATTTTAATGCTACTTCTGGCATATTAAAAACACAAGCATACATTAATGCAGTGCCACCATTATTATTAACTTGTTCAGGTTTTGAATTATTTGTTGCAATTAATTCTAATGCTACTGTTGTCATATTACGAATACAAGCACACATTAATGCAGTATAACCAGCCTTATCAACTTGTTCAGGTTTTGAATTACCAGTATCAATTAATTTTAATGCTACTTCTGGCATATTATTAATACAAGCAATTATTAATGCAGTATGACCATCATTATTAACTTGTTCAGGTTTTGTGTTACCCTTTGCAATCAATTCTAATGCTACTTCTGGCATATTACGAATACAAGCAATCATTAATGCAGTATTGCCATACTTATTAACTTGTTCAGGTTTATAATTACCTTTTGCAATTAATTCTAATGCTATATGTCTCATTTTATTTTTACAAGCAACCATTAATGCAGTGCTACCATTGTTATCAACTTCATTAGGATTATAATCATCTGCGATTGGCGATACCCTTGGTATTTTATTACTAGAATTATTTTGTTCATTTGTAACTTTAGCTTCTGTACTTTTCCTTTTATGTGAAGAATCGTCATCTTCTGTTAAATCTATTACTATTACTCGTGGTTGTTTATTCATACTTTTTAATATAATTTTTTAAATTAGTGTATTTTATATGATATATACTAAGTTATTACATTAAATTAAAATTTCAATTTTTATATAAATAAATTTATTTACCAGTAGAGCCAAATCCACCACTTCCTCTATCAGTTTCTGATAATTCTTCTGTAAATTCAATATCACCAGGTTTTTCAATTTGTGTAAATACTAATTGAAAATAACGATTACCTTTTTCTAATTTTTGTTCTTCATCTGAAATGTTATCAACTGCTGCAATTAAGTACCCTCTATAATTTGGATCAATTATGCCAACTGAATTTGCTAAGCGTAATTTTGTTTTAGATATTGAACTTCTTGGATATAATTGATAACCATAATAAATATTTTGAGTTGAATCTTTATACTCCGCTTTAACACCTAAATTTATAAATTTTGTTTCCTTAGGACCAACAATAATATCTTCAGGTAAGTATAAATCTACACCAATATCTGATTTATATTGTGATGTATTATTATACAACTCTTGTAAATATTGTGCATGCTTTGGATCAAACGCGAATCTTAATATTTTTGACATTCTAGTTAAATATAGTTTTTTGATATATTTAATAATATATTTTATACAAAAATCAATTTTTTATACTTTCCATTCTATCATAAATACATCAAATAAATTTTGATGTAAATTTTCTAAATATAATCTTTTTTCTTCATTATTAAATCGCCATTTATCATCTCTTAATAAATTATGATTAAAATAAATATGTATTGGTTTTCTTTCAAAATTAATAAATGTTATGTTGTTTGCAATTAATGTTTCTTCTTCATTTATCAAATATGGATATGATAAAAATTTATTTCTATTTAATGAAAAATATATCTCAATTTTTTTATTTGTATTATATATTGATCCGTGTGCGTTATTATTATCAAGATATACATTTAAATTCTTATTTTTTAATCCATATGTTATATCTTCTGAAAATTGATATAAGCAATCTACATATAATAAATTTAATATTAATAATATTAATATTAATGATATCGTATATAGTGCCATTTTTGATTAATTATTATATAATCAATTAAATAATAATTAAAAATCAATTTTTATATAAAAATTGATTTCTATACATATTACTATCTTTATAATATATTATTCACTTATACAATATTATAAAAGATGAATGCGAATCCATATTATATTGCTGTTGAATTTGATCTTATTACAAATGATCAATATGATCAAGTTATAAAATGTTATAATGAAAATAAGGCTGATGATTGGAATCCAATCAGTAAATTAGATCGTGCAGAAGGTGGATTTCAAATTGAATTAAAAGAACATGAAATTTTTAATAAAAATAATAAAGATCCAAATTATATGATTAAACAATTAAGATGGTGTAATAAAAAATTAACTACTAAATTTATACCATTTAATGAACAGGAAACAAAAATATTATTCAATTCACTACAAAATGTATTTCATAATGATGTTAAGCTATTACAAAAATAATTTTTAATCAAAATTTTATATAATTACTTATCTTTACAATACATGATATTATAAAACCTATCATTATAAATAATATTACTATGATTTTTTCTATTATTACTACATTTAAGCTTCTTTTTTTTGTTGTAGTTATCCATTCTATTGGTATGTTCTTTATTTTACTATCGTCGCTGCTATTTTTTTTATTAACTTCTATATTATATAAATGTTTTATAAATCTTTCCATTTCTATTGCTCCGCGTAATATTAATAATTCTGGACATTTGTCTTTTGTATTAAACATATACCACTTTTTATATTCTACATTTCTTGTATGAAATACTAATTGAGGTATATCGTTGTTCTTTATTATTGGTACATTGTTTGTAAATGCACCATCGTAATATATTTTATCATCTATTTTAACTCCTGATATTGTTGTACTTGTTAAATATGGTATATAGCAAGTTGCTTGAATAACTTTTAATAAATGTTCTTTGCTATTGAATTTTTCTATATAAACAGGAACCATTCCTTTAAAAGTTAATTCTGATACTAATATTTTAATTTTATTATTACATAATTCGTGAATATTTTCTGGTAAAATTTTTTGACAAGCTTTAATTGTTATCTGATTTAAATCATATTTATTATTATGACGCGCAAATTCATATATATTTCTAATTATATGTATTGGTATATCTGATAATAAAAATACTGATACTATCGCACCTATACTTACTCCAATATATTTTCTTATTTTTATTTGTTTATTCTTAATCATTTTCTTTAAAATTTGTGCCGCACCGAATAAATAATATCCTTTAAAACCACCACCTGATAGAATACAATCAAATTCTTTTGTTGGAAATTTTAATTCACTTACATCTATTTTATCTATATTTTCTAATAATTTATATGATATATCATTAAATGATGTTGATATAATATCTTCATTCACATATTTATCATTATCATTATTATTTTGTTCTTTTATATTTTTCATTTAATATAAATAAAATTGATATTATATTTATATATAAATTTATAATATATAAATAATAAAAATGAGTTCTTCATCATCTTCAATAATATCAACAGTTACTATACCTGTATGGTATACTGAATTTGAACATAATCTAAGAAATACTTATACTAATGTTAAATCTTATACTGGCAATTTAGTATTATCTGGTTCTTCTGCAATTGCTTATTTGTTAAAAGAATTAAATATGATTACTGAATTAAATTTAATGAATGATCACCCGCCAAAAGATTTTGATTTCATGTATAATGAAAAAGATATTTCTTATCCAAATATTGTTGGTTTTAAAAAATCAACTACTGAATTAGTTGACTCTATTACTTATAATAAACAAAATACAACTAGTAAATATAATTCATTTGACTTGATATATTATCCAAATCGCACGCCAATAAAATATATTACAATAAATAATATTGATATATTATGTCCTAATAGATTATTAATGATATATCAAGATAAAGTATCTGGATGGTATGGTGGTGAACGAAATGAAGAATTTGATACTAAAAGATTAAAATTACTTGAACAAATTATAAATAAAAATCCTCAAATATCAACAAATTGTATCACTTACACGCAAACTACTGAAAATAATGAAAATAATAATTCTAATTTAAATAGAGTATCTAATCCATTTAATAGTAATATGTTTGATTCACCACCTTCATCTCCTGTAAAAAAACAAAAATTAAATAATACAACACAAAATTATAATTCACCACCATCAACACCAAGAGGTGGAAGTTATTATGATAAATATCAAAAATATAAAAATAAATATATTAAATTAAGAAATAATTTAAAATAAATTTGTATAAAAAATTTGTATAAATTAAACAAAATTAAACAAAATTAAATTGGATTCGCTAATTCTACTGTAATAATACAATGATTAAATGGCTTTTTGTTTGCAGAATCAATTGCTTTTTGTGCACTTTCTACTGAACAATATTTTATAAATGCAATAGTGTCGTCTCTATAATGTTTAATTCGTACACCATTCTCTTCAATTCTTCCATAAAAATCAAATACATCTATTAAACTGTGATAATCTGTATCGTATGGAATATTGGATATTTTTATCGTTGAATTTATAACTGGAACTGAATATAAATTATCACTTTTTGTAATATTATCATTTATTTTAAATTCAGATGATTGTTGATTTTTATATTCAACCATACCAACTACATAATTCTTTTTCTCTTCTACTTGTTTAATTTTGGGTTTTATATTTACATAATCTACTTTATTAATCTCATCTAATAATTTTAACTCGTCTTTTCTATAAAATGATCCAAATAATTTATAATCTTTTTTATTAATATTATTACTATTATTACTATTGTTATCTGTATTATCTGTATTATTTGTATTATCTAAATCATCATCTACATATATTTTTACACTACCATCCTGACTAGCAGTTACAAAATTTTTATTATTTGGTGCTTTGTCAATATATCTAATTGGGCCAAAATGACTTGATATATGATTTACTAATTTTTGATCTGATGTTCTATATATTTTAATATTTAAATCATTATTACTAGTTTTAGCAATTAACATTGTTTCTATACTTCCAGCTAGTATTACTCTTTTATCATTATGACTATATATCGCATGATTTATTGGAACTGTTGATTTAAATGTTTTTACAACTTCCCAATTATCTAAATTTACTTGTTTTGCAGTTGTATCTAATGAACTTGTTAATATATTAGTATTTGTTTTATTAAATATAATTGATTTTATTGAATCGTCGTGTATTTTATAACTTTTATTTACTGTATCGTCCAGTATATCTCTTATAATAATTAAACCATTGTCACAACCTATTATTAATTTAGTACTAAATGTATTTTCATTATTTTCTGGCAACCATCTAACTACAGTTGGTTTATATTTTTCAGTCCATTCAATTGTATATTCTGGAACAAGTTCTTCTTCGCTTAATTTATCTAAATCATAAATAATTATATTTGTTGCAAATTTTTTACTAAATGCTTCACAGTATACTACTGCAAGATTTCTACTTGTTTTTTGTATTGAGATATATTTTGGTATATTTTTATACATTATCTGTTTTAATATCTCTCCATTTTTAGTATTCCATATTATAATACTCATATCTCCTGAACATGATATTAATTTAGTATCATCTTTTGTAACATCTAGTGACCAAATTACACCTTTATGACCTTCAAATGATCCATTTATCATATAAGTAGTTGTATCAATTGATGTAATTACTTTACTTTCTTTATCACCAATATAAATTCTATTTCCACTATTGTTATATTTCGCAATAGTCATAAAACCAGAACCTACATATTTTTTTGTTTTATATTCCGTTTTTTGATCTGTATTTATACTCATTTTATTATCCATATAAATAATTATTAATAATTTATATTATTCATTTAACTTTATATTATTAATTAATTATATATATTATTCAATTTTTATTTAGTTATTCTTTTTGCCAATATACACCATGCCAGTCTATTACTTTTATTGGTGTTGTAATATTTCTATTATTTCTAAAATCATCTACAGCTTTTTTACAGGCAACTGCTTCACAACCATAATCATCTATTATTATGTATCCACTAATAGAAACTTTATCATATAACTCTTCTAAAACTTGTATTGTTGAAGAATACATATCACAATCTAATCTTAATAGTGATAATTTACTACTTAATATATTTTTTAATGAACTTTCAAAAAAACCTTTTACAAAAATTACATTATCATCTAACAAATTATATTTTTTGAAATTATTTTTAACAGTATCTAAATCTATTGATAACCACTCTATTTTATGAAGATTATCTCCTGCATCATCAATATATTTCGGATCAGGTGGCGGTAATCCTTCAAAACTATCCGCAACATATATTTTACGATTCAAATTATAATATTTATTTAATCCTGCCATAAATATTGTAGCACCTCCTCTCCATACACCTGTTTCAATAAAATCACCTTCAATGTTATTATTCATTATATCTATAATACATTCTTCTATATTTGTTAATCTTTTTTTTCCAATCATTGTATGTGCTCTTTTTGGAAAATAATATCCATTATTTATCATATCTTCATCAGCATTTTTTCCTATTTTATCTATATCTTCAATTTTAGCAACCTGCATAATTTCTGAATCATAAATATTATCTAATAAACAATTTTTAAGTAATTCGGCATACATTGTTAATATAATATTTATAATAACAATATATAAAAATTATTAAATTTTATTATATAAAAATATAATTTTATTTAGTAGTATAATATGATTTTTTTATTTGATTTAGACGGTACATTAGTTGAAAGTGGTAAACAAATTGATAATAATACATCAGTTTTATTAAATAATATTAAAAATAAATACAATATTAAATTTGGTATTCTTGGTGGTGGCGTTTATGATAAAATTAAATTTCAACTGAATGACAATATTAAGCTATTTGATTATATTTTTAGTGAATGTGGATCTGTCATTTATAAACAAAATAATACAAATGATGAATTTGATCTAATAAAAAAAAATAATTTAATAGAATTTATGGGTAATGAAGAATTAAATAAAATAAATAACTTTGTTAAAGATATTATAATTAAAAATGAATTTATTCATAACTTAAATAGTGAACAATATGGTAAAAATTATATAACTATTTTTGATAAATTAAAATTTGTTGATATTCGTAATGGATTAATTTATATTAGCCCTGTTGGATTATTGTCAAATGACTTTTTTAGAAGTAAATTCTTAGAATATGAAAATAATTATAATTTTAGAAATAATTTAATTAACATTTTTAATAGCATTATTGATACACAAATTTATGATGTTGTTCTTGGCGGTAGTATTGGAATTTCTATTTATCCTAAAATTTGGAATAAGGCACAAGTTGTTGATTATATTAAATCAGAAAATATTAATAATATTTACTTCTTCGGTGATAAAACAATGCCTAATGGTAATGATTATCCAATTTATATTCATGATGATGTAAACGGATTCTCTGTTGATAATATTTATGATACTCAAAAAATACTTTCTTCTTTTATATAAAAAATAAAAATAATAATAAAAATAATAATATAAATAAAAATAAAAATAAAAATAAAAATTAATTTTCTAATATTTTTTTAAGAATATAAAATACATTTTTATCGTCTATATTTTTTAGTGAATATTTATAATAATATTTGAATAAATTAGTGAAGAATATTTTATAATTACAATAATTATTTTTTTTTAAAATAAATGAATTTGTATTTATATCAATTGATAACTTTTCATTCAAATAAAAATCTACATAATTTGATTTATTTATTTTTTTTATTAATTCATATGAATTATCTAATAAATATGTATAATAAATTTTTATAAAATAATGCATTATTTTTTTTTGTAATTCTGTAAAATGTGTTAATACACTATCTGGACTATAATCCATAAAACATGCAAAATTTACTGGTATATCGTTACATATTTTATAATCATTCATTTCTATCGGATTATTTATTGTTGGATTTTTTTGATGTTCTTGTATTATTAATTCTTTTTTGTTAAATTCTTTGTTATAAATTATCTTACCTAACAAAATTTTATATATCAGTAAATTATCGTCTTCGTCTGATAAACAAAATGTATGTCTTAATCCAAAAACATGACCAACTTCATGTATTAGTGTTCGGCATTCGTTAAAATTATTATTAGATATTTCTGGATGTATTGTACGATAGTCTATAAATATCATCATGGTTTTGGGTATGTTTAATAAATACTTCATCCATGGAAATGTTGATACGCCTAATGTTGAACAATTAAATTTTATTATATTTATATTCAAATTTAATTTGTGTTTGTCTCTTATACTAAAACCACTACTAATAAAATTATTTATTAAATTCTCTGTATTATTATCTTTAAACGATACTTCAAAATCTTTATCAAAATATTCTATAGAATCTAAATAAAATCTTATTTTTGTATCTGTGTTGTTATTTATATAATTATATATATATTCAGCATAAGAATCTGCTTTATCTTTAAACTTATTTGACAATTTTGACTTGAAATATTCTTTACTATATTTTGAATCTTTATATTTTGAATTAATATTTCCTGAAAAACCATCATTCAATATATTAATTATGTAATTACAATATTTTATAAAATTTATATTATACTTTTTCATTGTTAAACATATATTTATACTAACAGGTATTACTATTATTTCATCATCATTTTCTTTTTTATCAATATACGAATTTATTAAATCCATTTTTTTATTATGCAATTTATCAAATATATATTTATTATTTATTATTAATTCACTATCATAATCTTGATTACATTTAACCATTTAATAATATTATATTTGAAAAAAATATAATATTATTCTACAACCAATTTGTTTTTATTATTTTTATTATTCTATATTATTTAATGATTCAATATCTTTTATTAATTCATTAAAATTTTTATTTTTATTAATATATTTGTATTTTAATAATGTTTCACTAGAAATATCTGAATATAAATCCATAAATTTTATATATTTTTTATCATATTCATTTATAAATTTTTTCTTAAATTTACTAATATTATTTGTAATATTATTATCATAATTTATTATTTTTAATTTCATATTTAATAATTCTATTATATCATTTGATTTATAATAAATATAAAAATCTGATAAACTATATACTAACTCTTTAATCATATTTTTTATTTCTTCTTTATTTTCTATTTTACTTTTTCTTAATTTATATAAATTATTTATTAATAAATTATTATTACATAATTCACTTATTAATTTATCAAACTTTATATTTATTATTTTTATATCTACTAAATCTTTATACTTTGTATTAATAAATAATTCATATATTTTTGACATTGATATATTCGTTTTTATTAATAATAATATTAATTCTAAAAAAATTATAGGTGTTATATATTTTATGTTTTTTATATACTCTACAAATTCATAAATTATATTTATTAAATTTGACAAATTATTTTCTAACTTGTTTTTTTTTATTAATATATACAATTTTATTAAATTATCATTTAATTCTTCATCAAATATATTGTATATGTAATTTATCTGTTTTATCATCTCTTTTAGTAATTTATTTTTATAATTGTTATATTCAATATCACATGATATACTTATAGTAGACTTGAATTGAGATTCTATCTCTTTTATTTCATATATAGTATTATTACTTGATATCTTTTTCATTCTTTAATTTATATTATATATTTATTTGGAAAAATATTATATATTTATTTAGAAAAATATTTTATTATTTCTAATAAATATTTTTCTTCTTCTTTTGTTATAACTGTTTTTTTATATTCTTCTAATTTATTATCGTTTTTATGATTGTTATTTTTTATCTTATTTGTAGTATCTTTTTCAACTATATTTTTTAATTCATCTTGAAATAAACACATAAAATCTGGGTTTATATGTAAACTACTTTCTATGTCTGATTTTGGCATTATATTATATTTATATTATAATATAAATATGTTGATAATAATATATTATAAATATTATTAATTAAATCTTACTAAAAGTTTTCTTATATCCATTTTATTTCGGTATAATAATTTTAATTTTAATAATTTAAAACATATGTATAATAAATGCTTATCCTTTATTATTGGCATGTAAGTTTTGTAATATCCTTCTATTAATAATAAATTAGTTTCATTGTAAAACCATACATCTGCTCTGTCATCTATTATTATCGTGTTCTTTTCATAATTTTTATCCAATACTAAAACTCGCAGTTTTTTTAAATTTTTCTCTATTGAATCATATACATTCGTACGATACATTATGTCTAATATTATTAATTGTGGATATGCTCTTTTTAATCCTTTTACTATCTCGTTACAATAACTTTTTAAACCATTCGTATATATATATACGTTGAAATTATTACTTATTATTGACATAAAATGATCTAAATGTGGACGCTTATATACAACATAATAACTATAATCATCAATAAAAGTAGTTAATATTTCAGGATCATATGTATTTATTATTTGATCTATTAAATCTTTATCTACTTTTTTATCAAATATTGCAGTATATATCAATGTATTGTCTAAATCTAATACTAAATTTAAATTATAATTATAATTTTTAAATATAGTATTAAATAAATTGCTATCTGATAATGATTTATTCATATCATTATTTCGGTAATTTATATGATTATCATTTTTGATATTTTTATTATTTTTATTCATTATATTATTATATAATAATATAATGAAAATATTTATCATTCATTCTTAGTTATATAGATCTAAATATGTTGGATTTTTATATTCTAATTTAAGATGATCTATATCTTTTAACATGAATTTACTATTAAAATTAAATTTATTTGTAAATTTATCTAATACAATTAATTCATATATTTTTGTAATATACATTATTAATTGTCTAATTCCTTTATAATCTTTTGTTGATTCTATTATTTTATTAATCACTTCTATATCTATTTCTATATTTATTTTATATTGTTTATTTAATTTTGGTAATATGTATCTGTCTACTATAACTTTTTTCTCACTATTTGTATAACCTGATATATTCACTATATGTAATCTGTCTTTTAATATCGGATTTATTTTCTCTAAATCATTTAAACATAAAATCATAAACGATTTTGATAAATTTATAAAAAATTCACCAAAATATGCATCACGAAACTTGTGATTTTGTAATGGATCAAATATACCTAGTAAAGTATTCTGTATTTTCTCTCTACATTTATCTACTTCGTCAAATAATATTATACCATTTATACAATCATTCTTACATATTGCCTCACTTAATGCTCCATTTTGTGAACCTTCGTAGGTATAATGGTGGCCAATTAATGATCCAACTTCATCTATATTTGCTAAACTTAAATATGAATATGGTATTGATAATGCTTCGGATATTGCATGAACTATTGATGTTTTACCTACACCTGCTGGACCACATAAACATAAATATTTAGATGTAACCATTTCTGGATTATTTATTCTTTGACATATATAACTTATTATTGAGTCTTTTACTTCATATAAGCCATATAAATTCTCATCTAATTTTTTATATATACTGTCTATGAATTTTATCTTTTCTTCTAACTCTATTTCATTTGATGACATATTATCTAATATATTTGGTTTTGTATGATATGGTAATCTTAAAACATTGCATACAAAATTATGTAGTTTATTTTCATGACCTGATATTATACGATAATACATATTCTCTAATCTCGTTTTTAAATTAGATGGTATTTCTTTATTCTCTATTTTTATTAATAATTCATCATAATCATTAGATGTATTTATTTTCTTTATTTTTAATAAATTATTTATTTCTATCTTTATTTTTTCCGCATCTTCTGAAAATACTTCATCTTCTATGTTATATTTTATAAATTTTTTTAATATCTTTAATTTTATATCTTCTGATAACTCATTATCTAGTATTATTTGTGATAAATTTGGCCTTTCTATGTTGTCTTTATACACTAGTTTCTTAAATGTATCTTTTAATTTTTTTATTATTTGATGATTTTCTGGTTGTACTTTTATTTTTGACTTATATTTCATGTTTATTTCATCATTCAATAATTCCTCTCCTGCTGTTTTAAACGGACTCTGTATTAAATGATAATCTACACTATCTTTACATTTTATTACTAAATCTTTTACATTATCATTTTGTGTATTGTTTTCATTCGTAATTGTATTATTTTTCTGTTTTTTCTTGTTCTTGTTTTTATTCATACTATTTATATCATGTGTTTCGTAATATTTATTCTCACTGTATATTATACCATCGTCTGTTTTTGTAAAAGATACCGTCTTTATTAATGGTGATGGATTTATATTATCATTTGTATTACTTATGTTCGTAAATGATATAGATTTTACTAGTGGTATGTTGTTAACTATCTCTTCTAATAATTCTTTGTTTTCTACATTTTCTATATCTTCTAGATTCTCTAGATTTTCTAGATTCTCTTCTTCTAAAATATTATATTTATTGTTATCTTTATTTATATCAAATACTATCTCTGTTATAAAATAACCATTGTTTTTCATAGTTTCATCTAAATATTTATCTATACCTTCTGTTATTTCATTATTTATCGCTCTTCTATTTTTATTCTTCTTCTTTTTATTATTTTTATTTGAATCATCATTCTTAAAATTTGAATTATTATTTTTTTGACTCATAACTAATATATACTTATATAATAATTTATTACTAATATATAATTACTTATTCTTTATTAAATAAATATGAAAAAAATTACTCAAATTATTGATGATCAAACTTTTGATATATTTATAGGTAAAAATGCCGCTGAAAATTGGAAATTAATTGATGATGCTGACACTTTTGATTTATGGTTTCATTTAGATGATAAACCATCTTGTCATGTCGTTCTTAAACAAAATATTAGTAATGCACTTAATAATACTGCTAACACTCATAATATAAATTATCCTAATCAAATAATTTATTTTGCTGCTGAACAATGTAAATTAAATTCAAAATATAAACACTTACAAAAATTAAAAATTACTTATACTAATATTAGTAATATTTCTAAAGGTAAAGAAATTGGATCTGTATTTGTTAAAAATCCAAAATATATTTTTATATAAATATTATTTAATATTATTCATATTATTCATATTATTCATATTCTTCACAAATATTTGGATGTATCGTATCAAAAAATAATTCAATTATTGAATATATTTTTCCAATATAATCATCTATTTCATCATCTATTTCTTCATATAATTCATCATCTATTTCATCATAATTATTAAATAATTTATAATCACTATCAAAAACTGACATTTTTATTATTTATAATATATACATATAATTTATTTATAATTTTAATTTATTATATACTTGTAGTTATTCTGTTTAATTGATTTATTAAATATATCTTTTAATAATTCATTGTTATTTGTTGATTTCATTATTTCTATTATTCTATTGTACATTTTTCTAAATTTATTATTTTTATTATAAAATTTAAATTTAAAATTATTATACATCAATCCTTTTATATAATAATATTCATATACACATATTTCTCCATAAAAAGATTCATTTCTTATAAATTCATCCCAATTTCTATAATTATTTAATTTTGCTAAATTTACAATCGTATTATAACTATATATTAACTCCATTATTATTGAACTCATTATTTTATCTTCTAACTTTTTTTTATCATAATTTATATATTTAAACAATAATAATAAATATGTACCTGCTAATTCAGAATAACTTTCATATATACTATATTCATAATTATAATTAATTATTTGTGATTTATTTTTATTTTTTATTTTATCATAATTATTTATTATATCTGTTAACTCATTATGATAGTTTGATCCATCCATATTAAAATTATGTATTAATTCGTGTAATAATAATTTTTCTATTTCTTCGTATCTTGTTATTATGGTATATCTTGGATTATCATTAAATGTTATTCCACTCACTGTAAATGCCTCAAATTTATTATATGATGTTGTCAATGTATTTTTATTTATCTCTTTATACTCAAAATCTCTATTTGTAGGTACTGGTATCCATATTATTGTTCTTGTAACTTTATCATTTTTTATATAAAATTTATTTAAACATACAGTTATTTTTAACATTTTAATTATTTTATCCATATCTCTATTTATATCATTTTGATCATTATAAAAATAATAAAATTTTACATTGTCATATTCTAATTTTATTATTTTTTCATGTTTTCTTAAAAAATCACTAAATTTATTATAATTCATTAATGTTGAATTACTTATTTTATTATATATCATTTTGTAATCTTTTTCATCTTCTCCGTGATTACTTATTTTTATATATTCTATCTTTTTATCTAAAGTTATCCATATTTTTTGTAATATTTCATGTACTCGTATTAAATAATTCGTATTTTCTTTTATTATCTTAATATTTATATTCTTCATATTTATATTATTTATTAAATGTTCTAATGTATCTAATTTATTCATAATCAATAAATTACATTCATAAAAAAATTATATTTATACTCTATTTATTATTATTGGATAAGGTTGTGAAATATCCGGTCTTGGATTCGTAAAATATGATCCTACATATGAATCTGGATATACAACATTACCTTGAATCGTTACAAATGGTTTTACATTCGTTGGATCTACAAAACCACCCTCTAATCTATATCCACCAGCTCCTCCTCCACATGATGCTGGATTTTCATTGCATTTGTTTACACAATTATTTTGTTGTTCTATTCTATTGTCTTTTTTATTTATTATTTCATCAGTTACTTCTTTATTATTTGGTGTATCTACTGCCATTAACATAGAAGAAGGTAATGGTGAACCTCTATTCATAAAAGTATTTGCAACTCTTGTTGGTTGATTCCAAAGTAAATTAAAATTACCTGTTGCTAATTGATCAACATTTGATTTAAGATACACATCTTGTGAATCATTTGCCATTAATTGTGTTAAGGTACCTGATGTCATATTTTCTTGATTATAAAGATTAAAAATTTTAAAAATAACATAAATTATAACTAATAATATAATAACATTAATTATGTTAAAATCATTATTACCGCTTCCACTTGTTATACTGTAATTTGCCATTTATAAATTAACATTATATTTTATTTTTATCTATAAAAATAAAATAGTTGTATATTTTATATTTAAATGAATATATCTATTAAAAATATATTAGATTGTAATAATCTAGATTCTGATAAACTACAATATATCGCTAAAAAATTAAATATTAAACTCAAAGATAATGAATCCCCATCTACACGCATATGTAATAATATTACTAACAAATTTAATGATATTAATCCTTGTGCTATTGATCTTTATGATGATACCAACCTATCTATCAAAAAACATCAACTTTCTGTTGCTAATCATCTAATTGATAATAAAGGCGTAATTGTCGTTCATTCCGTTGGAACTGGTAAAACATTAACTGCTATTGCTTCAGCACAGTGTTTATTATTAAACAAAATTATTAAACATGTTATTGTTATTACTCCGACATCTCTTCAACAAAATTTTATTAATCAAATGAAAATGTATGGTATTGATAATACTTCTAAATACTCTTTCTATACTATACAAGGTATCGTTAATGCTATAGAAAATAAAGATGTCGTTTCGCCTGATAAATCTTTAATTATTATTGATGAAGCACATAATCTTCGTAAATTAAATGGTTCTAGAATTAATGTTATTTTAAAATATTCAAAAAAAGCAACTAGAATAATGTTACTTACGGCAACACCATTAATTAATTATAAATATGATATTATTAATTTAATTGCTCTTATTAATAATCAAAAACCAATTACAACTGACGAATTTAATATAATTTCTCAAGATAATAAATTATTACAAAATTATGTAAAAGATATATTTAGTTTTTATGTTAAAAATAATGATGTTGTTGATCCTAATTTTCCTTCTAAAAAAATTCTAGAAATATTCTTACCCATGAATGAAAATTATTATCATTCTTATCTAAAAGTTGAAAAAGGTCAAGTTAGTAATATACCAGACTTTAAAGGTAAAAATATTCATGTATTCTATAATGGACTTAGAAGAGCTTCTAATATTTTAGATAAAAAATCACCTAAAGTTAATTGGATTATCAAAAAAATTAAATCTGATATTAAGGCTAAATTTATTATTTTTAGTCATTTCATTAATATGGGCATTAAGCCAATTATGAGTTGGCTTGATAAACATAATATTAATTATGCTCATGTTACTGGTGATCTAACTATTGATGAACGACAAAATGCTGTTTCTGATTATAATAATGATAATGTTAAAATACTATTTATTAGTAAAGCCGGTTCTGAAGGTCTTGATCTTAAAAATACTACTTATATCATTATTATGGAACCTTCTTGGAATGAAAATTCTATAGAACAAATTATCGGTAGAGGCGTTAGATATAAATCTCATGAATCTTTAGCTAAATCTAAAAAAAAAGTTACTATTTATAAACTTTATTCTATTAAACCATACGAATATAAAAATTTAGATAATATTACTAATAATTATTTATTAAACTATAATGATGAAATGTTATCTGTTGATATGTATCTTAGAAATTATTCTTGGCTTAAACAACAAGAACTTATCTCTTTCTTTGAGTTATTGCAAAAATTAAAAATTAAATAAATTTATTCTTACTAATTATTGACTCTAAATTAGTTATGTATTTTTGTTGCTTTATAATTAAATTATATGCATTCTCAAGATTTTTTATTAAATCAGTTTTTATATCACTACCTATATTAATTGGATTATTCTCAAATTTAATTTCATTCTCTATTATTTTAGAATTAAATATAGTTTTAGGTATACAGTTTTTTAATACAATGTAGCGTGGTGAATTATCCTTACTACTGTAAAAATTTACCTGTTTTTGTAATTCACTATTAAAGTATCCATCAATATGATATTCATAATTACATCTATCTTCTTCTTTGTTTTTACTATTATTTATAAAATCATATAATGTTTTACCATTTTTTGATTTATTACTAAAATGAATAAATGCATATCTTATTTTTTTACCATTTTTTATATTCTCCTTTATTTTTACTGATAGTACTTTGTCTATCTTTAACTTGTTCTCAAATAAATCAATTATATCTTCTACTGTATAAAATAGCTTATCGTCAAGCATTAAACATTCAGGTATTACTGGTATATGAAAAATTATATCATTCATCTCTAAATTATTCATCTCTAAATTATTCATCTCTAAATTATTCATCTCTAAATTATTTTATCTATATTATCTTATGTTTATACATAAAATAGTATATTATTCAATTTTTTTTAAATTATTTATTATAATTATTTATTTTATTTGCAATATCTTCTGGTTCAGATGATACAAATACATTTATTTCATCTAAATTTCTTGTTACAAATCCTTCTTCATGTAAATTTTTTATATGAAATAGTAAATTATCAAATATATTATTCGTATTTAATATAAATATCGGTTTATTTGCTTCTTTTATATCGTTATTTGTCATCACTTCTAATACTTCATAATGTGTTCCATAACCCCCTGGTAATGCTAAATATATGTCACCTAATTCTACTAATTTCTTTTGTCTATCATTTATATTATCAAATAAATATGTATCCTCAATACCTTTTTCTGCAAATTTTTTCATATTTGATGTTATTAAATTACCATTATTTTCTAACCATGTATTGCGAACACACCCCATTAAACCTGTTGTTCCTCCTCCATATACTAAATTAATTTTTTTAGGATCTAATAATGATATAAGTTTTCTTGATTGATTAAAATAATTATTATGAATATTTATCTTACTTGAACAAAAAACTGTTAAATTTAACATTTATTTATATAAATTATATAAAATTATTTTTTTATATGTTATTTCTTTTATTATCATCTTATAAAAAACATCTATTATTCTACCTTTTCTTACAGAAAAGCTTGCTAAAGCAAGGCAACTATGTTGCTTATTTATTAATTTATTAATTTATTAATTTATTAATTTATTATTATTTTATTATTTTTTTATTCAATTTTCTCTATCTTTTTATTCAGATTATAATTAACTTTATCTATTTTATCTATTTTATCTATTTTATCTATTTTATTTTTATTTATTTCATTTATTTCTGTATTATTATTTTCTTCTATCATTTTTAATTTATATTTTATAATATTTATCATTTCAATTTGTTTTTCTTTATTATTTTCAAAATCTTCATTACAGTCTAATATTATTATATTATCTGATATTCCCATTTCTGAATCCATTAACCAATCATCATGATATTTATTTAATTTATCTAAATAATCTATATTTATTGAACTTTCTTCAACTCTATTTCGCTTTTTAATTCTTTCTAAACATATTTTTGGATCTGACTTTAAATATATGTATATTATATCGTTGTTTTCTCTTACATATTTTGAATAAAATTTACACCATAAATTATACATTTGATGTTCTATTTCACTTATCTCTCCAGATTCATATAACATCTTCTCAAATATATTTGAATCAGTTCCTAATGATCTATCTAAAAATATATACTTTTTATTACTCGTTCTTACTACTTCTTCTATCTTCATCATCCTCGTTATACATGCTATATTCTGAAATGAATATGCCCATCTGTTTTTATCCTCATAAAATACTTGTAATATATTCTTTCCATCTTTATCAGTGATTGTTTTCCATAAATCAACAGGCTCTGATACTTTCTCACAATCACTGAAATTTGATAATAATACCTTTTCTATAAAAGTAGACTTACCAACACCGATATTGCCCTCAATTGAAATTAATACCATACTAATATATAATAATATTTATTTATTATTATATAATTTCAATATTTTTACAAAAAATTTTTAATTACTTAAAACTTGATAGTACTCATGGAACGGGTAACAACATTACAATTATTATTAATTTTACTATTAAATTCTTTAATAATGTTTTTAACTGAATTTAATGTCCATTCTTTATTTCTTTTTAAGATTTTATTTTCAGTTAATTCATCCAATATTTCTTCATAGCTTTTATTACCTCTCTTGTATAAATCAATTATATAATTCTTAATTTTAATTTCACTTTCATTATCTATTAATATTGGAATATTATTTTGATTCTTAATTTTCATCTTTCCATATGGTGCTAATCCAATGTAACCACCACTTAATTTAATATAATCGTTCGTACTTTTCGCTCTTATTGATATTAAATCTGATTCTTTCTCTGAATCTATTACTTTGTGATAAAATTGTTTATTCATTAGCTTTGTATTGTTGTAACATAATCCATCTAAAACTGAAATTATCCATGAATTTTTATTTGATACTTCTTTTAATAATTTTAATACTTGACGAATGTTTCTTCCTAATCTACTTACTTCACTTATTATTATTAAACTATTATCATTCATGTTTTTAATCATCTTATTTAAATTTTTTAATGAATTCTCATTTTTATAAGTACTTCCAATATCTCCTCTACAATCAATCATGTTTTCTTTTACATTTAAATTGTCTTTTATATAATTATTACATACCATCTGTTGATAATCTAATCCTTTTGCTTCATTTGCTTGTCTAAATGTACTTACTCTTGTATATGTATATACTGTCTTGTAACATAAATTAAAGTTAATTAAATTACTCTTCATACAATTATTACTAATATAATACTATTATTTTAATCATTTTTATTTTATATAAAAAAATTGATTTTTATAAAATATCTTTTTACTATAAATGTGTATGATATATATGTATTATAAATATGAATAATGTATATGCTATAAATGAAAATTTATGTACTGATGACGATGATAGTTTATGTACTGTAGATGATAAAAAGATTCTATTTACAAATCCATCATTGGTTTTATTAGCAGTAAGTAAATACGGTATTGAAGAGTTTTTTGAACTAACTAAAAAAAGAAATAATTTTAATTTTTATTCAAAAAATAAAAATTTTATTGAATATTTATTAACTATTGGTGCAGATATAAATTATCAAGATCAATATGGTAATTCACCATTATTATATGCTTGTTATTATAATAATCAAGACATTATTATTTTATTACTTAAATATGGTGCTAATGTAAATATTATTGATATTTATAATAATTCTGCAATGGATATGGCTTATTCAACTAATAATTTAACTATCGCAAACATATTAGTTGATTATAATATTGATTTATACAAAACTAATAGTAATAATAATATTCCTCTATTTTGGAAATATATGGATTTATTATTAAATACTGAATAATTAAAAATTATAAATTAATTTTTAATCATTTTAATTATATCTAGTCAGTAAAAGTATAACGTCCTCTGCTATTCTAATTAATTCATGATCATTGAATAATGATTCTGATATATATTGTAATGCATCTCTATTTTTTGTAATAGCAGCTAAAATAATTTCACAATCATCGCGTAATGTTTTTGATGCATATTGTAATGCTATTCCATCTTGTGTAACAGCAGCTAATACAATTTCACGATCATTTCGTAATGTTTCTGATGTATATTGTAATGCCCATGCATTTTGTTTAACAGCAGCTAATACAATTTCACGATCATTCCGTAATGTTTCTGATGTATATTGTAATGCTAGTCCATATTCTATAACAGCAGCTAAAACAATTTCACGATCATTCCGTAATGTTTCTGATGCATATTCTAATATAATTCCATTTTGTGTAACAGCAGCTAACATAAATTCACGATCATTCCGTAATGTTTTTGATATGTAATTAAATGCGTTTTTATTTTGTATAACGGCAGATAACATAAATTCACGATCATTTTTAAATGTTTCTGATATGTAATTAAATGCGCCACTATTTATTGTAACAACACTTAATATAAATTTGTGATTATTTTTTAATGCATCTGATGCATATCGTAATGATCGTATATTTTGACTAACCGCTGCAAACACAATTTCAGGATTATTTTTCAATGATTCTGATGCTTCTCTTAATACTAAACCTAATAATTTAACAGCAGTTAGTACAACTTCGTAATCATTTGTTAATGTTTCTGATGCATATTCTAATGCTCGTGGTTCTAATTTAATAATAACTAACATAAATTCACGATCATTGTTTAACATCCGCCATTTTTTAGATTTAATCAATTCATATAAGTAATTTTTGTTTCTTCCTTTAATTTCTGTAATTATTCTATTTTTTTCTTTAGATGTAGAAAGTAATAATTTACATGCTTCATCTATACGATTTTTATCTTCATATGATACATCATTCTTTAATGGATCTATATTATTATTTCTTTCTATAATCCATTCATAAATACTAAGAATACTATATATTCGGTTATTTATAGTAATTTTTTCATTCTCTTCTAATTCATTCAAGTTTTCATGACTAATTAAATCATAATCACACTCATCTAAATGAGTAGGATTCATCGTAAAAAATAAATATTTCTATTGTAATATAATTACTCATACCATAGTCTATAAATTTCAATTTTTATAAACAAATGCTAATTAAATAATTTAAATTTTACTTTTTAAATAAATTTCTTGTTCTTCTACACTTGATAAATTATCCCATTCGTAGTAAGGTATTGATACATATTTTATACTATTTCTAGTGTATATATTATCTCGTAATCTTGTTCTAACATTTTTTACATTATTTTCATCATAATGTGTAGGACCATCAATTTCTATTACTAAATTAATATCATGAATGTATATATCACAGCTACATAATTTATTTAATAAAAAATATTCTTTTTCAATAATATATTCTGGATACAATTGTTTTATACGATTAAATATTTCAATTTGTAAGTTTGATTCTGTTGGTTTTATAATTCGATTTATCTTCAAGTCATCAATATCTAAATCAAATAAATATTTACATTGTAATATTTGTTGTTTATTAATATTATCAAACTTTTCATGATTAATACGAATTGCTTTCATTAAATAATTATATACATCACCAGTTGGTTTTATATCTAATAAACCAAATGCATACATAATATTTGCAATATCTTGAGGATTAAATTCTTTATGATTAATACAAATTGCTTTCATTAAACAATTATATATATCACCAGTCGGTTTTATATCTAATAAACCAAATGCATACATAATATTTGCAATATTTTGTGGATTAAATTCTTTATGATTAATACGAATTGCTTTCATTAAACAATCATATATATCACCAGTTGGTTTTATATCTAATAAACCAAAAGCATACATAATATTTGCAATTTCTTGAGGATTGAATTTTTTATGATTAATACGAATTGCTTTCATTAAACATTTACATACATCAACATTTGGTTTTATATTAAGTTTACCAAATGCATACATAATATTTGCAATTTCTTGAGGATTAAATTGTTCATGATTAATACGAATTGATTCCATTAAACAATTACATACATCACCAGTTGGTTTTATATCAAGTTTACCAAATGCATACATAATATTTGCAATTCCTTGAGGATTAAATTCTTTATGATTAATACGAATTGATTCCATTAAACAATTACATATATCACCAGTCGGTTTTATATCTAATAAACCAAATGCATACATAATATTTGCAATATTTTGTGGATTAAATTCTTTATGATTAATACGAATTGCTTTCATTAAACAATCATATATATCACCAGT
>Ga0214917_10002285_pt1 | contig 23584 bp, 33 predicted proteins | sample LL_1208_BB_MetaG_FD_177983 | JGI IMG/M metagenome (GOLD analysis project Ga0214917, IMG submission 177983) | Freshwater microbial communities from Lake Lanier, Atlanta, Georgia, United States - LL_1208_BB | ecosystem: Environmental > Aquatic > Freshwater > Lake | place: USA: Georgia | collected...
AAAACCTCCAATTTCTTAGGAGTCATTGATGTGGCTTGTGATGTAGATGTTGTCTGAATAATTCTATTAGTCAATATACATTGATTCATTAGTAACATATCTACAAACGCTTCGGTTGGCAAACTATCATAACGTATGTATTCTTGTGTAGTAAGATTATACAAATCGTACCTTATATTAGAAGACGTTACATCCCTAACAACATATTTTATATCAACGTTACCAACAAATTCATCCCCAACCCTTACTTGACCAAAATGGAACATTTCACCCTTATTTATGTCTTCCAACAACGTATTGTAAGGGATTTCCAATACCTCTAAACGTTTTGCCGATTCAAACTTTAAAGTTAATAACTCATCATCATCAACGTCATAAGAGCCACTATCAGTTCCATCAAGGGAATATAGTTTATTATCCTTTTCCCTTTGGAATAAGTCAAAGCGTTGTAATGGCTTTATTGTGGGAATGGTTGTCGTTTTACTTTGAGCCGATTGTTGATTTGGTGCTATTTTAGGAGTTAATTTATTAGCACAAATGTACATCGCAAGTTGTTCAGCATTAGGTAAACCACCTTTCCTCTCAACGCCATCCTCGTTTACTATCATTTCAAAACTATCGTCAGACTTCATTGGTTCTATTGTCAATGAAAATGTATTGTCTTCATTTACAAAATAACCACCATCGGTTAACCTACACAAAAATGCGTCATCTTCTTTGATAAATTCTCTTAATTTCGACTCTTGTATAGTTTCATATTGTGGATTATTTGCTACCACATAACGAGTATAAGCAAAAATGCTTCCATTAGGAGTATAGTCACTTATGTAACATGGGGAATCCATAGATACATAGAAATAAAACAAATCCCCCTTTTTAATAACGATAGGGTTTTCAATATTTATTAATGGTATATTTTTTGAATTAGTACCTTGTGGTAGTGGTGTTATACTCTTACCTCTTGTCATTGTTAATCTACCCGATTTTGATGGCTTTGGAAAAGTTATTGTGCCATCCTTTACATAAAGTTGTGCTATGGTAAGTGCTAACCATTTATTCAAAGAATGGTCTTTCCCACTTTCATCTTTCCATTGAAGGTCTATAAAACCATCTGACGTTATATCAGTTATTTCATAAAGTGGGGAAGAACTCCTTGCTTTTTTTTGTAACTTCCTATTAAAGTAAAACTTATCGCCAACCTCCAAAATTTTGGATGGTATTTCTATGTCGTTAATTCTTGTTTTAGTTGCCATTTTACGAATTGATATAATTGTCAATTAATGCTTGTTGACCTAACGTCAAAGCATTTTGTACTTGTATTGGTAATTGAGAAAACAAAATACCAAAGTTGTCATAAAGATAAGTTTCATACGCCAATAAATTACTAATTGGCTTTGATTTTTTATCTCCAACTCTATGGAATTTGTGTTCTTGACTTTCAGCCTCTTCGTAAGGATGATACATTTCTGAATCTCCTTCAAATGGACTATTAATTGAGTGTCCTCCTTTTACAAAAGCATCGAGTGATGGAATTTGCTTGTCACCAAGAGTTAAAAAACCACCATGCTTGTAATTTTTGTAATAGTTAGGTTTTTCTGATAAATGCTTTGCTACCACTCTTTCAGACGCTTCTTTTAGGGATATTTTATTTCTCTTTAAGTCGGAAAATGTGTCACTATGTTCCCTTGTTTCTTCTCTCACACCTTTCTTAAAATCTTTAGGATATTGGTGCTTCATCTCCTTTACATTACCACCACCTTCATACCCACCACAACCACAATCATCCTTTGCTTTCACTTTACCACCTTTCGCAAAAGAAACGCCACCACCCGACTCATTTATTTTGCTTAATATCTCTCTATTAGTCATCATCTTTCCTTCAAACATACGCTTCTTGTCATCGGACACAGCGTTACGAGTGATAACTACTTCCCCACCTTCCATCTCCAATGGCTGATTTGTTGACTTATTAATTGCCTTGATTCCACCTTCGCTATGACGTTGCCCAACCAACATACCACCAACTTTTCCCGATTTGTGTACCACCTCGTTTTTAAGTTTAGTGTCATCGGGGTTCAATTCACCACCACGCTTGTATTCTCTCACAACATCTTCAGTAGTAATCTTTATTGGCTCACCTAATTTGCTATATTTACGATTTTTTGGTAATTGCATACCACCTCTTTCAATTATATGGTAATTTGAGTCACTTCCATCCACAATCATATACCCATCAACCTCTTTTTTGATTTCATTCAGAGCCGACTTACCCTTTGTGAAGAAGTCATCAATAACCTCAAGTGGAACGAATCTACCACTCTTCTTGTATCTTTCTAATGCTCTATGCTCAATTACATCCTTTGGAACTTTATCTATGTAAACCACAAAAATCTTATACCCCAAAGACTTCAAAAGTGAAATAAGAGGTAAATAAGACTTGGTGTTATTCATTGTACCATCATAAATAAGGTCGAAACGACATGGTATTCCAATATTCCTATCACTCAAAAGCAAGTTTACAATGTCTTTGGTTTCCAAGTGAGTTTGGGTTGCATTGAACCCTTTGTATTCGGGTAATTTGGAACGAATCTCATCGGCATCAACCTTTAGAATTTCCTCTTCAAGTAAGTATGGGCGATATTTTTTTAGGAAGGTTGACTTGCCCGATGCGGGACTACCACCCATTAGGATGGCTATTGGCTTATCACTTTCTACACACACCAAGTTCTTTTTGATATTGTATATTATCTCCTTGTGCAATTTCTTTCTATCATCGTCATATTTACCATCATGAAAATGGAAATCTTTGGTTTGTGGAAGTTTATTAACGCAATACGTCAACTCTTCAATACTCTTCATATCAATCTTCCTTTCTCCATTCTTGTCAAACTTTTCGCAAGTTTTGTTCATTCCACCATCCATGTAAAATTCAGTCCAATCTATCTTTCCACCTTTCATATACATAGAAATGTCAGCGAAATTAGGGTCATCCATACGTTGAACTGTGTCCTCCATCCGAACATCAGCAACGCCTCCATCAGACATACTTTTTTTGTATAATGAAATATCACCCAATTTATCTTTGTTATACATATCCCTCCACATCTTGGGAGTATCATAACCATCTTTTTGTAATTTATCAGTTAATTCATCAAGTTCTTTTTTGTTTTGCATTGCTTGTTCCGATATTTTTCGCCTCCTTTCAATAACCTCTTTTGGTTGGTCATTAGATGCGTTTCTACTAAAAAATTCTAAATCTAAATCGGATGATAACCATTTATTAAAAACTGACTCATATTTATCAAAATCTTGTGTTGTAGTACCACCATTGTCGTATTTCATGCTTGTATTTTTTTTAGGGTTATGACCCCATATTAATAATGATGTATATTTTCTTGTCTTGTTTCCTTTGTCGTCATACAAGTCACCTTGATTACCACTCATACGACTGATAAATGATATTTGCTTGTTCGCCCACTTCCACATGGTCGGAGTCCATTCAGACTTTGGTGTTGTCTTCATCTTCATAACCCATCTCGCACTTTCCCTACCATTGCTGATGCCTTGTTTATTGGCTTCGCTTGGAGAAAGACCCGCCTCTTTTCCTTCCTTAGAATCATAAAACTTCTTCACCTCCCCATAACTCATATTAACAAGCGACTTCCATTTCTCGTAAGTTTTTTTTTTATCTTCTACTTCGCCACCATCTTTCATCCCAATAGGATTTTTGTCATAGTACATTCTATTATCAAATCCACAATTATGACAAACGTATTTATCAAACTCTTCAGAGTCTTTGGTATTCCATTCCCACCCACATCGTCTACACTTTATGTCTTGACCAACATCGCCACCATCAGCATATCTTATATCGGGATTGTTTACATCAAATGTAGTGTTAGTGCCATCGGCAAGTTTGATTTGATTTGGCTTAAAAGCAACATAAATATTTGATTTTTTAAAAGTTTCCTCTTCAAAAATAACGCCATCGTATTTTTCTAAAATTTTATTTTTAAAATATACACCTATTGAATCTTCTATGTCTATACCTTTATCTTTTTGAGTGATAAACAAATCATAAACTACTCTTTTTTCATAAGCATATTTCTTTTCGTGCAATAAAAAATATTTTTCTATAAATTTTTGTATATCATTATCACTTACACTTAAAATATTTAGAAGTTCTACATAACTCAATGAATCATATTCTATTAAATTTAAGTATCTCTTTATGTCTATGAAGTAACTTTTTACTACTGATTTACTTTTTGCATCTTCTTCAAATTCTTCAATAGTCCCATAAGCATTGTAGATTTTTTTTACTTTACCAATTATTTTCATTTTAGAACTATCTATGGCATATTCTTTAGCAACTCCATAAGAATCAGTAAAGTAAAAACCGAATTTGTTTCTTCTATCTGATTGCTTTATTTGATAATAATTGTAATTGAAAATGTATTTTTTTGAACTCTCTTCAGCCATCCCTCTATAAACGACCAATGGCTCTCCATTCTCATCTACAACCTTTGAAGCGTTTTCGGGGTATTTCTCCCAATCTCCAAACCATTTTTTAAATTCGGGGGTGCGAACTAACTTATATTGTTCGGGGGTGAGATTGCTTGGATTTCCATTTGGTGCTAATAAACCTCCATTTTCGTATTTAAGCAAATCATCATCTTGCACATACGATTTCTTATGTTCTCCACCACCCGCTTTTCTTAGGAAGGCATTAACCCTTGCCATCGCCCATGCGTTTCTTGTATTGGGTTTACCACCACTTATGGTAGGTCTATGTGAAGAAGAATATGCACCTAAACCCCTACGATAAACTGCTTTTAAGTCACCGATGGAAACTTTCTTGGTGTCATGAGTTTCCTTAAACTCGTTTAATTTAGTGGTTAGCGATGCAATCGTTTTAGGATTAAACTTTATGCTTGAAGCATTTTTCTCCGAAGAAGCACTCCCTTTAGGATTCACTTTAGAGCCATAAATTCTATCCTTTTTAGGTGAAGGTGTTTTAGATAGCGACTTCATAATTAGGTGTATTTATTTTAGGAGTCCTTTTCATAAATTGTTGGTTTGGTGTTTCTACAAAACCATATTTCTTATAAAACCATACATAAAGACTTTTGGTATTTCTTGTAGGGTATTTTGGTTCGGGGTCAATATAAATAGTAATCCCAAACTCATCAGCCTTTTCTAAAATAGCCTCAAGATGTGGCTCGGTAAGAACAAAGTCATTTGTAGGCTTGAATAACTCTATGATAACTACGTTGTCTTCTTTGAATGGTAGCAATTCATTTGGTAACGAAATAATTATGCTCATTGCGTTCAAGATATTCTTGTACCAATCAATATACCATTCGTAAAATGACTTAACGTTCATAAGAAAAAATTTCGATTATAAGCAAATTTCTACAAAATATTTTAATTTAAGCAATTAATTCTATATTTGTAAAGAAATAAGTTTTATAAAACCCAAAAATTTCAATTTTATGAATGGATTTTTCGACATTAAGAGTCCGAATTGGCTTGGTGGTGTTAATGTACACAATACGTTAGCATTAGTAGGTATCGGTTTTCTTGTTTATAAAGCAATGAAAAAGTAATCAACAATATTACTACTCGTTAAAAAATCTCGATTATTAATCGGGATTTTTTATTTTATGAAACTCCCATAAAAATGAGATGATTATATTATTATATTCTATCTTGAAAAAAAGATTAATAAGTTTCTTTGAAATACTGAATCCAAGATTTGCAAACTTCTTTCCAATCGAGTGATTTGCACCATTTGTATGCTTCCTCTATACGTTTATTATAATGCTCTCTGAATCCAATTTCGTCATTGGTATCAGCCAAAGTTTTTGCTATATGGAGTATTGTGTCGGCAACCTCAATGTGGTCACATTGTAATCTAATTACATTGTCGATTGTGTTGCAATAAGGAATAAGGTTATCTAAAGTGTATGCTCTTTTACCATTGTCGGTAATTTCTATGAAGGAAGTGGAATTAGGGCAAATAACGGGAGTTTTTGTAGCCATTGCTTCGGTTAGTGTTAACCCCCATCCTTCACCAAGCGTTGTCGTAACATAAATGTCAGATGCGTTGTAAATCTTGTTCAGCATTTCAACACTTGCACCCTTGTTCGCTATTTCGGTGTCCAACAACATATAATCTTCACCCTCCACCAATTCAGTTTGTAACATTACGCCTCTAATATCCCAACCCATTGGGTCTTTGGCGTTCATGTGCAAATAAAGGAAAGGCTTGTTTGGTAATTTCTCTTCTTGCCACCTCTTCTTCGCTTCTATAAAGGCAAATATGGTTGTAGGTATGTCCTTGCGTGGCTGATTTCTATTTACGTTTAGTATGATGAACTTGTCGGCATTTTTTCCAAAATACTCCTTTCTAAAATCCATCACCTCTTTTTTATCTTCTATTGGGTAGAAGTCTTTTGAGTTGTTGCCATGTGGCACAACCTTTAGTTTACCTTTTAATTCGGGTCTTAATCGAAGCACCTCATCTCTACCATAATTGGTGTAAGTAACCAAGCAATCAAAGAAATCTAAATTTTCTACGAGTTTGTCAATTAGTTTACAATCTACGGGGAAATAGAAGATTGACTTGAATCCTTTTTTGTTTTGTTGTTTCTTCTCATTCTTGATAGTTTTCAAGATATTGATTATAGGGCAAATAACTCCCAAATCTTGTAGGATGAATATACCATCATAGTCATTAGAGTCTTGAAGTATTTTCATAAACCCAAGCCTACCGAAATCGTCTTTTTTTGGTGCTGACTTGATGGCTGATATAACGTAAGTGCCATCTTCTTCTTCGTATGGTTCGCCAAAATAGTTAATGGCACAAATGTCAAGTTTGACATCTTCACCGAAATGTTTTTTAATCTCCCTTTTGATATTCTTGCTAACCGTTGCAAAACCCGTCCAACTATTATAATCCCACAAACAAAATACCTTACTTGGTTTTTTCATTACTCGTTTTTAATAGATTTGATTACAAATATAATTAAACTACTTTATAGTTTTTGTATTAGTATTCCACTTATTACTCCAACGCCAATCCAAAATCCTTTTGTATTAAATATACCCTTATTTTTCTTCGTCACAATATTAGACACTTTTTTCAAATCAATGTAAGGGTTTGTATTTTTTATTTCCACAATGGGCGTTCTACCCAAATTTAAGAAACCACTTTTTTTATATCCTATTGTTACCGATGACTCATTAGGTATTTTTAGGCTATCAACCATTACGCCATCTTTTCTCACTACGCCATCAATGGTAAACCACTTATCCTCCTTTTTAAATTCTTTTGGAACTATTAAAGAGTAAAACATTAAACTATCAACCAAACTCTTTGTTATTTGACCACTCTTCAGACTTGAATACCAACCTTTAGTGGTATCAATATAATTGTCGGGAATGTAAGGTACTAAAACCTTTTTAATGATTACCTCTTGGCTTTCTTTGACTTGACTTTGCACATCCTTTATTTGCCCTTCTAACTTGAGCAAACCAAGTTTTATTGCATCACCTTGCGTCATAATGGTTTGGTTTTGCGTAGCAATGGTGCTACTATCATCTTGCATCTTTTTCTTGAACGCTTTTTCTCCAAAGGTGTAAGCCGACACTTGGTCAACCAATTCTTTCTTCTCACGCTGAATCTCGCATCCTTTCCAAAGCAATATCAAAATGATAAATGCAAGTACAATATTTATTATCTTTTGTGTCATAATGTGTCAATTTAATTTACCAACTAATCTCCCAATCTTTAAAGTCAGAAGCAAGGCAATCAATTTTGTAATCCTTACGACCACCAACCACTTCTTGAATTTTATTCTTCGAGGTGTTTCTAATTCCATTCAAGCCATGAGTCAATTCCAAGTTGTTACCATCTTTAATCCCCTTGCGATAGTTGGACTCATTGTGCCAAATGTGTAAGTTCATTTGTGATAGCACCACAATCGCCCTTATAGTTTCAGCGTTTATGGTAGCATTATTCTCATCAATAAACAAGTTAATGTCGTGTAGGATGTCTTTTATTTCTTGTCCATACTCTACCTTGTGTTCGGGAATAAAAACCTCTTTAAGTTGAGCAATGCTCAATCTATCGATTAATTCGGAAAGTGTCGGAAGATATTTTCTATCCTTCCTTCTTGGTGGTGGTGGTGGAAAAGGTGGTGGGTCAACAAGTCCTTTTTTACGATTAGGGTAAAATATTTTATTCTCCCATTTATCAAAATCAAACGTTGTTGGGTCAATCATTTTTACTTTTTTCGAATTCTTTTTCATATTTTTCTTTTATTAATAGTTCTACAATTTCGGTTGTATTTTCTGATTTTGTATTTAACCTTATGGAAATATCATTGTAATTACGATATGCGTACATACATACGCTTGAGTAAAATCTTGACCACTCTAAATGGTCTTCCAAAATAATACCATAAAATTCGTGTTTTATGAATTCTCTTTCTTTAGCAAAAAGAAACTCCATAAATTGTACTTTGTCAATGCTATCTAATGGATTCAGCATAAGATTGAGTTTTTTTAATAAATACATTTTTTATGCCATCTTCAATATTTATTGGGATAAATGGTTTGTCATATAGCCATTGGTATGTGTCACTTATCGCTTTGATGTTCGCTTGTGTGTAGAATTGGTAATTCTTTTCGGTATATGGGTTTTTAATCAATTTAACATCACCATTTGTATGTTTCATTATATGTTTAGCAACACTTTCAAAAGAAGATGCTCTCCCCATTCCTACATCATAAATATTAGCATCGGGTAATTGTTTGTACTTGTTGTAAAAATTTAGAAACATCACATTTATTTTTGTAATATCATCAATATGGATAAAATCCCTTCTTATTTCTTTGCTTCCTATAAATAAATCATTAGTTAATACACCATCATTGTAATTATCAATCCATTTGCTGACAATAGAAGCCATATTACCTTTGTGACTTTCGGTAGCACCATATACGTTATGGTATCTTAAAGCAATAACGTTACTCAACTCAAAATTCGTTATATACTCCTCAACTTTTGCTTTAGACTTGCCATACATAGTTTGAGGCTCAACCTTTGAAGATGCTTTTCTTCTTGAACCATAAATAGCACCCGATGATGCAAAAATTATAGGAATTTTCTTGAGGTTATTTTCCATAATAAACCAAGTGGAAAAATAAACATTCATTACTACGATTTCTTCCCATGTCGCCCTCGTAGAAGAGTTAGCACCCAAGTGATAAGTAAAATAAACATCATCGAGAAAATCGGTTTTATTGTTTTCGTAAATGTGTTTCCAATCATAAAATTCCTTGAATGGCTTATGACCTAAAATCTCACATTGCTTTTGATATACTTCGCCATCATCAATAGCGACTACATCATATCCAACTGATTCTAATTCTTTTATGAGTTCACCACCTATGAACCCACAAGCACCACTAACGCATATTTTCATTAATTATTATTTTCTTGGTTTTTTTGTAACTCTTGTTGCTCAACAATGAAACTTACTAAATCCCTAATAAACTCGCTTGTGGTTTTAGTATCAAACGAATCAAACGCCTCATCTCTCTCTTCAGATGTGTCAAACTTAAATGGGTACTTAATTTCTGAGGCATCTATTTCTTTTATATGTGGAATACTTGCCACCAAAAAATGCTTATTATCATCCTCGTCATACGCTTTGGATAAATAAACACCTAAATCACCATCCTTGAATATCTTGGTAAACTCGTTTTCAGACTCAAGGGTAAAATTGTAAATTCTAATTACTTTAGTCATTTTTTACTTGATTTTTAGTTGATAATTTTAAATTCGGGAACGGGGATTATGAACTCTCCATCGTAGATTGGTCTTAACTTATTTATAATCTCCTCTTGGAAATTCCAAGCCAATATAACAATATAGTCGGTTGGCTTATCTATAATGGTTTGCTTGTTCACAATCGGAATACCCGTAGTCGGACTAAACTTACCAATTTTTTCGGGAGTTTCATCAGCAATGTAATCCATCAAGTCGGTGGTTATTTTACACGAGTTTAAAAGAGTGTTTCCTTTAGCCGAAGCACCAAATCCACTTATAGTATGACCTTTTAGTTTCAAATCAAGCAATTTGGTAGAAAAATCCTTTATGGTGTCGTTAATGTCTTCAGACCAACGCAAGTATCTTTCCAAATTCATAAAACCATTGTCGGCTTCGTATTTAATGAAATCAGCAACGTTTTCGGTTACCTTATGTGCGTTTGGATGAGAAATGCTTAAACGAGTTGTTCCACCATGAATGTTTTGTTTTTGAATGTCAAACAACTTCAAACCAAGCCTTTCACATAACCTTTCTATTGGTGTAATAGAAACGTATGACAAGTGTTCAAAGTAAGTGGTGTCGTATTCTTTATTTTGAATAAAATCAACAAGGTATGGGAACTCAATGACAAGTACTCCTTTGTCGGACAATGTGGCTTTTGCACAACGTAAGAACTCTTCTATGTTATCAACGTGAGCAAAAACATTGGTCGCAGTGATTAGGTCGGCTTTACCATAAACTTCAAGCACCTCATAGGAAGTATCAAATCCCCAAAACTTTGCAAGGGATGTGATGCCTCGTTGTTCAGCGATGGCGGTGAGGTTTGTGGCGGGGTCAACGTTGAGAACCTTCGGGTTGAATACTTTTTTAAACTCTTCCAATAAAGCACCATCATTACCCGCAATATCAATTACAAAACTACCCTCACCAAGTCCAAATCTTTCCGATAACTCATGAGCCATCTTGTTGCAATGCTTAACGTAGCCACCATTAATAGAACTTCTATATGTGTAATAAGAAAACATTTTGGATGGGTTGATTACCACCGATAATTGTGATAAGCCACAATTATTGCAAAACATAATCTGAAGTGGGAACTTTTCTTTTTCCTTTGCCAACTTTGATGTGAACTCAAGGTTGTTTGCAAGTGGCATAACACCCAAATCCAAATACTTGTGCATATCGGTAGAACCACAACATCTACAATTTGTGTGTGGCTTACAAATAGGGTTTTCAGATTTGTAATCAATCCACTTTTGAAGATTCAAAGAAGTGTCGATTGGAGTGCTATGATATGTGTCAGCCAACCTAATTGGTTGAACATCGGTTTTTTGCTTTGCGTAATCAAATAGGGTTTTTCTTTCAGTACCCAAGTTTAAAATTCCAATCATTGAACTTGTAGATGCCTCGTATATCATAGGTGCAATTACGCTTACATAATCCTTCGAAGCGTACTTGTCGTTGAAAGCAACTTTATATGAAAAACTATCAGCACCAAAAGATGTACGAATAATCAAATGATTGTTTACTCCCATAGTAGATGTTTCTCCACCTAATTTACTCCAAGCGTACAAGTTGAATGGCAAAATCTCATCGGTTTCTTTGTAGTTACCCTTATCCCCCTTGTAAATGTAATCAGTCGAAATATAAACCAATCTTGCATTATATTTGATACAAGCCAAAGAGATATTAGCACTACCAATGATATTTGTTTGAATGGCTATGGTTGGGTCTTTTTCGATTTTGCGATTGTCGATAAAGGCGGCACTATTGATGACAAGGTCGGGTTTGTGCTTTGATATAAAGTCCATTACTGATTTTTGGTCTTCAATCCTAACCTCATTATGAGTAGGAGTAATTAAGTCGTTATTGATTTTTAGCAATTCCTTGCCAAGTAACCCCGAACCACCGAATAGTACAATTTTCATTTTTATTAGTATTTATTAGTTATGAATTAGTAAACAACCGAAAACTTGTGCAAATGTATGCCACCCATGTACTTTAGCAATGTCTTCAAAATAAGTCCAATCACTTGAGTGACCAAATATATCATTCCAACCTACATGACAAGCCACATCCTTTCTAACCATCACGTTTGCACAATCAATAAAACCTCTTTCCATTCTACAATTAATTACACCCCAACCATAGTAAGAGTGAACCATTGAGTCGCAATATGTGGCAACAACGCCATCCCTAAAACCTTTTACCATATTTTCCAAGAAATTAGGAGTATGGTAATTATCACCATTGGTAATAACTATAAAATCACCATCTGACTTCCTCAACTCTTTCAAGTATTGTTGGCGATATGGGTGACCATAGTTACCAAGTCTTTCTTTAGTTTCGACAAATTTAATCCTATTGTCATTAACTAACGCAACATATTTTCTCAAAAATTCATCAGCCTCCCCATCATGTATTAAATGCAATTCCCATTGTTGATGCGTTTGTGTCATCATACTCGAAATGATTTGAGGGTAACACTTGTATATTGGACAAATGATAATCACCTTTTGAGTCGAATAAAAGACGCTATTGTGTTCATCCATCCTATTTAAGTTCGCCCTATGTTCGCTATCCCACATTGGTGCTTTGTCCAATGGTGCAACTATCATAACCCTTAAACCCATACCCAAAATTTGTTCGTAAAAAGAATCGGGTCTTAAATGTTCAAAATTGTAACAATCTTCCTTACTGACAATTCTATCTGAATGGAAATACAACTTTTTTGAAATCTCTTTAGAAATCAAAAATCCCGATGTACGAATGTGCGTTTTGACATCATTAGATAATTCGGTACATACACAACCAACGCCTTCTTCCCAATGGTTGACGTAATCCTTTATGAAATTTTTGTGCATTGGAAACCAATCATCGGTTGCCCACATTAGTTTATCCCAATCATTATTAAAACCTTCTAATCTTTCCAAACAAATATCTTGAAAGGGAGCGGTGTCATAGCCTTTGTTCTCCCTTGCGATGTATTGAACACCATAGTAATCACAAATGTCCTTGTAAGAAGGATTTACGCCACTATCACTATTATGAATTACTACCAACTCAAAATCATGGTGGTTGCATAAATTCCAACAATGTAGCCATCTTTGTAAATTGTGGTATCTATCATACACCACCATCGCTATGTAGTTCTTTTTCATCAAAACTGAAGTTTTTGTTGTTTATAATAAACCTTCTTCTCAAGTAAAGCATAGCCTTTGTTTCTAATCAACATCATCTTACTTATCTTCCCATCAAAACTTTGCAAGTGTGTCAATATGTGGATTGGGTCGAAGGTTAAATAATACCCATCACTACTACCACATACCCATCCCTCATCTCCACTCTCGTTCTTGATATTAACATTCATGCGAATATAGTGTATCAATGCTCTGATACCACCTTCACCTATTGGTTTTATTTCCAAGTTGGTCTGAAGCAAGTGGTCAATTTCTTGATTGTTTATTTGTTTCTTGTGTGATGTCTTCTCCTTAAAGAAATCAATTAAATACGATAATACGTTGTTTTCCATTATTTAATAAAGTTTATGTAAACGAATATAATTGCCCAAAATGAATAGTCTATATAATCTCTAATGCTCATAAATTTTTCAGCGTCATCAAATCTCTCGTTTATAAATTCTTGAAAATTAAACCCATTGACTTTCCCACTAATCGTATTAAATAAGGATATACAAATCATGTGAAAAATATAAGTTATTGACGATGGTAAATGGAAAATCGTGTAAAAAAAGTTAAATAATCCATTGAATAATTTTTCGTTTCTCATTTGTTAAATGGTTTTTTGAATGTTTCTTTATTAGGTTCGCCACCCCACTTATCAATATATCTTTGCTTGTTATGAGGAACGTGAATCAAAATTGATGGTTGCTTGTGTGAGGTAGAACTACTTGCATATACAAATGGATTCAAAAAAGGAATAGTATATGGATTTTGCCCATGCAACTTAATACGATAGGTGTAATCGTTGTCTTCGTAATAGGCGGGATAGAATCCTTCATCGAAGTCACCAATGGTTTCAAATGTCGTTTTAGGAAGAATGAACGCACACCAATCTTGCGTGGTAACGTAAAAAAACCTTTTGAAGTTAGTAATAAGATTGTCTATTTCCCATTCCTTTCTACCCAAGTATATGTCATCATTTAAAATCAAGGCATAATCGTTTTGCTCAAAAATTTTGCGACACATTAAATTCCAAGACGCTGATACACCCATATTAGCACCCTCATGGAGTATCTCTATATTAGGGTGCTTTATCTTTTCAGAAATCTTTTGCTCACCATTATCTACAATATAAATTTTGGTGTTTGGGTAATCCCTAATGTAAAACAAAAGGGCGGGGTGGAGGAGGTCAAACCTATTAAGTGTTGGTATTCCTATGGCAAATTTGTTGGCTTTTTCCATTATAAATTAGTATTTAAACGAAACCTTTTCTCTTCTATGATAATTGTATATGTCCTCTAACAAATTCAAATATTGTTGTTGGTTCTTACAAGACGTAATTGCATTTGGCTGAAATCTTAACTTGTTAATCATTTCAGAGTGCTTGTAGTTCTTATGCTCAAATAAATACATAATAGCAACAACAAAACTATTGTCATTGAACTTCTTAAAATATGGCTCATAGTCTAACAACATCATTGCTCTTTGATGCGACTCTTTTAAATTCTTGATTTTGAACTCGCCTTTCTCGAAGGATTGACTTACGGTTTTATAGCCATCTCCTAAAGATTTGGTTGATGTACTCCTCAATCCACTCAAAAGTTTTAAGCAAGTGGTAAAGTTAAATTTGGGATAGGTTTTTTGAAATTTATCAAACTCAATATAATTGTCATTACCTTTTTTAATGTAACCACATAAAAAGTCTTTTTTCTTCCAATCTGAAGAATTGACATTTAAAGTTTGAACCTCACTCACACCATAACCATAAGCGACAACAAAATTAATTGGCAAACCTAATTCCATGTGTACTTGGAATCGATGTTGACCATCAATGATTTGATACTTTTCGTTTACGATGATTAAAGAAAGGAGGGGTTTTTTCTCAAAAGACTCTTTTAGCCTTCTGACATGGATTTGGTTGACATCACGATTCCCATTAATGAATTTGAACATTCCATAGTTCGTGGTTGTCTGAATAATCGGGTTGAACGTTTTTTTACTCATTTTTACTCGTTTTTGATTTTATAATTGATTATTGATTACTTGAGTTCGTATGGACTTCTTACTTCCCATTCAACACCTTGCAACATTGCTCTCAATTTTTCTATCCCAACTTTCTTTCTCCTCAAATGGTAATACTCCCATCCACTTTTAGAAACCTTTTTGCGAAGTTTCCTTAATGCAAAATATCGACCACCATGCTCATAAGGTAATTGATATAACACGCCATCCTTCCATCCAAAGAAGACATTATCAATTTTAAACCCCATAGTAATGTGTATAGTTGTGTCCATAAGTGTCAAAGATAAAGCATTATTTTAATTCAGCAATTTTTTTCTTGAATTTTTTAAAATCTATATTTTTATATTCGTATGGAATAGGCTGAAGTCTTTTGTAATACTTTTCGCCTATGTAAAAATAAAAATCAATTTTTTTAGGAACGAAATACTCTTTAGCCAATTTTTGTGCTTTTGCCATAGGTTCTTGGGTTAATATATAAGTAAGTAATTTTAAATCCATTAAACTCGTTGCCATCTATGAAAGAGTCTATGTCGTATTTCTTCTCAATACCATGTTCATCCAATATTTCTTTTAATTGGTCAAACTTCATCTCCTTGTTCATAGTAAAAGTAACATCGTTGTGACCATATACATAATGTTTCATAAAGAAAGCAAAATTAGGGTCACTAATTAATTGGTCTTTGATTTGTTGTAAAATGTGTAAGTTCATTATTTAAGTTTTAATTGTTTACGATACATAGCCATTTCCCATTTGAAACAATTTGCCCACCACATCCTTCTTCGGATGTATAATTGCTTCTTTGGATTCCTCATAGTGATAATACACCTACAAAGGTCTTCGTTTACCTTTTCGTGCTTAACGCCTTTTAACCTTATCATTTCTTTGGTTTTTGCCATTCTGAAAATTTCTTATTCCCCATCTTCTTGATAAAGTGTTTTATATTATTTCGGAAAAGTCCAACCTTGTGATTTGGATTAATCGCAGCCTCCTTATCGTCATCCCCAATGTCATTATAACCCAATGCAATCATTTCATCATAATCGGGAAAAACGTCACTATGTCTATCGACCTCTCTATCAATCAAATGGTCTTCTCTACCCCCAAACGAAAATATGGTAATGAAGTTTTCGGGTAGTTGTGCTTTCAGCCTTTTAAACATAGACACCTCTTTGGTGTAAGCGTAAAAGGTACATTGGGGATTATTATTGGCTATCTCTAACCAATCCAAAGCGTACCTCTCATTAAAGAAGTCACCCGAATCATGAATCCTGATAAACTTGCCCTCGTATTTTTTAAGGCATAATTCCTTGTTCACTAAACGTTTCCACTCATCCCTTCGGAAAAGAACCAACTCAAGTTTGTCCATGTGTGCTTTGCGTACATTGGAAAACATATAAGTTCCATTCTTGGCGTAGCAAAAAGCACCACACACTCCCGCGTTTGGACAACAATTAAACTTTGTTCCATCAGAGAGGGTAACCCAATGGGCGGGTAAAGTCCAACCAAAAATACCACCTTTCTTTAGGTCGCTATTTTGAGTAAATAGTTTTATGCTCATCTCCTATTTGATTTAATCTTTGATAATAGTAAGGTTAATTCAGACCCCAATACTTGTGCTTCGGAGTCAACATTCTTTTTTGTATTCTTCCAAATTTCGTTGTACGCCTCCTCATAAGAAAGTATGCGTTTGTCGTTCATAGCGTTAACCTCGTTGTGCATATCAATACTCCACTCGAATAGTTCCTTCTTGGAGTCAAGCCGAATCGGATGCTTTTTCAAGTTTTCCTCAAAATGAAAACCACATGGTGAACAAGGCATCACTTTTGGTAGCAACTCGAAAAATTGCTTATACTCTATTTTTTCTGATTCAGTTGGTTGGTCGGGGTAGTTCAAGCAAATGAAGTGAATGAAGTGCCACCCTTCGCTTCCCCATAATTCAGCATTATATCCCATTTTCAAGTTATTTTGCTATACTTTATTTATATCGTAGTAGAATGAGTTACCATCGGAAGAAACCCATTTATCACTAAAACTCTCCACGCTAATTAATTCATCGTCAACTTTGATTAGTTTGTTATCCAAAGGGAAATCTTTAGTTACCCAATTTGAATCACGCCAATATATTCTATTATTAGGTTGGCACATTAAATAACCATCGTCAGCAACTAAAATGTGTCCACACTTGTAATCAGTTGGCTCATCTGAATATCCATTCTTAAACCAATCAATAGTGAATAAATAAGTCGCCCATACTTTTGTCTTGTCTTTAAGTAGCACCTCACATCTTTTCTCATATAAGTAATCATAAGTAATCATACTCACATTTTCGGAAAAGCAATCCCAAAGTTGTTTGTAGTGGCAAGGAATGTCATTAATTGGCTCTTCTAAATAAATTTCCGAAATAGGCACTCTTGACCTTAACATACCATAGTCGGTCATAATGTGGAATGTAAGGATTTTACCCGCTACCGATTGTACCCCAAAAGCATACGCTTTGTGAAATGTGTTGAAGTCCTTTTCATTTTTTGTGAAATGACTTAACCTAACCAAGCATTTTAAGTTGTCGATGTTCTCGTTTAATACTTTCATTTTTATTTTTTTAATAGTTTTATTTTGGCATACCCATCATCAATAATTCAGCAAGAGTTACAAAGTGCCAATCGTTATCTGAATTGTTTATATCATTCATAGATATGTAATCTTCTACCCCATCCTCAAAAAGTATATGGTAGTATATTTCTGAATATTTCGGAAGATTTATTATTGAGTTATTATACTTGTTTATTTTCTTCATACCAATGATATTTCCAATTTCACCTTTTCTGAAATAATCATTGTGGTAGCAAATGAGGTAAATTTTTTCTTTCATATTATTTGGTTTATAGTAATATTTCTCCACTTTCTTCATCAATGATAAATGTGTTTCCAATACCACCTTTAAATTCTTCTTCATTAGGGTCAAAAAATAACTCGTGTTCGGGTCTTGTATTTGGTTGTGGATTATACTTTGGCTTCGGCTCATATCTCTTAATCTCCTCCAAAGTAACATCGGTATAAAACTTTTCCTTAAAGTAATTGCTTTTTACCATAAACCTTATTTGAACCTTGTCGCCCTTATTTAAGTTCAAGGCTTCCATCTTCGCCTTGCAATAACCAAAGGTAGCAAATGCAATAGGAACTTGTTTACCACGAACTTGCTTCTTGATAATGACTTGGGAAACTTTTTCCGAAATCTTGTTAATCGTTAATATCCTACCTACAATATCAAACATCAATAAAATGGTTTATCAATACTTTAGATACGATGATGTCTACATCTTCGCAATCGGAAAACATTTTCTGAATACAATAGTTTCTTGCGAATCTTTTTTCAAATTCTTCCACATTTACTTTTTCCTTACCAAGAACATTGGTAAAGTAATCAGCAACATAATTCTTCGACTTAATCTTACCATGTTCCATTGCTTCGTCAATTAGTTCCTTCGATAAGTTTAACTGATTCGTTCTTTTGAAATAATCATATAAAGCGTTGAAATGGTCTTTTACTTCTCCTTCGCTTTTATATTGTTCCCAAAAGTAAAGAATTAAATCTTTCATTGCTACCATTCTTTGTTCGGGAGATGGCTTTTCTTCAATCTTTTTTTTCGCTTCGGCTCTTACCTTCCTCTCGTATATCTCATCATACTTAATCTTACGATATTCCAAATAAGCATTTAGTATTCGACTAACGTACATAGGCGAGAACGAATTAAATGTACGAACATCGACATCGAGTTTATTCGTAAGACTTAAATCGATAGCAAGGCTGATTTCATCGGTGGTGATATTAGGATAGTTCTTGACAACGAATTGCGACAATAATGCTAATTCTCGTGCAACATCATCTTCGTGTTGGTTGGCTACATTTATTCCCGACATCCATCTCCATTTGGCAAGAACGTCAATTAAGGAGTTTATATCCTTATTCTCCTTATTGTATATGGCAAGTATTAAATCGTTTTCCTCAACACTCTTACAATGAAGAGTTAAAGAATTGCTTTGCTTTTGCACTTGCATTTGTGAGTTTGTCGATGCTACTAATTGATTTTGATTTGACATTGATTTCTAATTTAGGTTCGTTAAGATAGTTTTCAAACTTCTTGGCTTGAAAAAGGGTAATGGGTCGTAAATACTTTTGTTGGTCAGTTCCCATCCATTGATGACATTTGATGTCAATTACCAATTTAAAGTCGCCAAAAGTATAACCCTCTTTTACCCTTGCAAGAATGCAATCTGAATTTGGTTTAGTAGGTGTGTAAGTAGAATGACACATAGCGTTAAGATGGTCAAGAACCTTTCTGACTATCTCCTCCTCTTCGGAGGTGTGTTTCTTTTTCTTCTTCTCCTCTGAAAAGAGAAAGCCATCTTTGAAGTAAGGCATTCCAAAATCGTATGCTTCTTTAATCGATTTGGTTGTCAAGTCTTTCCCGACTTTTAACATATCGTCACGAAACTTGGTGACGAAGTCTTCATTTAATAGTTCATGGGTGTAGTCGGCTAACCACTTAACCCAATAGATGCGAATATATGGTTGCTTCTCTCCGATGGCTTTCAAAAACTCTAATGGTATTATAATCGATTTCATTTGTAGGATTTGTAATATGGCTTGTATCTGAATAACTTGAAAAGAAAGTTCTTATAGTAAATGCTTCTTCTCTCATTAAAAGAATCGCTATCCTCATACTCGTTCCATTTTTTTATTTCCATTATCGTAGGTAAATTAAACCTCCATAACAAGTTATGAATAAAGATGAAATAAAGGTTAGATACCAAAATGACAATAACGCCACAAATAGCAATGGTAATAAAAATCATTAATTTTGCAATGTATTTCATATTGAAAATTTAAGTTACTCAATTATCTCATCCATTTTAACGCCAAGCGTATCGGCTATAATCTTACAAGTATTAGTATGGTAGTTACGAATGATACCATTCACCAACCTCGAAATTCTATCATCCCCTAAAAATACGTTGTGCTTCGTTTTAATGGCTTTTTGGAGGTCACGCTGACTCATACCCCTCTCGGTCAATATAGTTTGTAATTTGGTCATAATAGATTTATTTTAAAAAATAAGTAGGATATTGGATTTTAAAATTACCTATTACTTGTGGAAAGAACAAGTTTGATTTCCCTCAATAAGTCTTTAGGAATGAAACCCTCGAAGTTGTCGGCTCTCTTTACCCAATTTTGAAATTTACGCTTATAACGTACCTCCATATAATTATCCCTTTCCTTTTGATTCTTCACAAACTCGTAGATGGAATAATACTTCTTGTCATCCTCTATGATACCAATTACTTTAACCAAACCACAATCCTCAAGGTTAGACAATGAGGAGGTTAACGATTGGTGAACCATACCCAATTTTTTACACATGGTTCTAATGTCGGTTTTTGGCTTTTTGATATTGGTGGTTGGATTCTTTCTGATGTAATCCAATACCTTCATTTTTTTTGACTTGATTTCACCCGATTCTAATTGGGCAATAAATGTCATTGCTTTGGCTTTTAAATTTTCCATTTTGATTTTATTTAGGGGTTAATTAAAGGGTTATAAATGTTTTTGGAGTTCCTAATACCTTCTCCCTCCACATCTTGCATATCTTCTCATCAATGAAAGTAATTTGATTTTTGATGTCCTCAATATTGGTCAGACAATCTACACTATTACCATCATCGTCAGTTCCCAAGATGATGGCGTTACCAACAATAGGGGAGTGCCAATCATCCATAATAAAACCACCCTTGATGTCATGCTCTCTCAAAAGAGATTCATCATCAGCGAACATGGAGTCTTGGTTATCAAAAGAGATGGGTACGCAAAAGGTGTCACATCCATTTCCGATTGCACCATAGATTTCTTTGTAGTCATCACCTAAAGTGATGTACTCTAATGATTTTGTTTCTACGTTAATTTTGATTGCTTTTTTCATTTGTTTTGATTTTTAAAGTGAATTGATAAATTGTAATAATAACGACTCTTGTTTTTCAGTTAGTTTGAGAGTTTGAACACTTGGATATTGAATAATAGCATCCTTACCCTCTTGCTTTAAAATGTTAGCACTTTGAGTGTTTAAATACCCACCCAATTCAGTAAAATTGAAAACTTCAATTCTAATGGTTCTTTCTACGATTTTGAATGATTCGGTTGTTGACATTTGTTTTGATTTTTGATTTGATTTAAAATTAAAGTGCGTTAAAGATTGCATCACCGAATAAAATTAATAAGAATGCGATGATAATTACGATTGTTGCTTGTTTCGGAGTTAAGTCCATGATTTTATTTTTTGGTTATGAGTGTAAGTTACGATGGTTTGTTTTAAAAAACAAATTTGTTTTATAAAACAATTATCTTGATTTGATAAATTTGGTTTTTAGGGTTTCTAATTGCTCTTCGGTGTAGATGAAGTTCTTGTCTATAAACTCTTGAAGTTTGTCGAAGTCCTCGCTTTCGGCATATAGGCATCGCAACTCATCGTTCAGCGTTACAAATGTTTTGAGGATGTTTTTGTTCATGTGAGTTAAGTTAACCTTTAGAATGTTACTCATTGTTTTAATTTTTATGCAAGTTTAAAATTGATTGTGTATTTGGGGTCATATACGTTTGAGCAAGTACCACATGATATTGAGCCACTTGGCTTTCTATGACGATGCTTTGTATGACCATTAGGACAAGTACCAATCCACTTACCCTTTATTTCTACGTCACTACTACACCTATTACCATTGCAACCTATTTCGATGGCTTTGGCTCTCCATACATTGTCATGACCATGACGACCACCCACAAGGGCGTGGGCGATTTCATGTAGAATGGTGTTCTTTACAAAAGACTCATCCCTTAACTCGGTTAGGGGTGCTGATAAGGTTATCTTCTTTTTCCTATAATTGCAACACCCAAACCTTCGCTTAGCATTGTCAAATTCAAAACTCCAATCCATTTTGTCCAAATTGTACTTTTCCATTAATGTAACTCCTAATTGATACGCTTTTAATAATTCCATGATTATGCGATTTTAATTGATTGTTGAATATTGTTCCATCTATCCATATATGGCTCACTAACCTCTAAAACTTTAACCATAAACCTCTTTCCTTTCGTTTTCTGACACTTTCCATTGATGTTGGGCATTATGTAAGGGAAACGACCACCGACCTCTTTAAAACCATTTACACTAACGTAGAACACTATGTCGCTACCATCCTTTGTGGCTTTGGCTACACATTGCTTTGCTTCTTGTGTATGCGACCAAGCGTTATACTCGTCTTCAGAAAGGTCACACTCATTAGGGTGCTTCTTGGTAGTCATAAATCCATTGGTTATAAACTCCAACTCAACCTCATCACCTACCTTTAATGGATTCATTGAATTTAAGGTGGCTTGTCTTTCGGCTTCAATCTTGGCTATATGCTCAATGTAGATTGGATGAGCCAAAATGTATTCAGTTTGAATACAAGAGTTGCTTCTTACAACCCATTCGCAATAACCCATATCAGAGGCGAGTATTTCATCAACCTTGTGACCATAGTATTTACCAAACCAAAAGATGTCGCTTGGTAACTCTATTCTACCAACGCAATCCCAAGAGGAATTACGACCTCTTAATGAGTCATCAATAGAAAGGTCGGGGTGCAACCTCTTAACCTTGTCCAAATCGGTTGATACGTTCTTTCTGAAGTAATAGTGGGTAACGCTACCACTCGCATGGTGATTACCATAGGAGTCAGTTACATAGGTGGTTTCAGTTCTATAATCCCAAAGGGTGTAGAATGTGTTGGCGAATCCAATTAATTGTCCTTCTTTCATATTGTTTTGATTTGATTATACAACAAAGATAATTTGTTTTACGATACAAACAAAATTTATTTTTTATTATGAAACGTAGATTGGTATTGAATAGTTAAAATCGGGTAAAATACCCATAAGCAAACAATAGTAAAATAATGGGCAAAAAAAAGGGCGAAGTAGAAACTTCACCCAATAATAATCAAATCAAAAACTAAATAGAAATATGAATACTATTCTTAACAAAGCAAAAATATACTTTTATATTGGAAATAAAAAACCCTTGTAGAAATGAAAACAACGTTAATGTTTTTAAATCGATTCTTATAGTTCAAATTTTGAAGATGATATTTTTATAGACATTTACCCTACTTTGATATTATCTTTGAAATTTACCCCTATTCCTTTCGTTTGGCGATGATTTTTTTAAAACTAAACATTGCAACCAAAAATTTTTTAAAAAAAGGTTGTTTTGAAAATATAAGGGAGGTATGTGGGTATAGTTAAGTAAAAAGCATCACATACACTTCATATCCCTAACGTCAGTTTTAACCTTACATTCATACTTCAAACCATAACCCTATCCCTTCTTCTCCACCAAAACCTCTTTTCAATTCGTAAGACTCCAATCACGTTCTCCCCCACGCACACACCCTCCCTTCACCCATTATGTTGTTATGACCATATCCATTATCCATTATACCCATTAA
>Ga0214917_10002287_pt1 | contig 23569 bp, 22 predicted proteins | sample LL_1208_BB_MetaG_FD_177983 | JGI IMG/M metagenome (GOLD analysis project Ga0214917, IMG submission 177983) | Freshwater microbial communities from Lake Lanier, Atlanta, Georgia, United States - LL_1208_BB | ecosystem: Environmental > Aquatic > Freshwater > Lake | place: USA: Georgia | collected...
AGAACTGCTCGCTATTTGCAGCGAAAAAGCTGCGATTCCCCTCCACTTCAAACTTAGCTAAAGCATTGGATGCCGCCGTACGACCCACTCCCAGGTACCCAGAAGCCGTCACTGTCGTCGCATTGATGGTCGCAGGTAAGCTTGCAGAGCCAATCGAACTCACTTGCAATTGCCCAGAGGCATTGTACGTAATCGTACTTCCATCCACCGGCACTTTCAGCGCATAAGGCACTGTCGTGAATTGCTGGCGGGGATACGTAGTCCCGGCCGTCATGTCCTGCACTTGCACCCAGGTTCCCGTCGTAGAATCTGGAAAGACCGTATGGAAATTTGCAGCAGATAAATTAATCGTTTGCGAAAATACCCCACTCACTAACGATACACTGTACGTATCATTGGTCACCCCCGTCTGTGCGTTCGCTGCGAGTTGGCTCCCCCCACTAGAAGCTGTCCAAAATGTAATCTTTATAGAACGAGTTCCGGTAATGGGATTTCCAGTACTCGTATCTAAAAGTCTCCCAGAATAAGTAAACGTAAAAGGCACCGAGAAAGCTGGGCCCACAAGCCCAACCACCAGCAAGAATAGGATTTTTCGAACACTTCCCAGCATACGTACCTTTTCGGAAAATGGAATTTCCCTCCTTAGAGGATACCACCTCCCCACACTCTATGCTGGGCTCAGCCTCAAATCTTCACATTTGCTTCATAATTCAGGTTGGGATAAAACTGCAGCTTCGCACAAAAGGAGCTTTTTCATGCGTAAATTACTTGTTTTAGGATTCTTGCTTTCTAAACTTTCTTTGGCTTTTGGAGGCTTTGAACTCGCTAACTTTTCCTTGGGCCTTTCCAGTTTCACCCCTTCGGATTGGAAATCCAGTACCTTTTTAGATGCCGCTTGGACCCCTCACTGGGATTTGGGCTTTTTTACCCCTCGTCTTGGGTTCGGAGTGAGTGCTCTCAAAAATGGGAACGACCACCGCGTTTTCACCAGTTTTTACCAAGCAGCCTTGATGGTCCCCTTGGTGAGTATCATCGGCGTCGAAGCTTCTTTTGGCTATCGAAGCCTCCATGAAGGCACACTGGGATCTCATCCCGAATGGGGATTTGGTCTTTTAGTAAGACCCGGAGAATTTGTGGACCGCGTTTATGTTTGTATGAGCCGTTTCTTATTGCCGGAGAACACCATCAGTATTTTTAGGGTGGGTGTTGCACTCAGCTTTTGAAGATCTCACTAAAAAAATCAGTTCCACTGATTTTATACATTGGATACCTGTGCGTTCTCCATTGGCTCGGTGGGCTTCGTGATGATCTCATTGTAGTGAGCACAGTGGGGGTTCTCTTGTATTACGGAGGAACCAAAACACGGCCTCTCTTTCAGTTCCTGCTCCCTCTCATTCTGACTCATATCATTTACGATACTCAACGCTACTATGCCGATCTCATTCGAGGAGTCGTCCACGTTGAGGAACCTTATCGCTTTGATAAATTTTTCTTTGGCATCGAAACGACGAGTGGCCGCCTCACTCCCAATGAGTGGTGGCAACTTCACACCCATCCCATTTTAGATTTTTTTTGCGGCATTGCTTATATCATTTTTATTCCTGTTTATCTCATCTCCGCAGCGCTTTGGCGCTTCTGGTATAGCCGAACAGGCACGGCTTTACGTCCGGCGCGGAGTATTTTGCTACGGTCGCCTCAGGTGATGTGGGCCTTTTTTTGGGTCAACATGATCGGCTACTCCACTTATTATTGGTATGCGGCCTCACCTCCTTGGTACGTCGCCCTTTATGGTTTTGGTCCGGCACGGCTGGATGTTCCCGCCAATTTAGCAGGGTGTGCGCGGTTCGATGCTTTGCTTGGTTTACCGATTTTTGAAAACTGGTATGGACGCTCCGCGGATGTCCATGGAGCTATTCCGTCACTTCACATTGCTTATCCTCTGATGGCTGTTTACTACGCCTTTCGATTCGGGTCGCTTAAAGTATTTACGACGTTCTTCTACTTGCTGATGTGTTTCTCCGCCGTTTATTTGAACCATCATTATATTTTAGATGTTCTATGGGGATCGGTTTACGCCATAGGGGTTGCTTTCAGCACAGACATGATTTGGAATTGGCTCCTAAAACGTCGAGGGGTTATTGTCCCGGGTACTTCAGAAGAACTCATACCGATATCATGAATCTCGCTTCCCTCGAAGAAATCCATCAGGCCATTTGGAAAAAGCTTGAATACGCTGTTCGCCACCGAGATTCAGCATGGCACTTAGCTGCTCTGGCGACTGTGCGATCTGGAAACCCTGAATTACGGACATTAGTACTCAGAGGGGCTTTACCTGAACAAAACCTACTCTGGATGCACACAGATCTCCGCAGCCCCAAATGCCAGGATCTGAAAATGTGTTCTAATGCCTCTATCTTGTTTTACGACGCTGAAGACCGCTGGCAGTTACGTCTCAATGGCACTATTCAGTTGGATCCGAAATCCGAAATCACCGAAACCACCTGGAAGAAAGTCTCGGCTTCGGCCAAACGGTGTTATCAAGGTCCTTTTGCCCCAGGAACTCGGAGCGCAGAACAAAGTCATAATTTGCCACAAAAATCCGTGAGCGAAGAAGTGGGTAGGGAAAATTTTACGCGGCTTTTGTTTTTTATCGATAAAATGGATTGGCTTTTTTTACAAGCGGATGGCCATCTGAGAGCCCAGTGGATCCAACAAGATGGGGAGCTTATGGCCTCGTGGGTGAACCCTTAAACTTTTTCCCAGATCCGTTCTTTCTCTGCCCATTCAAATACTTCTGTCATAATCGCCACTGCTGTATCCACGGTTCCTTCATCAATCGTCATTGAGGGTTGAATCCGAAAACTGGGCGCATAAGACATTGTTAAAAGCCCTCGTTTCAGGTGCTCCATAAAAATATGCTGACACGCTTTTTTGTGAAGGGGCTCTCGAGTGGTTTTATCTTTGACCATTTCAATTGCTAAGAAAAGCCCAGCGCCCCTCACTTGTCCGATGAATGAATATTTTTCCTCAAAGCCTTTTATCTTGTTTAAAAAATATTCGCCCACTTGACGAGAGTTCTCGACCAAGCCCTCTTCCTCAATGATTTTGAGAGCTGAATTAGCAGCAGCCGCTCCAAGAGGATTACCGCCGTAACTAGAAGAAGAACCCGATGGATTCGACCACGGCTGTGTGCTCACAATTTTCTCAGGTGCCATTAACGCCGCAATGGGATAGCCGCCACCGAATTGTTTTCCCAGGGTGACAATATCTGGAGTGACTCCCGAATGATGAGATCCCCAGTATTTTCCAGTCCGTCCGAATCCGGTGATCATTTCATCTACAATGAGAAGGGCATTGAATTCTTTTGCAACTTCTTTGAGGGCTGGCAAATAATCATTGGGTGGAATGACGTTGCCGTTGGTTCCCTGCATGGGTTCTACAATAATAGCAGCCAGCGCTCCCGCAGAGGCTACTTTTAAATGCTTTCGAGCAAAATCAACACAGGCCAAACCACAGGATGGATATTCCATTTTGAATGGACACCGATAGCAATTGGCGTAAGGCACTTGATGTGAACCTGGCACCATAGGGCCCAGTTTATTTTTAAAATCAGATCCCATGAGGGACAGCACTCCCATAGTTTTTCCATGGAAGGCGCCCCAAAAACTTAAAAACTCATACTTACCTGTATAGCATTTTGCGAGCCTCAGAGCGGACTCGACGGCTTCTGCGCCACCTGAATAGAGCTGGGCCCGGTCGACTCCGGGAGCGGGTGGATTTTTTCCTAGTCGCTCAAAGAATTCCACACGAACTTCAGAGGTAAAACTTCCCACCGACATCTTTTCAACTTGCTCTTTAATCGCAGCAACAAATTTAGGATGGCTGTGTCCGAGACCATTCACTCCAATGCCCCCGATAATGTCTAAAAAAGAATTCCCATCCACATCAGTTACTCGGTTGCCTTCGGCGTGATCAGCAACAATTCCAGCCATCAGGGCAAACCCTTGGAGACCCGGCGCCAAAAACTGATCTTCTCGAGCGCGAAGTGCTCGGCTTTTAGGTCCAGGAATTTCCGTTTTTAATTGCGGTTTTTGGTTTTTAGGTTGGGAAATCTCACTCATAAAATTACGATTAGTGTTCCAAGTGGGGGACTGAATCTTCAGCTTCTAAATTCTCTTCCGCAGCCAGTTCTTTTTCCCGCATGAGTTTTCCAATGGTCCATAATCTTTCAATAGCTGAAATATTCGCTAATACGGCCACTACAAAACATGCGGCAATCAGCGGATATCCGGGGTTCGACATGGGGAGAGTAAAAACAGCATCCAGCCAAGGCATGGGAATTGGGGAAAGAGCTGCTCCCAAAGTGAGATAGAAAGCGCGTTCCGGTCGACGCATGATTCCGGGTGGAGGCGGAATTTGAAGCGCTTCTGCTTTTGCTGTGGAGTAACTGATCATGAAAGATCCGCACAGAGCACACAGGGCGATCACTTGAAAAGCCGGAATGGGTTGGTAATACAAAACCAGCCCAGCTAAGAAGAAAAACTCTACATAACGGTCCACGGCTGCATCCAACACTTCACCCGCATCGGAAGCAACGTCTGTCATGCGGGCTACCATGCCGTCTAGAGTGTCCAAAAAAGCTGAATAAGTAGAGAACAAAGCTCCGAAACCAAAGTACCCATAAGCTAAAGCGGTTCCTGCCATCCCACCTAACACTAAAGAAGCCCACGATAGTTGATTCGGGGTTACTTTGATGTAAACCAAAAAACGAGCTACTGGTTGAAGCGCCCAGTAAGCCATTTCCATCAGTCCCTTACCTAAGAGAACACTTCCGCCTTGTTTATCGACGCGATCAAATTGAGCACGGCCCTTGAGAGCCAGCCGAAAGGAATAAGCCACGAGGATCAGGGCCAAAATTCCCACAAGAACTATCGTATTGACGAGATCGTACGCTAGCATGTTTTCACACTCACAAACTCTTCACGCTAGCCGAGGACTGAAGCTATGGCAAGATGCGTAATGGCTCTAGAGGCTGTTCCAAAGACTTTTCACGGGCGGATCGATAGGCCTGAGCAATCAGCTGGATACAGAGATAAGCCTCTTTGGCCTCTTTGCCCACAAACTCGTCTTCTGCAATGGCTTTTTTAAACCCATCAAATAGCGAATTGAACCAGTGGACGTGGCTTGCATCCATCCAATCTGATTGAATTTTCTTCTTTTCTACCGTCCAAGTGACGGCTCCTTGGGCGACATCGGGACCTGAGGTCTTTTCCATCAGGGCCACTTGCATTTCATCATCATCCACAGTGATGGCTCCTCGTTCCCCTTGAATAGTATAAATCACCTTCCGAACTCCGGCGGTCCAAGTTAAGTGCACGTGAGCTAACCCTTCCGGAAAAGTGAGTGTGGCCGAAAAATTATCTTCGGTATCCCATTTGTCAGGTTCCAAATTGGTCATTTTTGCGGTCACTGCCGTGGGATAACTCTTCAGCCAATCAAAAGTGAGATAAAACGTGTGGCTTCCGTGATCCATGGCAATGCCACCGCCCCCAAATTTCTTCTCTCGACGCCAATGGGTTCGCCACTCGTTAACCCCCTTAGCGTGCGTATTTCTGAATGTATTCAAAGTCACAGACCGTACTTTTCCAATTTTTCCGCTCTCTATCACCCCGTTGATGGCTTTTACCACGGGTGCATGTTTGTAGTTGTGACAAGGATAGAGCACTCGTTGGTGCTTACGGGCAGCCTCCAATAAGGTAGCCGCTTCCTCTAAAGTGATCGTCAATGGTTTTTCACATAGGACGTGCAAACCCTTCTTGAGAGCTGCTAAAGCAATTTCTGCGTGGAACACCGGGGGAGTTGCAATGTCGACGAAGTCTAACTCCTCGGCTTCTTGCTCGAGCAAGATTTGATAATCGGTATAAACCCGGGCTTCCGGTAAAAACTCACCCGCTAAAAAGCGCCGCTCTTCACAAATATCGGCAACAGCAACGATTTCTACGTCTTGTTTTTGGCGCTTCCGCTCTAAATACGCGGGAATATGGCCTTTTGATGAAATAAAGCCGTATCCAATGACAGCACCTCTTAAGGGTCGATTCGACATGCCCCGGATGATGCCCCTGTTTTTGCTAAAAAGGAATATTAAAGTTTGGTTAGGGCAGCTTTTACTTCATCCATACTTTCAGCAACTTGCCCTTTTTCTCGGCTTCGGAGGCTAGTTGAGCAGGTTTATAGGGGCGACAACCCCCACGATTTGGGTTAAAAATTTTCCTGTTGTAGGATAACGAAAGGGGAATTCGTGAACTTACCGCTTCTTAGACTTTGCACCTTGGTTTTGGTTTTTAGCCTAGCCTCATATGGCTCGGAAGAAACCGTTCGCAAACAACCCAAAGAGAAAAAGCCCATCGCTGGTCTCGAAGTGCTCACAGTGGGGGCTTATAATTTGCTCAACCTGTTCGAAAAAAAGGGCAAAATCTACGACAAAGCCCACCAGATATTTGATCTGTTACCTACTGGGAGAAGGCCTCTCGAAGAGACTTTAAAGAGCCTTTCTGACTTAAAAGCCCAAGCTGAAATTATCAAAAACAACCAGTACGATATTTTGACAGTCTCGGAAGTAGAAAACCTAGCGGCTTTAAGTGCCTTCAGTGATGAGTTTCTTGATGGCGAATACGACAGTTATTTAGTGGAAGGGAATGACCCTCGAGGTATTGATGTCGGTTTTTTGGTAAAAAGTTCTCTCCCAGTTGAAGTAGAACAAAGAAGTCACCGAAATGAGGTTTGGAATGACCCGACTCAGGAAGGAAAACAAAGCCGATTGTTTTCACGGGACTTTCCAGCTCTTCTTTTCAAAACCTCAAAAAACGCGAAGCCCTTCATGATTTATTTTGGAACCCATTTTAAATCTAAAAGAGATCGACCCAAAGATCCGGAAAGCCGAATCCTGAGAGCTGCTCAAGCCGAGCGAGCGAGTCAAATAGTAAAAGCCTATGAAAAAGAATTTGGCTCCCAGGCGCGTGTTTTCGTCGCTGGGGATTTCAATGGCGAAGTGAATCACGAAAAGGAATTCGCACCTTTGTTGCGAGGAGCTACTTTAGAAGATAGTTTTGATGTGGTCTCTCCCCCACTTTCAAAAGAAGAAAGAATCACTCACAGTTATTTTCCAAAAGATGGGAATCCAAATTGGGCGCAATTGGATGCGGTACTCGTAAACTCAGAAGCAGCTCGTTTTGTACAACATGCGAAAGTGCCGCATTACCATGATAAAAACGGAAATGAACTTCCAGTTCCCAAATCATATGAGGAATTGAAGAAACACCAGCCATCGGATCACTATCCAGTGCACGTAGAACTGAACTTCAAAAGCTTAACTCAGTGATCTCTAGAGAGTTGGGTCTTAATTCTTTCTAACTGACCAGATAAGTTCTCAACTTGCTGCTGCCAATAGGCCTCTGTGCCAAAGTGAGGAAAAGCCTGCTTGAACGCCCCATCCTCTTTCCGATTGGCAATCCATGCATTGAAGTAAATCATCCTTAAAGCGCGCAAAGGCTCCACCAATTTCCAAGTACGCTCGTCAAAATCCCGAATCTCCAAATAAGCATCGATGAGAATATCTCGGTTCTTCATTGCGTACTCATCATCCCCACCAATCATCATCCAAAAATCTTGGACTGGAGGCGCGTAGAGCATATCGTCGAAATCGATAAAGTAAGGCTCATCTCCCCGCCAGAGAATGTTTCCTGCATGGCAGTCCCCATGGAGCAATGTTGTCTCTTGGCCTTCGAAAAGAGGTTCGACCCGGTCCACCACTTCCCCCACCAGCTGAGAGTAAATGTTTGCAAGATTTCCCACCAATACGTTCTGTTCCACCAAAATTTTTAGGCTATCTCTCCCATAAGTTTGGGGGGTGAGCTGACCCCTGGGAAGATTTTTCATGGAATCGCCTACATTGTGAATTCGCGCGAGATACCGACCCAATCGAATCAGTTGTTCTTTATTCAATTCGGGTTCTAGGCGTCCAGGTCTCTTGGGAAAAATGGCATAGGAGATCCCGTCTTTCTTAAAGAGGGTGTTTCCTGTCGAATCAGCAAGCGGAGAAACTACGGGAACCTCTGCTGCTTCAACCTTTTTTAAAAAATCATGTTCGGTTTGAAGTGTCGGTTCCGACCAACGACCAGGCCGATAAAATTTGACTACTAAGTGGGGTCCCTCTTCCATTTCCACATCATAAACTCGGTTTTCCATGGCATTGAGAGCCAAAAAACGACCCGTGCAGCGTCCACCCAAAATTTCTACAGATTCAAAAATAACTTCGGGCAATAAATGATCGAAATGGCTCAGCACTGATGACCTATTTCACCACAGTGAGTGGAATAGCAATGGGTGCAGAGGTGGGAAAAAAACAGTTTTTTTCGTCGCAAGCTTGATACCGCAAGCTTCCCTTGATCTCATACTTTCCGGGAGCCAGCGTCTTAGCATTTAATCCAATTTTGAAAACGACTGAGCCCTCATAAGTTTGAATAACTTTTCCTGCGCTCATGAGACGCCACGGCTTACTCTTCGGATATGAGGGAGAACCTAATTCCAACCCAGAAATGGGTTCCAACGAAAGTTCTGTAGCAATTAAGTTGGGCAGAGTAGCCGGATTTGCCTGAATGTGGTGTCCTTTCAAAATAGTAGCAGGAATAGAAACTTCCTGCTTCCCGCCCTGCTTTAACTGAATTGGCTTTATCGTTCCCAAGGTAACATATTCTTTAGCGTTCGGATTTGCCCCAGCTTGTGCCAAGGTCAATACCAAAAGACCCGAAAGTAAAAAGCTGCGCGCAGGGAGGGAGGTTTTTAATTTCATGATTTTTGTAGGGCGGCTTTTACAAGCGGCTCTAACTCACCTTTAAAATACATTTCCCTAATGATATCGCAGCCACCGACAAATTGGCCATTGATGAATACTTGAGGAATAGTGGGCCATTGAGTAAAGGCCTTAATACCATCTCGTAAAGCAGGGTCCGCTAGAACATCTCGAGAGGCAAAGGGAGCTTCCAGAACTTCAAAAACATCAACAACCGCTTTAGAAAATCCACACTGCGGCATTTGCGGAGTGCCTTTCATGTAAATCATAATCTTATTTTCAGCGACTTCTTTTGCAATTTGTTCGTGAACAGGATTACTCATATTTCTTACCTCTCTACTTCTGTTCCTCGGGCGTGAATGCCTTCACAGATAAAGCATGAATTTCGGCTCCTACAGCGGAACCAAACAAAGCATAAACCATCCGATGCCGCTCGACGAGGCTCTTGCCCTGAAAAACAGGAGAGACAATCGTTAGCTCGAAATGGTCTTGAGTGCCCGTCAGATCCTTCACTTGAACCCGACTGCCCGGCATTTTTTCGCTCACTATGAGCTTTATTTTTTCGGGAGTAAACATGGGACCGTCATAACCCAGAGGTGACTTTAGTTCAACTCCCTATTAAATAAGGGTCGATGGAGAATCCATTACGTATAGTTTCTTTGATTTCTAGCGCCACCGAGATCGCTTGTGCTCTTGGTCTGGAATCTCACTTAGTGGGTATCTCTCACGAATGCGATTATCCACACACCATCAAACACCTGCCGGTGGTTTCAGAAACCCGCCTCAATCCGCTCGAACCCAGTGCAAAGATTCACCATACTGTTTTAGATTTGATTCAACAGGGGTTGAGCATTTACCGGATTAAAACAGATCTTTTGGAACAACTTCAACCCGATCTCATTTTAACTCAAAATCAATGTGAGGTTTGTGCAGTTTCCTTAAAAGACGTAGAAGCAGCTGTTAGCACACTCACTCAGAAGCACACTCAAATCTGTTCCTTGTTTCCATTTGCGCTCGATGACCTCTGCAAAGACTTTAGGAAAGTGGGCTCACTCACCGGAAAACAGGAAGCGGCTGAGACTCTAGTGACTCAGTTTTGGATTCGGTTGAATCAAGTCAATGCCCGCGCCGGAACCCACTTAAAGCAACGGCCCAAAGTGTTGGCGCTGGAATGGTTAGACCCTCCTATTGTCGCTGGAAGTTGGTTGCCCGAGCTCATCACGCTCGCAGGAGGAGATCCCCTCATAGTGGAGGGTCCAAAGCCCTTCAAAAAAGTCAGTTGGGATGAATTGCTGGAACAGAACCCTAACCAGGTTCTTATATTTCCCTGCGGCTGGACACAGGAAAGGACTCTCCAGGAATTAGAACATCCCCGTATCCAAACCCAGTTTAAACAATGGATTAAAAAAACTCATGCTTCTATTTTTGTGTGCGACGGGAACCGATATTTTAACCGACCAGGTCCCCGAATAGCGGACTCCCTCGAAATTTTAGGGGCGATTTTATGGCCAGATAAGTTCCAGGATCATTGGGCTACTTACCATGGGGATGCCTTCCGGCAATGGGAGCCCACCTAATCAATCGAGCTTTTTCTTTACAAGCTCGTTGACCATGCCAGGGTTGGCTTGTCCTTGGGTTTCCTTCATCACTTGTCCAACAAAGAAACCGAGCAGTTTGACTTTGCCCGCTTTGTAATCAGCCACTTGAGAGGGGTTCGCTGCAATCACCTTATCAATTGCAACTTCAATGGCTCCGGTATCACTGATTTGCACCAGTCCTTTTTCTTTGATGATCTCTGCCGGGTTCCTACCGGTGAGAAACATTTCCTCAAAAACTGTCTTAGCAATTTTTCCGCTGATTTCACCCTGATCAATTCGGGTGACTAAGTCTCCTAATTGTTGAGCCTTGACCGGACTGTTCGCAATTTCTTTACCAGCGGCGTTTAGGCGCCCTAGCAACTCATTGGCAACCCAGTTGGCAGAAGCCTTTGGGTTTTTAGATTTTGCAGCCGTCTGCTCATAAAAACTGGCGAGCTCCTTGGTTGCCGTGAGAACTCCGGCATCATACTCGGAGAGGGCATAATCCTTCTGAAAACGAGCCAAAACCTGACTGGGCATTTCTGGCATCTGAGAACGAATGCTTTTTATCCACGCTTCCGATATGACGAGTGGAGCCAAATCGGGATCCGGAAAGTATCGGTAATCGTGGGCACTTTCTTTTTCTCGCATAAGTTCCGTAATATTTTTTGACGAATTCCAGGTTCGGGTTTGTTGCCGGATTGCCTCACCCTTTTCTACAAGATCAATTTGTCGCTCAATTTCATATTCGATGGCCTTTTCAACAAATCGAAAAGAGTTGATATTTTTTAACTCGACTTTAGTGCCAAATTTGCTGTCGCCGCGTTTGCGAACAGAAATGTTGGCATCGCAGCGAAAATTTCCCTGTTCCATATTGCCATCGCAAATATCACCAAACTGCAAAATGCTATGAAGTGCCCTAAGATATTGCCCTGCTTCGTGGGAAGTTCGCATGTCGGGTTCGCTTACAATCTCAATCAGTGGAACACCCGCACGATTTAAATTAACTACCGTACCATGGGAAGCATGAACATTTTTTCCGGCATCTTCTTCGAAGTGAATTCGAGTGATTCCAAACTGTTTTTGTTCTCCTGATTTTAAGCGGACAGTGAGGCTTCCCTTTTCACAAAATGGTTTTTCGTACTGGCTGATTTGGTAGCCCTTGGGGAGATCCGGATAAAAATAGTTCTTGCGAGCAAAAATGCTCTCGTTGCGAATCTGACAATTGAGCGCCATGGCAGCGCGCACACCGAGTTCAATGGCCTGTCGATTCACCGCGGGAAGAGCACCTGGCTGGCCGGTACATACAGGGCAAATATTTGCGTTGATGGCTGCACCAAATTGGTTAGCACAGGAGCAAAACATTTTGCTTTTCGTGAGCAGTTGCGCGTGAACTTCCAAACCAATGACCGCTTCGTATTTGTTATTCAAGTCAGTCATGGATGTTTAAGTACCCCAAAAAGAGATTCGTGAACCCGGGCCATCTGAAGAAGCCGTAATTCATCAAAAGGGCGACCAATTATTTGAAGCCCAATCGGAAGCCTCAAATCATCCAAACCGCAGGGAATGGAAACTGCAGGCAACCCCGCCAAATTCACCGGCAGCGTAAACACATCAGATAAATACATTTTTAAAGGATCATCGGATTTTTCACCTAACTTGAATGCCGTGGAAGGTGATGTCGGCGTTAGAACAGCGTCACACTTTTTAAATGCGTTCGAGAAGTCTTGCTGGATCATTTTACGCACTTGGGTCGCCTTCAGATAAAAAGCATCGTAGTAACCTGCGCTCAGCGCATAAGTTCCCAACATGATTCTTAACTTCACTTCTTTCCCAAAGCCTTGTCCGCGAGAGCGATTGTAAAGAGTTTCACTGTCTTTAAACTCTGGTGCTCTAAAGCCGTAATGAACCCCATCGTAGCGAGCCAGATTGCTACTCGCTTCGGAAGGTGCAATGAGATAATAAACAGACAATGAGTATTTCGTGTAGGGGAGATCGATTTCAACGATTTCCGCTCCAGCCTGTTTCAAAAGTTGCATCGAATTTTCAAAAGCTTTTTGCACAGCAGGATCCACACCCTCTAACCAACTTTTGCAAAAACCAAATTTTAGTCCTTTGAGAGTACTTTCTTTCAAGGCGTCCGAATATGAAGGAACTGGAGCTTTTGAGGTGGTTGCATCAAATCGATCCCAACCAGAAATGACCTCTAAAACTCGAGCGGAATCCCAGACCGTTTTTCCCAAGGGACCCACTTGATCTAAGGAACTGGCATAGGCAATCGCACCAAATCGGCTGACGCGCCCATAGGAGGGCTTGATCCCAACTAAGCCACATAAACTAGCAGGTTGCCGAATGGAACCTCCGGTGTCTGATCCGAGAGCAGCAGGACATAAAGACCCTGCTACCGCAGCTGCAGACCCGCCACTAGACCCGCCGGGTACCCGCTCCAAATCCCACGGATTTCGACATGGTCCAAACGCACTGGATTCATTAGAAGAGCCCATTGCGAACTCATCGCAATTCGCCTTTCCAAGTACTACCGCTCCCTCAGCTTCCAAGCGTGCTACTGTGGTTGCCGTATAGGGAGAACGATAGCCTTGCAATATTTTTGAACCTGCAGTGCATTGCCAATCCTTAACCAAAATATTGTCTTTAATCGCTATGGGCACACCAAACAGCTTCAAGCGCTGAGCATCACTCTTTTTCTGATCCAATTCAGCAGCTCGGGCTAAAACACGGTCTTTTGAAACTTCTAAAAGTGCATTCAACTGGGGATTCTTTTTTGAGATCGCTTCCAGACAGCTCTTGGCAACTTCCTGCACAGAAAAGTCATTCTTCTGGTAACCAGCTAGGAGGCTCTGGATGTCTAAAGAATGCAAAGAGCTCATTCGGACTCCAAAATGGCGGGCAAGGAAAATCCGCCTTCATCTAGAGCAGGCGCATTTCGCATGATAGCTTCGCGATCAAATGCTTCCTCCACCACATCTTCTCGAAACGGTTCTGCGTCTTCCGGAACATGGCGAACGGTCGCAGCAGCTTCCAACTTCACTCCATTGAGCTCTTTCATATAATCCAGAACTCTTCCCAAACGATTTTGGAAAAATACAACTTCCTCTGGGGAGAGCTCCAAGCGGGCCAACTGAGCTATTTTCAAAACTTCTTCCTTGGAAAGCATGAGAAGCACCATACCTGCTTCTCGGATTTGGGGCAACCATCTATCACTTCTCCTCGCTCGAAATTCCAGGTAAACTCGGAGCACAATGTCAGTCCAATCTCAAGCCCAACTCCTCCTCACTTTGTCCCATCCCGATTGGAATGCGACCTCCTGGGTCTCAAGCCTTCCTGCACGAAGGTTGAAGGAAGTGCTGCCCTCGCTTTGGAAACTTTCTTGTGCCCTTCAAAAAGAGAACCTTGTAAACAGGCTGAGTTCTGAACAAAAAAAACAACTCAAAAGACACCTTTCCTTTTTTAAACCCCAAGGCGCTTCGAAACGAAATCATCCTCTCAAAACGGAGGCTTTGTTCTTAGTTGAAACTGCTAGCCTGACCACCTCCGAGGCCTTGGGTAAACGCATTCCTTGGACAACAAAAAAGAAATGGTTGCTCGAATGGCTCCAAAAAGCATCTTTTCAGAAACTAACCGAATCCGTGTTGTTTTCAGATGAATGCATCGATAGACTTCTTGGCCTTTTTGAACGCAAAGTTCAACACAAGGTGAACAATGCATCGCTGCCTAAAAACTATCAAGAAGAGGCTTTATACCTGGATTTAAGCCCAGAGGATCTTTTCACTCCTTACCGAGTGATCTGCCGATGGGGAAACCGTTTAAAATTAAAACCCGGAATGCAAATCGTGGATTTAGGTTCGGGGATTGGTAGGTTACCCCTCACTCTCGGCCTCCTGTATCCGCAGGTTTTTTTCACTGGAATCGAGATCATGAAAGAACGCCATGAAATGGCCGAGCACGCGAGAAAGCATTTAAAGCTGAAAAATGTTCAGCTTCTTTGTGCCAACGCGGCCAAACAGGGCTTACCCAAAGCCGACTATTATTATTTTTTTAATCCTTTTGTGGGAGACACTCTCAGACAAGTCTTTCGACACCTGAAAAAACAAGCTGCTTTTGGAAAGTTCCGAATTGCAGTGGCACAAATTGAGTTGCCTTGGAATTATATTCGACGCTTGCCATGGCTCAAATGTGTGAGCGAATTTAAGGCCGATCGCGGCTGGGATGGAATAGGTATTTCAGTCTTTGAAACTATTTCAGTTGAATAAACTTCAAAGCAAGTTTTTTAACTCCGTGGTTTGGAAATTCCACCATTACTTTGTCATTGCCTAAGGTCTGTCGAATAATTCCCTCACCAAAAACTGGATGAACTACAGGACTGCCTGCTCGGGGCCCCCCAGCTTCCAAGTTGTCATAGGACTCTTGAGCAAAATCATGATCCATATCGTAATTGATTTGATTAAATTCGTTTTCCTCATGCTCTGAAAGTCTCCGCGGCAAAAGCCCTGGCCGTTCCAGGAACTGCCGGCGGCGCGCGAAGTAATCGGCTTTTGCGAACTCGTAGTACTTTTCCGGTATTTCCTCTACGAAACGACTGAGCACTCGAAACTGGCTATTTCCAAAAACAGTTCTGTTTTTAGCGTAAAGCAGGTGGAGTTTTTTACGGGCGCGGGTCATCCCCACATAAAAAAGTCGACGTTCCTCCTCGATTTCAGAGGGCTCTTCAGATTCCCAAGGTCTGACGTTCGGAAACAACTCCTCTTCAAGGCCGACAATAAACACGACATCAAACTCTAGGCCCTTAGCCATGTGGATGGTCATGAGCTTGACTGCTGGAGCATCGGGGTCAAAGCGATCGATGTCAGACACCAATGCAATTTCCTCTAAAAATGCTTCTAAGGTGATGGGCTTTTCTGGGTTCTGAGCACCCCAACGCAACTCAAACTCCACAATACTCTGACGGAGTTCAGCTAGGTTCTCTAAGCGGCTCTGTGCTTCAACGGTCTGCTCTTTAACCAAGCTTTCTCGATATCCCGTATCCTCCAAGATGAGGGTGTATAAATCGGATGGCAATAGGTTCGACTTTTCCTTTCGAAATCCTTCGATCATCTCGAAAAAAGTCTTGAATTGCTTTTGGGCTCTGCCCAAATCCAGGGCCAACTTGGGAGATGGGCCGAAACTGGCTTCAAGTGTTGGATACAAAGAAGTGCCGAAATCCTGGGCTACTCGCGTGAACTTTTCCAAAGAAACAGCACCAATGCCTCGAGTGGGCACGTTGATAATGCGCCTAAAGCTGACATCATCATTTGGGTTGGCCAACAACTTGAGATAAGCCAACATGTCTTTGACTTCTAGTCGCTCGTAAAACTTGAGGCCGCCATAAATTTGATAATTGATCCCTTTGGCTCTTAACATATCTTCGAGCACCCGGGATTGGGCATTGGTCCTGTAAAAAATGGCTATTTGATTGAGGCTTTCGCCATTCTGAATTTGGTTATGGATCTCTGAACACACTTTTTGAGCTTCATCGTGCTCATCGTAGGCTTCCAAAATTTTTATCTTTTCACCTTCGATATTATCGGTCCAAAGACTTTTATCTCGTCTTTCGGTGTTTTTAGAGATCACATGGCTTGCAGCTTCAATGATATTCTTCGTTGAACGATAATTTTGTTCGAGCTTATAAATTTTTGCGTTTGGAAAATCTCGCTCGAAAGTAAGAATGTTTTGAATGTCGGCCCCTCTCCATCGATAGATGGACTGGTCTTCATCTCCTACCGCACACACATTGGCGCGAGTCCCAGCCAGTTGTTTCATCAGGGTATACTGACACTTGTTGGTATCCTGATACTCATCGACCAAAACATACTGAAATCTGTCCTGGTAGTTTTTTAACGTTTTTGGGAACTGCTCAAAAATTTGAACTGTCAGCAGAATAATATCGCCAAAATCTAAAGCAGACGAGGTTTTCAGAACTTCAGTGTACCGCTCAAAAACCCGAACAAAGGCGTCTTCAAAGGGACCCCCGAAGCTGGAATCATAAGTGGCAACAGTGACTCCCTCATTTTTGGATTTGTTGATTTTGGATTGAATCGCTTTGGGTGAAAAAGCAGAATCACTGATGTTCAGCTCTTTCATGACCGCTTTAATTACAGAAAGCTGGTCTGAGTCATCATAAATAGTAAACGCTGGGTTATACCCTAGGAGATGTATTTCCGATCTTAAAATTCTGACACAAGCCGAGTGAAACGTACTGATCCACAAGTCTCTTTCGTCTACTGGAATTCCAGAAAGTTTCTCCAACAACTGACAGACCCTGTGGCGCATCTCTGCAGCTGCTTTGTTGGTAAATGTGACTGCCAGTATTTGGCGCGGATCTACTCGATGCTCAAAAATGAGATGGCAAATCCGGTGAGTAAGGACTCGGGTCTTTCCAGAGCCCGCACCGGCCAGAATTAAAATCGGACCCTCGGGATGGATGACAGCGTTTCGTTGGGCTACATTGAGTGTTTCTAAATAATCCAAGCTCCTTGAAATAGCTCAGACCTGTGAGAAAGTCGACTCCAACCGGACGTTCAGGTATGATAAGGCCCCTAATGACGTCTTCGCCCATTCAACCTGTGACTTTGAAGCCTTTCCTACCCAGTAGTGCGGAGGGCATGAAGAAATTCATCACGCAATATCCGCGACTTCCCTACGGACTGGGGGACTTTGAAACTTTTACGCAGCAATGGATATCGGACCATTCCTGTGTGTTGGATTTGTGGCAGGGCAATCAACGTGTTGCTGTGGCCGTCCTATTGGATCGTTTTGAGGCTCAACCTCAGTCGGTTGAAGTTGCTGTTTTGGGCTATCGATGGGATTTTTCAGCAGCCCTTTTTTTGGAAACTGTGATACCGGCCGCTCAAAACAAAGCGCGAGAACAGAAAAAGCTCAAAATCGAAATGATTAGTTCGTTAGGACTAAAAGTGGCTCCAGCAGATCTGAATCGAAAAGGCTTTTCTACGGGTGTAACTGTCATTACCTATGAAAGCAGTCCGACCAATCCGCAGCTCTTGGTTCCACTGCCAGCTAAATGGCTCTGGCAAGAAGCCACGGAGAAAACGGTACCCCTATGTTACGAGCTGCTGAAACTCAATTTTCCCGAACCTGACGCGCAGTCTTTAGTTCCTTATGCCCAATTCGAGCGACTAGCCCTGCAGCTTCCGATCAAACCGCATTTACTCTTTGAGGATCAGACCGCAATTGCCTTTGTTTGGGTCGCTGCCGATCCGATCACAGGTCAATTACTCTTCATCGCACGTCATCCTCGATACCGCGGTCAGGGACTTGGGAAAGTGTGTTTGAGTGAGGCCGTAAGACTGCTCCAACCAGTTGGAATCAAGCGCCTTCAAGCTGAAGTCAAAGACTCTGATCGCTCGGCCATTCGCCTTTTTGAAGTTTCTGGCTTTCGAACCGTCCGAAAATTGACCCGATTTATTTTGCCCCTATAGGAAGGAAATTGGGAGAAACCGGCTGTGATCGGGGGGAAAGTCTTGATGACTCAGCCAGCCTCTCCCAAGGCGTGTATTTCTTTTGAATTGAGAAGCGACGATCAAAAACTTGGTCGGCCCTTCTACTAATTTACTTTTGCAACTCAAATGCCAAGGGCGAATAGTTTCTAGGCCGCACAAATCCACGTTGAAGACCCTGGAGGTTTACCGTTTTTCGCATGGTGAGTGTGCTTTTTGGACTCTGGTCACTGGCGGATAGAACAGCCAGAACCAGAAAACTGAGAGCGACAAATACGAGGGGCATAAGCTCTCTCAAAGAACAATAAACCAAGATATTGCTGTTTGAGGTGAATCCTTGGTGACTGAGACGTCTTGTTTTTAGCATGCTGGGCACTCACTTTTCTTGCAAAAATCCCGATCTCTTTGCTTTTAGATGCGTGAGATCGCTTTTCTATTTACAAGAGCAAAGTGGGTGCCACTTTTGGACTTAGATAAAATTTCCCTTTTTGATTTTTTCTACAATGATCTTTTCAGGCATGGTGGGGTCTCTTGGATCCACCATGAAAAAGGCTTGTTGCTCACAACGGCGCTTGTTTTTTAGAAGCCATTCCAGCATTTTTGCAAGATTCTTATTTCTCTTATCTTGGAAAAAGGGATCATTCTTGAGCGCATCGGCAGCTTTTTTAAGCGCTCGGGCCTCACTCTGATCTGTCTCTTTTACAGGGTAATCACTCAGATCATATTTCTTAATATCCTCGGGTAGCACCCCCAAAAAATGAACATCGGGGGCACTGAAATCCGAATTTCTAATCAAGCTCGCTGCAGATCCAGCTTTGAGAGTACGATAAATGTTCTGAATGGTATATGCGTCCAAATCTCCAAAAAAGTAAATCGGTACTCGGAGTTGATCTTGAATGAGTTTAGCCCAACCTCTCACCGCGTTGCTGGGTACCCCCTGCGCACCAATAAGAATCGAGTTGTTGCGTTTGCAAAAGCCATTGGCCACAAAAGTATTGGCAGTGCCTTCAGATTCTACGACTAAGCAAAAATCAATTTTTTTCTTAGCCTTCAATTGCAAGCTTTGGGGTCGATTTTTGGGTTGAAAGGGGGAAGTCCCCAAGCTGCTCAAATCGACCACAGCTTTTGTTCCATCGGGAAGAGTTTCCGTTACGACCAACTGATTAGAGTATGTCTGTCCCCCACGATCATTCGCATAGCAGTTTAAATCTTCTCGATAGCACTCTAACATTTCACAAATGAAATCAATAACTGCATCGCTCTCTGATTGGTCCTGGAAATCGAGCGGCTTCAAGTGCGGATCATGTTTCACTTCACCTTTGGCAATGTAGTAAAGTTCCCGCTTGGTGTTCACTGCCCCGGTATCAATGTTTCTCAGCAGAACTTCCAACAAAAAGATAGCGCGAGACATTTTTTGAACTGAAGAAACGTTTAACTCGGTTCGAACCTTCTTGTCCCCGGGGGTGAGATACCCGACTTTGGGACTGTAGTTGGAGTTGTCTAATGAACATTTAACGGCCTCCAGGATTGGGCGCCGTGCACTTTCCAAATCGGAGAGCATTCGATTGCAAAGTTCCTTTGAAATTTTTGGAATGGTTTCGCTTCTCATGTTGCTGACTTCTCCTTGCTAGCTGCGCGCTTGACTGAAGATTTTGCTGCCGTTTTCGCAGGCTTTGCCTCAGGCTGCTGTGATTTCACTTCCCTTTTTTTGCCTTTTGAGGGTTTTTCCTCCGGTTCGGCAGCCTCTACAGCATCATCGGTGATGATTTGAATTTTACCTTTGGCTGCTGCTTCTTTTGCAGCCAGATCTGCTTCTTTAAATTCCTTTTTGGCTGCTGTGAGGTCGCGCCCCAGAATTTTTTCCAATCCCTCAGTGGCTTTCTTTTTTCTCTTTTCAGGCGCTTTAGTGATCCGACACAAACAATCCACCAAAATTGGACAGAATTGCTCAATGTATCTGAGCTTGTTCTCCAGGTCCTGCTCGCGATGTTCCTTTTTTATGTGTCTGGAGAGCCGCTGACCCGCCTGAATCAGGGTTCGGCGAAGTTCCTCTACTAACTCATCACTAGCATCAATTGTTTCTTTTGAAGCATTTTTGAATTTGATGAAAGGAGAAACTAAGCTGACCGCCACTACGTAGGGGCCCGAAGGTAAACTATCTTTGGGCTGCTGAAGCCCATAAGCTCTCCAATTCACAGATTCAATCGCCTTCACCATGGCACAAGCCGATTTATCAAATTGAAGAGGCACTCGGTTCGCAAAACGAAGCACCTGAACTGGTCCATCTTCCGTGCCTTCGCCTTTGGTCATTCCCTTGAGTCGAGCCACAGCGACTTCCACAGCCACGGGTTTATAATCGCAAATGGTCGGCTTTCGTGTGACCACCGAAAAAAAGTCTACTTCGCCTAAACGGCGCACACTTTTGGAAAAACTCTCTTCTCCAATCGTCATAACCGATTTCGTACTCGGCGACATCAGCTCAGTTTTGTGGATTACTGAAAAAATATCTTTAAATTGGGCCTCGTTGATTTTGTCGACAGACATATCGAGCATTTTTTTGTTAAGGCCATTTTTTACAAATTCAGCAAGGGAGTTGTCGCTGATTCTTGAAAATCCTTTTTTGAGCCACGCTTTCAGTGTGATGCGCCCAAAAAGATGAGAGTGAGCAATAAACTCTCCCAATTTCATGGTATGCGGGTGAGGCTCAGTGGCGCTAGGCACTTCTGGACAATCATTGGAAACACGGGAAATTGTCACAGGTTTTTGATCAGGAAGCGTATAGTGCAGAGTCAAGTGTGGGTTCACAAGCGCAGTTCCTGTCAGATAAGTAATAAGACCCCCCTCGCCTTGGAGCTGGATACGTCCATCAATTAAAAACTCAACAGACAACCCATGAGGATTTTTGAGCTTGCCTTCCTTTTTTTCCTTGAGCACTCCCTTATTGTGTTTGATATCTACCGCAACCTGAACTTGAACAGCTTGGCGCATGGTTTTGGTTTTGGTGGTTACGGTCACCCCTTTGGCGGAAGTTAATTGCGCCCACGTAGTTGCTGCTGAAATACCGATCCCTTGTTGTCCCCTAGAGCATCGGCCTCGTCCGAATTTAGAAGATGCTAAATACTCACCAAATACCTTGGGTACATCATCTAGGCTTAAACCTGGTCCATTATCTTCGACGCGAATATGAATGAGATCGGTATTCTTTAAAGTCCCCGTTCCCTTTTTTTCAATGACCACAGAAATCTCAGGAAGAATGCCCTGCTCCTCACAAGCATCCAACGAATTATCAACGGCTTCTTTCAGCGTTGTTAAAACGGCCTTGGTAGGAGAAGAGAACCCCACTTGTTGGAGGTTCTTGGAAAAGTACTCCGCCGTACTGCTCGATGTGATTTTGTCTTTTGCCACGTTTTACCTTTGAGAAATCGGAGTATAAGAAATTTCCTTAGGACCCGTATACACTTGTCGGGGTCTGCCTATTTTAGCTCCGGGTGATTCAATCATTTCTTTCCATTGAGCAATCCAACCCGGCGTTCTTCCAATAGCAAACATCACCGTAAACATATTGGTCGGAATTCCCATCGCCTTGTAGATGATCCCACTATAAAAATCTACGTTCGGATAAAGTTTACGAGAAACGAAATAATCGTCTCCTAAGGCTACTTCTTCCAATCGTTTAGCGATGTCTAATAACGGATCTTTAATTCCCATTTTCCCAAGAATGAGATCACAGTGATGCTTGATAATTTTTGCGCGGGGATCAAAGTTCTTGTAAACCCGATGGCCAAAGCCCATCAACCGAACCCCTTGTTCCCGATTTTTTACTCGCTCAACGAATTTTTTTACATCGCCACCCGACTTGTGAATCGCTTCCAACATTTCAATGACTTCTTGATTCGCCCCCCCGTGGAGAGGGCCCCAAAGCGCAGAGATCCCAGCGGATACTGAAGCGTACAAATTTGCTCGGCTGCTGCCCACAAGCCGCACAGTAGAAGTAGAACAATTTTGTTCGTGGTCGGCATGAAGAATTAAAAGTAAGTCGAGCGCCTTAGCAACTACCGGATCCACTTCGTATTCCTCAGCAGGAACTCCGAACATCATTTTCAAAAAGTTGGAACAATAATCTAAGCTGTTCGTGGGGTACATAAACGGCTGACCGATCGATTTTTTGTAAGAGCATGCCGCAATGGTGGGAAGCTTCGCCAACAATCTATAAATGGACAGGTTCCGATCTTCAGGCGCGTCCGAATATAAAAGATCCTGATAAAACGTCGAAAGCGTACTTACTGCCGATGACAGAATGGCCATCGGGTGCGCATCTCGCGGGAACCCATCGTACATACGCTTCATATCTTCATGAAGCATCGTGTGCCGAGTCAGCGTATTTGTGAAAGTATCTAACTCTTTTTTGTTGGGCAGCTTGCCGTAGATCAGCAAGTAACTGGTTTCTACAAAAGATGATTTTTCTGCCAGAACTTCAATGGGTATTCCTCGATAACGGAGGACTCCTTTTTCCCCATCCAAAAATGTGACCGCACTCTGACACGAACCGGTGTTCATGTAGCCAGGATCCAAAGTGATGAGCCCTGTAAGATCCCGAAGCTTAGCGATATCCACACCACGTTCTTCTTGGGTTCCTTCCACCACGGGAAATTCGTAGGTTTTACCTTCGTATTGAATGGTGATTTGGCTCATTTTGCTCCTTCTGTCTTGGCATTTTTGGCTAAGGCCCTGGCACGTTTGGTTGCTTGAACCACGGCTTTGATGAGTGTTACTCTCAGTTTGCCTTCTTCTAATTCTAAAAGTCCATCAATAGTGCATCCCGCGGGAGTAGTCACTTCGTCTTTCAAAGCTGCGGGATGTTTTTGGGTCACTTGCAGCATTTTTGCTGCACCCAAAACCGTTTGGGCCGCTAATTGGGTGGCTACGTGTCTGGGTAAGCCCACTTTTATTCCCGCGTCTGTCAACGACTCAAGGACCACATACAGGTAAGCCGGTCCGCAACCACTCAACCCTGTGACAGCATTCATGTGGCTCTCATCAACTGTAACCACCTGCCCCAAACTGGAAAAAATTTCTTCTGCAATTCGTAGCTGCTCGGGAGTTGTGGTCTTTCCCCCGCACAACGCAGTCATTCCCTCACCCACTAAAGCAGGAGTATTGGGCATCGCTCGAACAATAGAGGTACCTTTTGCTACCTGGGCTTCAAGTTCTGACGTTCCAACACTGGCCACGATAGAAATCAGTGTTTTTCCTTTACCCAGAACATTCCCCACTTCAGCAAGTACTTCGCGAACGTTCTGGGGTTTCACAGCTAAAACAATCACATCACATGTTTTTACCAGCTCCAGATTGGAAACTTGCTTCCATGTTTTTGGAAGGTCCCGAATGCTTTCGCGAGTTCTTGCCGAAAACCAAAGCGACTTTTCAGCAAAGCTGGGCTGTTGATTCAGACCTTCCGCCAGACAACGACCCATTCGACCCAACCCTAGAACCCCAAATTTGTAATGCTGCGCCATAAGTTTTGGTGTTTCGATAGTTTAGAGGAGATACGGCAAGAAATACAAGACTGTTTCACGAAAGCTTTTTCATTGACCCTAATCGCAAGGGGTACGATCATTCGAAGTAGAGACTTT
>Ga0214917_10002288_pt1 | contig 23566 bp, 26 predicted proteins | sample LL_1208_BB_MetaG_FD_177983 | JGI IMG/M metagenome (GOLD analysis project Ga0214917, IMG submission 177983) | Freshwater microbial communities from Lake Lanier, Atlanta, Georgia, United States - LL_1208_BB | ecosystem: Environmental > Aquatic > Freshwater > Lake | place: USA: Georgia | collected...
ACAGCGCAGAGCCCCTGGGGGCAGCAGGCCCGGCGCTACCTGCAGCAGCGTCTGCCAATCGGCCGTGAGGTGACCCTCGAGGTCAAGACCACCGACCGCTACGGCCGCACGGTGGCCGAGGTGATCAATGCCATCAACCTCAACCTGGTGATGGTGGAAGACGGCCAGGCCTTTGCCTACCGGCAGTACCTGGGTGGCTGCAACGCCAAGGAGTACCTCGACGCCGAGCACCGGGCGAGCCGGCATCGTTATGGGGTGTGGCAGGTGGAGGGTGGAATCATCCGCCCCTGGGATTTCCGCCGCAGCCCCCGGGGCCGCAGCATCTCCGATGGCACCACTCCCGGAGGCCGCCGTTACCGCTGCAGCGAGATCGGCTCCTACGACCGTGCCCAGGAGCTGCTGCGCCAGGGGCACAGCTATCTCGATGGCAACGGTGATGGCGAGGCCTGCGAAAGCCTGCGCTGATCGCATTGGTGCAGCCCCCCTGATCAGGACTGCCTGAGCAGGGGGTCTGACAGGGGTCCCCGCTACGGGAGGTGAATCCACATGGCCGTCGGGAGCTTGAGATCCCGCGCCAGCTTGGCCACGGTGGTGGCCAGGTCCGTGAAAGCAGAGGCTGCCGATCCTGTGCTCGCAGCCGTGCTGCTCGCTGGTGGATCTTCCTCTGCAAACAGGGGGTCTGGCAGTCCGTCGAATTCCATGGACGGCGACGAACAACAGGTTTCATCGCAGCTGTCGCTGGCCTCGATGGACTGTTCCGCCCACGGCCTGAGCTTCAAGCCGTTGGGGGTCTGCAGCAGGTTCACCTCGTGGCCCTCCAACTCAGTGAGCCTGTCGAGATCGCCGAAGATCTTGCTGCAAGCCAGTGCTCTTCGATTGATGCCGGCGGCATCAATCATTTGAAGCACGGCGAAGGGATCTCCATATGGAGAGATGCCGTGATACAGCACTTGATGCAGCAAGCAGCGGGTGGGGAGAGGCTCAGTCATCAAGGCCACCTCCGGTGTGTGCAGCGCAGAACTGGGCGGCGGCATCAGAAGCGATGCAGGTCACACCAGAACGGTGCTGGCTGGGTAGAGATGGCTTGACCTGCCCTGACAGCTCTGTCAAGGGACTGGGGTCAATTGCTGAGATGTGTCGCGAATGGCGCGCAAAAGGCGGTCGATGGGTCACCATGAATCTGCTGACAGAAAGCAGCACCCTTCAAGGGGAGGCCTAGGGAGGTGAGATTCCCTGGGCCTTTTCTTTGCGAAAAGCCCGGGACTCCCCGTGTCGCCCGGCCAAGACCGGGAGTGCCACCCCTTGCCAAGGCGCCCATCAGTTCTATCAGCACCGGTGGGGTCCTGAACCACCCACCTCCACCAGTGGTGGTGGCAATTCCCAACCGGATCCTGAAGCAATGCTTAAATGTTTGGAGGGTGATCCTAGAATCGCGCGCTGGTGATTACTTGGCGCGAGTGTCTGAGGGCTGCGCACCACGGGCCCGTATAACGAAAAATAATCGACACTTCTGAGATCAATTGCAGCACAATGGGTCTTGTCGTCTTCTTGGAAGTCTCGTTCTGAGTAGGTGTGGCGATTATGGATCTGGCGCGGCGCAGTAATCCGGTGTCGGCATGGGCCATTCCCCCTGGCCAATCGCGGAATTTCCATGCAGTTTGTGCATCGTTGTCTGCAGTTGCGCACGAATAGCTGCGCTCCTGCTCGATTGGCGATGTTCGGAATTCACGCCCACTCGCAAGTGCTGGCCCTCGATCTAGGGACAGCAACTTTGGTGTTCAGGCTTCAATGAGTCGCTGCGCCCCATGCCGGTCCCGGGGTGTCGGCAGCGTGATGCAGGTTTTGCATTATTTCCATAGCCAGGTCCTGCGCCTCTGTTGCTCAGGCGTCTGTCTGGGGCGAGAGGCACTGCCGATGCCGGCGCCGATCGCTCAGCACTGTTTCAGCGTCTCTGCCTGTTGCTTGTAGGCCGCCGCCCATTGCCTCAGGCCCGGCTTGGAATCCAGGTAGGCCTCCCACTGCTGATCGGTCGACTGGGTTGCCAGGTCTTGCACGGGCGGCAACTCCAGCTTCCGGCGCAAGGCGTTGATGTGCTCAACCATGCCCTTGTAGGCCGCACTGTCTTGGTTGTCGCTGAGCTTGATGATTGAGCACCACGGCTTTTTGTTGTTCACCACCAGAAGCGGTTTCTTCAAGGCCTCTAGCTCAAGCATCGACTTCTGGAGTCCAGCTTCGTAAAGGGGTTTGGTGGTTTCAGGTCCGCGCCTGGTGCCTGCGGTGAGACCCGTGGAAAACCGCAGGAGCTCCATCGCTGGTCTGGGGCTTTCGATGGTGGCGAAGTCAAGGCTGACATCTTTACCAAGCGGATCGATGGTCTCAACCTGAAAGCCCGTGATGGTGTAGTTCTTGACCATGAACGGGGCCGCCAGCATCATCGGCCAGAAGAACAAAGCACCAGCAACGGCAACGCTCACCGCGCTGCTGGCGTCGGTCCCTGAGCCTGCATTCGCCGATTTCCAGCTGATGATCTCGGCCGGCTTCAGCACCAGGCTCTCTTTGTTCTTGCCGTAGTCGAAGGTGATCTCACTGCCATCTTTGGAGAGCAGGGTCAAGCCAATCTGCTTCCCGCTGGTCGGCTCAACGGTCAGGAAGCCGGCGCGAGAAAAGGGATAGGTGGGGGGCTGCAATTCATCGGCTTTCTTCTTGGCTTCCTTTGCAGCGGCTGAATCCTGGGCGCAGCTGGCCTCTTGATCAGGCGTGAGGCCGCGTCCCGGCGGATATTTGCAATACAGCGGCAGCTCGTTCGCCAGTACAGGAAACTGGCCGGTCAATAGAGCTGCCGCGGCTAACAGGCTGAGTGGACTATGGCTTGACTTCACGACGCAATTGCTCCTGTTGGCCACGGCTGTGCTGGTCCCTTTATGTAGACGCTGGAGTGCGTCTTTCAGGAGCGTCGTGATGAATGGTTGAACCCATGCGAAATTCGCATCAAAACAAGATCTCTCAGGATCTCGTTGGGTTCAGGCGTGATTACAACAACCGCCTGTCTTTGTGCAGGCGGTTGGCAAAGTCAGTCCGCTGGGAAGGCTGGTCAGCGGCAGCGGTTGGGCTTGGCTGCCCACCATTGGCCGCCATCGCCTCCTGACAGCGCTGCAGCAGCTCCTGCCTGAGGGCATCGGGTTGTTCGATGCGAATGCCGCCGCCAAAGGCAAACAACCAGCTGCGCAGGTCGATGTCGGCCGCCACGGTCCAGGGCGGTAGGTCCAGCTCCACCGGGTAGGGGTGGCTGGCATCGGCTGGGCCTGGCTCGAGCACGTGCGGCGCCTTGGGGTGATGCCACCAGGTGTCGCCTGGCAGGGGTCTGGAAAAGCGGGTGTGCTCGATCGGATAGCGCTGCAGGCCCTCGCGGATGAAGGCAAAGGCCCAGGGGCTGCAGCAGAAGCGCAGGGTCACCAGGGCTTGGGTGCGGCGCTGGGCTGGGCTGCTGGCCACCGCCAGCTGTTGCTCCAGATCACTACCGAAGTAAATGCCGCCGCTGTGGTGCAGCAAGCGCTCCAGCCGGTTCAGGGCGTCGGCGTGCTGCTCGGAGTTGCGGCGCAGGTCGCCATCGCCGCGGGCCATGGCGAGGCGATCGAGCCGTTCGCTGCGGATCAACCCCTGCTCGCGGCCCACCTGGTCCTCCTCAAAGAGGAGGTACCAGCCCACGTTGTGAAAGATCAGCTGCAGCGGCCACACCCGCAGCTCACCAGCGGGGCTGCCTGCAAAGCTGCCCACGCCGGGGTAGCGCTGCAGCAGCACGCGGCGGTGTTCCACGATCGCCGCCTCGATCGCCTCGGCGCGGCGGGGTGCGGCCAGCGAATCGCGGCGCACCAGCTGGGTGTCGACCACCGCATGGCGGGCATAGCTGCGCACAGGCGGCAGCCCATCAGCGCTGATGCCGGCCCAGCCCAGCCGTTCATCCAGCTCGGCCAACAGGTCCTGCGCCGATGGATCGGCCAGGCGGCCTGCCGCCTGCTGCACCACGTTGTGCACCTCCCGCAGCCTGGCCGGGGAGAGCACGGCGGTGCCCAGGCAGTAGCCATGGCGCACGTTGTCGTTGCGGTTGCGGAAGCCGTAGGGGGTGAGGAGCTTCTCGAGGTCCTTGCGCAGGGTGGCTGTTTCGCCCGGCAGGTAGGCGCCGGGGATCGTTTCTGTGGCCGTGATCAGGTGCTGATGCAGGTTGCTGCCGCGCTCGGCTGGCCGGTCAAAGGGCACCTGCAGCAGGTGGCGCAGCAGCGTCATCACCCGCACAAACACCGGCCCATCGCCCATGGGCTCAGGCCGCGATGGTGGCCGTCAGACCCACGTGCATGCCCGCTGGTGTGGTCGGGGTCACGAGCGCCTTGGCGAAACACACCGCCGGCAGATCGAGGTTGGGCAGATCCGCCGGAGAGATCTGGATGTCATGGCCGGAAAGGAAGGCCTCCACCCGGCCGCCTTCTGCCGGTAGGGCGACGCGGACAGCACTGATCCAGCTGCCGGTGGTGCCATCGCGCAGCACCGGTGCTAGCAGCAGTTCCACCTCCACCGCGGCGGGAGCGCCGGGATGGGAGGCCACCAGCGAGAAGCGGGAGGCTGCATCGAGCTTGGTGTTGAGCAGCACCTCCTCACCGGAGAGGAAGGTGTGCTCGGTGTTGCGGATGGCGCTGCGGTTGGTCCAGCCCACCAGGGTGGTCTCCGCATCGATCAAGGGGTTGCCGTTGCGCGTGGCCATGGTTCAGGCAGCGGGGGTGATGTTGAAGAGACGGCCGGCGGCGCGGGGCTGCAGCACGGCAAAGCCCACGTACCAATCCACGCGGGTGCGGAACACCGGGGCATCGGGCACCTCGCCCAGATCCCGTACCGAGATGCCGTAGCGGCCCTGGAACGGGCCCTGCAGGCCGGTCACGCCCTGATCACCAAAGGTGCAGCAGTAGATCGAGCTGGTGCCGCCCGCCTCGTCGTAGCCCATCACCTCGACGCCCTGGGCATCGCGGTCGACGGTGAGGATGTCGCAGTCCTGGTAGCGGTGCACCGTCATCCCGTAGGAGTTGGTGCTGGTCTGGTACACACCACCGCCAATGGAGGCGCGGGCGAGGGCATTGAGCTGGCGGCGCATCGCCTTGCTCATCACCAGCACCTTGCTGCCGCCGTAGGCATTCACCGAATCGATCAGCTCATCGAGCCGATCAAAGTTCAGCGGTGCACCGGGGATGGCACCTGAGGCGTTGTTGATCGCCATCGGGTTGCCGGGCGGCAGCCGCTTGCTCAAGCCGTCAAAGGCGCGGGGATTGCTGGCGGTGTCGCCGTTGATCACGGTCGCCTCCAGCGTCAACCGCATCGAGCGCACCTTCATCTCGATCTGGCTGGCGCGGGCCTCCGGGCCCATCAGGTCCACGATCGAGCGGTCCACATCCACGTCACCGCCAAAGAGGTGCACCGCTTCTGCGCGCTGGTCCACCACGCCGTAGCTCTGGGTGTAGCCCTCGTTGACGGCGCGGAAGCCCACCGAGGGAAGTTCCTGCTCGGCGGAATAGAAGAGGCCGCTGCCGGCGATGTTCATGAACGGCAGCCGGGCGAGCAGTTCGCCCTCCGAGAAGGTCTTGAGCACAGCGAGGTGCTCAAGCCGGTGCTCGTATTTGGCTGCCTCGATCAGGGTGAGGCCCATGGCACAGGTGGGGCCAGGCCCCAGTGATGTCAGGGGCTATTGCCGAGCAGCTGCGCTGAGCGTTTTGGGCCGTGTGCCGTCCCCTCAGAGTTGCTCTAGGAGGCTGCTGAAAAAAACGAGAAAAGCCCAGCCTGTTGGTCGATTCGCGCTCGTTTTCGCGCCGCGTCAATCAGGTTGACCGCCAGCAAGGGGCTGGCCCTCTGCTTTGAGGACCTGAAAGCGTGGTTCGGAGCCTGGTTGGCGATGCGTTTGCCCCCCTGGCGGCAGCTTTCATGCCATCACCGCCTGTGCCCTGAGCAGGTTGGTGATGCGAATCAGGTTGTAGGCCAACACGTGCAGACGGAACACGGCCCCAACCTTTGACCTGCCTCTGGCCTTGAGCTGCCGCAGGCCAGCGGCCTGCTTGATCCAACCAAACACCTGCTCGATCCGCTTTCTGGTGTGGATCGATTGGGCATATCCCTCGTGGCGGACAGTCCGGCCGTCAATGGCTGAGCTGCGGCGGGTCTGGATGTTCTGAGCCACATGGGGCGTGATGCCGCTGATGCGCAGGTCGGCCACGAAATCCCTGGTGTCGTAGCCCTTGTCGGCACCCAGGGTTTTCTGGTGAGCACCCTTGAGCGAACGGGCCATCCGCAGGGCTGAATCCCGCTCAGCGGTGCCGCTGGCCTGGGTGACCTCACTGGCAACCACCAGCCCGTTGCGGTTCTCCATGACGCAGTGGCCCATGAAACTCAGAAAGGCACCAACACCAGGAGCCTTCTTGAACAGCCGGGCCTCGCTATCGCTGCTGGAACGATGGGTCTGGTTGGAGAGCAGCAGGCCGCGGAAGTCACCCCTGGCTCGCTTCTTGCCAGCTGAGGTGCTGCCGCCAAACCCCTTGCCACCGCTGGGTGGTGGTGGATCGTCGTCGAGGCCATCGATCCTCTCCAGTGAGCTGTGGGAGGCCCAAGCCCGCAGCAGGGTGCCATCCACTGAGAAATGCTCGGAACTGAGCAGTGGCTTGACCTCGGGTGTTTCCAGCAGCAGCTCCAGGAACTTGGCCATGAGGTCCTCATTGAGCAGCCGGTCACGGTTTTTCGTGAACGTGGTCGGGTGCCAAACGGGATCGTCCGGGTTGAGCCCCACAAACCAGCGGAACAGCAGGTTGTAGTCCAGCTGCTCCATCAGCATCCGCTCGGAGCTAATGGCGTAGATCGCCTGCAGCAATAGGGCCAACAGCAACTGCTCTGGCGGAATTGAGGGCCTGCCGCTCTCAGGGTAGAGCTTGCAGAAGGCGGGGTTGAGCCGATCGAGGGCTTGATCGGCCAACCGCCGCACCTGCCGCAGGGGATGACTGGCCGGGATGCGGTCTTCTGTGGAGATGTACGAGAACAGGGGACCGGTGCGTTCCTGCTGGCCGCGCATCCACTTAATGCCGTTGGCCCATTCTCCCGCAGCTGGCTGGCTTTTTCAGCAGCCTCCTAGTGGGGTCTGCCGACCTGGAAGCGTGTTGATGGCCAGTCTTCTGCTGCTCCGGTAGCTCTGCCAGAACACCACCAGCAACCGGCCGATCAAGGAGTGCGGGAGCTTGCGCTCACGAGCGGCCGAGCTCCATAGCCCCCGGCTGATCAGCCAGCGCTTGATCGCTTCCATGAAGCGGCCGCGGCGGCTGGCGAGCCAGAGAGAACGCTCGAGTTGCTGACGCCTGAATTCGCGGCGCTGATGGATTTCGCCCATCACGATCCCGTGCAACTCCCAGTCCACTGAACTCCTGGAGTTCTGCCGGTAGTGGGCATCGAGCTCCAGCAACTTTTCATCCTCGAGATTGCGTGCCAGCTGGCAGTAGTGCTCGTGGCTCTCAGGCAGGAGGCACATCGGCCGACTTGGATGACCTGCTCCACAGTCTGCGCCGAATGCGGCTGCCTGGATTGGCGAAACGGCAACAGCAGAGGACTGCCCTGCTGCCATGTCTCCAAGCTCTCCCGCTCCGGCTGCCGTCACGCCTGCTGCCCAGGCGCCGTTCAACGCTGAGCGCTGGCGCCAGTTCTGGGACAACTGGAAGGCTCAGCCCCAGCAACTGGAGGGCATCGAGCAGCTGCGTCAGGCCGTCATCGCTGCAGACCCTGCACTGCTGACGGAAGCCGCCTCCTGGCGGCAGACCTTCTCCTCGGCGCCGCCGGCCCCGGCCCATGCGAATCCGCTGCCGGTGGCCTGGGAGAACCAGAACGACAACGCCTCAGGCACTGGCTACCGCGAGTGCTTCTCCAGCAGCTGCGCCATGCTCGCCCGCTACTGGGGCAAGGTCTCAGGCGACGACGACTACAACGTCATCCGTGCCCGCTACGGCGACACCACTTCGGCAGAAGCGCAGCTGGCGGCTTTGCGGTCTCTGGGGCTGACGGCGAACTTCGCCACCAACGGGCAGCGCGCAACGCTGGAGGAGCAGATCAACCTGGGGCGGCCGGTGGCGGTGGGCTGGCTACACCACGGCCCCGCCTCAGCCCCCAGCGGCGGCGGTCACTGGAGCGTGGTGATCGGTTTCACCGAGACAGTCGCCATCCACAACGACCCGAACGGTGAGGCCGACCTGATCCATGGCGGCTACACCGCCAACACCAATGGAGCAGGGCAGCACTACAGCTGGAAGAACTGGCTGCCGCGCTGGCAGGCCGATGGCCCCGGCACCGGCTGGCTGCTCACCTGCCATCCCTGACCCCAAGGAGCACGGCCATGGCTGGTGGCGAGGGATTTGATCGCGAGCGCTTCCTATTGCGGGCGGTGGCTGGGGTGTTCATCGCCCAGTTCGCGCTCTATGCCGCAGGCCTTGGCGGTTGCTTCTGGCTTGGTCTGCAGCGGCGGCTTGGCCCGGTGTGCAGCAGCTACGCCGAGAACCTGCAGCAGACCTTTGAGACGGCCGTTGGCACCAGCCTGGCCTTGCTTGGTGGCGGCAGCATCGCGAGTGCACGGCGGCGCAATCCCGATGACTGAGCCGTCCCACCGGCTCCCTCCCGCGCTGATGCAGAGGGATGTGAATCAGTGCTGGGGATGGGCCTCTGGCCGCTCCAGGTAGCTGGCAGCCCACACCGCCGGCGCGATGCCATGGGGCACCAGGCGCCGGTAGGGCTCGCTGCTCAGCAGTTCCTGCACCGCTTCTGCCAGCAGGGCGGTGGAGCGACTCTCCGGCAAGCGATGGCTCAGGGCCTGCTGCACGCGCAGCAGGTACCAGGCACTGCCCTCCAGCCCAGCCGTGAAACGCTCCCAGCCATTGGGGTTGCTGCGCGCATCGAGCACCAGATCGCGGGCGTTGTGGGCCTTGTCGGCTGCCGCCACCAGCAGGGAGGTCTGCGGCTTCTCCTCCAGTGAGGCGATGTAGCGGGTCTTGCGCAGCAGCCAAGGTTCCTTCTCGGCGCCGGGCTCCACGGGGCCAGCGGTGTCGGTGCAGTCCACCACGATCGCGGCCACCTCCTCGCCAAAGCGTGCAGCAATCGAGGCCTGGCTCTGGCCCGCATCCTCGATGGCGTCGTGCAGCAGACCAGCGATCGCCTGGTTTTCGCTGCCGCCGTCCTCCCACACCAGAGCACTCACGGCAATGAGGTGGGCGATGTAGGGAACCGGCTTGCCCTTGCGCCGCTGACCGCGGTGCAGCTCAGCCGCCCAGCCCAGGGCATCGGTGTAGCGCTGGCTGTGGGCGTTCTCAGGAGCCGTCATCGCCACGTTCTACAGCCGGTGTTGCGGCTGCTGTCTCAACCAGGCCCCGGCAGCCATCCGGCCATGGGGTCGGCGAGGAATCACCAGCACTGCCCCGGAGCGCAGGGCTGCGCCCTGCTCGCCCCGCCCTGGCAAGGGCTAACGCGAGCCGCTGCGCGGCCCTTGCCAGGGCGTGTCGTCCGGGGCGATGGGTCAGGTGTTCCTCGCCTCCGTCCCATGGCCTCCTCTGCTCCTCTGGCCTGTCCGATCCGTCAGCTGGTGCTGCACAGCTATCCAGCTGGGCTCAAGGTCGCCGCTGCCGAGCGCGTCACGGTCTTCTATGGCCGCCGCGGCAAGCCCGTGAAGAAGCCTCGCTTCCTGCCAGCTGAGCTGGCCCATCAGCTGGCCCGCAAGCTGGCCGCCAAGCGCCTCGGCACCGTCTCGGTGCTCTGAGGCGGCGGCCTTGTGGCCCGGCGTTGCCGGGCCTTTCTGCCCTTGGCCAGCTCACCTCCAGGCCAGTGGCTGATTTCAAAGCCAGGGCCGGTAGCGGCTCCGTTGCCTGCGCGCTGCAGCACGAGCGGGAGCTGAGCCGAACTGGGGGCTGCTGCCATTGCGGCGCCGCCGCACCCAAACGCCCTGTCGGATCAGGCGGCGGTCGGCCTCATTGGCTTGCTGGATCGCCACCAAGCTGCCGTAGCCGGCTTTCTGCCTGGCCTGAGCACGATCCCTGGCCTGGCTGCGATTCAGCGCCGGCACCACGGTGGCAGTGGAGCGGCGGCTCCAGAAGGCCAGGTAGTCGTGCCAGCGCGTCATGACGCTCAGCTGCGCGGGCTGCGGCCATTGAGGGCAAAGCCAGCCCGGTAGAGCTCGCTGGCGCTCATCGCCTGCGGATTGATCACCTCGCCAAAACCGCTGGCGCCGATACCGCTGGCTGCAGTGCCCGGGGGCATGGCGCCCGTGCCCATGGCACCGCGCTGCTGGAACAAGAAGCCATACACGGGGTGGATGCGCAGCTGATCGAGGTAGTCGGCCGTGGTCATCGGCCGGCCGTCATCACCCAGCAGGGGCTGGCCCTGAGCGTCCAACGGTTCGAGAGCATCGCTGCCGTCCTTGCTGCTGCCAAGCCGGAAGCAGTCCCAGAGCATCGAGCGGAACACCTGAAAGAAGGTGCCGCGCCCATCGCCGCCGGTGCGCCCTTCCGCTTCTGAAAAGGCCCGCTCCAGCAGCCGCTCTTTGCGCAGCTCCTGCACCCGCTCATGGGCGGCGTCGCGCTCCGCCGAGACAGCTGCCACCCGTTTGGCGGCGGCCTCCTCCATCTGGCGTTCCCGTAGCTCCAGCTGCTGCTCGAGGTGCTGCTTTTGGCGTTCGGCCTCCTGCAGACGGGCGTACTCCTCGGGGTTGATCTCCGAGAAGCGGGTCAGCTGCTGCCGCAGCCCCCGCAGTTCTTTCTCGAGGTTGTTGCTGCGGCGGCGCTCGGCCTTGAGGGCTTCGCTGAGGCCAGCCCCATTGGGGCCAGCCCCAATGGGGCCATCGCCGCCGGATCCCTGGCTGGATTCATTGGCAGTGGTTGCAGCATCCGAGCCAGTGCTGTGCTCCGCCTGAATGCTGTCCTGCTCAGTGGTCTCCGGTTCACGGAGGTCCAGCAAGTCGTTGCCAGCACCCGCGTTTCGGGTCGTGCTCGTGTTGGGGGTTGCGGAAGCAGTGGCCATGACCCGTCTCGGCTGTCAGTGGGATGGCAGCCCATCACGGCGCTGCCTGTTCCCTGTTGCCGAGCGGCACGTTCAGCAGCCCTGGGCGACATAGACCGGGATGCTGATCGAATCTCCTGACTGGCCGGAATAGATCCGCAGAGCACCATTGCCGCCGGAGGTCTCATAGCCGGTCCGCTTGCTGGTGAAGGTCAGATCCACCTGGTAGTTGCCCACCCTGCCGCTATAGACGCTTGGAGTGCCGGCCGGCGCCCCCTTGTCCGGGTCGGAGCGTGTAATGGCGATCGAGCGCAGCTGGCCATTTAGCTTCAACACCATCGTGCCGTTGAAGTCCCAGGCTGCATACAGCGGCCCCTCCCAGCCTTTGCTGCCTCGCTGTGAGGCGGCACCATTGCAGCCCATGATTCCGGTGTCTTCGAACTTGAACGTCCCCACGGCGGGAACCGCAAGAGCTGATGTCGGCATCAGCGTCAGGCTCAAGGCAACCAGGGACAACCAGAGCCCTTTCATGGCGACGGCATCGGTGTTTCCAATGTATTCAGCACAGCGCCGATGGCCCGATTCGGCTTGAGGGTCCCGAACACCCGCTCGCCGATCAGCGGCTGCACCAGGGAGCCGATGCCGCCGGATCCGTAATCGGCGCCGAATTCCAGCACCACAAAGGCGGTGTGCTGGGCGTAGGGATCCACATCAGCAGCGCCCGCAGCGTTGAGCAGGCTGAGATCCCCCAGCCAGATCAGTCCCTCGCAGGGAGCCACCACGGTGCTGCTGAGCGCACCTCCCGGAGCGTCGCTGCCAGCGCTGGCAACACGGCGGCCGTTCTGCTGCCAGCTCAAGCTGCTGCTCAGCCAGATGGCGCCAGGGTGAGGCGGCAGGCGAGTGGCCCGGCAGACCGTGCCGCTGTAGGTGAAGTCGCCGGTGTCGACCCCAGGGCCGTTCTCCTTGGCGGAGATGTAGTTGGCGCGCACCAGAAAGCACTCGAGTACATGCGCCGCCACCACCGCTGAGGTGGTGTCTCCTGGGATGGCGTTCTCCGCCAGCAGCAGGCGTGCATTGGCAAACGGCTGCAATGGCGTGGCGGGCCAGGGCCCTGCCGCCCGTGGATGTTGGTTGCTGGTGAAACGCCTGGGGCTTGTGGTCATCGCTCAACCCCGCAGCATCGGCGTTGCGCCCAGCTGCCCTGCGGCCTGGGCGGTGAACTGCACCCAGCTGCTGAGCCCAGGCAGCAGCAACAGCAGCTGGTCGGCGTAGCGGCGCCGCCGGCGTAGCAGTCCCATCGCGGGCGAGCTGGGGTTGGCGTAGGTGGTTTCGCTCTCCTCGCGCAGGAGCGCCGTGTCGTAGGCGATCACATCTGCTTTCTGCAGGGGTGCATCACCAGCCGCGGCAACCGAGCCGGCGATCGGCCCCGAGTGGCTGCGCTTCTGGATCGCCTGCTCCTGCTCGCAGCCACCGGCCAGCAGCTGTTGATCGATCAGGGCCACCGCATCCAGTAGGGCACGGGCGCTCAGCACCCCGGCCGGGTGTTGGCGCAGTAAATCCGCCATCGCCCGGCCGATGGCATCCAGGCAGGGAACGGTGGCGGGCAGCGCCAGACACTGGCGGATGGCCTCCTGGTCTTGCGGTTGCCACGTCGCGCCACCTGGCGCGCTGGGCACTTTGCTGCTGATGGTCATGCAGAAGCCGGTGCCACACCGGCCAGATCCCCCAGCCATTGCCGCAGGGCCTGCTCGCTCACGATGCCGCGCTCATGCAGCTGCAGCATTTCGGCCACGGTGGGTTGAGGCTTGGGCGCGGGGGCCAGCGGGCTGATTTCCACCAGCAACGCCGGGCCCTCCTGCACGGGAACTGGTTCTCCGGTGATTGCGCACCAGTGCTGCAGCAGAGAGGAGAACATCGAGGCCTTCTGGATCGCCTGGCTCTGCAACAGCGCATAGGCCTGCGAGGCCGCAAGCGAGATCTCGGTGGCGGTGCGCGGTGCCCCCTGGGCGCCGGATGGGATCAGGGCATCACGGCGCATGCCCTGGTCTAGGGATTCCAGCCAGGCGCGGTGCTCGGCCAAGGAGCGGGCCTGGATCTCCACGAACTGGAAGCTGGCCCCATCGGGCAGATCGATCACGGTGTTGGGGCCGAGCACCACCGGCTCGCTGGTGCCACTGCCCATGGGGCCGACGACCCCTGTGCGCACACCCACCGGCAGGGCGGTTCGGTACAGCAGCTCCTGGTAGTCGCTCTGGCACCGGAAGTGGTTGAGGTACTGATGCGCCAGGCCCAGATGCGGCAGGTCGCCCTCGCCAAAAGCGGCGCCATCACTGGCGTACCAGATCAGGGGCAGCTGGCCGATGCCGCGGTAGTGCTGCAACCCCGTGCGTTGCGGTCGCCAGCCAGATGGGGCCTGCGGATCGGCCACGAGCTCGAAGGTCTCAATACCCATGCCGTCGCCATCGAGCGCAACGGATCCGTAGAGCCAGGGATGCTGTGGTCGATCCGGGTCCAGGGGCTGGTCCTGGGCCTTGGGGTTAGGCAGCCGAAAGCTGACCGCATCCGGCAGGGACTGGGGGGCGGGCAAGTGCCAGTTCAGGACGTCGCGCCGTTCCAGCAAGGCCAGCCGTGGCAATGACAGCCGATCACCACGGCGCAAGGCCTGCTGCCTGTCCCCTTCGCTGGGCCAGAGGTGCTGCGGTGGCAGCACGCCAATCAGTGCTGCACCATCGCGGAGCACCAGCACGTCGGCGCGCTCGAGGAACACACCCAGGTCGGTGCCGCGTCCATCAACGTCGCTGATCACCGCCTGCAGCGAGGCCGGCAGCTCACGCCAGTGGCTGGAGGCGAGCATCCCCGCGAAGGTTCGTAGGGCATCGCGGAAGAACCCGGAGGGCAAGGCCGCCTCAACCCGGCGGAGGTAGGCGGTCTCGGGTTCGCGATCGCCGCGGGGTAGGTAGTGCTCCTTGCGGCCGGCGAGGAGGTCCCAGCAGTGCTGGATCAGATCTAGCCGGGGAAGAAGATCCAGTAAGACTCGATGCCTGCGTAGAGGCAAGCCCAAGCCGCACTCCTGAGCCCGGTCGCTGTTCGTGATCTCAGCCGGCAAGACGGGATAACAGCTCTTCCGCTGTTGCCGAGCCGATTCTTAATCCTTCAAGCCCGCTGCCTGACGCGCGTTGACAGGGCCTTGAACGTCCACGACAGCTGGATGGCGTGGTCGTCCCAGAACCCAGCACGGCACGTAGTCGGGCTGCCCCTGGAGACAGGCCTCGTACTGGGGGTAGTCGTCAGACATGACAAACCCCTCGCATGCTTCGTACACCCAAAGACGAGGGAAACGTCCTTGCCGGGCATCAGCAATCAGTACATCAACAATGGCCTCAGCATTAGGTGTTTCCAGGAAACAAAAATCTGACGCAAAAGGCTTGACTAGAGAGAGGGGAATGGCTGCGAAATAGACATGTAGATCTCCCTGGATTGCCAGCCCAAAAAGAGCGTCGAAGACTGGGTCCTTGGGCGGCTTAAATGGATTGCCAGAATCCTGCGGATCCAGATTTATCGGGTTGATGCTTGGCATTGCGTTGGCTCGGTGCCTGGGCGGGCCTGCTCAAGCACCATCTTGTTCATGGGCGGTCATTGCAACCACTCGCACCGAGCATGCAGTGGTGATCTCGGCCCAGCGCCGAGGAGTGAGGCCTAGTTGCTGAGCCACATCAGTTGGTGCCGCTCCCTGCCGCAGCAGCTTCTGCCCGCGTGCGTGCAGCTCCCGCCAGCGGCCAGGTACCGAAATCAGGAATCCCTTGTCGCGCAAGTAGTGGGTGATCTCGCCGTTCACAAACGGCCTGGCGTAGGCGATGAAGTGATTAGGGCTGCGGCCGGGGTGCTGGGTGTTGTACCGACGCGAGGCCTTGATCAGCCCGATCGCCGCCAGCTGCTCCAGATCTTCTTTGGGATGACCGGTGCGGCGGGCGTAGTTGGCTGCCACTTTGGCGGCGAAAGGGAGGTGCTCCACTACCAAGGCATCAGCAGCGGCATGGGGTGAGCGCTCAGGACCTCGCGAAAGCCCTGATGCCGTCACGCGAGCAGTGGCCTGCTGGGGCTTGGGGCGGTGGACGTGTAGTGGGGTGCTCATCAGAAATGGGGGGATGTCCCTCAGCGGGAGAACAGCAGCGGCCGGGGCGTGGCCTTGCCCTGGCTGCGCCAGTGCTGGCTCTGCAGCCAGATCACGCCCTGGCAGAAGGCATCCACCAGGTCGTCGTGGGCCCCGTTGGGAAAACCCAGCAACTCGCTGATCAGGGCCTCGTTGCCGCTGCGAAAAGCCAGCTGGCCGGCCTCTAGCAGCGGGGCCACGGCATGGGCGCGGCTCACCTTGCTACCGGTGGGCCGCACTGCAATCAGCCCTGGAATCTGCCGCCGCAGCAGCTGGCAGACGGCCGGGCCATTGGCGGCGTCTTCGATCAGCACCGCATCAGGACTCAAGTCCTGCCCCAGTGACGCCAGTGTCTGGCCGAGGAATTTGACCACCCCCGGCAGGTCGAGGCGGTGGTGCTGGCTCCAGATCACCTCGATCCGATGGACAACGCCTTCTTGCGGTTCGGCCGGTGAGCGCACCCCGGCGGCACTGGGGTGGAGCTGCTCACCCCGTGCCTTGGCCTGGCCAGCCGGGTGGCGGGCCTCCTGATCCGGCAGCAGGCCGAGAAGGCAGAAGCCGCAGTAGTCGTTCTCCGCTCCCCCCTTGAAGCTCAGGTCGCAGCTCAGCACCACCGCCGCAAACGCCCTTTGCGCCGCCCGGCCGTCTGGGGCAGGGGTGCCCGCTGTGGTGCCGATCCAGGCGCGTTGGAACAGCAGACCCTCCGCCGGTGAGGGCCGCTGCTGATACAGCGCGTTCCACCAGTAACTGCCGGCGCGGATGCGGATCTGCTCCAGCTCCCCCAGAGGGAACCGCTGCGGGCAGAGCGGCTCACCGGGCTGGCGCCAGTCCGGCTCGATGGTGCAGGTGTTCGGGAACTTGATCTGCTGCTGGGGCGGTTCAGCAATGGCCGGCAGGTTCAGCACCTGCCAGCGCTGCGGAGCCTCGCCGCTCTCCTGCTCCAGCAACCAGCCGATCAGGTCCTCCTGGTGCCAGCGGGTGAGTACGACGACCTGCGCAGCACCTGCAATACCCCCTCGTAAAGGCCCCTCTGGGGCCGGCCCCAGAGGGGCGGGTTCGGCGCGGGTGAGCCAGACGGATTGGAACCACTCGATCAGCTTCTGGCGTTGGCTGGCGGAGTTGGCGTCTTCCGGACCCTTGTAGGGGTCATCGATGATCCCCAGCGCGTAGCCCTTGCCGGTAAACGGCCCGCGCACACCAGCGGCGATGCAACCGCCTCGATCAGGGGTGAGCCAGTTGCCCACGGCAGTGGAGTCCTTTGAGAGGGGGTGGCCGACCGCGCGGTAGTAGTGCCGTGCCTCACGGCTATGGGCATAGGCCAGCTCGGCCGAATAGGAGGCGATGGCGCAGAAGCGCGTGGGGTACCGGCTCACCCAGTAGGCGGGGAACAGCTTGGAGACCAGCAGCGATTTGCCCAGCCGCGGGGGGCAGCAGACGATCAGGCGGTTGAGCTCGCCATCGGCCACGCGCTGCAGCAGGGCGATCAGGCGTTCGGCCCAGGTGTGGAAGGCGTAGCCGGGATAAGCGGCCACGATGAAGTCACGGAACAGCAGGCCTTGGCGGCTAATTGACGCCCGGTCGGGATCGGGAACACCCAGCAGGCCCCCGTCAGCCCACAGGTCAGACGCCGGATCCAGTAGCAGACCCTCCATCAGCTTTTGCTCTCCGGCGGTTTGAGCGGAGCGCGCAGCAGTCCACCGATCTCGGCGATCACCCGGAAGGCACCCACTGCAGCTGAGAACTGCTCGGCATCCATGGCGCGGCGGGCGCAGTCGTTGAGGGCAAAGATCTGCTCGGCCTGGTGCCGGCGGCGGTCGGAGATCAGCTCCTCCACCATGCGCATCCGCGCCAGGTCGAGATAGCGATTGATCGTCTTGACGTTGCTCACCCCCCAGCTTTCGCCAGCTTTTGCCCTGATCTCCAGCAGCGGCAGCCGCTGAGCGATCCACAGCTGGGCCTCAGCAATCCGTCGCTCGACCTCTCCAGCGGTGGCCCTGGGCGTCTTGACGTGGTGAGGAGCGCGCCGCGGTGGGTTGGTCTGACTGATCGGCCGGCTTGGGTCCACCGCTACCGCCACCGGCTCCCAGAGAGCGTCTCCGTCGGCGTCCTGCTGATCGGGTGCGGAGCGCAGCTCCTCCACCGGATCGGCAGCGGCCTGGTGGTGGGCGCGAGGGGGCATCGGCTCAGAACGGCTGGTCCTGGGCCTTCGGGGGGCGGATGGTCCAGAAGGGCTTGCCGCGCTTCTCGGTGGCGCTGCCCTGCTGGATGGCGCTCTCCTTAGCGGCCTTGAGCTGCTGCTCGATCTGCTGCACCGCAGCGGGGAACGCGTAGCTCAGCCGGCCAAGGCTGTGGGAGAAGGCCCAGTCGTTGTGGGAGAAGGAGGGATCCAGCTGGCCGGTGGCCATCGCCGCGTTGAGGGCCTCCAGCAGGGGGTCCAGTTGCTGCTCCAGCTCCTTCTGCTGCGCCTTGATCGCGGTGACAGCGTCCAGCAGGGCGTCGAGATCAACCTCCCCCGCAGCAGTCAGGACCGGCGCGGGAGGAGCAGCAGCGAGCAGGAGATCCGCCATCGAGGAGCACCACAAAGACTGCCCGGATGCCTCCGAGCCTGCCCAATCTAGCGGCTATGGAACGTTGGCCAGCTTGTCAGGCCTGCTTGCGGTGATCCTGGCGTTCAGAAGGGTCGGTGGGCCAGGCAGTAGCGGCTCCAGGCGGCGGCCCAGGCGCTCAGGCACTGCTCACGGCTGTAAAAGGTGCTGGTGAACGCCTCGCCGGGTTTGCTCCAGATCGTCTGGCCCAGCTCGTAGTGGTTCCCCTGCGCAGCCTCCAGCACCATGTAGCCGCCCAGCTGCGCGGCGGTGGAATAGGGCCGTCCGTGGGCCGAGAGGGTCTTGAGGTCGTACAGCACCCGCACCTCCCGTCCCCTGCGCTCACTCAGCGCTGGTGAGACATACGCCCCATCGAAGGCCCCGGCGACGTTGCGGACCAGGCAGCAGGTGAGTCGCTCGCTGGCGATCACCTGCACCTCGTCCCAGAGCGGCAGCTGCAGTAGCGGCAGAATCCAGTCCCGGTACGGGTGATGACCCGGCAGGGCCTCTGCTTCCAGCAGGGCATCGGCTGCGCTCTTGCCCACCAGGTAGCGGGCCTGGCTGTAGCGCTCCAGAGCGGCATGCACGGTGGTGCCGCGGGGCTCCCAGATGGAGCGCTTGGCCTGAATCGAGCGCTTGGCTACGGCGCTCAGGCCATGGGCCAGCACACCGGTGATCGACACCGGGAACAGGTGATCGCCCAGCCAGTAGCGGTGGGCTGCTTCGTCCCGCCAGAGGCCGGGAATGGGCTCAAGCCAGGTCGATGTGGTGCTGCGCATGGCCGTTTCAGATGTGACGCGGTGTGACGGTGGCTGTCACAGCCGAGATCGCCTGCTGGCAGAGGCTTCTGGCGGTGCCTGTAACGATGTAACCCTTTTTCAGATATAGAGGCATTAGCAAGCAGCAGTGTCTGGTTGAGCAGGTGTGCATTTGTCTTTGAATTCATAGGGGGCTCTATGTGCTCCCTGGAGCGTTACATCGTTACGGAGGCCCAGATCCTTTGCGGGACAGGCGATCTGGGCGTTACCTCTGCTGTTATGTCTGGCCGTTTTGTAACGGCTGCGGGTTACAGCACGCTCAGGGGAATGGCGACGGCACGGCTGACCATGCCGGCGCCACAGAAACGCACAGGTCCGGCCCGTTGCGCACCGCTGAGGCGCAGCAGCACCACTGACCAGCTGTTCTGCCAGGCGGTATCGGCCAGGAAGTGCTCGATGGCCTTGGCGGTGTTGCTCACCAGCAGCCGGTCCTGATCCACCCGCAGGCCATGGCGGCCCATGGTCTGGGCCGCCAGGCCAGGGCTCACGTCGATGCAGCTGCTGTGGCATGCCGCCAGCTCCACCAGTTCACCGATGGTGCGGGTGACGGGCTTGTCGTCGGTCTCCACCCGCACCTGCCGCTGCAGGATCGTCTGAATGCAGCGGGCCTCGTCGGGAACCTCGGTGCTCTGGCTGTAGCTGTCCCAGTTGTGGACCTCAATGCACTCCTCGGCCTCCTTCTGGCTGGGAACTGCATCGCTGAGCAGCGACCAGGCGCCGGCCATCAAGGTCCCGTACTGATCCCCCAGGCGCTGGGAGTCGAAGTGGCGGGCGGCAGCCGCCGAGAAAACCACAACCGACTGACGGATCACCGGGATCAGCGACACCGTCCGAGCGATCAAGCGCCGCGCCAGCTGCGGGGTGATGTAGCGCTCGAGATCCCGATCGAGGCTCTGCCAGTGGGCTTCGCGTTCCTCCTGATTCATCTCGGTGGGGCTGCGCAAGGTGAGCTGCGCGAAGCGGCTCTTGTCAGCTCCCTGCTTGAGGGCGGTGGCGATCGAGGACATCAAGAACATCGAGCGCACCCGGTAGCGGCTCACATCGCCGCTGGGGGAACCCTTGAGCATCTCGGCACTGCTCTCGCTGCTGGCCACCCGCGCCAGCGAGAGGATCGCCTGCATCCGCTGCTGGTCGCCCTTCTCGTTGCTCTCCGCCTCATCGAAGACCACCGGCACGGCATCGGAGCAAATGGTCTGACGCAGGCCGGCCTCTGTCGTGGCGCCCGACACCGCCAGGCGCAGGTCACCGAGCAGCGGCACCACAAAGCGATCGAGGATCTGGCTCTTCCCGGAGCCGGCACCGGCGGTGAGCCAGAGGTGGGGCCGCCAGCGCAGGGCTCCGCAGATCGGAGCCAGCACCACCCAGCCCTGCAGCAGGGTGCCGGAGGCCGGCACCTCCCAGCGAAAACGGTTGGCGATGCTGACGATCACCGCCGCTTCCTCCACGGTCAGGGGTTTGACGCCGCAGGGCCCCTCCTGGCGTTCGAGGCGCTGGTAGATGTGCCGCGAGCGGAATGGCTTGGTGATCGGGTGCTCCCCCTCGGGGGTGATCAGGCGATCGCCGAGGTGCAGCACGGTGCGGCCCTCATCCCACCAGGCCCCGCGGCCACGGATGCGTTCCACCGCGAAGATCCCCATCGCGGCGGAGCTCTTGTGCAGATCGCTGGCCGCCGCCGGCCAGTTCACCCCGGTGCGGCTGGGGTAGAGGCTCTCCCAGTACTCCAGTGGTGCCAGGGCGACGAGGTGAGTCGCGGTGTGGCAGCCGCGGGGCAGCCGGATCACCTGACCGGTGCTGGAAGGTTGGTAGAAGTTCGCGTCGGCGTCGTAGCCCAGGCAGAGGAAGGGCGCTGCCGGCCTGGGGGCTGCAGCACCCGCCGGCGGGGGAGGAGGCCCATCGCCACCCGCCTCTGGCGGGGTCCATGGCTGGGCTGCTTTCGCCAGTTGGCGTGCGGCCTGCCGGGGCGTCCAGTCGGCATCGGCCAGGTCCCAGCCCTGGGGCAGATCCGCCGGCAGGGCCACCAGTTGCAGCTGGCAGTCAAGGGGATGCAGCAGAGCGGCCAGGCTCTCCATGGCTTCCACTCCGGCGGCATCGGCATCGGGCCAGAGCGTCACCGAGCGGCCGGCGAGCGGTGTCCAGTCCGCCTTGGCGATCGCCTTCGATCCGTTGGGCCAGGTCAGCACCGCGTGCTGCGGGAACAGGCGGGCAGCTGCATCGGCGGTGCCCTCCCCTTCCACCACCAGCACCGGAGCCTCGGGGCGCCTGTGCAAATCCGGCAGCCCATAGAGCGGCCGGGGTGCGGGCCAGTCGCAGGTGAAGGCATCGCGGCGGCTGGGGCGATGCCAGTCCCCATCGAGCCAGACCCGATGCAGGAAGGCTTTGGCGCCGCTGCGCAGCCGGATCCGCTGGATCCAGAACAGCACCTCTCCGGCGCCATTGCGGTAGGCCCACTGGGCGGTGGCGCCGCGGTTCAACGGCGGCGGCGGCGCATCGGCAGGGGGCTTCTCGGGCATGCGCCAGGGCTTGCCGTTTCGGCTGGTGGCACTGCCGGCACGTGGGTCCTGCTGATCAGGCACCAGGCCAAGGAAGGCCTCCACCTGCCGGGCGGCCTCCACAAAGCTCCAGCCCTGCCGGCGCATCAGCAAGTCAATGCCGGAGCCGGCACCACCGCGCTGGTCCTTGCCGCCGCACTGGTTGCAGAACCAGGAGCCGCTGCCGTCCTTGTCGTCGAAGCGGTAGCGATCGGTTCCGCCGCAGAGCGGGCAGGACTGATGACGATCGCTCAGCTCCGCGTCACTCAGCCCTGCCAGGGCAGCAAGGATCTCCGGCCAGCGGCCTCGGGCCGCAGCAATGGCATCGGCCATGGGATGTCGCTCACCATCCCTGGCTGGCAGGTGCCTGGTTGCCCGTAGAGCCGCGATCCGGCGTGGGCACCAGGGCCTCACGGTGAATCACCGCGTCGAGCACCTGGCGCAGGGCGGCTGAGCGGCTCAGGGAGCCATGGCGACGCCGGGCATCCAGCCAGGCCAGCTGCTCTTGGGTGATCGAGACACTCACCGGCAGGGCGTAGTCGGACATGGGAACTCTGCTCGCGAACTACAGCCTAATACCGTGGGCCAGCTCTCGCTAGGCTAAGCCAAAGAAGGCCAGTGGCTAGCTCCTGTCCTGATCGCCTGTGATCCTGATGGCCCCGATCGTCCTGCGCGACTACCAGCGGCAGCTGTTGGCCGACCTCCGCGCCGCCCTCAAGATCCACCGCCGGGTCTGCGCCGTGATGCCCACCGGCGCCGGCAAGGGTCAGACCATTGGCGCGATCGTGCAGGGGGCAGCCGGCAAGGGCCGGAGGGTGCTGGTGCTCGCCCACCGGGCCGAGCTGATCGAGCAGCTCAGCGGCACGGTGCGGGCCTGGGGGCTGGAGCCCGACGTGATCGCCCCCGCCCACTGGCTGCAGGGCCGCCAGGTCGCGGTGGGGTCCGTGCAGACCGTGGTTCGGCGGCTCGCGCAGCTGCCGCCGCCGGATCTGATCATTCAGGACGAGGCCCACCACCTGGTGGCAGGCAATGTCTGGGGCCGGGTCATCAATGCCTGGCCCGAGGCCCACCTGATCGGCAAGACCGCCACCCCCGAGCGCCTCGACGGCAAGGGTCTGGGCGTGGAAGCCGGCGGCTATTTCGAGGCCCTGGTGCTGGGGCCCTCAGCGGCCTGGCTTGTGGAGCAGGGCTGGCTGGCCAAGCCCCGGGTCTTCTCCTGGTCAGGCGCCCGGAACAGCAAGCTCCGCCGTCGCATGGGCGACTTCGATCTGGAGGAGGCAGCACGCGCCTTTGGCGATCGGGCCGCCATCGGTGATGCGGTGTCGCACTACCAGCGCCGGCTTCACCCGGGCACGGCCATCTGCTTTTGCTGCACGATCGCGCACGCCGAGCAGATGGCCGCGGCCTTCCGCAGTGCGGGAATTCGGGCCGCGTCAGTAAGCGGCGGCACCCCAGCGGGGGAACGAAAGCGCCTGATCGCCGGGCTGGGCACCGGCAAGGTGGAGGTGCTCAGCAGCTGCATGATCATTTCCGAGGGCACCGACATCCCCTCGGTGGGCGGGGCGATCCTCATGCGCCCAACCGCCAGCCTGTCGCTCTATTTGCAGATGGTCGGCCGTGCCCTGCGTCCCGCACCTGGGAAGCAGGAGGCCGTGATCCTCGATCACGTCGGCAATGCCCATCGCCATGGCCTGCCCACCGATGAGCGCGAGTGGAACCTGGCCGGCCGCCGCCGCCGCGAGGGTGTCTCGATTCCGATCAAGGACTGCCCTGCCTGCTTCTGCAGCTGCCCCAGCGCTTCACAGGTCTGCCCCGACTGCGGCCATCTGTTCCTGGCCGACGAGCGCGATGAGCAGCGCCGCGGGCTCCAGCAGGTTGAGGGTGAACTGGTGGAAGTCACGGGGTCAGCAGCCCGCCACCGGCCCAAGCCCAGGCAGCAACAGCAACGGCCGCGGCGTACGCACCCGGCAGCGGGCTGCCGCACCTTTGAGGAGCTGCTGGAGCGGGAGCAGGAGCGGGGCTACAAGCCAGGCTGGGCCAGGCATGTCTGGGCGGCACGGCAGCAGCGATGAACCTGCCCGGCAAGAGGAAGCATGGCTTCTTCCTCCAGCGAACACGAGATCCAGCAGCGCATTCGCCTGGCCTGCGGCCGCGGACCGGTGCGGCTCTGGCGCAACAACACCGGCGCCCTGGTTGACCAGCAGGGGCGCTTCGTGCGCTTTGGGCTGTGCAAGGGCAGCAGCGACCTGATCGGTCTCCGCTCTCTGGAGATCACCCCGGAGCTGGTCGGCAAGAGGCTCGCCCAGTTCGTCGCCCTGGAGATCAAAGCCCCCCAGGGTGTGGTCAGCCCTGAACAGCAGGCGTTTTTGCGCTTGGTGCAGCAGCTCGGTGGCGTGGCAGCCGTCTGTCGCTCCATTCAGCAGGCCGAGGCGGTCCTGGGCC
>Ga0214917_10002289_pt1 | contig 23560 bp, 18 predicted proteins | sample LL_1208_BB_MetaG_FD_177983 | JGI IMG/M metagenome (GOLD analysis project Ga0214917, IMG submission 177983) | Freshwater microbial communities from Lake Lanier, Atlanta, Georgia, United States - LL_1208_BB | ecosystem: Environmental > Aquatic > Freshwater > Lake | place: USA: Georgia | collected...
CAAGTCAAGCGATTCCAACGATCAGTGGCGCTGAAGCCGACTGGCACAGTTGACCGAGTCACGTGGATGGCGCTGCTCAGCGCCTCGGCCCAGCGCTAAGCAGACGGCCCAGCGCTAACGAGTTGGCCCAGCGCTAACGAGTTGGCTCAGCGCTCACACCGTCGAAGCGTCGCTGCCACGCTTCATCGCTCACGAGGCTTGGGTACGCCGCGCGATAGTCACGCTTCAACGCACCGTAGTCGCGGCGCAACTGCCGCAACACGTCGAACACGTCTCTCCACACTGCAAAAAACCGTTGACGATCGCGCGTGCAGACGAAGCCCTCTGGTAGTCGGTCGTGGCGATACAGAATCTGTTCGTGGCGCACGGCGATGCCTACCGCACGCGAATCAATCGGCGCCGTGCGCAGTCGCTTGCTGCGCACCCGAGCCGGCAGAAAGAACCCGCCGAGCAACGGCAACGCCAATATGAAGCCGATGAGCCGAACGGGTTTGGGTCGCGGTCGCGTGATGACAATCGCCGCGTGCTCAGGCGACAACGGCGCCGGCCTTTCTTCAGTGACCTGGCGCAGCTCGTCGTGCAGCGCCGGGTGATCAACTTCAGCCAGTGCGCGTGGCCCCGCGAGAAAGGCCCGCATGCCCCGCACCATGTATTCGGCGCTGGCGTATCGAAACCCAAAGAGGCTGCGAAAACTCAGTGCGAGAAAGCGTTGCCCCAAGTGCCACCAACGGTGGCGGTCAAACACCAGCGTGTCGATCGTCGCGAAGTTGCGCATTTCATAGAAGAGACTCGAGGGATTGTTCTTCAAGTGAAAGTCGGCGTGCCACACGACGATGCCGTTCAGCGTGACCGTATGCCGACCTGTGTGCATCAACCCGAACGCCACATCGTCGCCCCGCACAAAAATCGGCAACGGGTTGTCGCTCGTGATGTCGATCGGAAACGCCGTGTACCACCACGCCGAGTACGCAAAACGTCGCTCACGGGCATCACGCACCGCAAACCACCGTTCGCGCAGGTCGTCTTCTTGCCCGAGGGCCCGCAGCGGATACAACGAACGCCAGAGATACTTGCTACCCGCTTCGAACTGCATCCACTGGCGCTCTTCGCTGAGCATTGCGCCATGCACGCAGAGTTGTTTGTCGCGCGCAAAGCCGAAGAGCGCCACGGTGCGCACCAGTGCTTCGGTTTCAAGCGAGATGTCGTCATCCATGAACAACACGTGGGTCGCCCACTTTGCGGCACGCAAATGCATGAGACCACGAGCGAAGCCACCTGCGCCGCCGAGATTGCGATTCGGCACCACCGTGAGATCGTCGCCCGCCGCAACGGCAAGGTCGAGGTTGCTCGCGTTGTCGACGACCAGCACTCGCACACGACCGCGCAAGACATCGCTCGCACGCACGAGGTCAAGCACGCGCCGTACCGTCGGCACGACGTATTGCTGTCGATTGAAGGTGGTGATCGAGAGGCTCAGTCGCACGTCGTGGGCTGGTGCTGCGGTTGTCGACCACTCGACGCGTTGCACGGTGCAGTCGCCTTCGGCGATGATGCGCACGTAGAGAACTGCCCAACTGTTGCTGGCTAGTGAACCAAGCGTCATCTCGACGCTCTCACCAGTGAGCGCCGCTGCGGCTACGACCGATTCGCGACCGCGCGACACCGTAATGACCTCAGCTCGACCCGCACCCGACGCAACAACTCGCACCGCCAACTGATCGACGGTCGTCAGTCGTCGCCATCGGCCGGCATGAAACACCCCGAACGAGGTGTCGAACGTCAGCTGACCGCCGCGACGAAGCGTGGCAACCTCGTCACCAAGGATCGCGTCGCCAGCGCATCGCGCATACAACGCAGGTTCGGCAAACCCCGCAGTGGGCAGCATCGAGCGCTGTAGCAGGGTGTTCACGTGTGCCGACCGCTCATCCGAGTGGGTCGGTGAGAAACGCCGGCGGTCGCCCACCTTCGGCAAACGCCTGCCGAGATGCATCTGCCACCGTCAGCGCCTCGTTGATGGTGACATCCATATCGAGATAACGGTAGGTGCCGAGGCGTCCGAGAAAGGTGACCCCATTCTCTGCACGAGCCAATTGCACATAGTCGACGAGTTGCGCCTTTTCTTTGACGAGACGAATCGGGTAATACGGCACGTCGTCGTCGCCACACAGACGGCTGTATTCGCGGTAGATGACCGAAGTGTCGTGCGACTCCCACGGCGCAAAGTGCTTGTGTTCGGTGATGCGGGTGTAGGGCACCTCGGCGTCGCAATAGTTGACGACCGGGCACCCTTGATAGTCGCCATCGACAACTTCCGGCGTGAAATCAAGTGTGCGATAGCCAAGTCGACCGTGTTGGTGGTCGAAGTAGGCATCAATTGGCCCGCTCCAGAACACGTGGTCATAGGTCTGCAACTCAGCGCGCGAGATGCGCATCGAAAGCGAAACACCAATGTTTGGGTGATCAAGAATCGCCTCAACGATCGCGGTGTAGCCATGCTCTGGAATTCCCTGATACGGATGACTGAAGTATGAATCGTCATCGGTGAACCGCAGCGGCAAGCGAGCCAAGATGCTCGCCGGCAATTCCTTCGGATCTACTCCCCACTGCTTGCGCGTGTACCCGGCGAAGAACGCTTCGTACAACTCGCGACCAACCAGGCGTAGCGCCTGATCTTCGAATGACGTCGGGTTGGTGATCGTCGCATCGGCCTTGGTCGCCACGAATGCCTCGGCTTCAGCCGGCGTAAACGCGGTGCCGAAGAACGAGTTGATCAGGCCGAGGTTCATCGGCATCTGAAAAGCCTTCTCTCCGACCATTGCACGCACGCGGTGGCGATATGGCTTGAAGTTGGCGAAGCGGCGCACGTAATTCCACACACGTTCGTGTTGCGTGTGAAAGATGTGCGGCCCGTAGACGTGCACCATGACACCGCTTTCGTGGCGTCGCGTATGGCAGTTGCCCGCCACATGGTCGCGCGACTCAAAAACGTCGATGTTGTGACCGGCTTCGGCCAACTCGCGGGCCACGACAGCGCCCGAGAAACCTGCGCCGACGACGGCGACTCTCATTGGCACTGCGTGATTCTACGAGAGCAGCGGCTCGCGGCGAGACAACGCCAGCAGAACGTCAGCGTGGCACGAGCCTCAGTGCAGCCACGGCGCACAGGCGCCCTCGAGGTCTCGCACCTGAATGCGCTCGCGATTCTCGTAGGTCACCGCGTTGCTCGGGTCTTTGCGCAGATTGAACGTGCGAAACGACATCTCTGTCGTGTCAATCGACAAGATGCGACCGATCAGTGGGTCTCCGAGATCGAGCAACAGCTTGATTGCCTCGAGCGCCTGAATCGAACCGACGATGCCCGGCAACACGCCAAGTACTCCGGCTTCGGCACAGCTCGGTGCCATCTCGGCTGGCGGCGGCTCGGGCACCATGTCGCGATAGGTCGGCCCGCGCAGCGGATGAAACACGCTGACCATGCCCTCAAAGCGGAAGATCGAGCCGTGCACCACCGGTATGCCGAGTTTTACGCTTGCGTCGTTCAAGAGATATCTCGAGGGGAAGTTGTCGGCACCATCGACGATGACGTCGTATCCAGAGATGATGTCGATGATGTTGCTGGCTGCGAGTCGCGTGTCGTAGGTAACGACGTTGACGTCGGGGTTCAACATCGTGAGGGTCTTTTTCGCCGAGTCGACCTTGCGGTCACCAACACGATCGATGTTGTGCAAGATCTGACGCTGCAGGTTGCTCGCGTCGACTTCGTCCATATCGACGATGCCCAACGTGCCGACACCCGCCGCCGCCAGATACAACGCGGCAGGTGATCCGAGGCCGCCGGCTCCGAGTAGCAACACTTTGCTCGCCAACAACTTGGCCTGACCGGCGACACCAACTTCGGGCAACAGCAGGTGCCGCTGATATCGATTGCGCTGCTCGCCGCTCAGCGTCACCGGGGTGGTCCACGAGCGACCCTCGTCTTTCCACTTGCCGAAACCGCCGGCCATGCTCGCCACGTTCGTGTAACCGAGGTCTTGCAATGTCTTGGCAGCAAACGCACTGCGCACACCACCCGCGCAATACACGACGACCTGCGATTGCTTGTCGGTAATGCGCGTCTCTACTTGTGCCTCGAGATGTCCACGCGGAATATGGATGACGCCGCTCAGCGCGCCCTGGTCGTATTCGTCAGGCTCACGCACGTCGAGCACCACCGCCCCGGCCACAATCTGCTGCTCGGCGGTCGCGGTATCAATTTCCGTGATCTGCGACTTGGCGGCACTCAGCAGATCGCGAAACGTAGTCACAGTCGAAATGCTATCTGCGAGGTCGGGTTTACATCGGCGCCTGTTTGCGTGCGGCTCGCCCTCACAAAGCGGGATGAATGCCGCACAGCCTCGGCAGCACCGTGTTGATGTCACCCAGCACGATCTCGTCGGCCATCGAGTCGAGCTCTGTCTGCTCGCCGTTGACGATCACCACACGCGCACCCGCGCTCTTGGCGCGCGGCACACAATAGGCGGCTGGGTAGACCGACAACGTCGAACCAACAGCGAGCAACACGTCGCAGTCTTGGCTTGCCGTCATTGCGGCTTCAATCACCTCGGGTACGAGTGGCTCTTCAAAGAGAATCGTGTCGCTCTTCAAGACTCCTCCACACAACAAACACGCCGGGTCTGGGTCGCCAGCAACGACCCGTTCGAGTGTCTCGTGCATCGGTCGCGCATCTTTGCATGACCAGCAGCGGGTCTTCCAGCGCGTGCCGTGCACTTCATGCACACGGTCGGGTTCGATGCCCGAGAGTTGATGCAGACCGTCGACGTTCTGCGTCACGACGGCACGCAGCTGCTCTCGTTCTTGCAACCGCACGAGCGCCCGATGACCGTCGTTGGGTTGCGGGTTCGTCGTCATCCACGCAACTCGATCTCGCCACGCCCGCTTGCGTACTTCGGCATCTGCGAGATAGTGGCTCAATGTCGAGGTTTTCTGTGCCAGCGGGTCTTTGGTCCACACGCCGTTCGGCCCGCGAAAATCGGGAATTCCCGACGCGGTGGAAATGCCCGCCCCCGTCAGCACGGTGATGCGGTCAACGGCGGCCAGCAGCACCTCGACGCGCGTAACCGAGTTCGTGTCGTCGACCGCCATCGCGTACTTCAGTGTGCCACTTCCGCGGCCACGCGCGAATAACCGTGCCACTTCGGCCGCCTCGTGCACACCAAGGGGCATGGACACCGTTTCACAACGCATCACCATCGTGCCGTGGCGAGATCCCACCGTCGAACGAGTCGGCCACCCCGTTCGGTCTGACTATGTCGAGTGGTTCTGGCTTCCCGTGCTCGGACCTTCTGCAACCTGGCTACTGCGGCGTTGCGACGCCTGGCTTGAGCACAATCCTGAGGGCTTCAGCATGGCCGCGTTCGACATCGCGCGGTCGCTCGGTGTCGCCGGCCGCGACGATGTCGGCACGACGTTCACTCGATCAGTGATGCGCCTGCAGATGTTCGGGGCGGCCCAGCCGACCGGTGCGTCACTCGCCGTGCGACGAGTGATGCCACCGGTTTCCGCCCATCACCTCTCGCGATTACCCGCGTTCTTGCGGGCCTATCACGCCGAGTGGACTGCGCCGGCTGCCTAGCTCGCCCGCCGAGCCAGACGTAGGCGGCGAAATCTCGTCGGCACCGCACTGCGCTCGAAGTCGGCACGGGCCGCAACGAAGTCAACGTCGTTCGGCATATCTGCATGTGGCCTCACTCGCCCAACGATGCGATCGACCAGTTCATCGGTTGCTTCCACACCGAGAAACCTGGCCAGCGAATGCACAGCGACGCGCGGGTCGTGCATCAGCCGCTCATACGACACCACAATCAGCGGGTCAGCAACCGCGTGAACGAAGTCAAGTACGGCATACTTGCGTTGAATTGCGCCGTGCAAGGCGTCAAAGAACTCACTGCCCGAAACTTCTTCTCGTTGCGCAACGGTGTACACGTCGCGTGACACCACGACGAGCACCGGTTCGGGCACCGAGTCATACACGTCTGGCAACCAGTCGATTGCAGCCGGGTCTTTCACGCCCGCAAGGGGGTGCTGTTCGTGCAGCTCGGTGAAAAACGATGCCACGCGCTCAGCACAGCCAGTCGTTTTCGGGAACTCTCGAAAGGCCCGGTCTTCCATGTTCGACGGGTCAATGTCGAGCCCCATCGGAACACCCAACAGGTGGCAGATTCCGGCGACGACCGACGTGCCTCCCCGCGGCGTGCCCAAGACGAGCACCGAACCGCGCCCGGGGTGCGGATTCACCCGCACGACCGTGCACGGATCGGGTGCCGCGTGGTTCATCGCCCTAGAGAACGAGTCGGTTACCGAAAGGTGACATTCCGCTGAACTGTCTTGGCAGCAGGGTTTGTCGACCCGGTTTGTTGAGCCGGTGTAGCGGCACGGACTAGCGGCTCGGGCGCGCCGGGCGCTCACCAATCTCAGCCAGGGCCGCGTCGAGCTCTTCCTTCGCCTGCTTACTTGCCGCCTTGAAGGCATCCATCGCGGCTTTGCGCGCTTCTTTGGTGGTCGCCGAGGTCATTGCGGTCTTCATCGTCGCCGATGCCGAAGCAATCGCATCACGATGATCTTTGACTGCCGCGGCACGGTCGGCCACCCACTTCGAGAAACTCACTTGCCACGCCAGCATGTCAGTGCGGAACTTGGCGGCCGCCTCACGATCGCGCTTCGGCGGAAGTGTGGTCGAGGTATCGGTTGCGCTCGGGGTGCTCGAGGTGTCGCCGGTGCTGGCGAACGCCGAAGCCGAGCTTGACATCACTGCCAGCACAACGGTGCCAGCGGCGAGAAGTTTGCTGATCTTCATGAGTAAGTGCTCCTTTGAGATTTGCCGAGGTCATTCGGCAGTGTTGGTCACCGAGGGATTTCGGCTGATCTTGTTCTAGAGCGCGAACCTGTGAGAATGCTGTGAATCGGCTCAGTACGGGCTGCGAAATCGGGTCTTCTCGTTACTGTCAGAGTGGGTCGCATCGAGATGTCTGCCGCACGAGTACTAGTCGTCGACGACGATGCAGCCATTCGCCAAACCGTCGCTGATGCCCTACGGCTCGGCGGGCACCACGCCACCGAGTCTCGCGATGGTGCCACAGCCATCAATCTGGTGACTCGGGAACCCTTTGATTTGGTGATTCTTGATGTCAATATGCCGCACGTTGATGGCTTCACCGTGTTGGAGAAGCTGAGGCGCCGCAAGCCCGACCTTGCGATCATCATGTTGACGGCCCGCGACGAACGCGAAGATGTTGTTCGCGGTCTCAAACTCGGCGCCGACGATTACATTCGCAAGCCGTTCGGACTTGAGGAATTCTCACTACGGGTGTCTGCCGTCTTACGACGTGCGGGTGGCGCACGCCAATCGAGTGTGGTCACGTGTGGCGACGTGGAACTGAACACCGAGACCGCCAAGGTGACCCACGCAGGTGAAAATGTGGCGCTCTCGCCCACCGAGTTTCGGCTGCTGCATCACCTCATGCTCAATGAGGGTCATGTGCTTTCCAAGCATCACCTGCTCGAAGCGGTTTGGGGTATCGACTATGAGACGCAGTCGAGTGTCGTTGAAACCTATGTTTCATATCTGCGCCGCAAGCTCGATCGCGACGACCATTCGCACATTGTCACCGTGCGCGGCTTTGGCATCAAGTTCGAGGGTCTCGCATGACTCTCAGCAGGCGCATCTCGTTGGTGGTGCTGGCCGTTGTTGCCGCGACATCGATGTCACTTGCGGTGTTGTCGGCAATCACTGGTCGAAGTTCTGCTCTACGCGAGGTAGATGAACGTCTTACAGCACTTCGAACAGCTGCAACGCAAGACGGAGCAGACCCCGTCGACACCCTCCTACGAAACCTGCTGACGCTACCGACGAACTTCGTAGCAGCACTCTCTGTCGACGATGAAGCACTCGTGGATCTCATCGGCTCTGACGACCCCAACGCGTTGCGGCTCGACGCAATTGAGCCTGAGGCCCTACGCAAGGCAGTTGAAGCACCGCACACCATCAATGGCGACGAACCGATTCGTATCAGCGCCATTGATCTGGGTGCCGGTGAGTGGCTCGTCTTTGGTGAAGGCGTCGGTGATATCGCAAATGCCTTCACCAATCAGCTGCTCATCAACTGCGCCCTCGCCATCGCAGTCGCCCTGCTCGGCGGACTCTTTACGCTGCAGGTCACACGTCGGTCGTTGGCACCGCTTCGTGACATCGTCCGATACTCACAATCAGTTGCAGCCGGACATCTCGCCACCAATCTGCCAGCTGACGCCACCACCATAGAAGTTCGCGAACTGCAAGCCAGCATCGGCACGATGGTTGGCGAGCTCAAGTCCGCAGCAGAAGTCAAGACAAAGTCAGAGCAAGAGATGCGCGAGTTTCTCGCTGACGTCGCCCACGAGCTTCGAACTCCGCTGACGACGGTTCGCGCATACGCCGAAGTGCTGTCATCGCAACAGCATGTCGACGCTGAGGTACGACAGCGCGCCCAAGATCGAATTGCCCGCGAGTCTCAACGAATGACACGACTCATTGACGACCTCTTGCTCTTGGCCCGCTTGGCGTCAGCACCAAGTTCCACTCGCAGCGCTCTCGATATCGGTTCCGTAATTACTGCACATTTCAATGACCTTGGCATTCTTGATCCGCTTCGGCCAGTGAAAGTTGACGTTGTTCCCTGCGAGATTTCTGCAGACCCCGCGCTGATGGATCGCCTCTTTGCCAATCTTGCCAGCAATATCCATCGGCATACTCCCTCGAACGCCCACGTTGTTGTTCGTTGCGAGTCACGCGACGGCATCGTCACCTGCACCATTGACGACGCGGGTCCGGGCATTGACGATGGGCAGATGCAACTGCTTTCACAGGGTGCTCAGCGATTTGGCGCACTTCGCTCAGGTGACCAGCACGGCACCGGGCTTGGGCTGCACCTCGTGACCTCGATTGCTCGACTCCACGGCGGCGGCGCCAGATTTGAGCGCAGCCCACTTGGTGGATTGCGCGTGACCATCACGCTTGCATCGACGCTTGCGCATACTGCGTGAACGCCCGCCCGAGTGCGCGGGCCAAGTCACTCGCGATGTACGACTCTTCACCCACTTCGCCGGCGAGCAGATCGGCCGCTCGGCCATGAATCCACACCGCGGCGACTGCGGCGTCGTGTGCTCGCATGCCGCGAGCCAGGAGTGCGCCAAGTATTCCACTCAACACATCGCCGCTGCCCGCCTTCGCCAGCCCAGCGTTGCCTGTCGGGTTAACCACGGTTGGCGCACCGCGTTGAGCAATCAATGAGTCGGCGCCCTTCAACACGGCGACTGCGCGCATCACGGTGCACAGTTCACTGACTGCCGAATGGCGGGCAGCGTTCACCCGACCGGCATCATTACCCCAGCCCAAGATGCGCGCCGCTTCGCCCGCATGCGGGGTGATGACGTGACAACTCGTGAGTCGTGCGAGCAACTCGCGGCGGCGAGCCATGGCGTTCAGCGCATCGGCATCGAACACCGTTGGCACCGAGACGAGTCGATCGAGCAACGCACCCAGCCACTCGTCAACGCCCTCACCCAGGCCTGGGCCAATGACGACTGCGTCAACGTCACGCAGTGCGTCGAACAGCAGGGGCAGATCGTCCCAGCGCAAACTTGGGTGCTGCGAGTGCATCGAGTGCCGCAAGATTGCCGAAGGAATCGCCGCCGTAAGTTGCGGTGCGATGCACGCCGCTGTGGCGACATAGACATAGCCGCAACCTGAGCGCATAGCCGCCTCGGCACTCAATGCGGCCGCACCCGCCATGCCCTGCGAGCCGGCGATGACGAGCAGACGACCCATCTGCGACTTGTCGGTGTCGCGCGGCCGAGTCGGCAGCGGCGGCAGCACGGGGTCTCTGCCGGTTTGGCGCGACGTCGCGGTGAGCCGTGTTATCGGCGGCGGAAGTTCTCGGCCAAGTTGACCAAGAGCCGCGTGCCGTATCCGGTGGCTCCACGCTGTAGCCAGCCGGCGTCTGCGTCAGACCACATCGGCCCGGCAATGTCGAGGTGCGCCCACGGCAGACCGTCGGTGAACTCGTCTAAGAACAACGCCGCGGTGATTGCGCCAGCTTCGCCTCCACCGACGTTCTTCATGTCGGCAATGTAGGAATCCAACATGCGCCGATATGAACGCTCAAGCGGAAGCTCCCACACGTCTTCGTCAACCACTTTGCTCGCTTCGAGCACTTGCGTCACGAAGCCAGCGTTGTTGCCCATCACGCCCGACATCTTCGGCCCGAGCGCCGCTGCGCACGCACCAGTCAATGTTGCGATGTCAACGATCGCATCGGGTTTCTGCTCAGCCGCGAGCGAGAGACCGTCGGCGAGAATCAAGCGACCCTCGGCGTCAGTGTTGTGAATCTCGACCGTCTTCTTGTTGCGAATGGTGAGCACATCACCCATCGCCATGGCGCTTCCCGACGGCAGGTTGTCGGTGCACATGAGATATGCGGTGACTTGGTTCTTACAACCAAGTGCCTTGAGCGTGCTCATCGTGGCGAGCACGGCGGCAGCACCGCTCATGTCGGCCTTCATCATCGCGTGGCTGGGGTTGCTGGGCTTCAAGCTGATGCCGCCCGAGTCGTACATCACTCCCTTGCCCACCATGATGAGATGCGGTAGCGACGACTTCTTGCCCTTGCCTGCCGACTTGCCCTTCGCCGCAGCCTTGCCCGGGCGGTACGACAGCTTCACCATGCGCGGCGGGTTCACGCTTCCGCGGTTCACACCGATGATGCCACCGCAGCCCATGGCGAGCAGACGATCCTTGTCGTACACCTCGACGCGCAGCCCTGATTCCGCAGCGATGCGCTGCGCGTGGTCGGCGAACATTTTCGCGGTGAGATGTGCGGGCGGCATGTTCGCAAAGTCGCGTGCCATGCACACTGCTTCGCCAATCACGCTGCCTCGTCGCGAACCATTGGCGACTGCACCGAGCGACTTGGCGTCAACGACGAGCACCGCCGACTTCAGTTTCGACGCAAAGTTCTCGTCGCTCTTCAGCGCTGCATAGCGATGCGAGGCGAGCATCAATCCTTCAGTGACGGCCTGGGCGACTTCGGCGCGGTCACCCTTGCCCACTGCGGCGAGCGTTGTCGAGAGCGATGCGTGCTTACTGGCAGCGCGCGCTAAGGCGGCCGCGGCATTACGCAGGTCGTGCGCGGTCGCCGAGTTGCCGGCACCGACGCCGACGGCGATCAGCACCGTCTTGCCGCTCGACGGCACGATCAAGGTTTGACCAATCTTGCCCTCGAAGCCGGCTGCGGTCAGCTGCGCACGCGACACCCCGAGTTCAGCGGGCACCGCTTTGTCGGAAGTAACGGGCACACCCAGCACCTCGGCGGTGGGAGTTTCGCGGGCAACGGTGACGACGAGCTGAGAATGTTTCATAGCTGGCAAGGCTAGTTCTGCCGCGCGGTGCACCATCGGGGCGGCGGCGCGCCGTGCGCTGGCAGTACTGCGCAGTCTCTTAGTCGGTGACGCTGCGCACGGGCAGCGACTCGCCTTCTTGCCAGCGAGCAAGCGTCCACAACAAATCGCTCAGGCGATTGAGGTACGGCCCCGCCTGCGAGGGTGCGGGGGCTGCCGAGATCGCATGGCGTTCTGCACGGCGCACCACCGTGCGGGCCACGTCGAGCAGGGCCGAGATTTTGTTCTGGCCGGGCACCACGAATTCAGACGGCGGCGTGAACTTCTCATCGAGGGCATCGATCATGTGCTCGAGCTTGGTGACCATCTCAGCGGTGACTCGCGACTTGCCGTCGGCGAGTTTGTGGCGATTCTCGGGCAGCGTCGCCAACTCGGCCATCAACACCCACAGGTCACGCATGATGTGCACGAGTGCATCGTTGAGCTCGTTCTCGCGACCCAACTCGGCACGCACCAGGCCGAGCACCGCCTGTGCCTCATCGACTGCGCCGTAGGCACGCGGCAGCGACGAGTCTTTTGCCACACGCCCGCCGTAGAACAGCCCCGTCGTGCCGTCATCGCCGACTCGTGTGTAGACCTTTTCCCTTGTCACGACCATCTGACCTTACTTGTCTTAGCCTTACGATGACGATGCCAGCGCAGAAAAGATTGAGCTATCTGCAAACCGTCAATGAGCGCGTCGTCGTGTTCGATGGCGCCTTTGGCACCTACGTGCAGGGCAAAGACCTCACGGCCGACGATTTCGGCGGCCAACACCTCGAAGGATGCAACGAACTGCTCGCCGTCACGAGGCCCGACCTCATCGCCGAGATGCACGAAGATTTCTTGAAAGTCGGCGTCGACGCACTTGAAACTGCCACGTTTGGTTCGTTCGGCACGGTGCTCACGGAATACGGCATCGCCGATCGCGCCTACGAGATCACGCTCGCCGCAGCGCGAATTGCCCGTGACGTTGCCAACTCGTTTGAGGCTGACGGTCGACCGCGCTACGTAGCGGGCAGCGTCGGCCCGGGCACCAAGCTGCCGAGCCTCGGCCACATCGCCTTCGGCGACCTGCGTGACACCTACGAAGAGCATGCGCGTGCGCTGATCGAAGGCGGTGTCGATCTGCTGCTCATCGAAACCTGCATGGACTTGCTGCAGATCAAGGCAGCGATGCAAGGTGGGCGTCGCGCGATGCAGGCGATGGGGCGCGAAGTGCCCATTCAGGTGCAAGTGACGATGGAGACCACGGGTCGCATGTTGGTTGGCACCGAGATTGGGGCGGCGCTCACTGCGCTGCTCGCCATGAAGCCCGCGGTCATCGGCATCAACTGCGCCACTGGACCCGCCGAAATGCAAGAACATCTTCGCCATCTTGCGCAGCATTCGCCGATTCCGATCAGTGTGCTGCCAAACGCCGGTCTGCCGAGTGTCGTCGACGGCAAGACGCATTACGACCTCACGCCGCAGCAACTTGCCGAGTTCCACCGCCATCACGTGCACGACCTGGGCATCACGGTGGTGGGCGGTTGCTGTGGCACCACGCCCGAGCATTTGCGGCAAGTGGTCGAAGCCGTGCGCAATATCACCCCGGCTAAGCGCACGCCGCAACAAGAGGCCAGCGTCACTTCGCTTTACTCGCCTGTCACCCTGCAGCAAGACAACAGCGTGTTGTATATCGGCGAACGCACCAACGCCAACGGCTCACGTGCCTTTCGCGACGCGATGCTGGCGGGCGATTGGGACACCTGCACGAAGATGGCCAACGAACAGATTCGCGAAGGTGCCCACGTGCTCGACGTTTGTGTCGATTATGTCGGTCGTGACGGCACCGTCGACATGCAAGAGATTGCCGGTCGCTTTGCCAGCCAAGCCAGCGTGCCGCTCGTCATCGATTCCACCGAACCGCAGGTGATGGAGGCTGCGCTACAACTCGCGGGTGGTCGCTGCATCTTGAACAGCGCGAACCTCGAAGACGGCGAAGAGCCGGGTCGTCGCATGGACCGCGTGTTCACCCTCGCGCGCGATTACGGAGCCGCCGTTATCTGTTTGTTGATCGACGAACGAGGTCAGGCGCGCGACGTCGAGTGGAAGATGCAGATCGCCCACCGACTGCACAAGATTGCCACTGAGCGCTACGGGCTGTCGTCGAGCGATCTCATTTTCGACCCGCTCACGTTTCCGCTCACCACCGGCGAGGCGAGCCTGCGTCGTGACGGCATCGAGAGCATTGAAGCGATTCGTCGCATCAAGACAGAGATCCCGGGTGCGCTCACGGTGATGGGGCTATCGAACGTGAGTTTCGGCATCAACCCCGCTGCGCGTCAGGTGCTGAACAGCGTGTTCTTGGATGAGTGCGTGAAGGCCGGCCTCGACTCCGCCATCGTGCACGCGAGCAAGATTCTGCCTCTCGCGCGCATCAAGCCTGAGCATCTCACGCTCTGTCGTGATCTCATCTTCGACAAGACCACACCTGACTACAACCCACTACAGCTGCTGCTGACCGCGTTTGAAGGCGTGAAGTCGACCAAGCAAGAAAAGCCTGACCGCAGTGGCTGGCCGGTTCGCGACCGACTGCGCCAGCGCATCATCGACGGTGACCGCGAAGGTCTCACCGCAGACCTCGACACTGCACTCGGCGAAGGCCTGAAGGCTCTCGAGATCGTCAACGACGTGCTGCTCGACGGCATGCGTGAAGTGGGCGAACTCTTCGGCGCGGGGCAAATGCAGTTGCCCTTCGTTCTGCAGAGTGCCGAAACGATGAAGACTGCCGTCTCACACCTTGAACCGCACATGGACAAAGTCGCTGGCTCGACGAGCAAGGGCAAGTTGGTGCTCGCCACGGTGAAGGGAGACGTGCACGACATCGGCAAGAACCTGGTCGACATCATCTGCACCAACAATGGCTACGAAGTGCACAACATTGGCATCAAGATCCCGATCAGCGAGATGATCGCCAAAGTGCAAGAGGTCGACGCCGACGCGCTCGGCATGAGCGGTCTCTTGGTCAAGAGCACCTTGATCATGCGCGACAACCTCGAAGAACTCAACAACCAGGGGCTCTCGCGCATTCCCGTATTGCTCGGTGGCGCAGCGCTCACTCGCAGTTACGTCGAGCGCGACCTGCGCGAGGTCTACGACGGGCGTGTTTTCTACGGCCGCGATGCGTTCGAGGGTCTGCACACCCTCGACAAGTTGATGGAATTGAAGCGCAGTGGCAACGATGACCCAGAGTTCGGTCGCATACCAACCGGCCGTTCGCTCGCTGAGCGTCGGGGCCCGAAAGATGAGGGCGTCGACCTGCCCCGCCGCTCACCCGAGGTGGTCAGCGACAACAAGGTGTTCACGCCACCGTTCATCGGCTCGCGAGTGGTGAAGGGCATCAGCATCGACGAGATCGCCGAGTACGTGAACGAGACCGCGCTGTTTCGCAACCAATGGCAGTACCGACCACTCGAAGGTGAGAACGACGACGACTTCAAGGCGCGCATTCGCCCCGAGTTACGCGCGCAACTCGCGCAAGCCAAGGCGAGCGGCATTCTCGTGCCGCAGTTGGTGTATGGCTACTTCCCTGCCAACGGTGACGGCAATGACGTCGTCATCTGGACCGATGAGTCGCGCACCACCGAACGCATGCGGTTTTCGTATCCGCGACAGAACGAGGCACCGTTCTTGTGTATCGCCGACTTCTTCCGCCCGATCGAAAGCGGCGAGGTCGACTATGCGGCATTCCACATCGTCACGATGGGCGCCAAGGTCAGTGATGCTGCCGCAGAGTTGTTCGGCAAGAACGAGTATCAGAAGTATCTTGTCGTGCACGGCATCGGTGTCGAGATGGCTGAGGCTCTCGCCGAGTTCTGGCACCACCGCATTCGCAGCGAGTGGGGTTTCGTTGAAGAAGACGGCCCGACGTTGCATGGGCTCTTCCGCCAGCAGTATCGGGGCGGTCGCTACTCGTGGGGTTACCCCGCCTGCCCCGACTTAGAAGACAATGCAAAAGTCGCCGAGTTGCTTGAGGCTGGTCGCATTGGTATCAGCGTGAGTGAAGAGACCGGCTGGCAGTACCAGCCAGAGCAGACGACATCGGCAATCATCTGCCACCACCCGCGCGCGAAATACTTCGTCGCGCGCTAGAGCGTCACTCGCCCGTTCAGGCGTCAGTCGCGCGCTAGAGCGAGTGCGACTTCTCCCACGCGCGGGCAAGAGCGGCGTACTTTCCTCCGCGCTCTAACAAGTCGCGGTGCGAACCAACCTCTGCGATGTGTGCCTTGTCAACCACCACGATGCGATCAGCGCGCTGCACGGTGGTGAGGCGATGTGCCACCACGATCGTGGTGCGACCCTGCATCAAGCGTTCGAGCGCAGCCTCGACTTCTGCCTCGGTGCCAGGATCAAGGTTGGAAGTTGCCTCATCGAGCACCAGCACGGCCGGGTCAACGAGTGCCGCACGACCGAGCGCCACGAGCTGACGTTCGCCGGCCGACAAACGGCTGCCGCGCTCGCGCACTTCGGTGTCGAGGCCTTCGGGCAGCCGCTCGAAGTGATCGAGAATGCCGAGACGCGACAGCGCGGATTCGACTTCGGCGTCACTTGCGGTGACGCGCGCCAGGCGCACATTCTCGCGAATCGTGCCGTTGAAAAGAAACCCTTCCTGAGGCACCACCACAATGCGTTGACGCAAGCTCGCAAGTGTTGCTTGTCGCAAGTCGACGCCACCATACGACACGCTGCCGACCGTCGGGTCATACAGCCGAGCCATCAACTTTGCGAGCGTGCTCTTGCCCGCGCCTGTCGGGCCGACGAGCGCGATGCGCTCGCCATCGGCAACGATCAGTTCGGCTGATTGCAGCGCTGGCTGCGTGCCCGCCTGATACTTGAAAGTCACGCCTTGCACGATCAGCTCTCCGCGGGCCGGTAGGTCTATGGCATCAGGTGCCTCATCGACTTCGGGCTTGTGGTCAAGAATGGCGTACAACTTGTGCAACGCTGCAGCCGCCGATTGCACACCGTTGTACAACTGCGACAGCTGCTGCACGGGGTCAAACAGACTCGAGAGCAACAAGATGAATGCCACGACGGTGCCGAGCGACACCGTGTCTCGATGCACGAGCCACCCGCCGACGCCCACCACGAGCGATGCGGCAAAAACTCCCGAGAACTCAACGAGCCCGAAATACCAGGTGCTGATACGAATGCTGCGAACGTGGCTGTCGAAGAGTGAGCGGTTCGAGCGCTCGAAGCGCTTGATCTGGTGATCCTCTTGGGCATAGGCCTGAATCACACGCACGGCGGCGATGCCCTCTTGCAGGGTGCCGAGGTTTTGGCCGACGCGCTCGCGAACGCTGAGATACGCGGTGTTTGAATCGCGCTGAAACTTCACCGATGCAATCACGATCACGGGGAAGACGATGAGCACCACAAGCGTGAGTTGCCACGACAACGAGAACAAGACGACAAAGGCGAGCACCACAAGAAAGCCGCTCGCCAAGAACTGCAATAGGCCCCACTGAATCAACTCGCCCATGGTCTCGATGTCGGCAGTCATTCGTGCAACCAGCACACCTGCCTTGTTGCGGTCATAGAACGCCATCGATTGGCGCTGCAGTGCCGCAAACACCTTCAGTCGCAACTCGCGTAGAAACGCCTCACCGGTGCGATTGAGAAACACATATTGCAGACGCCCGAAGCCATACGCCAACGCCGTGATGGCGAGATACAAACCAACCGACAGGTTCAATTCGAAGAAGTCGCCGGCGCGAATGCCGGCATCGATGCCATGCCGCACGAGTATCGGCGCAGCGAGGGTCGCAGCAGTCGTGACCACCACGCAGCCGAGCGCAACGTACGCGGTGCGACGAAACGGATACGCCATGCGCAACACCCGACCGAGCACCCGACGTGTTTGCGTGCGGTCGAGTTGGTCTTCTGGCGCGACGCCAGCACCCATGCCAAACACTCAGTCGCCCCCTGCTGGTACCGCGTCACGCACCGCCCACGCCGCCAACACCTCGCGATAGCGCTCACTCGACTCAACGAGGTCACGGTGCTGACCGACCGCCGCCACCACACCTTCGTCGAGCAACACGATGCGGTCAGCAAGAGCGATGGTGCCCGGGCGGTGGGCAATCACGATGGTGGTGCGACCCGCCATGACGGTGCGCATCGCGTCACGAATCTCATGCTCTTTGCTCGGGTCGACCGCACTCGTCGCATCGTCGAGCACCAGCACTCGTGGGTCGGCCACGATTGCGCGCGCTATTGCCACACGCTGACGCTGACCGCCACTCAACGAATAGCCGCGTTCTCCAATCTGCGTGTTGTAGCCATCAGGCAACTGGGTGATGAAGTCATGCGCTCCGGCGAGTCGCGCAGCATGCTCGACCACGCTCTGGTCGGCATCGGGTTTGGCAAAAGCGATGTTGTTGCGCACCGAGTCGTTGAACAGAAAGGTGTCTTCAAACACCACACCCACGTTGCGGCGCAGCTCACCGAGATCGAGGCGACGTAGGTCGACACCGTCGATCATGATGCGACCACTCGTCACGTCATAGAAGCGCAGCAGTAGGCGCACGATGGTGCTCTTTCCTGCCCCAGTGGCACCGACGAGCGCCACCGACTCACCCGGCGCAATCGCCAGGTCGAAGCCGCGCAGAATCTCACGTTCGCTGTCGTAGCCGAAGTGCACCGATTCGAACTGCACTGCCCCAGCGGCTTCTCCTGCGCGCGCCGGCAACGACCGCGGCTTCTCGGGCGACCGCACGGCGGGCTGCGTCGACAGCACCTCGTGCACGCGCACCAACGCTGCGGCTGCGCGCTGGCCGAGTGCGACCATCATGCCGATGTTGCGCAGCGGCCAGACCAGCATCGTGAGATACACGTTGAAGGCCACCAGGTCGCCGATGCTCATGTCGCCGTTGATCACTCGATGACCGCCGTAGCCGAGCACTGCGATCAACCCGAGCGACGGCAAGAGGTCGATGGCCGGCAGAAAACGACTGCGAATGCTCGCCGCCCTCAGCGACACTCGGCGAATGTCGTCTGCTTCTTGTCGCAGCTTCTCAAATTGCACATTCTCTGTGCCGAGACCTTTCACGACGCGAACTCCTGAGACGCTCTCTTCGACCACGCTGGCGAGTTGCGCTTGTTCGTTCTGCACTTCCAACACGGCCGGGTGAATGCGGCTCGAGAACCGTCGTGATGCAACGTTGATGAACGGCAGTGGAGCCAGGGCGACAACCGCCAATCGCCAGTCGGTCAAGGCCAAAATCAACGTCACGGCAAAGAGTTGGCCCAAATTGCTCAACGTGATGGGGATCATCACCACGAACTGCTGTACCTGCTGCAGGTCGCTCGATGCTCGGCTCATCAGTTGTCCGGTCTGCGACTTGTCGTGATACGCCACGTGCAGGCGTTGAATGTGTGCGAAGATTCGTTCGCGCAGCAACGTTTCGGTCCAGCGGCTCTCGCGAAATGCGAGATATCGCCGACCAGCGGTCAACAACCCGGTGGCGAGCCCGGCGACGCCGATGAACACCGACCACGCCAAGAGTGGACCGTTGCGTTCGATGCCCTGGTCGATGGCGCTCTTGGTCAATTGCGGCACGGCGACTTTGGCGGCAGTCCACGTGATGCCGATGGCGACGCCCCAGATCAAGGCACGCTTCTGCTCTTGCAGGGTGCGCCACAACAGATGCCAGCCGAGGCTGCGTTGGATTCGCGCTTGTTCCTCGGCTTCGCCCTTCGCAGCCGCAGCGGCGTCTGGGTCGAGTGGTGCGCCCGTCACGATGCCGACGGCGACAACGACTCGACCGCCGTCCAGAAATCAACCGCCGGATCCAACGCCAAGATCGCGAGTGACGATGTGTTCACACCGTTTTCGAAATACCGGTCGATCTTCGCGCGGCACTCTGCGGGCGACCCGTGCACCACGAGGTCGTCGACCACCGAGTCGGGTATTGCCGCCAGCGCCGCCTTGCGGTCGCCGGCCTTCCACGCATCCCACATGCCCGCGAGCGCATCACCGCGACCGAGCCAGCGATGAAACTCGGCGTAGACCGGCACGTTGAGGTACGCCGCGATGGCGTAGCGCGCACCGGCACGCACGACATCAGCATTTTCGCTCGGGCACACGAAGATGCGGGCGACGATTTCTTTCGTCGCCGGGTCGCTACCGGCCTTGCTCGCAGCGTCATGCACCACCTTGGTGACCGTGCGTACGTCATCGGGTGACAGCCAGTTGATGATGGCACCATCTGCTTCACGTCCGGCGAGGCGCAACATGCCTTCACGCAACGCGGCGACCAGAATCGGCGGCTTCACTTCGGGTCGAACACCGAGACGGAAGCCATCGACCTTGAAAGTGTCGTACTGCTTGGTGATCTTCTCGCCCGACATCGCGTCACGCAGAAAGCGCACCACATCGCGCACCTTCTTGTATGGCTCAACGAACGGAAGACCATTCCAACGTTCGATGATCACGTTGCTCGACGAACCGATGCCGATCGCGAAGCGACCGGGTGCAGCGTCGGCCAACGATGCCACGCTCTGGGCGAACAATGCGGGTGTGCGCGTGTAGGCGGGCACGATTGCGGTGCCGAGTCGCAGGCGTGGCTCCCATGCGGCGGCGAGGGCGAGTGGCGTGAAGGCATCGACGCCGTCGGCTTCAGCCGACCAGATATCGGTATAGCCGAGATCGGCCAATGCGCAGATCTTCTTTTCATGCTCGTGCAGGTGGCCGGGTAGCGGCACCGTCATTCCGTCGCGGCGTTGCATCGGGTTAAGTCTTCCACTTTCGGGCGATGCAACTTTGACTGGCGGTGGCCAGCAACGCGCCATTTTGCGCAAACATCTGAATGGTGCCATGACCGAAACCGCGCTGCACCGACTCAACCTGAATGTCGAGCAGCACCCAGTCGGTCGACACGAGCGAGGCAAAGCGGATCGTGTTATCGAGGCTGTTGCCACCAGCGCGCAAGCCAAGCGCCTGACCGACCGCCATCGGCACGAAATCGCCCATGATGCCGAGTGCCGCGGCATCGATGCCATCGACCAACGACTTGATGCGCACCCACATGATGGTGCGACCGTCACTCGCGCTTCCGTCGAGTTCGTCGAGGTCGCGACCCTTTACGTAGCGCATGTCGAGTGCCTCCATGATCGAGTTGGCATGTGCGGCGCGCAGCGTGCGCGGGCGTGCGGCCTCAGGTGCCACAGTGTCAGGCATTGCAACGAATTGACCGGCGGCGTCGAACTCGCGATCACCGAGCGCTGCGTTGACGGTGAGAATCTCACGGTCACCCACTCGACACGTGGCGCGCGCCTGTGTGATGCTGCTGCCCTCAACTGCGACGAAGGTCTCGACGTCGACACGCTCGTCGCGGCGCGCATACGACAAATACTGCGCTGTTGCCCAGGTGCATCGTCGACCCGTGACGGCTTCTAGAGCCGAGATGCCTGCGCCGAGACCTGCCCCGCCAAAGAGAAACCCCCCGCTTGTCGTGAGGCGTGGCACCACGTGCAACGCGAACTTGGTGTCGTCAGCGCGCTCGAGACCGAGAAACGCGCGCGAATCCACTGGGTGCAGGCTAACGATTCACCTACGCTGGGGCCGTGGTCGACGGCACTTGGCAGGGCGATGCCGCATCACTCGTTGATGCGTTTCGTCGCAAAGAACGCTCTCCGGTCGAAGAACTGCAGGCCACCTATGCGGCGATCGATGCGAGCAACCTCAACGCATTTTGTTTTCTCGACCGCGAACGCGCCCTCGCCGCGGCAGAACGTGCCGACGTGTCGTTGCCATTTGGCGGCGTGCCGTTGGGCGTGAAAGAGCTCGAGCGCAACAACGGTTGGCCTGACACCGACGCCAGTCTCGTGTTCAAAGATCGCATTGCCACCACCACCGACACGATGTTGTCGCGTGCATCAGCAGCCGGTGCCGTGTTGGTTGGTCAAACGACGTCAAGTGAATTTGGCGGCGTCAATCTCACGCGCACGATGCTGCACGGTGCCACCCACAACCCGTGGCAGCACGGTCGCACGCCGGGTGGTTCATCAGGTGGCAGCGCGGCTGCGGTCGCTGGCGGTCTTGTCACGATCGCCACGGGTGGTGATGGTGGCGGTTCGATACGCATTCCCGCTGGCTTCACGGGTCTGGTCGGGTTGAAGGCAACCTACGGGCGTATTCCACGCGGGCCAGGTGCACCACACGGCAATTTGACGACCGTTGTCGGCTGTCTCTCGCGCAGTGTGCGCGACACCGCGCGATGGTTCGACGTCTGCAATGGCCACGAGGGCAACGACCCGCTCAGCCTGCCGCGCGTCGAAGGGTGGGAGGCGGGTCTTGGTTCACATTCGCTGCGCGGTGTGCGCGCGGTCGTGGTGCCCGACTGGGGTTCGGCTGTCGTCTCACCCGCGATGTGGTCGGTGCTCGATGACGCTGCTGAACATCTCATCGCAATCACTGGCATGAGGCGCGTCGACGGCATCGACACTTCGTTGCCGCGACTCGGCGCGGCGTGGTCGATCACGGGCATGGCGGCACTCGCCTTTGAGTTGCGTGACCACTGGCCGGCATGCGCCGACATTCTCACGCCAGAGATGCGTTACGGTCTCGAACGAACCGGCAGTTTGTATGGCACCGAGGCGCGCGGCAAGTTCGAGATGCGACGCGTGGAACTCAACCGTCGCATGACCGAGATCTTCAGCGAGGTCGACATCGTCATCACCGCGAGCAACCCCGACGTTGCATTCAATGCAGAAGGTCCGCTGCCCGACACATTCGGTGGCGTCGTTGCTGGCGCGGGCAACAACGGGGTGCTCACGTTCCCGGCGAATATTTACGGCAACCCAGGCATCTCGATTCCGGCTGGCACCGTCGAGGGCCTGCCTGTCGGCTTGCAAGTGATGGGGCGGCACTTCAGCGAGCCACTACTGCTTGATGCCGCACTCGCGTTCGAACGGTCGCGGCCATGGCCGCTCGTGGCGCCGCAGCGGTAAGCCGCGCGGCGGAGAGACTTAACTGCGACGGCGGGACTGCTCCGCTAAGTCATCAACAGCGCGCGCGCCACGAGGTCGGTGCCAAAGCCCATCAAGATCGCGAGATAGCTCAACCCCGTCGCTGCCATCACGGCGGAATAGCTGCGCTCGCGCAGAGCTGCGCGAGTAAACCACGCGAGCACACCGGTCAGCGCGGCACACGCCAGCCAGAACCAGCCGAGCACGCCGTTCCACCCGTCGTCGATGGTGCCGTTCAACACGCTGAGCATGCCCGTCGGCAGCAGCATCACGACGATCTCGATCGGCCAGACGACCAGCAGCACGTTGGTGAGTTGGTTCAAGAGTTTGCGCGGCATACCGGGCTGCACGAGATACCAGTGGCCGAGCAGCATCGCATCGCTCACGGCTCCGAGAAACACGGCGCCAACGAGTAGTCGCGCCAACCACAACACGTCGCTACCCACGCCATCACCGTGTTCAACGGCGAGCGTGGCGATGATGACGCCGACGAAGCCGCTCACCGCTGCCAACACGTCGAGCGTGGTGTCGCGGCGCGCGAATGCCGCGAGCGCGAGCGCAGCGAGACCAACCGCGGCGATCTCTCGGCCCAGCACCGCACCGAAGGCAATGCCGAACCCTGCCCCCATCAGGGAAATCGCGGCATACACCCCACGCAACAACTTGCCGTAGCCGACCGAGATCTCACCAGTGCGAAAGGTAAAGACAAAGAACAACATGCCGCCGGCTGCCCACTGCAGCATCACCGTCGCGGCGTCGAGCTTCACGATGTCAACCCCGTCTTGCGGATCACGGCGTCAACTCGGTCTTGCGGATCACAGCACCACAAGGTCGCGCGGCGTGTGGTTCATGCGCTGCGGGCCGTCACTGGTGGCGACCACGATGTCTTCGAGCCGCATGCCCCACTGACCAGGAACATAGATTCCTGGTTCGACGCTGAAGGCATGACCGTGAGCGATGGGCAGAGCATTGCCGCGCACCATATAAGGATCTTCGTGGGCTTCCATACCGATGCCGTGACCCGTGCGGTGAATGAAATACTCGCCCCAACCAGCAACCTCGAGCACACTGCGTG
>Ga0214917_10002290_pt1 | contig 23555 bp, 15 predicted proteins | sample LL_1208_BB_MetaG_FD_177983 | JGI IMG/M metagenome (GOLD analysis project Ga0214917, IMG submission 177983) | Freshwater microbial communities from Lake Lanier, Atlanta, Georgia, United States - LL_1208_BB | ecosystem: Environmental > Aquatic > Freshwater > Lake | place: USA: Georgia | collected...
GAATACCTAATACCAGATCATTGACATTTTCTGCAGGTATTACAAGTTCTTTAAATACAGCGGTTGCAGGTTACAAAATATACACTATAACAGCGGGCACAGGTACAATGACACTATCGTAATCCCACAGTTCTAGTTGAATGAAATTGGTTAAAAATGTTGCTAAATACAAAATAACTTGACAAAAAATGCCTTTAGTATTTCCATCTAATCCCGCAGTAAATCAAACCTATACCGCTGGCGGTAAAACATGGGTTTGGCTAGGTACTCGTTGGCTACCTGTGTCGAGTGGATCTACCGGTGGTGCCACTGGTGCCACTGGACCAGCTGGAACACCGGGAAGTCCTGGTACTATAGGTGTCAATGGTACTACCGGTGCAACAGGTGCCACTGGGCCCCCGGGAGCGACCGGACCAGTGGGATCTTTTGCAGGTACCACAGCCAGTCAGATTATTACGACCAATACCACTGCTGCTACAAGTACCAGCACAGGAGCGTTAGTGGTCTCCGGCGGCGCAGGCATAGGTGGTAGTGTGTATTCTGGGGGTAGTGTGTATGCAGTTGGCGATGTAGTTACAAATTACAGTGACAGCCGACTGAAAACCGTGGTTTCTGTTATTACTGATCCAATCGAGAAAATTAAAAATATCGAGTGTTTTTATTATCTGCCCAACGATCTGGCCAGATCGCTTGGTATAACAGACACAGAGTTACAGATCGGTGTTAGTGCTCAATCTGTTGAACAGCAGGTTGCCGGGGTAGTCACCGAAAGTCCTATAAATCGAGAATACAAAACCGTTAGGTACGAACGTCTGGTTCCTTTATTAATTGAAAGCATTAAAGAGTTACAGCAGCAAATAGATGAGTTGAAAAATGGCATTCAAAGACAACAATAATCCTATTATTAACAATGATGGATCGTTTAATGTGCCTGTCAAAGCAGAAGCAGCCAGACCTGCCAGCCCTGTTGTTGGGCAGGTAATATATAATCGAGATAAAAATCTATTAGAAATCTACGATGGAGTTTGGAAACCTGCATTTGATGTTAGATCAAGTAGTTTTTTAACCAGACAAGTAATAACAACCAGTTATGTATGCGGAGGGTATAAAGATGGCACTCCTTGGAAAAATGTCAATCGTATGGTACACGCAACTGATGTATGTACGAATTTAGGTGACCAATTAGCTGCTTCGGGAGCATATATATCTGGTGCTTGCAATCTAACACGTGGTTGGTTTTGGGGTATGAATAATGCAGTGTCCGGTGCTAATAATACCACAGCTGGTTTTGATATGGCCACTGAAACCAGCATTGCCTTAGACGCATCAAAAAATACTACCACTGCCAGGGATGACCCAGGAACATTGTTTAAAGAACACACCTGGGCTTTTATTTTTGGTGGAGGCAGTGCTTTGATAGATATGTTTATGATGACTACCGAAACTATGATGGGTTCTGTATCTCAATCGACACTAGGGTATGGAACAAATGATACATTTACCAGTGACGCTGGAACCAGTGCTATATCAGGAGAAGCACACGGATATGTCTATGGGGGGACATCGGCCAGAGTGAATTTTTCAACCGGCACAGTCTATGCTAATGCTGCTGATACAGCTTGGATGGTAATGATTAAGAATCAAACCAATTGGCCGCTACGTCTATATCTTCCTTCAGGTGGTACTGGATTTTTAAGCACAAGTGGTCAACAAAAAGGAATTAATAGCAAATTGGCCAAAGGATACTTTGGTAATGAAGGCACATATAACGGCGGTTATAACCTAAGAAGAATTAATTTTGCCACTGATACCAGCTTAGGCACAGTGAGTAAGCCAATTGGAAATAGTGGTGAAGAAAATTTTGATATGGGACAAGGGTGGCAGTATATGCTAGGTATGTATGATGGCGCCCAAAACAATCGTGGATGGAAATTCAGTTACTCAACTGAGTCTGGCAGCGAGCTTGGTGCAGGATCAGTTAGAACAGGTGTCTCTGGTGGAAGCTCCGGGCACTGCGTCTGGAAGGGTTAAAAATGGCATTTAAAACAAACGCAACAACAAACTTTGACAGCAGCGGAATTCGTGTTCCACAGCTTACCACAGCTACAAGACCAGCCAGTCCAGTAAATGGACAGATTATATATAATACTTCAACTGGTATGATGGAAATATATGACAGCGGTATTTGGAAAGACGTAACCAGTGCAGCCGCTGGTACTGCCTACACTTTTCTATATAGGCAAATTATTACTACCAGCTACGTAATGGGCGGATACAAGGATAGTAGCCCTTGGAAAAATGTTAATCGTATGGTACACTCTACCGACGTATGTACTAATCTTGGGGATTTATTAGCCTATGCTGGTGCCTATACTTCGGGAGTAAATAATCTAACAAGAGGGTTTTTATGGTCAACAGACAACAGTTGGCCAGGCACAAGTACAACAACTAGCGCATTTAATCTAGCCACAGAAACCACTGCCGGTACCAATACCAATTGGAATATGACTGTTGGTAGAAATGACAGTGGTACCTTTTTCAAAGAACATTATTTTGCCTGGATTATTGCTGGTGGAAATAGCGGCATAGATTTGTTCAATATGACCACAGAAACTATGAGTGCCACTGGACAAACTAGTTTATCTGGTGATAGTATGCAGAGTGGAGCAACAACTATCAGTGACGAAACAAAAGGTTTCGCCTGGGGTGAAGGTACGCATAAGTATAGTTTTGTAACTGGCAGCACACTGACTGTTAATACATCAGGCACTGTGAATGGTAGTGGTAGCCAGCAAAAAGGAATTAATAGTAAATTAAACAAGGGCTACTGTGGTAACGAAGGAACCTACAATGCAGGATATAATTTACGCAGATGGAACCTTACTACAGAAACTAATTCTGGGACCACTACAAAACCGGTGGGCGATAGCGGAGAAGAAAATTTTGATATGGGTCAAGGTTGGCAGTATATGCTAGGATGCTACACCGCAGCTGGGCAAAACAACAGAGGATGGAAATTCAATTATGGAACAGAAACCGGATTTGAACTTGGTGCAGGATCGGTCAGAACAGGCGTTCCTGGCGGCAGTTCGGGACATTGTGTCTGGAAAGGTTAGTGTCACTGACTTTCAGTTTAGACCAGAGAATCTTACTAGTAATACTAGTTTTTTAACAGATGAACAAAAAGAGCTGATCGCTAGTGCGTTGAGTCAAAAGTGGACTATTCCTGAGTTCAAGGTAAAGAACTTTATCGGCAACGCTCAAATAACACCTTACGCTAAAATTAAACAATATTTACTAGAACTTAATACCAGAGAAGGTGCGGTAGAAAGTATGGAGTATGAGGTTCAAAAAATCTGTCTTGAAATTCAATTACAGGAAGAATTGAAGGCAGATACTGCAAGTTCGGCTCAAAGACGTTTACACAATTTAGAAATACTTAAACTAGAACGTTTGTTGAAAAAAAGTATAATGAGATTGCGAGATGCTTATTTTGAAAGAGAAATCTATTTAAAATTAGTTGATGAGTTTAATCGGAGCCGAGAAGGATTTTTAGAGGACGGTCGAAGAATTTATGACCTTATGAGCGATCCTGTGGAAACTGAAAAACTAGAAGCGCATTATTGGACCTTACGATTAGCCAAACAAACAGCACTTGATATGATTGCATATGGCAGAGCCGGGGTAGGAAATATGGAGGCTGTGAGTATGCTAGAACCCGCACAGCAATTGGAAGTTATGAATTTGGCCTGCGACTATTTCGTTAGAAATGAAATACGAACTAATGCAATATTAAGTTCAGTGAACGAAAACATTCAAAAATTAGAAGGACGTAATCCTACTGAATTATCTAAACAACTTTATGTAACTAACAAAGGGGAAGAAAATGTATCTTCTATTCAAATCGGTTCCAGATAATCAGTTGGGTATCATTCGCAGATATGGTCACTACCTTGACTATGTAGTAGGGTATCTTGATGACTCAGTTAAAGATGTAGTAGAGATAACTCATTTAAATGCAACAGTCATTTACAGTAAATCAGTGGCTGACGCTTGGAAATTTGCAGGCAACTGGTCCGGTTATCTTAGTGTAAGAGCTAACACATCAGCTGATGAACAACTTAACAATATAGTTAGTAGTAGCGAAGATGAAGCGATAAAAGTAAAGTATTATTTGACTGACGAGGACAAAGCTAATGCGGTAGAATTTATGAAAACTGCTATGCGTAAGATACTAGATGATATCTATGATAAACGTATGCAACATCTTAATCTGCACGCGAGTTCTTTAGAATCAGCAAGTTGGGACGAACAACGAATCGAAGCCTACGCATATATGGAAAACAATACCGTAAGTGTACCTACCCTAACAGTGCTGGCCGCTGCACGTAACATTACTGTAGACCAAATGGCAACAAAGGTTGTCAATGCTGTAAATGCTTACAATTCTAGTATAGCTACATTATTGGCTAGTAAACAACAAGTTGAGTCTGAAATTAAAAATTGTCTAACTATAGCAGACTGTAACACGCTTTTACACAATAGGTATGGATATACTATGCCTTATGCTCAACAAGAACAGCTTGGTATTACTAGCCCGGCTGCTGTTAATCTATGAAGATTTTTAGTGTACCTATAAACCCAAAATTAAACCAACAACAATTTGACGAATTTTATAAATTCTTAGTTGAATATAAGTATTCTATCTACGACTTGTATTTTACCTGTCGAATGCCTCCTTTTGTTCAAGACGCAATGGGCGATGTTATTGTAGCTGGAGAAATAGATGCTATAGATACAGCACTTCGCATACAAGAAACACTAGGAATACCCGTAAGTGCTACTTTTAATAACATAATGGTTAGACCTGACCAAAATATGTTAGATCTGTTTGTAATGAATTTTCGACAACTTTACGAAAGTGGTATACGCAGTGCTACTATTCCGCACACACATTGGATGGCTACCGGACAAATACAAACTGAATTTCCTGAGTTATTTGTTAAAAATACAATTTTAAGAAACGTCAACACCGCTATCGAAGTTGCTAAATTAGCTGAAGCAGGTTTTCATTATGTTAATCTAGAACGAGACCTAATGCGCGATCGAGATATGCTAGAAAAAATGCGGCGTGTAAAGCAGAAATATGGAATAAAACTCAGCTTACTAGCCAATGAAGGATGTCTTGGTGGTTGTGCAATGATGGACGAGCACTTTCAGTTTAATAATACTAGAATAAAAATACATCCACAATACTTTAACGATCCTATCAGTCGTGTTAGTTGCCCTAAATGGGACAAAGAAGATCCTGCTACAATGCTTAAGACTGCTAATTTTACTCCTTGGCGTGAGGATTGGTTAGAGTTATTAGAGTATGTAGATACTATTAAAATGCACGGGAGAGAAAGCGTTTCTCGTTTATTTGAAACAATGGACATTGTTCGTAAATTTGCCAGTGGACAAGAAATATTATTCGATGGATTTGAGGACTATCTCCAAGAAACTAATCTAGTAGAAAAGCCTATTAATGCCTGGCGGAAAAAAATTAAAAATTGTAAGTTTGACTGTTGGGACTGTAATTTCTGTGATCGAATTTATGAGACTAAATCTACAATTAAATCACATCCTTTAGTGCTAGCAGTTACAAAAGAATTAGTAGACAGTGTTAATGAACCAATCGCCAGTGATGTAATGGGTTTGACTAGCCACAGAGTTCAGCAACTATTAAGAAATTTAAGTAGACACTGCAAAAAATATTTAGAGATTGGTTCCGCTGTTGGAGCAACTGCCAGTGCAGTTGCCGCTAATCCTGCAATAGAAATGTTTTGTGTAGATAGTTGGACACAAGATATACAGCCCGAGTCGGGCGAATTTGAATTGCCAATCAACAGCCGACAGGAATTCGAGAGAGCAATTGGTCGCAAAGATATCAAGATTTTTGATTGTGATATGCTGTCTGTGGACCGTAGCCAAATACAAGACATAGATTTTATGTTTTATGATGGACCTCACGATGCAGAAAAAACTGCCCAAGCAGTAGAATATTACAGCGATTGTCTTGCCGATTACAGTATATTAATTTTTGATGATGCCAACTGGGAAGGTGTAGTTGCCGGTGCAAATCAAGGCATAGAACAAGCAGGATTAATTCCTATATATTCCAAACTAATTTTGAATACGGTTGAAAATTCTAACCAATGGTGGAACGGTTTATATATATTAGTAGTCAAACGCTAATATTATATGAGAGTATTTCCTATCCTTGCTGCTGATTTATTCACAGCTAAAGTTGGCACGGAGCAACAACGTCAAGACTTGGCAAAGCAAGCCTGGGCAGAATTTCACAGTGGCCGCGAGTCAATGACTTTCAGTAACGAAGGTTGTTGGCGTAGTCAATTCAAATATTCCGACCTAGAATGGTTGTTAGATGAAATAAGATCTCTAACTAATCAGGCAATTAAACATTATCACAGTATTGATCATAGTTATGCTAAGAAAGTAGAAAATTATGGCGATGCAGAAATTCGTTACTGGACTAATATAAATCGTCCGGGCAGCAAAAATGCTTTACACTCACACCAATTGCATCATTATGTAGCGTTGTATTATGTAGACGCAGAAGGGACCGGAGATCTAGTATTTCATAATCCCAGTAATCTAACAGAAAGCTGTAATCCATTTGGGCCATTTGTTGGTAGAATAGCCTGGACACCTAAAAATGGAGATTTACTGTTATGGCCGGGTTGGGTACCACACGAAACAGATTTGAATTTATCTAATACATTTAGAATTAACATTGCTTTTAACATAAGGTTTCGTACGCCACAAATGATCTATGAATAGAATAGAATTTTTTAGTACAGTACCGGGCGTGGCAGAAACGTTTCCTATTAGGGCTAGTAGAGAAGTTATCCCAAAATGGGTACACGCGGCCAAAGCCGACTATGTCAAAAACAAAGATCGTCACGAGATACACATATTCAAATGTCCGGGAATTTTCGAAATGTACACAACAGGTTATATACTAACAAGCTGGCACGATTTTGAAATAGAAACCGATGGTAGTCGTTTTAGGATGACTATACCCGACGCCAAGTTGGAAACTTTTCTAGATAAAACTTGTCTACAAGAGCAAACATTTAACGGTGTAGCAAAGTTTTTGCCTAAAAGGCCCTGGAGCACACAAAGTATATTAAAGATTAATACGCCCTGGCACGTACTTGCTCCAAAAGGAGTTAAGTTTTTGATGATCCCGATTCCGTATTCGGATAACTTTGATTTTGAAAGTTGTATAGGCATACTAGATCCGGCCTTGAGCACAGAATTAAATGTACAAGGTTATTGGAATAATTTGTCAAAAGGCCTGCATTATGTTCGTGCAGGAACACCATTGTCACAATTGATTCCTATTACAGAACGAACATTGGATTTTGTAGTAAGAGATATGGACAAGTTCGATGAACTTTGGATTAAAAAAAGAAAATATTTAAATTATATAGGATTTATGTTAAATAGAACAAAAATACGCGAAGCATATGAAAGGTTTATAAAATAATGGATATTTTATTAAAAGGCCAAGAATACCTATTAATCATTGTGTTTGTTTTTACCAGTGTGGGTTTAATAAAAGAATATCAACTGTTTAATAGTATGTTTTATTATATCAAACAGGTTGTTACCAGCAACCGTTTGTTAGTGGCAATGTTAAGTGCATTAGGCGGAGTACTACCTATATCGGGTAGAGTAACTGTCAGTGCCGGTTTATTAGATACTATTGCGCCGCGTAGAGGTCAGCCTGGCAGAGAAAAATACGGAATAATCGATTATCTGAGCACGCATCATTATTATCTTTGGAGTCCATTGGAAAAAACAATACTTATTCCAATGGCTGCACTAGGGTTGAGTTACGTTGCACTAATGCAAATACTTTGGCCATTGTTGGCCGTTACCGCGGCAATTATTGTAGCTTATATTTGGTTGGCAGTAAAAGACACAGATGTTGTTGTTACTCCTATTACCAACTTTAATTTTAAAATCAGTGAAATAGTACGTAATGTAGTACCGATGATAGCTGCTGTGGTAGCTACCATACACAGTATCAACCCAGCTTGGGCGTTTGGTTTGTTGACCTTATATTATTGTTTGATTACGAAAGAATGGCAAATATCTAAATTATTGCGGTATGTACAATGGGATGTTATAGTGATTGTGGCCCTAATTATTATTCTAGGTAATTGGGTTAAACAATACGATCCTATTATCGTTGAGTACATAAAAACATCGGGTTTAGATATATCCACAGTTACAGGGTTTGTTACCATAAGTGCTCTAGCTTTAATAAGTGGCTTAGTACTAGGCTCCAGCAGTCGATTCGCCGCTTTAAGCGTATTACTCACACAATTATTTGGTTTAGAATATTTTATTTGGTTTTTCGCTTTAGAATATGCCGGATATTTGCTTAGTCCTGCTCATAAGTGTCTAGCAGTTGGCAAAACCTACTTTGGCACAAGTGTAAAAAATTATTTTATGATTATAGGATTTTGGTCTGCTTCTATGATCATTACAGCCGGTATATTAATTTTATAGAATAAATATTAACGCAGTCCGAAACTGTTTAATATGATATATAAATAAGATATGCCAGCGAATTTCCCATCAAACCCAACAAATAACCAAACGTATGTGTACAATAATATTCGTTGGAAATTTAACGGCTACAGTTGGCAAATCGATCTGGAAACAGGGGTACCAATTGGAGCTACAGGCTCTACTGGTCCTACAGGTATAACTGGCCCAGGAGGGGGAGGAGGCGGTAATGGTACGGCTATAAACGTAGTTGCATTATCTGGCGGTGGTGGTGGGTGGACCGCTGCTCCTGGAGGAAATGGTGGTTCCGGGGGGTTCGGGCGTAGTCGTCCTACGCATACCAAACTTGTACACAGCCACATTCTCAGCTGGCGTTACTGCCACAGCAGCCAATACTAGTCAAACAGGCTACCGAACCTACACAATAACAGCAGGAACTGGTACAGTTACTTTCAGTTAAATACTAGTTATGCCCATACAATTTCCTGCTAATCCTGCCTTAAATCAACAGCATATCACAGGTGGAAAGACCTGGATCTGGACAGGCGTCAATTGGGCAGCAACTCAAACCACAGGAACCACACCTAATTTAATCAGCGTCAGTACTAGCATCATTCCTGGCGCCAATGTCAGCTACGATTTAGGTACCAGCAGCCTACGTTGGCGAGATCTTTACTTATCGGGAAATACTCTTGACATTGGTGGCACTGCTATTAAAAGCATAGGCGGGACTGTAACATTTACTGATTCCGGCAACGTCCAAATCAGCAGATCTCTCGCAGTTTCAAAAATAGCCATTGGTTCTGGTGCTAATTTAGTTACAATTAGTTCGGGCCCAACTGGGCTAGTGACTAACGTGGGCGGAGTAGTAAGTGAAGGTATAGGAGCCACTGGTGCTACAGGCCCAGCCGGTACCCCGGGTACAATTGGCATAAACGGAGCCACAGGTGCTACTGGCATTCAGGGAAACACAGGCCCTACCGGGGCTACAGGTATAGGCACCACAGGTGCTACTGGTCCTGCGGGAGGATCAGGTGCCACAGGTGCCACAGGAGCTAGTGCTAATGTCATTGTAGGGAATACTGTTCCAACGTCTACACAGATTGGTGGCTTATGGTTGGACAATGACACCGGCGAATTACGAGTATATTATGGCGGTGCCTGGGCTGGTGTAGCATCGGGACCTGTTGGTGCCACTGGTTTGACCGGACCTGTTGGAGCGACTGGTGCAGCCGGGGCAACCGGACCTGCAGGGTCTCCTGGTCCTGCTGGTGCTACAGGTCCTGCTGGTAGTCCGGGCAGTGCTGGCGCCGGATACGATACAACAACCACATCAACAGGTTATCTAGCCTTGAGCGCAGGAACAACAGCACAACGTCCTGGTAGTCCACCAAATGGTGCTGTGAGATTTAATACTTCGTCTGGATATGGTGAAATCTATAATAGCTCTTTGGCACAGTGGCTACAGTTCGGGGCAGCACCGGTACTTAGTGTAGAATATTTGGTAATTGGCGGCGGGGGTGCTGGCGGTAGTGCTAATCCAGGTTATGGTGTTTCAGCTGGTGGAGGTGCCGGCGGTCTAAGATCCGGAACTTTATCTTGCGATACCGGGTCACAGTACACAATAACAATCGGCGGTGGTGGTACAGCAACAGGCGGTACGGGAAATTCAGGCCTATCTACAACTTTTGCTTCGATTGTGTCTGCGGGTGGCGGTGGTGGAGCAAACAATTCAGTTGGTGCTAGTGGTGGGTCAGGAGGTGGCGGCGGCGGGGGTAATGGTGGTGGAGCTGGTAATACTCCTGCAACAACACCAAGCCAAGGAAATAATGGTGGTAGTAGTACTTCAGGAGGACCAAATTTGGGACAAGGTGGGGGAGGGGGTGCCGGGGGTGCTGGCGGAAATGGTAGCACTACTCAAGGTGGCGCAGGCGGAATTGGCGCTGTTAGCTCAATAACAGGAAGTTCTGTATATTATGCCGGTGGCGGAGGTGGCGGATCTTATAACGGTGGCACTGCTGGATCGGGAGGAAATGGTGGCGGGGGAGCAGGTTCAATAAATGGTGCTACAGCAACCTCAGGTACTGTAAACACAGGTGGTGGTGGAGGTGGCGCAGGAGCCTCGCCCCAAGCGTCAGCTACAGGTGGCAATGGTGGTGCTGGGCTGATTATCATTAAATATCTTCAAAGCTATACAGCAGCTTTTTCAGTAGGATTAACTACTTCTACAACAACAGCATCGGGCTATAAAATTAGCCAAATTACCGCCGGTACCGGAACTGTGACATTTGGAATAGCGTAAATAATAGATTATGCCAATTTCATTCCCAGCCAATCCCACAATCGGTCAAACTTACACATTTAATGGTCGTATTTGGACCTGGGATGGTCGCGGATGGGCGCCGGGTGTGGCCATTGGAGCCACAGGCGCTACTGGCATTCAGGGTAACACAGGCCCTACCGGGGCTACAGGTATAGGCACCACAGGTGCTACTGGTCCTGCGGGAGGATCAGGTGCCACAGGTGCCACTGGACTAACCGGAGCCACTGGTCCCGCAGGTTCGGGTGGTGGAGGTGGAGCCAGTGTAACTGTGAGTGGTACACGACCCGGGGGAACCGGTGAAGGTAACCTATGGTTAAATTCTGAAACCGGCGATCTTAATGTCTACTTTGGCAATGCCTGGGCTGTGGTCAGCGGTGGCGGCGGTACAGCTAATGTCACAGCAGTCAGCAGTCAACTGAACACTGCTACAGATTTCTTTAGTATTCCCTCAGGAACCACAGCACAACGACCGGCGAGCCCGGCTTCGGGTTATATAAGATATAATACATCAACTTTGCTAGTAGAATACTATGATAGTGCATTCGCACAGTGGATGACCGTTAATAAGACTGCTGGTGGCGGCGGTGCTTTTTTTAGTTCTGAGTATATAGTTGTAGCTGGTGGGGGTGGGGGTAATGATGCTAATGGTGGTGGTGGTGGTGCAGGCGGTTTTAGAACCGGCACCGATTACATTATCACAGTAGGAACCAGTTACACGGTCACTGTTGGTGCAGGCGGTCCTGCTAACAGCGGCACTCAAGGATCAAATTCGAGATTTAATGACGTTACTTCTGCCGGGGGAGGAGCTGGACAATATGGCAATGGTTTAAGCGGCGGATCAGGCGGGGGCGGTGGTGGTCAAGGTGGTGCTACAGTAGGAGGATCTGGCAATACGCCTAGTACAACACCCAGTCAAGGAAATAATGGTGGAGCCGGCGGTCAAGGTGGTGGTCAAGCTGGAGCTGGTGGTGGTGGAGCCGGCACGGTGGGAAATCCTAATAGTGGTGAAAATGGAGGAAGGGGCGGCACTGGGGCTAATAGCAGCATAACTGGATCTACTGTTACCTATGCTGGGGGTGGTGGTGGAGGTAACAGAAATGGTGGAAATGGTGGACTAGGCGGATTGGGCGGTGGTGGTTCATCGGGCATTCATCCGGGAACTACTGCGACTGCCGGCACGGCCAATACCGGTGGTGGTGGAGGTGGCGGTAATGGTTACTCAGGAGTTTACAATGGCAGCGGTGCGGCCGGAGGTTCAGGCATAGTCATCATCAAATACCCAGCCGGCTATTATATCACTGTTGATGCAGGGTTAACCTCAAGTACAGTTATTACTACAGGATTCAAAATCTCAACATTCACTGCTGGCACCGGCACGGTATCGTTTAGCAGCTCACCACCAATCGACGTCCAATATCTTGTAGTAGCTGGTGGAGGGTCAGGGGGGGTTTGGTCGGAAACTGGACCCGGATACACCGATGGAAATCAAGGATCAAACAGCGTATTTATTGTAGCTGGTCAAACAATAACTGCCTATGGTGGTGGTGGTGGTAAGGCTTGGAATAATGGTGGTACGCAGACCAACGGAGGGTCAGGTGGCGGAGGATCGGGTAATCGTAATACAGGCGGCTATGGAGTATATCCAGGATCTTCGTATGTGAGTGCAGTTAGACAAGGCTATGACGGTGGCACTGGAACTCAAGGTGTAGGTGGTGGTGGTGGTGGTGGGGCAGGTGGGGCAGGAGTTAATGCTGTTTCTGGCGCACACGGTGCAGGGGGAGTTGGTCTAAGTTTGTCAATAACCGGAACTTCTGTTTATTATGCTGGTGGAGGTGGTGGAGGTGGTGCCAATGCTACGTCAGCTACAGGCGGTTCTGGAGGACTGGGCGGTGGTGGTGCCGGAGCGAGAGCACCAGGGATACCAACATCCGGCACATCAAACACCGGAGGCGGTGGTGGTGCAGGCGATGGTTGGTGGGGTGAGAACCATGGTGGTGGTGGTGCAGGCGGCTTAGTAACCGGAACCTCGTCTAGCGTACAGCTCAACACAACATATACAGTAACAGTAGGCGGGGGTGGCGCATCTGTAGGAACATTTGGTCCTGCAACTAGTGCTAATAAAAATGTTTTATCAGGGGCAGGTGGATCCGGAGTAGTCATCCTACGCTATTCAACCAATTACTACATCAATGTTGGTACAGGCTTAACCGCAGAAACTACACAAATTAACGCAGCAGAAAAATACACAAGATTTACCGCAGGCACTGGAAGCGTAAGTTTTACCACAACACCCCCACTTACAGTGGATTATTTGGTAGTAGCTGGTGGCGGTGGCGGAGGATACCAACGAGGTGGTGGCGGTGGCGGTGGTGGATTCTTAACCGGAACAGCTACATCTATTACTACAGGAATTTCCTATACATTAACTGTAGGAGCAGGTGGCGCCGGTGGAACAGCAAGTGTAGGAACTAAAGGCAGCGATTCGATATTCTCATCTATTACTTCTACCGGCGGAGGTTATGGAGGAGGAATAGTTACCAGTGGTTCAGCAAATGCCGGGGGCCCTGGTGGATCTGGTGGGGGCGGAACAACTGATGGAGTAACTGGTAGCACTCTTGCAGCAGGTGGTTCAGGAAACACACCAAGTACATCACCAAGTCAGGGAAATAATGGAGGCGCAAGTGCAACAGGGGGGCCTAATTATGGAAGTGGTGGAGGTGGTGGAGCAGGAGCAATAGGTACAGTCGGCACAACAACCAGTGGGGGCAACGGTGGTATAGGTGCAAATAGTTCAATAAGTGGTAGTAATATTACTTACTCGGGCGGTGGAGGTGGTGGATCCTGGAACGGCGGCACTGCCGGATTAGGCGGGTTAGGTGGCGGCGGATCTGCCAAAAATAACAATACTAACGGCGATAGTGGAACAACAAACACCGGTGGAGGCGGAGGCGGAGGCGGATCAAATCCTTCCGGTAATGGCAACGGCGGTGCAGGAGGTTCCGGTATAGTGATCCTACGAATACCAAACTTGTACACAGCCACATTCTCAGCAGGTATTACAGCCAATGTCTCCGCAAGTACCACACAAGTCGGATACAGAACATACACAGTCACAGCCGGAACCGGTACTGTTACATTCACTTAAATACTAGATTATGCCAGTAAGTTTTCCATCAAACCCTACAACAGGTCAAACATACACATACAACAGTATAGTCTGGCGCTATGACGGCAACAGCTGGGTCAAGTCTGGTCAGACCATAACCGGACCCGCTGACGTCAGCGATAGAAACAATACCAGCACAGGATTCTTCAGTTTACCACGCGGTACCACAGCCCAACGCCCAACCTCAGTTAACGATGGGTACATGCGATTCAACACCGACCTAGATCGTGTTGAATACTATGACGCTACTTTAGCGGCGTGGATCACAGTGTCGGGCATAACTAGCACACTGACTTCAATGTCAGTGGAATATTTGGTTGTTGCTGGTGGCGGTGGCGGTGGCGGAAATTACGGTGGTGGAGGTGCTGGTGGGTTCCGCACTGGCACACAATCTGTTAATTTTACCTCTACTTATACTGTGACAGTGGGATCAGGCGGAGCTGGTGGTGCAGCAGCAGCATCGGCTGGTACAAGTGGTTCACAATCAGTCTTTTCAAGTATAGCAAGTGCTGGTGGAGGTGGTGGAGGTGGTGGAGCACCTCCTAATGGCGTCGCAGCTCTTGCAGGTGGGTCCGGTGGCGGAGCTGGCGGAGGATCGCCAAGTTGGACCACCGCAACAGTTGGTGCGGCAGGAAATACTCCAGCTACAACACCAAGCCAGGGAAACGCTGGTGGTTCAGGATTAACGGACGGTTCTGTTTACACCAATGGCGGAGGCGGAGGCGGCGCAGGTGCGGTAGGTGGAAATGCTGTTGTAGCAGGTGCTGGAAATGGTGGGATAGGTGCTACAAGTTTAATTACTGGAACACTAACCTATTATGCAGGTGGCGGTGGCGGTAGTGCAGATAACGGAACTCCTACGAAAAGTAGAGGCACAGGTGGATTAGGCGGTGGAGGTAATGGAGCTAATGGAACCGCCACCTCAGGATCATCTCAACCATCGACAGCTGGCACGGTAAACACTGGCGGGGGCGGTGGTGGCGGGCAGTTAGGTTATGGAAGCATAGCAGCATCAGCCGGTGGTTCGGGTATAGTCATCCTACGTTATCCCTCAATTTATTATATGTTGGCCGATGCCGGCCTGACCGTGAGCACAGTGACAATTGCCACCAACAAAGTATCAACCTTTACTGCTGGCACCGGAAACGTTTTCTTCAGCAGTTCGCCTCCTATTTCAGTGGATTATCTTGTAGTCGCTGGTGGCGGCGGTGGTACATCGGGTGGTGGTAATGATGGATGGGGCGGTGGCGGTGCTGGTGGTTTTAGAACAAGTGCAGGACCCAGTGGTGGTGGCTCAAGTGCAGAATCGTCTTTATTTTTAACAGCTGGAGGCACCTGTACAGTCACAGTTGGCGCAGGTGGGGCTTCAAGTGCAGGTGGAGTCTACCCAGGTAACAATCCAGGTTCAAATTCTTCGTTATCTACCGGCAGTGCATCAATAATATCAATTGGTGGAGGAGGTGGAGGTGCCGGAACTTCATCACAGCCAGGATTAACCGGGGGTTCGGGTGGTGGTGGCGGAGGTAGTGGAAATCCAGGACCGCATCCAGGTGGACCAGGAACTACAGGACAGGGCTATGCCGGTGGCGGAGGACAAGTTGGAGGACCATACTATGGCGGTGGCGGTGGCGGAGCCGGAGCAGCGGGAACCGGTGGCGGTCCTGGAACCGGCGGTGTCGGGGTAGCCAGTTCTATAACAGGTTCAAGTGTATTTTATGCTGGTGGCGGAGGTGGCGGTAGCGGAAGTGGAAATGCTGGTGGTAGTGGCGGAAATGGTGGAGGTGGTGCTGGATCAGTGAATGCATCAGCAACAGGTTCTGTGGGCACAGCAAATACCGGAGGCGGAGGCGGTGGTGCCCAAGGACAAGCATCGGGTGCTGGCGGGTCAGGCGTAGTCATTGTGCGCTATCCTGATACGTATTTTGCTAACATAGGCTCTGGTCTCACTGGAGAAACCAGTGGATCGATAAGTGGATATCGCTACACAAGATTTACCGCTGGTACTGGTACTTTTGCCTTAGTGCAAGGAACTCCTACTCTTTCGGTTGAGTATCTTGTAGTAGCTGGTGGTGGGGGCGGTGGCGGAAGTGTTGCTGGAACTGGAAATCAACGCGGTGGCGGTGGTGGTGCAGGAGGTCTAAGGACGGGAATTTCATATGTCCTTACAACTGGCACTGCTTACAATGTCACTGTGGGTGCCGGTGGAACAGGTGCAAGTAGCAGTGCTGGCGTTAACGGAAATGATTCTTTATTTAATACTATTACTTCTACAGGTGGTGGAGGTGGTGGATCACAAGGATATGTGTCTAAGTCAGGCGGATCGGGAGGTGGCGGGGCATCTGACCCAACCACTGCTGGATCTGGAAACACACCTAGCGTAGCACCTAGTCAAGGAAATAATGGAGCAGCTGGTACCGGTTATAATGGCACTGGTGGTGGAGGTGGGGGTGCTGGGGCCGTGGGTTCTGGTGGTAGCGGTGGTATTGGTGTTAGTTCTAGCATAACCGGTACCCCAATATTTTACGCTGGTGGTGGTGGTGGAAACGCCAGTGGAGCAGGTGGCAACGGAGGGGGAGGCAATGGAGGAGGATTAGATTCTCCAGCATCGGGCACAGCTGGAACTGCAAATAGAGGTGGAGGTGGAGGTGGTACCCAAGGTTATCCGGGTGCTGCTGGTGGCTCTGGTGTAGTAATACTTCGTATTCCTAGTAACTATACAGCTTCATTTTCGGTTGGTCTTACTACAACAGTAAGTACAGCGGCATTAGGTTATAATGTTTATACGGTCACAGCCGGTACTGGTACTGTAACTTTTGCTTTAAATTAGATTTAAACTTGAAAAAATAATAAATATGTTATCGAAACTATCAAAGGAGATTCTCTTATGGCACATTATGCGTTTCTAGATGAAAACTTTATTGTAACCGAAGTTATTGTCGGAAAAGATGAAAGCAACTACGATTGGGAAGCACACTACGGGCAGTTCCGCGGGCAGCTTTGCCGACGTACAAGTTACAACACCTACGGTGGGGTACACCGAGAAGGTGGCACACCATACCGTAAAAACTATGCTGGTATTGGTTACAGCTATGATCCCCAACGTGATGCGTTTATTCCACCTAAACCATTTGCAAGTTGGGTGCTAAATGAGGACAGTTGTTTGTGGGATCCACCTACACCAATGCCCACAGACGGTAACATGTATCGCTGGGACGAGGACACTACAGCGTGGGTAGAGATCCCTGTACAACAGTGATTAAATGTCACTTAGTTTTCCCACTACTCCAGCTCTAAATCAAACTCATTTTACCGGTGGCCGAGTCTGGACATACAATGGTTCGGGCTGGGCCACCAGCAGCGAACCATCCGCTAATCTACAATCTATCACCACAAGTCTAGTACCTAGTCACAACGAAATGTTTGATCTGGGTCACTCGACTGTGCGTTGGCGTGATCTGTACTTGTCGGGCAATACCATTGATCTAGGCGGCACTGAGATTTCTAGCACAGCCAACGGAGTTAGTTTTACCAGTGCCGCCAATGCCCAAGCTACAATACCAATCACAGTAGGTAGCATACAGTTAGGCACAGGAGCTAATGCAGTCAAACTAAGTGTAGGTGCCAGTGGACTCGAAACAATAGGATCAACAGGCAATGCTATACCAATCAGCGGTGGTGGCGCCAGTATAACAACCAGTAACACAGCACCTGCTAATCCCAGTTCAGGCGCACTATGGTATGACACAGACACTGGTGATACCTACGTATTTTATGCCAATACCTGGGCCGAAGTTGGCGCAGGTAGCGTACCTGGAGCTACAGGTGCCACCGGTATCGCAGGTAATGTAGGTCCTGTCGGAGCTACAGGTGCTACTGGCATTGGTGCTACAGGCGCCACTGGTGTAGGAGCCACTGGTGCCACAGGTATAGCAGGGCCTGCAGGTGCCACAGGTTTAACTGGGGCCACTGGGCCAGCAGGCACAGGCGGTTCGGGCGGTGGTGCAAATGTCACAATTTCAGCGACAGCACCCGCAGCCAATGTTGCTGCCGGACAATTATGGTTTAATTCAGAAAAGGGCGACCTTAACATCTACTATGCTAATAGTTGGGTAATCACTGGTTCGGGCTCGGGTGGTGGTGGCATTAACTATGATCAAGCCACTACCAGTACAGGATTTATAGCCATACCGTCGGGCAATACAGCTCAACGTCCGGGTGCGCCAACGAATGGCTACACCAGATTCAACACAGAAATCGCTCGTATAGAATACTATGACACTGTGGCTGCTGCTTGGATGGCAGTCACCGGCACTAGTACAGCAACTTCAATGTCAGTGGAATACTTGGTTGTTGCTGGTGGCGGTGCTGGTGGTCAACGACATGGCGGGGGCGGTGGTGCTGGTGGATTTAGGACCGGTTTTCAATTAGTTAACTTTACATCAACATATACTGTAACAATTGGCAGTGGTGGTGCTGGTGTTGCTGCTGCATCTTCAACTGTTACTTCTCAAGGAATTTCTGGATCAAATTCGGTATTTGGGCCCATTGTATCTACAGGAGGTGGCGGAGGTGGCGGAGGTGGCGCTAATCCTTATATAAATGGCCTATCGGGTGGGTCAGGGGGCGGCGGAAGTGCCAACAGTCCATCAAACCTTGGGCCTGGTGGTGCAGGAAACACACCTAGCGTGACTCCTAGTCAAGGTAATACTGGTGGCACAGGAATGGGCGGTGCTGGAGAATCAAATTATGGAGGCGGAGGCGGAGGCGGTGCCGGAAACATTGGTTCTACCGCGTCGGGTACTGTTTCTGGTAGTGGCGGCACCGGTGCAACATCATTAATTACAGGAACACTAACCTATTATGCCGGTGGAGGTGGTGGTGGCGTTGGGGCACCCGGTACAGCTGGATTAGGAAGTTTAGGTGGCGGCGGTGCAGGATCTAATACAAATACTGTTTCGGGAATCTCCGGAAACGTTAATACTGGAGGTGGTGGTGGAGGTGGTGGATTCAGCGGAGCTAATAATGCTGCAACTGGCTCCGGTGGTTCGGGTATAGTCATCCTACGTTATCCCTCAGTGTATTACATGATCTCAGATGCTGGTTTAACCACAAGCACAGTGACAATTGGTACGCAGAAAGTTTCGACATTTACTGCCGGCACTGGTAATGTGTATTTTAGTAGTTCGCCACCTATTTCAGTAGATTATCTAGTAGTAGCCGGTGGAGGTGGCGGGGGTGGCTCAAGGGGAGGCGGTGGTGGTGCTGGTGGATTTAGAACCAGTTTTGGGCCAAGCGGTGGAGGATCTGCTGCTGAAACTAGTTTAAATTTAATTAAAGATACGACTTATACAATAACCGTGGGCAGTGGTGGCGCAGCGGCCCCGGGGTATCCTAGTGCCGCCTATGCGGGACCCGGAGGAAACAGTTCAATCTCAGGTTCTGGCATAAACATCCTATCTATAGGAGGTGGTGGAGCCGGGACTGGCTTTGTAATTAGTAATGCTCCTGGGTTAAGTGGCGGTAGTGGTGCAGGTGGAAGCACAGGTACCTCCCCGTATGCAGCGGGTTCTGGGGGTTCAGGAACCGTGGGTCAAGGTTATGCCGGGGGACCGTCGGGACCAGGGGGTGCAAGTGGAATTTATAATGGCGGAGGGGGCGGCGGTGCAGGTGGTGTGGGTACTACTGGAACAACAGGTATCGCTGGCAGCGGTGGTGCTGGGCAATACAGTTTAATCACTGGTGCTAATGTTGCCTATGCTGGTGGCGGAGGTGGCGGAAATTATTATTTTGGAACTGGAACCACTGGTGGACCAGGCGGTATAGGTGGTGGCGGAACTGGTGGAACATGGGGTGAAGGTAACACTAATGTAGCTCCTGGTATAGCAGGATCTACCAACACCGGAGGTGGCGGAGGTGGCGGAGGTAATAGTTCACCGGCCGCAGCAGGTGGATCAGGCGTAGTCATTGTACGCTACCCTGATACTTATTTTGCTAATATTGGCTCCGGCCTAACTGGTGAAACTGTTGGACTAGGCACGGGTTATCGATATACAAGATTCACTGCTGGCACTGGTACGTTTGCCCTACAGACAACACCACCCCCGCTTACAGTAGAATATCTTGTAGTTGCCGGAGGTGGTGGCGGTGGTGCAGGTGTCGGTGGAGCAGGCGGTGCCGGCGGATTATTAACAACAACTTTGACAAATCTGTCAACAGGTGTAGCTTATACTGCAACTGTTGGAGCTGGGGGTGCCGGTGGGGTGAGCGGTACTAGTGCTGGATCTCAAGGTAGCTCGTCTGTATTTAATACTATTACAGTTACCGGGGGCGGTGGTGGTGGAACAGAAAATGGTAGTTTTGCAGCCGGTAATGGTGGATCGGGTGGCGGGGGTGCCGGTGCGCCTGGTCCAAATCGTGCCGGTGGAATTGGTAATACACCTGCAACAACACCTAGTCAAGGAAATAATGGAGCCACTGGTGGCGGGGGAGGTCCGGGATATTTAGGTGGGGGCGGGGGCGGAGCAGGTGCTGCTTCAACCAATGAAAATGGCGGAATTGGTGCCAATTCTAGTATAACAGGCACATCTATAGCTTATGCAGGCGGAGGCGGCAGCGGAGTCTTCGAAGCTAGAACAACAGGAACAGGTGGTCAAGGTGGTGGAGGTTCAGGCGGAGCTAACGGTGCAGTTGGCAATAATGGATCTACTAACACCGGAGGTGGTGGAGGTGGAGGTGGGGTAAATACGTCAGGTAGTTCTCGTGGTACAGGTGGTACTGGGGGTAGTGGAATATTAATTATTAAAATTTCTTCTCTGTATACAGCCACATTTTCAGCAGGCCTAACCATGACAGCCAATACCACCGCTGTCATTGGTTCACGAATATACTCAGTAACAGCCGGTACTGGCACAGTCACATTCAGTCTAGCGTAAATACCATATGCCATTAACATTTCCATTAAACCCGACCACAGGTAATACATATGTATATTCAGGAACCACCTGGACCTTTGACGGCACTAGTTGGCTAAAAACATCGGGTTCAACATCGATTACCGCTGTTAGTGATCAAGTTAATAACAGCACTGGCTACATTGATTTACCATCAGGAACTACAGCACAACGTCCGTCTAGCCCGCCTTCGGGTGCTATAAGATATAATTCTAATATATTAAGTGTAGAGTATTACGATACAAGTTATCAACAATGGATGACTGTGAATCGTACTGCTGGCGGTGGCCTAGTTCAGTTTAGCGTAGAATATCTTGTAGTAGCTGGTGGCGGAGGTGGCGGTGGACATAATGGTGGTGGCGGTGGAGCTGGTGGATATAGAACAAATACCACTGGGGCGACGTCAGGCGGAAACTCTGCCGCAGAATCTAGTTTAACTATCTCATTTGGAACATTGTACACAGTAACAGTCGGAGCAGGTGGCGCAGGTGGCAGTAATGCATATGGCGTAGTTGGTTCAAATAGTGTTTTCTCTACCATAACATCCTTAGGTGGTGGAACAGGCAGTGGTGGAAGTAGCGGAAATGGTGGTTCCGGGGGATCTGGTGGCGGGGGAGGTCCTTATAGCAGTGCAACTTCAGCAGGCACAGCCGGACAAGGATCATCCGGCGGTATGGGTGCTAATGGCGGTTGTGGTGGTGGAGGCGGTGGCGCCGCAACAATCGGTATATCTAGTCCTAGTGGTACTGCTATTGGTGGTAATGGTGGTGATGGTCTGCAAAGTTCTATTGATAACAATTGGTATGCAGGCGGTGGAGGGGGTAGTAGTTACATAGCAGCAGCTGGTAACGGCGGCAAAGGTGGCGGTGGTGGTGGTGGAGCATACAGTAGTGGTCCGGCCGGGATTGGTGGTATCGGTCGTACCTTTGGCGGAAACGGTACTGTTGATGGAACAGGGATAGGCGGTGCTGGTGGTATTAATACCGGCGGTGGCGGCGGAGCAACAAATAGACCTGCAACTGGGGGTACGGGTGGTTCTGGTATAGTATTATTAAAGTTTCCAGCCGGCTATTACATTACCGTTGACGCAGGGTTAACTTCAACTACAGTTGTAATTTCAGGTTTTAAAATCTCAACATTTACTGCCGGTACTGGCACCGTATCGTTTAGCAGCTCACCACCAATCGACGTCCAATATCTTGTAGTGGCTGGTGGTGGGGGTGGTGGTAACAGGAATTACCCTGGTGCATCGGGCGGAGGTGGAGCAGGTGCTGGGGGTTTACTAACTGGCACTGCTACAAGTATTACTGCCGGAACAACCTATACAGTCACAGTAGGTGCCGGTGGAACAGGCGGAATAACCGGTGCAGGAACTGCTGGAGGTAATTCTGTTTTTTCTTCACTTATCAGTATAGGTGGCGGGGCTGGAGGTGCTTACGCATCTGCCGGGGGTGCGGGTGGTTCTGGCGGCGGAGCTGGGAGAGACGGTACAAATCCTGGTGGGTCTGGCACACCGGGACAAGGCTATGCTGGTGGGGGTGCATCGGGTAGTGGTGCCGGATACGGATCAGGTGGTGGTGGTGGTGCAGGCGGTGTTGGCGGTGTTGGTGGTGCGTCTGCCACTGGTTCGGGTGGCATTGGTTTAACTTCATCTATTACTGGTACATCCACTTATTATGCTGGTGGAGGGGGTGGATCTGGCGAAGGTAGTGCCCCGCAAGGTACAGCCGGGTTAGGTGGTGGGGGCCAAGGTGGAACAAATTCTGTAGGCGGAGGAGCAGGAACCACAAATACTGGTGGAGGTGGCGGTGGAGGTGGAGGTACTGGCTCCACATCATATTATGGTGGCACAGGTGGTTCGGGCACAGTCATCCTGCGGTATTCAACAAATTACTATATTAATGTAGGAACCGGGCTTACAGCTGAAACTGTACAAATAAACGCAGCTGAAAAGTATACAAGATTAACCGCCGGTACTGGATCGATTTCATTCACCACTACGCCACCGCTTACTGTGGATTATTTGGTCATTGCTGGTGGTGGAGGTGGTGGATCCGGGCAAGGTGGTGGGGGTGGTGGGGGTGGTACTCTAACAGGAACCATCTCAGTTCAAAGTGGTCTAGCTTACTCTGTAAGTATCGGGGGTGGCGGAAGTGCTGGGGCAACTAGCCCTAGAGCTCTAGCACCAAATGGTTCAGACTCAACCTTTGCTAGTTTTACTGCCACCGGCGGTGGTGGCGGAGCTGCATATGTTTCTGGTAATTCTATGAATGGTGCCAACGGCGGGTCCGGGGGCGGTGGTGCGTCAGGAAACTCCACAACCGGAACTGGCGGATCGGGTACCAGCGGACAAGGATATGCTGGTGGAACGTCGTATATAAATCCAAGTGTTTGGGGCAACGGCGGGGGTGGAGGTGGTGGCGGTGCCGTGGGAGGTACAGCAACAAGTGTGTCTGGTGGTGCAGGGGGTACTGGGCTATTATCAAGTATTACAGGAACATCTGCATATTATTCCGGTGGTGGCGGGGGC
>Ga0214917_10002292_pt1 | contig 23544 bp, 18 predicted proteins | sample LL_1208_BB_MetaG_FD_177983 | JGI IMG/M metagenome (GOLD analysis project Ga0214917, IMG submission 177983) | Freshwater microbial communities from Lake Lanier, Atlanta, Georgia, United States - LL_1208_BB | ecosystem: Environmental > Aquatic > Freshwater > Lake | place: USA: Georgia | collected...
TGACGTCGACGGTATTTAAAAGTTCGAAGCTTAGGTCCTTTTTCTTCTCCTAAGCAAAGGCAATGTACTGTTACAGGGAGTTGAGGTTGTCCTACTTTTACTTCTTTTCCATCGGAGTAAAACAACACGTCTGTCATTTCGAGTGTTTTTCCTGCTTCTGCTTCTAAACGCTCTACAAGAAGTTCTCTGCCTTCTTCTACTCGATATTGCTTACTGCCTGTGCGGATTACTGCGTACATAGTTTTATCCTTATGTTGAACGCTGTTTTTTAGTGCAGTTTGCCCTATATAGTCAATCATTTAATGAGTTTAGCTAACTGAGCGCAGGAAATAATTGAGAGCGGGTGTGTAAGCACCTGAAAATAAAGCATAAAAAAAGAGAAAAAAGGAGGGACAACCAAAGGAGGCTCCTCTCCTCCCATTGTCGAAGTCAGCTTTTTTAAAGAATCTAAGGTTGTGAAAAAAACTGTGCTCATTGGTATTGCCGTCGTGGGGCTCTTTCTTTCCGTAAGGTCCTTCCAGCGGGGGCAATTACAAAAGTGTTTTTCAGGGAAACGGGGAATTTGCCAAGTTACATTTCAGAATCCCGAAAAACTAAATCGAATTCGTTGGGGTTTTTTTTCTCCCGTCAAAAGAGTTCCAACCAAAGGGGCTCCCAGGGAAAAATGGCTACTTCGTTTAGGAAAGAGGACCCGAGAGGCTCCTCTTGTGAAAGCCATTCAAGTTGCTATTTGGCAGGGAAATTTTTCTCTTCTTCCGTTCTGGCTCATTCAGAAATACCGAGAACGAGGGCTGCTTCCGGTCCTGGCTTTAAGCGGCCAACATGTGTGGGCTCTTTGTTTTTGTTTTAGTGTCCTCGGGCTAGGAGTATGGCGAAAGATGGGAAATCCCCGGGGGAGGGTGTTTTTTGTTTTGTCCCAATGTAAAACCCCACTCGCGATGTGTTTGCTTTTTTCTTTTGCTTGGTCTGAACCTTCAATGGTGCGGACTGTTCTTTGCGGCGGAATCGCTTTTCTTATCCAGCAATGTCCCCTGAAAATTAACCTGCTTTACGTCACTCTTTTAGGAAGTTTGGTGTTCTTGATTTTATTTCCCAGCTTACTTTCTTCCATTGGTTTTGTTCTAAGTGCAAGCGGATTTATTGGAGTGATTACTGCTGCGAGTTGTTTTTCTTCGAACCAAAAAGTCTTGAGTTCGTTCTGGTTGATTTTGTGGTTCATGCCTCTCATTGCTTTTTACTTTGGCAAATGGGCGGGAGCTTCAGTGGTATTTCAATTGGGAATGGGCTTTATTTGGGATCAAATTTTTCTGCCTTTGCTCTTCTTAGGCGGATTTTTTGTCTGGCTTCTTCCTGAATTCGCCGGAAATGAAATGGCTCGATTTGAAGAAAGTATCTTGAGAGGGTGGATTAATTGGGAAGCTCGGAATGCTGATTCTGCGGGGATATCCATTTATCGTCCTTCGCTGATAGAAGTAGGAATTTTTATGATTTGGCTGGTGGCGTTAGCTTACTGGAATTACAAGAGATTACACAGCAGGAGAAAATAATTTGCCTACAGTGCGACATTCATTGATTTGGAACGGTGCGCAGGGGGAAAATAAAGAGATAAAATAATCTCCTATGAATAAAGAACAAACAACGCGTCAGAACCGCATTCGTGAGACTTTGGATAGACTTTACGATCAGCATCCTCCGCACTTTAGAGAGCAACTTCGGAGGCTTCAGGAAGATCCTACTAGTAGAGTCTTTGCTCCTCTAGCCGAGAGCTACCGTCGAATGGGAAGGGTGGAAGAAGCCATTGAAATGTGTCAGTTGGGTCTGGAGCATCACCCTGATTTCCACGGTGGCAGAGTGGCTCTCGCAAAATGTTATTTGGATAAGCGCAGATACCAAGACGCTCAACAAGAACTTGAGAAAGTAGTTCACTTAGCACCCGAAAACCTCTTGGCCCAGCGACTTTTAGGAGAAGCTTTTATCGCTCAAGGAAATAAGACTCAAGCTTTACATGCTTTCAAAATGGCTTTGCTCCTTGCTCCTTGTGACATCGGACTCACGGAAAAAATTCATCAGATTGAAAAACAGTTAGATTCGAGTGTTTCTCATTCTTCCTTTGAGAAGGCCAATTCGCAGCCCGTAGACGAGTTTGTGGAAGTTCTTTCGTCCTCTCCAGATAATCAGGAAACACCTGAAGAGCCTGTTGCTGAAGTCGCAGTTATCACTTCCCAGGAGAATTTGGGTGATGGATTGAGAGAGTGGGAGTTGAAGTCGCTGAATCAGGAACCATTGGTTGGATTTGAAGAGGATTCCGCTGAGGAAGAAGATGAAATTTCTCTTCAAGTAAATGCTGTTTTGGGTTTTACAGAAGAGAGTGAAGATGTTTTCACTGTTGGCTCCGTTAACAGTGCTTTTGAAGAAGGGACAGACTTCAATCAAGCAGAGATTACTACGGAAACATTAGGGGATCTCTATTTTTCTCAAGGCCAGTTCGGGCATTCTTTAAAAATATTTGAAAAAATTTATCGTGCAAAACCCACCCAGGAACTATCCCAGAAAATAAAAGCCTGTCGAATGAGACTCGGGGTAGATAAAGAGTCTGTTATTCGAAATAAAAAAATTGAAGTCCTGAAGGGGCTCCTTGAAAAAGTACAGCACGGAAGCGAGACTCCGTAATAAACCCCAAAAAAAGACTCGAAAGTACTTGAGTTTTAACAGAAACTACGAGAAAAGCAGGTCAACTTAGAGGTTATATGTACGATACTTCAGAATTTAAAAAAGGTCTTTGCATCGAAGTGGACGGAGTGCCCTATCAAATTGTGGAATTCCAACACGTAAAACCCGGAAAAGGAAACGCCATTGTCCGCACTCGGATGAAGAATTTGATCAATAAAACCGTTTTGGAAAAAACCTTTAAATCAGGCGAAAAAGTCGGTGAGCCCAATCTTGATAAGCGGCACATGCAGTACCTGTATCAAGATAACAATGGTTTCCAGTTCATGGACTTAGGTTCTTATGAACAGACTTTCCTCGATAAAGAAGCGATTGGAGATAGTAAATATTATCTAATCGAGAATCTTGAGATTGAAGTTCTTTACTATCAGGGACGACCGATTGCTTTGGAGCTTCCCAATTTTGTGAACTTAAAAGTAACCTATTGCGAACCTGCTGTGCGAGGAGACACCGCCAGCGGAGGAGGAAAACCTGTTACTTTGGAGACAGGGTTAACCATTACGGTTCCTTATCACATCAAACAAGACGACATTCTTAAAATTGACACTCGTTCTGGCGATTACATCGAAAAGGTGAAGTAATCGTTCGACGGTAAGTAATATTAAAGCCTTTTGTTCTGGGCAGAGGAGAACCCGGTGAGCCACTTTCGTCCGAAAGAGGTGTTACGTAGGGCCCAAGAAGCCGAGAAAAACGGAGAAAAAAAGGAAGCGGCAAACGACTATGCGCTTCTGAGTGTTTACTTAAGACGTAAACGACGTTTTGATGATGCAAAAAAGATGGTCGATCAGGCCATTGTACTTACCCCACAAGCTGGAAGACTCTATCTCGAAAAAGCGCTCTGCGAATGGGAATTAGGCCATCCTGAACAAGCTAAAGAATGTGTAAGGCAATGCGCTCGATTGGGATTAGAAAAAAAGAAACTCACTACTTATCTGGGATATCTTGAAAAAGATTTGGCCGCTCTTCCTGTTCTTCGTGAATGTTTTTTTGATCTCTGGTTGTCTGTAGACAGAACCGCTAGTGCACCCTTTTTAGGTTTAGGTAAAGCTTTGTTAGAGCAATCGAAGCTTTTAGAAGCGAGAAAGACTTTTCTCGATGGGTTCGTTATCGATAATGAAAATCCCGACATTTTAGGAGCACTTGAAGAAGTTATTTCCAAATTGGGAAACAATTCAGAAAAAGAATGGCTTCTGAGATACCGAAATGGGGAACTAAAAAACGAAGATCTCCTTGTTTTGCTGGGAAGTAGGCAAGGATTTTCGAATCAAAAAGAATCTCTGAAAAGTGACGAAGAAGAAAGAAGTCCAGAATTGAAAGATTTGAAAGAGTTAGTAGATGAACTCGAAAAAGAATTAGAAATGGACTCGGACCACAAGTTTGAAAATATAGAACCGTTGGTTAATGAGTTTAGAAGGAAATCTAACAAGGTGATTGGCTCAGATGCTCAAGCAAGATTGGATCTTGCTTGCGCTTTTCAAGAAATGGGACGCTACAGAGATGCTAAAGATGAATTGTCTAAAGTTGAAGTAAGTAATCCGCTCTATCCTCAAGCTCAATATCAATTGGGAACACTTTTGAAGCTGGAAGGGAGTGAATTAGGAGCAGTAGGGGCATTTCAGTGTGTTCTCAGAATAGCCCAGGAGAATTCACCTTTGTGGAAAGAAGCTGTCTACCAATTGGCTCATTTGTACGTGCGACTGGGAGATAAAAAACATGCAGTAGAAATGGTAACACTGCTTGATAAGCGAGAGCCCAATTACAGAACACTCAAAAGTCTAAAAGCAAATCTCGGATTGGATAAAACACAAAAATGAGAAAAGTTTTGGGTTTCATCATTGTTTTACTTTTAGTGGGCTACGCTGTTCTGCATGCAGTAGTGGCGAGCAGCCCTATTCAGCGCAAAGTGTTAGCCGAAATCCAAAAAGCACTAGCTACACAAGGAATAGAAATTTCTATTGAGAGCATTGATGTTTCGGCATTTGCCCCGCGAATTTACCTCAATCGAGTGGTAGCAAGGACCAATCACAAAGCTGAAGTCCAGTTGGAGCATCCCCTCGAAATTGACAAAATTAAATTGGAGTTTCAGCCGCTGGGACTTCTAGGAAGAGAAATTGTTCTTGATGAAGTCTCCTTGTTACATCCCAAGATCCTCGTGCCACATGCTGATGATCTCTATAAGAGAGTAGTGAAAGTTCTGGATGAGAAAAAGCGATTTGAGGTCAAAGGGGAAGGCTGGCCTCTGATTTTTAAAAAAGTAGGAATAGTAGACTCCCAGTTTGAAGTGGCTTCATCTACACCGAGCTTTTCGGTTCGATCTAGAGGGCTGACTTTGTTTGTCTCTCAGACTGCAGCTGGGCAACAGACAATTGTAGCCCAGAGTAATCACTTGGAGCTGATAAGAGATAAACTGGAATTGGTTCTTACTCAATTAGATGCAGATGTTGATTTTACGGAACAAAGTGTTCGTGCCAATCGCCTCATTGTAGAGGGTCCAGGAATTAAGCTCCGATGGAAAGGGGCTTGCGCATTGCCTGAGGGCAATAAAAACAAATTGGATTCATTTCATCTTTCACATGAAACAGAATTGGATTTAAGCATTTTGAATTCTGTAGCTGAGCTTAAGCTGCCTCCGGTGCTAGGAATGTTAAAAGGTTCAGGAACTCTACACGTAGGAAAAGAGACTTACTCAGGTTCTGGAAGTATCTCCCTCAACCAAGCAACACTGGATGGAAACAAGTTGGGCAACTGGAGCTTCTTATATGCTCTTAATCAAAAAGCGTTAGAGTTGAGCCAAGTAAGAGGAGAAATTTCGGGTGGAACCGTTGAATCGTCAGATCTGGTCATTTCGTTTCAAGATAATTTCCCCATCCGTGGCGAGCTTTCCGTCCGTGCAATCGAACTTAATGAGCTTCTTGCAGCTCTAAAGGTTCCTGATGCGCCCATTTTTTTGAAAGCTGATGGAAGAGTCAAGGTGGCAGGTAGGCTGCAGAAGCCGATAGCAGTGAATATAGAACCAGAGGTGAGGTTGAGTCACCTTTTAGTTCTCAATAAAGCCGAATTGGGAAAGACCAAGGAGAACACTATTATTTCTGTTCCCGAGGGCAGCCTGAAAGGAACAGTAAGCTTAGGGGGAAATGAAACATCCCTAAAAGGAAAATTACAGATGCTAGGAGGGAGTCTCACTCTTGGCGGAAATATAGGGACAAATAAAACGGTAGTTGAGTTTCAGGGGACAGACCTATCGCTCACCAAACTCGGTCATATTGCAGGTCTACAATTCGGAGGGGTTTCCCAGTTAAAGGGAGAGTTGAGTATCCAAGATGAAGAAGCGGATGTGGAAGGTGAACTTGAAATTGCGGAAGCAGAGATTGCAGATCTTAAACTTGGTTCGGTTAGGGGCAAAGTACAGTATCGAGAAAATTTACTTTCTTTCTCTAAATTAGAATTAAGAGCAATTGAAGCAGCTCGGGGGCAAGGTTTTGTAGATTTTTCACCGAAGGAGACTCAGTACCGCTTCGACGTTGATGCGCCAAGAGTCAGCATTGAGCAAGTGTTAAAAATTTTCGAGAAGAATCCCCTTCCAGTGGAAAAACCCGAAGGCGGCGAGCTTGCAGCTCGAGTAAGAATTGAAGGGGGAAAAGACAGCAATGGAATTGATGTCTCAGTGGATGGTCAAGCTCGTTCTTTTCAATGGTATGGAGAGAAGTGGATGTCTGCTGGGTTTGGCTTAAAGTATCGACCCAACTCTCTTCATGTGACACGCGGGGTATTCCTAAAACGCTCTGGTTCGCTTGAGGTAAGAGCTACTTATGACCAAAAAGTAAAACAATTGGTTTTCTATAGTAGCGGATTGCGACTTGAAGATTTGAATCATTTGGGACAGGCGCCGATTCAAGGAGAAATTACTGGAAGAGTCGTTTTTGAGGGAGAGTTGAGTTACCCCAGAGGAAATGGAGAGTTGAGACTCAGTAAAGGGCAATTTCGAGAAAAAGAATTTCCAGATTGTAAGATTAACTTGAAGACAACCGGTCCTGAAAGTGAGTACTGGTTGGTCTTTGAAGGCGAAAAGTTAAAAGCTCACTTGCTCAGAAAAGAAGTTGAGCAATCTGTACAGTCCGATTTGAAGATAGACTTTATAAAAACGGATTTTGCCCCCTATCTTTCGGCATGGCTTCAAAAAGATATCAGCCCTTTGAGTGGTTTAGTTGCAACTGGATCTTGGAATATGCGAGGGGATTTTAGTCGTCCGGAAACCTTGAAAGGGGATGCAGAGCTGAAGAGCGTAAAAATTGATTTCGAAGGGAAATCTCTGGTGGCCGATGAAGCAATTGATATTAAGGTCTCTGGAGGCGGGGTAGAAGTGCCTCGCTTTCGTTTGGGAGGAGCGGATAGCGAAGTAACTGGGGATTTTAATTTAGTTCCAGGGCAATCGGTAAAAGCAAATTTAAATGGAAAAGTGGATTTAGAGTTTTTGCAGCCTTTTATTCCGGGGCTCGACTTTGGTTCTGGAGTAGTAGGATTAAATTTAAGAGCTTCAGGCCCTGTGAGTTCCTATGATGTTTTTGGAACGTTATCAGTTTCGGATGCTTCTTTTAGAATTACTGGAATGCAGGATGATTTCCGCTCGGCTTCTGGTCAGTTTAGTTTGTCTGCCGACAAAGCCACTGTAGAGCGATTTCAAGCGACTCTGGGAGGCGGAGATGTCGTTGTGGGAGGGGAAATTGGAATCTCCCGTTTCAAAACATTTTCACCCAATCTTTCATTGTTTGTGTCAAAAGTTGAAATTAACACTAAGGATTTTCTAAAAACTAAAGTGACAGGGGATTTAAAGCTTAAAGGAGAGAAAACTCCTTATCATTTATCAGGAAATTTAAAAATTGATGAAGCTACGCTATCAAAGCTTCAGGTGGCGCAGAATTCAAGTGGACAAGGAAGCTCTCCCGTACTGACATTTGATGTGCAGGCTGACGCGAAAGATCAACTTTATATAAAGACTGACGTATTGGACGCTGAGTTCAAGGGGAATTTTAGACTTTTGGGAGATACAAACAAAGTGGGTCTTCTTGGAAAGACAGAGGCTCTTAAGGGGCATGCTATTTTTAAAGATACTCAGTTCGATCTCATCACTGGAGAGGCACGTTTTGAAACTCCTGAACGAATCTATCCACGATTTAATGTTAATGGCAGAACCGTGGTGAGAGAACAGCGCGGGAGAGTATACCAGGATTACGAAGTTAACTTACAAGTGGTTGGCGCTCCAGACGATTACAAAATACGACTTACTTCCAATCCGCCCCTAGTAGAACAAGACCTTATTTCACTTTTAGTTCTTGGAGTAACTACTAAGGGACAAGAAGGAAACTACTTCGATTTGGGAACTGCAATCATGGGTCAGACTCCATTCAAATCTAAAATTCAGAGTCAATTGGGTTTTGATATTAAAGTGCAATCCGCTCCTGGGCAGGGTCCCACTGTTGTGGATAGCTCTAATAGCACGCCACAGGGAGCAGGAACTCAAGGAATGGTTCCTGCAGTAAGAATTGAAAAGGGAATCACTAAAAGAACTAAGCTTTCCTATTCCAATACTCTGGATCAGAATCAATCAAGAGAGCTAAGACTTGAACAGATGCTGGATGAAAATATAACCCTTAACGCAACTGCGGGAGACCGGAGCCGCAACAATACAACCGCCCGGCCAGGAGACTCGTTTGGACTCGATGTTCGATACAGATTCAGCTTTGAGTAAGAGGCTAAGGGCTGTTGCTCTGGGCCTTTTTCTTGCTGGCAAGCTCAGCTTTGGGGCTGGCTTTGTTAAGGAAGTCATTTCCAATAGCTTGGGAAAAGCAGAAACAAAAGAGCTTCAGGGAATCTTGGGCATTGAAGTTGGAAAGAAACTCAATCCAGCTCAAATCGACAAGCAGCTTCGCGTGCTTTTTGAAAAGGGAAAGTACGGTGATGTCCAGATACTTGCGGATGGAGTGTCCCCCAGATACTTGCGAGTATTTATTGAAGGTACTCGATTAAGAAAAGTGGGCAAAGTTGATTTTTCTCAAGTGGATCCCTCCATCGCTGACGAAATTGACTTGGAGAAAGAGATTGTGGAAGGAGAGAGACTTACTCTGACGAAAGTATCCTCAGTGAAAGAGAAGATTAAATCCGAGATGGTAAAAAGAGGATTTATTGATAGTGAAGTGGATGTGTCGGTTCAGGATAATGCAGCCGGAAATGAGTCTAACATCTCCATTTTAGTTAAGCCTGGAAAACAAATAAAAGTAAAAAAAATTATCATTAAAGGTGCAGACCCAGAACTGGCGCAAATCCTTCACGAAGCAAGCGAGATTCACGAAGGGGATGTTCTGGATAGTAAGCAAGCAGATAGGAGCGCAGAATCTTTTGTTTCTTACCTAAGGAAAAACCAATATCCATCTGCAAAAGTGTCCTGGAGGTCGGATTCTGTTAACTCTGAAGATCTCAGTGCCAATTTGGTATTTGATATAAATCTTGGTCAGCGCTTTCAAGTAACCATCAAGGGTAACGAAACCTTTGATGATGAGACGCTTAAAGGCCTGATTACCCAAGAAGTGCTTAATCAGACGGATGCAAGCGTTAGGCTTAAGAGGATCATTTCCGAAAAATATCGTTCAGTAGGGTTTCATTTTGTACAAGTCGAAGTGGCAGTAGCGGAACCTCAGAGAGATGGTTTGATTGCAGTCAGAATTAGTGTGGACGAAGGAAAAAAGATCCTGATTGATTCAGTTGAGTTCGATGGCCTGTGGAATAAAGAGGCCGGTAATCCTTCGGAAATATTTTTTGAAAATTCGGTAGGTGTCATACGAAGGAAAGTGTTTTGGGAAGATGGCTTAGAAGAGTCGACACAGAACTTTGTGAAGAGCTTGAGAGAAAAGGGGTTTCTGAGTGCAACTGTTACTGGACCTCGTATTGTTTTTAGTGAAGACAAGAAGGGCGTTAGGCTTTTCTACGATTTACAAATGGGAAATCAATATATCGTTAAGAGAATTGTGTTCGTGGGGAATGCACAATTACAGGGTGAGGAGCTAATAAAGCTTTTGCCTTTTCAAGTGGGAGAAGCAGTAAACCGTGATCAGTTAAATGTTGGGGTTAATGCAATTGGCAATCGGTACCAAAATTCTGGTTTTTTAGATGTGGTTGTCACCCTGGACGAGGCAAGCGGTGAAGGAGGAATGGGATATCGTAAGGAAGGGATGGAGGTCACTTATCGAATTCAGGAGGGAAAACAATACAGGGTTGGGACTGTTTCTTTAGAGGGCCAAAGTAGAACACAAGAAAAAGTGATTTTGCGAGAGGTGTTAGTTAAGACTGGAGAGCCCTATAATCCGCAGCTGGTTCGGCAGTCAGAAGAGAATCTTGCTTTGACCGGACTTTTTTCAAGGGCTGAATTGATTTCTAGCTCTTCAGCGGAAAAGCCACTAGAAAAAAACATTACTATCGTCGTGAGCGAGATCAAACCTGGTTTCGGTGAAGTAGGGCTCGGAGCTCTTTATGAAGATCCTTTATTTCGCCTGAGAACATTCTTGGGTGTGGGGTATCGTAATTTGTTTGGACTCAATCAGACTGCTTCTATACGTTCGGAAGTGTCCCTGCCCATTTCCAGAAGCAATGTGCTCATTCCATTCGTGGAATATTCAGCTATTGTCAATTATCGAGCGCCTTATTTGGTCGACTTACCACTTACTTTTGCAATACAAGCGGGATTTGATAGCTTTCAGATCGCATCCTCTGCAGACGGGCGTCAATCCGATCTCCAAACTCGAGCAAAAATTGAAGAACGAATAGAGAAACGAATCACAGGCCGTCTGTTCGCGCAGTACAGACTGCATCATTTGGAGCGTACTAGAACAGAAGTGATTCAGAGAAATGATTCAGGAAGTACCAACACTCTGACTGACACTATTGATGTGATTGGATCTACCGGACCCGGCCTTATCATGGATCTTCGAAATGATATCTACAACCCTACTTCGGGAAGTTTTCATTCTTTGGATTTGGAATTTGCACATCCCTATTTGTTGTCCAATGATCAGTTATCGTTTCTGATGGCGCTTCAGAAGAACTCGTTTTATGTCCCTCTCTCGAAGTCTTTGGGAGCTGCTTTCTATGCGGGTTTTGGATGGGCAAGTGCTCTCCAGGATAAAGCTCTGCCGGAAGCGAGATTAGCTAATGAGTTAGCTTTGGGGGGGCAGGGAAGTATCCGAGGGTATGCTCCAAGGTTATTCAGAGCTCCTGCCGGTACTCGGGAATTAGCTTTTTACAACTTACGAGCTGAGCTCACGACTCCTCTTTTTGGTGAAGTGAGTGGAGCTATTTTCTTTGATACTGGGCAGTTGTTTCCTGGTCTGAAAGCCGAATCTAGAAATGATGGAATAGGGATAGGAGTGCGGTACAAGACTCCAGTGGGGCCGGTAGTGTTGAATCTAGCTCATGGACTGAGTCCAGCAGCTGAATCTATTGTGAGATTTACTTTTACAGTAGGAACAATTTAGCTTTTTTTAGAATTTCTCTTTTCAGCTCTCCGACCTTCTTTATCATTAACGGCAGGACTTTGAATTCTCAGCTTGGTTCCGGGAAAAATGCGTGAACGTTGCAGATTGTTCCAGCGAAAAATATTTTGGATGGTCACTTCATATTGTTCGGAAATCGACCACAGCGAATCTCCTTTTTGAACTACGTGTATTAAAAAACCGCTTTCCGCTTTAGAGGTTTCAACTGAATTAGTTGCTCTGGCTATTCTCGAACTCTTCTGAATAGACTTTTCGGGAACAAAGGGACCATCAGTTTTTGCAGCAGCTAACTTTCGTTCTACTAAGACTTTTGTCCCTACTGGAACTCTCAGTTCATAAGTTTCGCCGGTTGGGGGTGTAACCGACTTAATATAAGCCGGATTCAAATCTAGCATTTCATCTGTTCCGCAATCAATTGCTCTGGCGAGCTCTTTAAGGCCTGTAGGGCGATTAACTTTAACCAAGTCAAACTCTAAAGGTTCTTGATAGCTTAAATCTTTGAATCCATATTTTGAGGGGTTTTTTGCGATGATTGCAGCTGCAATGAGCTTGGGAATATAGTCTTTTGTTTCCCTACGAATAAGATTGGTCTGAGAAATACGCCAAAAGTTATTTGTTTTGAGGTCTTCAATCGCGCGAAGAATTTTATATTCTCCAGCATTATAGGCACTAGCTGCTAGATACCAGGACTCAAACATTAAATAGAGGTCTTTTAGGTAAGCTGCAGCCGCTTGGGTAGAGAGAATGGGATCTCTTCTTTCATCGACCCAAGAGTCTACTTTTAAACCGTAGCGCTTTCCTGTGGCCTTCATGAATTGCCAGGGACCCACAGCTTTGGCTCGTGATTTAGCTCGCAAGTTAAATCCACTTTCAATTAATGCAAGGTAAACCAGATCAACGGGAAGGCCAGACTTTTTAAAAATTTCCTTCATCCGAGGCAAATAACGACTAGAACGTTCTAAATAACGTTCCATATGGCCTCGGCCTTTGCCGGTAAAATAATCTATCCAGCCCTCCACTCGAGCATTCACAGTAATAGGGAAATCGTATCGACTATTGTCATAAAGGCTTTGAGTATTGGGTTCTTCATTCCGAATGACTTCGTCGATAGTGAGGTTCTCAATTTCCTGGGCTTTGGAATATTTGCGAGAAGAGTTTCCCGAAAAAGTATCTTCGGTTTCATTGCCCAACATTTTAGCAATGGCATCGTTCGAGCGAATATCGCCAGTCCTAGAAGAGGATTTGGTTCCAGTGGAAGAGCAAGCGCTGAGCCAAACCATAGTAGTCATGAGGAAAAAAATCCAAAAAGAGCTCATCATTCTCGGGTGTCTTATCATTAGTGTTGTCTTTCAGAACGCCGTAAGTGGGCATTCTCTAAAAGTCCGCCCATGATTTCTCTTAAATAGGAAGCAGCTACAGCCCTTAATTGATCCAAAGTAATGTCTTGGGGCCGAATATTCTTTTTTTCTAAAATACTATGAAGTTCCCGTCGAATAGTTTGCGATGGAATCCCCGTGAGTTGAATGACTTGGTCGAGGAGTTTCTTTTTTGAAGTCTTCTTCTTCGTCGTTTTTGACTTCGACTTTGTCTTTTTTCTTTTTGATTTCATCTGTGACATTTAGACCCAAATGTTAACATAGAACACACCAAAAAAAGACTGTTGAATTACATATTAGGGACGTTAGTTGCAAGATTTTCAAAGCTGGCGTACTGCGCTAACCAAGCCACTTTGACTGAACCCAAAGGACCATTTCTATGTTTCCCAATAATAAACTCAGCTACACAAGCTGTGTTGGGTTGAAGGGGTTCTACTTCGTCGCGATGAATAAAAATAATTAAGTCGGCATCTTGTTCGATGGCACCTGATTCTCGGAGATCAGCTGGGGTAGGACGTTTGTCCTGTCGTAACATGATTTGTCGATTAAGCTGAGCTAAAGCAAGTACTGGAACTTGAAGTTCTTTGGCTAGAGCTTTGAGAGAAGCTGATATTTCAGAGATCACTCTTTCTCTATTTTCATTTTTATTAGGACTTCCCATGATCTGAAGATAGTCCACTACAATCAGACCTATATCCCCTAACTGTGCTTTCAGACGTCGAGCTTTACCCCGCAATTCTAGAGCAGTAATTTGAGAAGTATCATCGATATAAAGAGGTGCTTCTGAAATAGATCCGGCCGCACGGGTAAGTCGGGCCCAATCTTGCTCAGTTAGTTTACCGCTACGAATTCTTGTGGATTCAACTTTTCCTTCAGAAGAAAGCAAACGATGAATAATTTGCATTTTAGACATTTCTAAAGAGAAAAAGAGCACAGGTCGTTTGGTGTGCAGAGCCGCATGACGAGCCACTCCAAGAGAAAAACTTGTTTTCCCCATACTCGGACGACAAGCAACAACAACAAGATCAGAGGGTTGAAAACCCTGAGTGAGCTTGTCGAGTTCAATCCAACCCGAGGGTGTTCCAGTCATGTCGTTTTGGTTTTCAAAACGTTTTTCTAATTCAGAGAATGCAGAGCGTACCAAGTCTCTAGCCGCTGACACATTTTCAGATTTTTTAGAAGAGCTAACTTGAAAAATTTCTCTTTCCGCAAAATCTACTAACTCAGCAGAAGGAACCGAAGGATCAAAACCTCTCTGAGCAATTTCTGTGCAAGATGTGATCAGACGTCTTTTAACCGCTTGTTCGGAAACCAGCTTTGCATAGTTTTCTGAGTGGATAGCAGTGGGAACGCGCTCAAGAAGCTCAGCAAGATAAGCAGCTCCCCCCACTTCCTCAAAAACACCCAGTTCCTTCATTTTGGAAGTGAGGGTGATTACGTCAATGGGTTCCGACTTCTTCGCTAACTCACACATAGAATTAAAAATCTTAGCGTGAGCCGGTCTGTAAAAATCATGCGACGAAAGGGTGTCAGCAACCCTATCAAAACTTTGGTTGTCTAGGAGTACACCTCCTAAAACAGATTGTTCGGCCTCCATATTTTGAGGCGGAGTGCGGGGATCCATTGTTGCCATTCCGAGTTCATAACTTGGCTATGGGGATAAGGCAATGAATCCCCCAATAAAAATTAGGTGAGGGAAAGAGGATTTTCGCTCTGTGCCTTAGCAGTTTGAAGAGCAGTCTCAACTTGGTCTGAGCCAGTAAGACGAATAATTGCGCTACTGTACCTAGAAAGGTGAGTCCCAGCGACTCCAAAAGCATTCTGGGCCTTGTGAAGCGCTGTGCCGATTTCTTCAAATCGGGATTCAAAATTCTGAAAATGCTGTTGAGATTTTTTTACTTCCAGAATGGTTTTCTCAACTCCCTTAGCCATTTCATAATAATTTCGGGCTACTGATACGGCGTGTAAAGTTACCGACAAAGTATTGGGGGAAACAGCAAAGACTTTATTCTTGGCTAGTTCCTCGCATAATTTAATATTTCTTAGAATCTCAAAATAGAGAGTTTCGCTGGGCACGAAAAGGAGAGCCATATCGGTTGTCCCGTGTTCGGGATGAATATACTTGTCCTTAATTTGCTTGGAGAGCGTCTTCATGACCTCCGATAAACTCTTTCTTGCTGATTCCAGTTGGGCGGGATCTTGAGTCTCAAAGAGCCCCAAAACCTGTTCTTTCGGGAACTTGCTGTCAATCGGGAGTACAGCATTAGGGTACTTAATAACAGCGTCTACTCGCTCAGTGGAATGGGGAACAATTCGATATTGAAGTTCAAATGCATCTTGAGGAAGCATGTCAGTCAAAAGCTGTTCCAACATCGCTTCGCCAAAGCCTCCCCGGAGGTGGGGCAGCTTTAAAAGATTGTTCAGATCGTTAATCGATTGTCCTACATGGTTCAGGCTCGCCAACTGGTTTTCGGCTCGCTTTAAGTGCTCTTGAATTTTGTCAAAGTGAAGAAATCCTTCTTTCAAATTCAGCTCTAATTTTTGACCCACATTCTGAGTGAGGTCCTGAATCCTGACTTCTAATTTTTTCTCCATTGAGAGAACTTTTTGGTCTAAACCCTGGGCAGCTTGAAACAGGCCTTTTTGAAGCTCAGTTCTATTTTGTTCAAGAGCTCCGGAAAGCTCACTCCTCAGTGTGGAGTTTTTAACGTCTTGGGAGCGTTCAAATTCTTTTTGAGCAAGAAGAAGATTGCGTTGAAGACTTTCAAAGTTGTCGGACAAAAGTTTGAAACCCGTTTGAGCTTGAGCCTGCTGAGAGCGGTGGAGCCAAATGGCCAAGCCGATAAAAAGGAGAACCCCTAAAGCGGGTAAAAGAAATAAAGGTAAAGACATGGGGAACTCATAGCATAAGCAGACGAGAGGGTCACCTAGCTTCACCCCAGGAAAGATATTCTTGACTGCCAAAAAGGGGGGGGTACCTTCATAGAAATGAACACTATTACGCGCCGTTTAATACTGGTTCTTGCTTGCTTCTCTTTGTCAGGGCAGGCTTTAGACCAAACTGGGTTGTCCATTAAATTGGTACCCTGGATCAAAACAGGGCTCAAAGCTCCCACAGGGATTTTTTTTGAGCCAGGAAATTCTAGTCGTGTTTATATTTTGGAACAAAAGGGGCAAATCCTTACTTGGGAGAAAGGACAGTTTGCGAAGGAGCCCTTTCTCGATCTTCAATCAAAAGTCACTTTTGGTGGCGAACGGGGACTTCTGGGGTTAGCTTTTCATCCGCAATACCAGCAAAATGGCCGATTTTTCGTTAACTACACCAGCGGTAATTCCCAACTCACTTCTTTTGTCTCTGAATTTAAAAGAGGTTCTCTTAATGAAAAAATTATTCTTAAGTTTGCTCAGCCTTATTCCAATCATAATGGAGGGCACTTAGCTTTTGATAAAGCAGGACTGCTTTATATCGGAACAGGGGATGGGGGAAGTGCCGGAGATCCGCAGAATAATGGGCAACGCTTGGATACTTTTTTAGGGAAGATTTTAAGAATCAATATCGATGGCCAAAGCCCTTATGAAATTCCAAAAGATAACCCCCTTCAAAAAACCGGAGAGAAGAAAGAAATTTTTGCTTGGGGTCTTCGCAATCCTTGGCGGTTTAGTTTTGACAGAGAGACAGGAGCTTTATTTGCAGGCGATGTAGGTCAAGATCGATATGAAGAAATCGATTTGGTCGAAAAAGGAAAAAATTACGGCTGGAAAGCAATGGAAGGAGATCATTGCTTTATTCCTGGTTGTAATAGAGAAGGGCTTGTTGCTCCTCTTGTGGAATATGGAAGAAACGATGGGGGATCGGTCACAGGAGGTTTTGTTTACCGCGGAAATAAAATTCCTAAATTAAAAGGTCTTTATATCTACGGAGATTTTATGTCCGGAAATGTTTGGGCTCTTCAATACGATCAAGATTCTCGCAAAGTGATTGGAAACCAATTGCTCCTTAAGACAGACGTATCTATTGCTTCTTTTGGCGAAGATCCGGAAGGCGAGCTTTACGTAGTGGGATATTCAGGAACGATATTTCGTATATCGCCAGTGCTTTAACTTAAACCTTCTATTTGGTTTTTCATGTAATCCAAAGTAGAGGGAAGCCTGTCTGCCATATAAGTGTTTTCCATTTTCATTCGAGGCAGGCAAAGATTTGCAAAGTCCTTAATCCATTCCCCTCTGTTAGAGTCTTTTTGGTAGTTGTCCGCCATGCATTTAAGTGCATAGTAATCGCAAGTAATGCGAGTCAATCGCTCTGCGGAAAGAAAAGGGTAAGTCAGATCAGTTTTCTCAGTAAGAAGGTTTAAGGAAAAATCTTTTACGAACTTTTGGATATTTGCTTGTTTAAGACCTTCAATATCAGACTTGAATTTATCTTTGATAATACTCACCAAAATCCTTTTTATGGCTTGGTTCAGTTCGTTTCTAGCTTGAAGCAGATAGGATTTAACACTGTCCTTGGTAACTTTTGATTCTGCCCAGGCTCCAGCTAAGGATCCAAGAAATCCTGGAGCGTGTTGAGCTACATCCTTGAGGGTGTCTTTAAGAACCATTAGGCTCTGAATTTGAGAAGTGCCTTCATAAATAGGGTAAATAATGGACTCTCTCCACAGGCGTTCTACTGGATATTCTTTGCAAACCCCGTAACCTCCAAAAAGTTGCAGTGCATTTTTAGTGATAGTTACTGCTTTCTCACAGCAGTAATACTTACACAGGGGAGTAAGGCGTCTGTAACGTTTCTTCCACTTCTTAATAGCAGCGACATCGCCCTTCTTCTCAGCAATGGCAAGAAGATCGGCTGTGCAAGCAGCTTCCATTACCATGCTTCTCATGGCTCGAATTTCAAGTTCCATTTCGTAGAGCATGTCAGCAACTAAGGGATGCTGAATAATAGGTTTGTCCCAAGTGATTCTCTGTTTGGCATAGCTTTTCGCTTCTTCCAGCGCAGCAGTAGCAATTCCAGTTGCCAAAGCTGCCATTGCCAGTCTGGCTTCGTTCATGAGATCCAGCATGACCTTGAAGCCTTCTCCTGACGGTCCGAGGAGTTCCCCGACTGAGTTTTCAAAAGCTAGTTCACAAGTGGGAGAAGAGTGGAGGCAGACTTTTTCTTCGATTTTGGTCACTTTAATATTTTGTTTACCATCAATCTGTTTGGGAACGATCAGAACAGAGAGACCTTCTAGCCCCTTAGATTGGAGGTCTGTTCGTACTAAAGCGAAAACAATATCGGCATTTCCATTTGTGATGAAGCGTTTGGTGCCGTTCACTCGGTAGGTGTCTCCACTTCTGACAGCGGTGGAGCGAAGTTTACCAAGATCAGACCCTGCATCGGGTTCTGTGAGAGCCATTGCAGTTTGCCATTCATTGGACATGAGCTTGGGAAGAATTCTAGCTTTTTGCTCTTCTGTGCCCCATTTGGAAACAAAAGAAGCCATAGAAAATGCTGCAACCGTTAGACTGGTGTTGGGGCAGGCCTGAGCAAGAGTTTCTAAACTCAGCACTTGCACCGATTGAGGAAGATTAATTCCTCCATAAGCTTTACTGACTTGGGCTGAAAAGACTCCCATTTCTACTAATCGTGCAAGGTGTTTCTTCAGGGTGTCGGGGAGAATGGCCTCACCATCTTTAAAAATCACTCCGTGTTGATCGAGTTCGCTTGCTTTAGGGCGGACTTCTTGTGCTGCGAATTTACCTATTTCCTCTAAAACCCCTTCATAGAATGCAAGCGCCTCCTCTGCATTTTCAAAAGATTCAGAATCGCCAAAGGTTTTTTCCCATTCCATAGCGTACTCAGGAAGATGAGAAAAGCGACGAAGTAAAAGAGAACGGTCGGAAACGCTAGTAAAGAGATTGTCTGCCATAAGGGAATTCCTTTCCTAAGAAACTAAGAATATTCCTAGCTTCGCTGCCTGGCAACTCTAGGCAGGGGACAAGAAAGGGCTTGCTGTCTAACAAGTCGACACTTCCTGAAGACTTTCAGAATACTTCGGAGAAAGGAAATAAAGGAACGATTCTTGAGAGTTGGGTTCAACCTGGGGTTTTAGGCATGCTGCTTGCGATATCACACTCTGGTTCTTCTACTTTCGAGTAGCAGAACCAGCTTTGAGCAAGGAGTTCGTTCAATGAGTCAGCTCTGGTGGCGGATAAAAGAGTTATTTAGCAAATTAGTAGCAGTAGCTTTAGTAGGTGCAGTTGCTTTTGGAGGCTATTCGCTTTATCGGCAGGGCGCATTTCGAGGTGGTTTTGCTCATGCAGGCAGAGTAGTAATGCGGCAAATTCCTTATTTCGGATCAAGATTCCGACATTTTATTGCTTCAACCACTTCAGGGAGTAGACCTGTTTCTTATCGGTCTGGGAGCAGAGCTCATAGCCGGAGGGCCTATCGCGGATCTAGGCGGCATCATCAGTACTCCAGTCGACGTCATCACCGAAATCGTAGAAACAGATAAAAAACGTTCTTGATATTTATCTCATTCCCTTGTTTCTTAAGGGGATGAAGAGCCTTTCGTTTTCTTTTCTTTTTCTTTCCTTTTTTCTCATTATTTCTTGCGTTACCAATCCTGAGACCGGAAGAAAATCTTTCATGCTCATTAGCGAAGGAGAAGAGGTCCAGCTGGGTGAGCAAGCTTATCAAGAAGTGTTAAGTAAAAACAAACTCTCGAAACGGCGAGACTGGGACGAAGTCCTTCAGAGAGTGGGAAAAAGAATTTCACAAGTAGCAAATAAACCCGATTTTGAATGGGAGTTTCGTCTCATTGAATCGCCGGAAAAAAATGCTTTCTGTCTTCCTGGCGGAAAAGTAGCAGTCTACACGGGGATTATCCCCATCCTTAAAAATGAAGCGGGAATGGCAGCCGTCATAGGGCACGAAGTGGCCCATGCGACTCTTCGTCACTCCGGAGAGCGCCTTTCAGCGAATTTAGGAACTCAGATTGGGGTCTTGGTATTGGGACAAATTCTTGTGGGAAGTGATAATCCAAATAAGCGTCTAGTCATGGCTGCTTTGGGTCTAGGGGCTCAGGTGGGGGTGATTTTACCATTTAGCAGAGCAAATGAATCTGAAGCAGATGAAATCGGACTCAGATATATGGCAAAAGCGGGATACGATCCCAATCAAGCTTCTTTGCTTTGGGAGAGATTTGGCGCAAGTGAGAAAGGTGGCCCTCCTGTATTTCTATCGACTCATCCTGCAAGCAAAGCCAGACAGGAAGCTCTTAGAGAGCAAGTTCCTACTGTGCTGCCATTTTATGAGAAGTCTCCCAAGTACGGTGTCGGAATAGAGTTCCGCTCTTAGAAAACTACTTCTGTAAATGGGATGTAAAAGCTTTTAAGAAATCCATCGGCAAAGGAAAAATGATAGTTGAATTATGCTCGCTTGCGATTTCCTGAAGAGTTTGCAAGTAACGCAATTGAAGGGCAGCTGGAGTGGCTTCAATTGCCCTAGCAGCTTCAACTAACTTCTCAGCAGATTGAGATTCCCCCTGCGCATTGATGACTTTTGCCCTGCGCTGCCTTTCGGCTTCGGCTTGAGTGGCCATTGCTCTTTGCATTTCTTTTGGAAGATCTACTTGTTTGATCTCCACAGCTGAAACTTTTACTCCCCAGGGATCGGTATGCTGATCGAGAATTTCTTGAATCCTTTTGTTGAGAGATTCCCTTTCTGAGAGCACTTCATCTAAGTCAACGGAGCCTAAAACTGAACGTAGGGTTGTTTGAGCGTACTGGAAAGTACTTTCCAAGTAACTCTCTACATTCACCACTGCTTTAATGGGATCCACTACTTTGAATAAAATGACTGCATTCACAGAGACTGAAACGTTATCCTTGGTAACGACATCTTGAGGGGGAACATCCGTTGTGATGACCCGAAGACCCACTCTCATCATCCTGTCAATTCCAGGAATAAGAAAAATTAAGCCGGGGCCTTTTGCTCCAATGAGACGTCCCAAGCGAAAGACTACTGCGCGTTCATATTCTTGGAGCACCTTAAATCCGGAGAGGCAAAAGATAAAAGCTATAAAGCCAATTGCTAGCAACATGAGAATGCCTTTCTTTTTATAATTTTAGTTCTTCTTTAACGAGTTTCATGTCTTCCCAAACAATTTTCTTAGCAGATGGATTTCTCAGCAAATAAGCAGGATGATAAGTGGGTAGAAGCCTCAAATCTTCGTTCCAAAAAATCTTTTGAAATTGTCCTCTCAGATTTGCCATGTTGTGATCTGTCTGGGTAAGTGCGCGAGCAGCCGTCAAACCAAGAGCCACTATCATTTCTGGTTTGATTTGTTCAATTTGGGCCTTTAGGAAAGGCAAGCATTGCTCGATTTCCTCCGGCTCTGGAACTCGGTTGGAAGGAGGGCGACACTTTACGATGTTAGCAATATAGACATCTTCACGAGTTAAACCCATTGCCTCAATGATTTTGGTTAGCAGCTGTCCAGCTCTGCCTATAAAAGGTACGCCTTGTTCATCTTCATCAGCTCCAGGACCTTCTCCCACAAACATGAGACGAGCTTTTGGATTTCCCGAACCGAATACAATTTTGTTTCTCTGTTCACAAAGGCCACAGCGTTTGCAGTTGCCAAGCCAATTTTGAATATCCGCTAAATTGTTTACTTTAGGAGAACTAGCGTTTTTAGAAGCTCTCATTTTTGAGCGTGCTTTTGTTTTAGGGGGAGCCACATCGACACCACTTTCTTTCCAAAGAGACCAGTATTCATCAGACCGTATCATTGAGTTATCTCCAACCAGGCGGCATCTTAGAGGAGAAAAGAAGCTTCGGCAAAAATGAAAAATAGCGCACCGCAACAGGCTCTGTTCGGGTGCTAAACCACCTAATTAAGAGTAATCTGGAATTGAATCATGAAAAAACTGATACTCATTTTTGCTCTCTTGGTTGTTGCTTGCACGAGCAAGACCGTTTTTGACGAAAGATTTTTGGAAAGTGGGAGTTTGTCCCAACCCCTTTTCACGGGTCCTGCAGATCCAGAGTCATTTAAGTTTGCCATGGTGGGAGATCTACACGTTGGGGGGACCGATACTGCGCGGCTCGAAAGAATTTTAGACCAAGCCCAAGCCGAGGGGGATGAGTTTATTGTGCTTTTAGGGGACATCGTGGATAAGGGGGAAGAAACTTCTTTTTCCGCTGTTCAACAAGTAATTCAAAACAAAGGGTACAACCAAAAAGTTATTACTTTGTTGGGAAATCATGATGTGTTTGAAGAAGGGTGGAAATTTTATAAAAATCTGTGGGGTGCTTCGCATTATGTATTGGATGCCGGAAATAGCCGTTTTATTGTTTTGGATACAGCCGATGGTACTTTGGGAAAACAGCAATTTGACTGGCTGAGCGATGAACTTTCGAAGACTTCAGCGAAGAATATTTTTCTTTTAACGCATTATATGCCAGTGGTTCCAGGTCAGAGAACTTACTTGCGTTTGGCAAACCAAACAGAAGCTGAGCGATTGATGAAATTGGCGAGTCGTGCGGGAGTGAGAGGAATGTTTGGTGGTCATTATCACAGCTATTGTTATGAAAAAATTGAAGGCGTCGATTATGTCGTTGCTGGTGGCGGGGGAGGAAGGAGGATGGAACCAGTTAAAGAGTTTTTTTTCGTTCAGGTGTCTGTCTCTGGAAGAGAAGTTTCTTACAACTTAAGAACGGTTAATTAGACTCCCCACTGATAACCTAAAATAAAAGTTAATCGATCTAATCTACCGAATCCCAAGAGGATCTGGTACCGAAGAGACGCAAGCCATCGAGAGTTTCCTTCTTCCGGCGAAAAAACAAAAGTGGATTCAACAAAGGGGTTGTTGAGATTAAAAGTGTCCACTTCATCAAAAGTCGCTATTTTTGCAGTCCATTCGAAACGAGGGGAAAAGGCCGCATTAAACCCCACTTCTGTTGCAAAATCATGTTCAGAAAAAGACACTTGAGTAAAAGTGGGGATAGCTTGCGCTTGACGCAATTGAGTAAAGCGTTTGTACCAACCAATGAGTCCAAAAAACTTAAGATAAGAAGTGAGATTTCCTTCCATTCGAGTTGTAAACAAAAGGCTGGTTCGGGAGAACGTCTCTGGCAAATTCATTCGATGAGAAAGTCGTAGAGAAAGGCTTGTCCAGGGAAGGGGATTAAAGTTAAACCGGGAAGAGTAGGCCATTGCTTCAAAGTCCTGAGATGAAAAAGCAAGAGCAGCTCCCAAACTTCCGGTCAAATGTTCTGATAGTGGGGCGTCCAGAAAGATCAGGGGACCCACAGTGTTACGATAAGTATTCTCTTGATGGTATTGAAGGCTCGTTTGCGTTTTTCCAAAAGTGATTGAAGAAAACAAAAAAAAGCAAAGAGCTTTAAGAATTGCGCTCGACATGAAATCCTCGAGAGGTCAGAGCATTGATGATTTCACCAGTGTGTTCTTCCCCTCTGGTCTCGATTTCAGCTTCGATGGCAGCTTGTCCCATTTTGTGGTGGAGAGCTCCGCGCTGGTGATGGATTTCTAAGACGTTAGCACGTTTTTCGGCAAAGACTTGAGTGATTCCATGAAGAGCACCGGGTCTGTCCCAAATAGTGATATTCAGACGAACGAGTCGCCCCTGTTCAACCAACCCTCTTCGAAAAACTGCAGACAGTGCAGGCAAATCAATATTTCCTCCACAGAGCACAGCCGTTACTTTCTTTTCAGGTACGAGGCCTTCAAGCATAGCGGCTATCGGAAGAGCTCCTGCTCCTTCGACTACCATTTTTCCGTGTTCAGCCAATACAGAAATAGCGTGGGCAATTGATTCTTCGGATAGAGAAAAAATATCATCTACATTGCGAGAAATATTTTCCAACATGACCTGTTCGGTTCTTTTGGTTGCTA
>Ga0214917_10002293_pt1 | contig 23532 bp, 28 predicted proteins | sample LL_1208_BB_MetaG_FD_177983 | JGI IMG/M metagenome (GOLD analysis project Ga0214917, IMG submission 177983) | Freshwater microbial communities from Lake Lanier, Atlanta, Georgia, United States - LL_1208_BB | ecosystem: Environmental > Aquatic > Freshwater > Lake | place: USA: Georgia | collected...
GAGGCGTGAGCAACGAGTTCGCTGCGGTGCTCTGTGTAGAAAGCACCAAGCTCCGCGACGGTCCAGACTTTCAGACCTGCGGAGGCAGTTTTCTTGCGTAATGCCACTTTAGAGAGCCCCTATTTGTATACCGGTTTTGTACTACAGAGTCGGCCGTCGCCGCCTCTACTCACCACTACGAATTGGGTGTGAATTTGTCGCGGTCAATGGACAAAACGGACAAATAGGATTATCTCGAGAACTTGAGAATGATGTGGCTCTTAATGCCTTCACCACCAAAAATACGATCCTTCCGCAAGAGTTGCCATGGCGAAATTTCCTGGGTCTCGTAAATTGCATAATCTGCGATGAAGGCTATTTTGAATAATGTCAGCAATTCTCGAAGCACACCAAAACGAAAAAGAACTCGTTGCCATGGACCTTGATGGTACCGAGAGGAGAAAAAGCCAAGATGCGGACTAAGGAAAATAGTTAAGTCACTTGATTTTGTAAGCAATCTCCGGTTGCTTTTATCTCGCAGAAGCTGCCACTCCCCACCTTCAATATCCACCTTAATGACTGTGGAGATTTCTGATTGAATCAACGTTTTCAGTTCAATGATTGGCAAACCATCTACACGGTTTTGGCTCTTGTCAATTGCGTATGGTGAAAGCTGTATTCGTGGTCCTGCTGAAACAAATCCCCGCAAGGTTTCTATGGAGAATCTTGGGTTGAGTGCCACGTTCTCTTTGAGTGCCCAAAACTGCTCTTCATCGGGCTCAATTGCAATTACATCACAACCCTTCGCCGCCATTACTAGTGAATAGACTCCATTCGACGCCCCAATATCAACAAATCTCTTGCCGGTCGCAGTCAATTCCACTAATTGACTCAACTGCTCCCGCTCCCAACGTCCTTCCAAAACGTCATCCCAAAATGCTGATCCATAGCGCGTCTCCGCGTTTGGATTAACGACAAATGGCGGAATCTTGTGAGTCTGAAGGTCAAGAATGCGATTCATGTACAAAAACTAGCAAACAACTAGTGGGCCCTGTCGGGATCGAACCGACGACCCACGGATTAAAAGTCCGTTGCTCTACCGACTGAGCTAAAGGCCCCTTATTGAGATTTTCGAACTTGGCCAAAAGTGCCCTAGAACACGAGTTGACAGGCTATATCCTAACAGCATGTTTTTCGTCAGTTTGGCTGATAAGTAAACAGCCAATGAATAAACCTCGAGTTTGGATCGTCAGCCCTGTCTTCAACGACTGGGAAAGTGCTACGGAACTAGTTTGTAGCGCGTCCAAAATGATGTCCGCCTCACATAAGTTGTCGATAGTTTTCGTTGACGATGCATCATCGCATAGAACTGATCTGAAGGAATTCATTAAACATGTCGAAAAAGCCTCCCCTCGTTTCCCTGAAGTCACTATTCTGCAACTATCCTCAAATTCTGGAAATCAAAGAGCGCTAATTGAGGGTCTGACTTATTTGAATTCAAAAAAAATAGGAGAACGAGATCTCATTGTGACTATGGACTCCGACGGCGAAGACAAGGTGGAAGATATACCTCAATTAATTGCAGCTCGCTCCAAAAACGAGTCTTCGGTAGTGGTCGCAAAAAGAGGGAAACGTCATCAAAGCCCTGGATTCCTAATTTGGCATAGAGCCTTCAAGTTCTTCTTCAAATTGTTAGCAAAAGAAGATTTAGATTTTGGAAATTTTATGTGCTTTGACAAGTCAACTTTAACGAAGTTTAACAATTCTTCAATTCAGGGACACGTATCGCTTCCTGGGATTTTGCTGTCAAGCAAAATTGATTTTAGTCGAATTAAACTCGATCGAGGACGAAGACTTCACGGTAAATCCAAAACTAGCAAGGAAGGATTAATTCTTTGGGGAATATCGACTCTGTCTCCAGTTTCTAAGATAGTGTCAGCAAGAATTCTGAAGTTCTCAGTAATTGCCGCTTTTTTTCTTTTCCTTTTAGCTTTTGCTGTTTTAGTGCTTCGTCTTACGACGGACCTTTTTGCAGTTGGTAGTGCTGGCATTCTAATTTCTATAGGAGCTTTCTTTTCTATTCTCTTCGTTCAAACCTCCGCCTTCTTTATTCTTCTAAATACACGTATTGAATCGTTGGCGAATGCCCAAACGACCGAAAGCCTTCACCGCTATAGCTTACTCTTTACAAATACAAAATAGAATCTATGGTTTCTGCGACTGGAAGTCCCGCGAACAATTCAAAATTTTTAATTCATATTGGGCAGTATGGAATATCTATATCAATCATCCTGTTAGGACTTATTCGACTTGTCAATGTGGATTTTGACTTGCATCTATTATTTTCTACCGAAAATTACAATTCTCAAGAATTAGGTTTTAAGATTTTAGCTTTTTTTCTTGTTTTGGTGAGCATTCTTTCTTTGGAATCTCGAGTGATGCAAAATTCCAATATTTGGAAACTGACACCCATTCTGTTGAGACGGATTGTGAGCACAAAACTATTAGTCGCTTTATTCAGTTTTATAGTTTTTTTTCCACTATTCTTACGCCTTTATTCTCCATCTCTTGGCGCCTCCCTCTACGATTTATTCGGAGTTAATGCAATATTCCCCAATTTTGCAGATCTCAACCTTGTTCTGAATGCGTTGACTTGTCCATCTGTGCGCAAAATCGGAGATTTGGTTACTTGCGGAGCAGGTGGAGCTGTCTACCAATACCCGGCCTCGATTCTTATGTTTTCAATTGAATCAAATTCAATTGACTCCTTAACCATGTTCTTCGGCATCCTGCAGGCCATAATGCTAGTTTCCTTATTGATTATCAGTTCAGCAAGAAAAGAATTCTGGGTTGCCCTTCCCCCAATAATTTTGGCTTTTTCTCCGCAAGTTCAATTACTCCTTGAGAGAGGTAACCTAGACATTGCAGTGTTATGTCTTTCTGCCTTCGCAGTTTATTGCTTGATGCAAGATCAGGCGAAGCTAGGGGTGGCATTTGTATTTCTCTCAATTGCAACTATTCTTAAATTTTATACTTTTCCAGCCCTGATTATCGTTTCATTCATTGCAATAAGGAATCGAAATAACTATCTATATCTTTTGATTTCGTTCTCATTGGGCTTAACATTGTTCAGAGACGTGATACTTTCAACGCGTTTTGGAATTTCAGAACTGCGAGGAAGTTTTGGATTTGTTACTCTGCTTTCTTTTTCGGTCGGAAACAATTCAACGGATTCCACTTTTGCCACTTTCAGTGTTTCTCATTTACTCTCTATCTTTGTGGTCTTATTTTGTTTGATTTGTGGTTTCTTGTCCGCAGGAGAGAAATCTGCCCCTTGTTTGGTCAAATCTGATGGCACAATGATTTCCTCCGTAATTTTTATTGCAATGGCGAGTTTTACAAATAGCTATCATTACAAGTTGGTTTTTCTATTGTTGACCGTTTCCTGCTATTTTCTGGAGTATTCCAAGCAAGGAAGATATTTCGATTTTGGTTTATTTAAAATCTTGTCGCTCACCGTGTTGTCGCTTCTTGCATTTAAAGAGACCTTTTTTTTACCTTCCAACGCTACAGTCATTTTTCTGTGTGGACATTTCTTGGGAATTTTGTCTCAGAAGCTCACAAGTAGGCCGGCCTTTAAGAGTTAATTTTGATGATAAGCACCTTTTGGATACCCTTTCCACCCCTAGTCCCCATCGTCTAGGGGCCTAGGACATCGCCCTTTCACGGCGGTAACACGGGTTCAAATCCCGTTGGGGACGCGATTCAAATAACCTTCTTGGTTGTTTGAACTTCGGTTGGCCCAGTAGCGCAGTTGGTTAGCGCGCCGCCCTGTCACGGCGGAGGTCGCGGGTTCAAGTCCCGTCTGGGTCGCTAACTTATTTTGGCTGGGTAGCTCAGTTGGTACGAGCGTGCGACTGAAAATCGTGAGGTCGACGGTTCGATCCCGTCCCCAGCCACACTGTTTGAGTTACTGATTTTTTTTATTTTGCGACGTGTTTTGAATGTTTTGCAAATCAGATCTAATTGCGTTTCTAGTAGAGAAAAAGTCCTCTAGATTTCGAAGAATTACATCGATTCTCTTGTCTTCGGGAAAATTCTTAAGTTCAAGATAGCTACTTAGCTTCCAAGACCGCGAGAATGAGTTGCGATAAAGAGGATCACTCAAAATCCCAGCTGGCATCAAAGGCAGAGATTGCAACAGTAACGACTCAAGAAATCTAAAAGATTCGGCGCTGTAATTTCCGGATGGACAGATAGAGAAACGGCTCACTTTCAAACATTCAAAGTAATCCTTCTCGGCCTTAACTCTCTCCTCCAGCTTCTCGGGACCACCAAAAGATGCATGAATGCTGCGAATTCCTAATCCGTGATGTCGAGCAGTTTCAAGAAAAAGTTGTCTATCAAAATTACCGCGCTGACCTGAAAAAAAAGTTTCCTCACTCTTAATTCCAAATTCGCCATCTAATATGGCTCTCAGCGAAAAGTCAATGAAACTTTCATCATCCTTGAGATGTTTATCAATCTGAAAGTTGATGGCAAAACTTCTAGTATAGCCGAGTGGAAGATGCTGCACCTGCTTTCTTAGAATTTTCACGAAGAAAGAGATAGTCAATTGCTTCAAAAGCATTGCGAAGCCTGCGATAAAGGCTTTCAGTAACGAACTAATTTTCAATTTGAATCTAATGCATGAGATGACACTCGCAATCAATGTTCTCGGATATTTCATGAGGCCACTAAAGCCACGTAATGGGTAATCTCGATAAATAGAATAGATTGCACTGTTACACAACAATTTGCACGTGAGTCGTGCAGAGTAAATCTCATCTGAGACCAGCATTACGATTACGCTCCGCGGTGGAAAATCTTCTAGAAAATCGAGAGATTTGACTGAGTTATCTAGAGCAAGTAGTGCTCGCTCGCCATTCTTAATTTTCTGAAATTGATACTCTTTCTGATCTCCTCCGTAAAAAAGTCTTATTCCATATTCTCTGTTGAGGTAGGGCCATTTGTATTCTCGCTCATCGCCATTGTCCTCGGCAGGGATCCACCATGCCCTAATGGTCTTCATACTTAATCTGGATTCTGGAGAAAAATGTCCAAGTGAAAATCATCAAGATCAAAAAGAGGGACAAAACAAAATATTCAGCGCTTTTCTCCAATTGTAGGTAAAGAAAAATTGGCGCTTGAAAAAGCATAGAGATTCCGACAAAAAGATAGAGGATGTATCGATGTCGTAAACCTTTGTTTGCAAGTCGATGAGAGAGATGATCTTTTCCTCCCTGAAGAGGTGATCTCTTGTTCAAAATTCTATTTATTACGACTGTGGAGGTATCAAGAATCGGAAGAGCTAGAAGAAAGATAGGAACAGAGAATGCCGCCCACTTTGAATCCGTTTGTGGATCAATGCGGACAGCGATAGTGGCAAGCAACATCCCTAGGAATAGCGCTCCTGAATCGCCCATGTAGATTTTTGCAGGTCTTCTATTCCAAATAAAGAATCCCAACATGACACCCATGAGAATTACTCCGAAGGAGGCCAAATAAGGCTGATTGGTCAATGTTGAGTATAGAAGCAGCCCAAAAGCGCTCATGAAACTTGCAACTGCAGCTCCACCATCTAAGTTATCGAAGAAATTGAGAGCATTAGTAATTCCGACAATCCAAAATATAGTTAGCATCAGGTCAAGGGTCTTATTTCCAGTTGCACTACCAGTCGTACTGCCAAATGTAATAGTGAGCGAAGCTGCGAGTCCCAAAAGCACTTGAATCATCAATCTAAATTGAGGTGATAACTCTCGAATGTCATCCCATAGTCCAACAAAGCTCAAGATCGTAGCTGGGATAAGAAGATAAAAAAGATCTGATTTTGTCTCTGACGTTAGGGAAAGAAAAAATGAGCCGAGGACAATAGTGACTAAGACTGATAACGTGATGGCTAATCCGCCTAGATAAGGGACTGGCTCTTTTTGAGATTTTCTGCCGCCATCTGGCTTATCTGTAATGTTGGCAAAAAGTGCGATTCGCCGCATTATCCCAGTTAGAGACCAAGAAAGTACAAAGGAAAAAATGACTCCTGCTATCAGGAATTTTGATTCAAGATTCTGCATTATCGAATGTTCCTAATTGAACCTAGATAGCTAGTAAGTATTTCATCAAGTGAGATCTTTGCCGTCCACCCACTTAAATTTTGCAACTTTACAGTGCTTGGAATTCGTCTTCCCATATCTTCGAATCCAAACTTTTTCAATGAATCATAGGAGATAAACTGTATATTTGATTTAGATTCACAAATCTTGATGATTTTTTTCGCCAAATCAAGAATCGTAGTTTCCTCAAAACCGCCCACGTTGAAGGCTTCGCCCCAACCCTCGGGTGTATCCCACAGACTAAGAATTCCAGCTACCGCGTCATTTACATGGCAAAAAACTCTCCTCTGAGAACCATCGCCATGAATAGTAAGTGGGGCACCTTTGAGGGCCGCTTCAAAAAACCTCGGTATTACCATTCCGTAAGCAGGACTTTGGCGTGGGCCGACCGTGTTGAATAACCTAACAATTTTCATTTTCAAGCCATGATTGTCAGAATAGGCTCGAGCTAAGGCTTCATCAATCGCTTTTGCTTCTGAATAGGTCCATCGAGAGAGTAGCGGAGAGCCAAGCACTCGATCAGATTCTTCAGTTAGCGGCTGACTTTGACTCTTTCCATAGATCTCGCTCGTACTCGCCAACAGTAACTTCTTATCCAAAGAGGAGCAGAGTTCAATGACGTTCTCTGAACCGTGAAGATTTATCTTCAAAGATCCTATGGGATCATCTAAAATCTTTTGAACACCGACTGCTGCGGCAAAGTGGAAACAGGAGTCAACTTCCTTCAAATTCGCCTGCAAAATCTTCCTGTCGAGAATGGATCCCTTAATGAATGTGAAATTAAGGTTGCTATTTAAGCCTTGTAGATTTGACTGACTACTTGTTGAAAAGTCATCAAGGCAGACAACTTCATCTCCTCGAGAAATCAGCGCTTCACAGAGATGCGAACCGATAAAGCCTGATCCGCCGGTTACAAGAACCTTCATTTACTAGGCCGAACCAGACTTTCTTCGAAACATCTTTTGGGTTGATCCACCCGTCTGACCCCCTGAAACCTTAGAGCCACTAGTCGTATTGCTATTGCGAATGCTGGAATTTTTCTTCTTTTTTTCGAGGGCATCGCGAAACTTTGCCTTCGCATCATTTTCGTCACGATCACTCATTTGTCATGCACCTTTCACCGGAGAAACTTTTACGAGGGCTTGGATCTCGGATTGTCGGTATCTTCGATGACCGCCAAGAGTTCGAATTGCGGTTATCTTTCCCGCTTTTGCCCATCGTGTGACAGTTTTTGGGTCAACTCGGAAAATTTTTGCAACTTCCGCAGGGGTAAGAAGAACTTCCTGATCTCCTGCGCGGTTAATGCTCATAGTCCAATCTGTCCTTTTCGTACCTTATGAGAAGAAAGTATCGTAGTAATTGAAGCTAAAGGCAAGGCTCACATCGCTTGTTCTAAGGCAGCAACCTTCCGCCAACGAGTGACAAGCGCCTCATAACCCTGTCCTGCAAGTGCTCCATCGCCATTCGATAAACCTTGAAGCGAGAGAGTGACATCTTCGATTGAGCGATCTGCTTCGAGCCCTGGTTCCCCGTTATCGGTAAGAGCTTTCTCCAGATAAAGAGCCAATCCGCCGTAATCACATTCAACGATGGATTCGGGATGGAAGACATTGAGCCAATTGAGTAATTGCACAATCTCTTCTTCAACGGGCCCTGGTCCAAAAGCTTGACGGACTATTTGATGAGTAGAGATACAGCGTTTCTTTGCTTGCGACATCTCGGTGCGCATGATGGTGAAGGGGCCATCGGTGTTATTGCCGCGGAGTCTTTCTTCTGGAGTAAAAAGTGCAAACCAACGCGGCGGAATAATCCATGTTTCCGAGATGATGTGTGGGACGCGATTCTCTAAATCTGCAGAATCTTCACTCAGCGCATCACTCAAACTCTCTGGCATAAAAAATGGGATGACACTTGTGGGTAAAGAATTCTTGAAATCTTCGACTGCTGCCCAGCATCTGCGCGCTGTTGACCACGGTGAAACAAAGCGCTTGCCATCATGGTCGATGATGTGAGCGCCATCGGCTTTTAAGGTTGGTGGTTCGGAGAGAATGGTTCGTTGCAAAGCGCGAAGTTGTTCATCGCGGCCGGTATAACTTTCAATGGGAATGGATGCCCACCGCAATTGATCAGCAGGTGAAAAACTTGAGATGGGTTCGTAAACCCGAAGTGATGCGACGTACGGAGTTGGGCGCATAGTTAATGCCCCTCACTTACGTGGGATGTAGTTGCCTTCTGCAAATGGATCGAAATCGTCTTCGTCAGAGTTCTTATCTACTTCGCCGTGAAGTTCTTTGGCAAGGCGATCGATATCGATATCTTGTGAATGGTATTTGAGATCACGTGCGACTTTAGTCTGTTTAGCTTTTGAACGGCCACGCCCCATAGCGAGCCCTCCCAACCTTCGTGTTCTGTGATGGGAGCACCCTATCTTGAGCGTGAGGCAGGTGCAAAAAGTGGGGGAAAGTCAGCGAATAACGCTGGGTTGGTAAGAAGCGGCTTCGGGGTGAGCCTTGGTGATGGCTGAGATTTTTGCGATGACCGCATCGCATTGTTCTTGGGCAAGGCCAGCGAATTCCAGGGGTGAGGAGATGAGTTTTTCTAACTCAGGTTTATCGAGAGGAATTCGTGCATCGCCAGCAATTTCGTCGATGAGGTTAGTTTTTTTACCACTTCGGATATCGGTGGCAGCTTTTAGTGAGATTTCCTTGAGGTATTCGTGAGCATCTTCGCGACCAAGTCCATTCTTAACCGCAGCCATCAGAATTTTAGTGGTGGCAAGGAAGGGAAGATGGGTTTGGATTTCTTTCTCAATCATCGCAGGGAAAATTCCAAACTCGTTGAGAACTGTAAGAGTCGTTTCAAGTAGTCCGTCGATAGCATAGAAAGCATCGGCTATTGCAACACGACGAACCACGCTGTCAGATACATCGCCTTCGTTCCACTGGTTGCCAGAAACTTCACCAATCATCACGGCATAACCTTTGAGGATTGCAGCAAAGCCATTAATGCGTTCGCAAGAACGAGTATTCATCTTGTGAGGCATTGCAGAAGATCCCACCTGTCCTGCTTTGAATCCTTCGCTCACCAAATCATTGCCCGCCATCAAGCGGATTGAGGTAGCAAGATTTGAAGGTGCAGCGCTTAATTGAACAAGTGTGGTGATGACATAGTAATCAAGAGAACGTGGATAGATCTGGGCCGTGGAATCAAGCGCGTTTTCAAAGCCAAGAGTTTTAATGATCTCTTTTTCTAGCGCCTGGTAATTAGCGCCCATGATGTCGTGGCTATCTTGCGCAGTTCCGACGGGGCCTTTAAGGCCGCGGATGGGGAAGTTCTCGATTAAGTTCTCAAGTCGCGAGTAGGCGAAGAGGAGTTCTTCGGCAACTGTTGCAAAGCGCTTTCCAAGCGTGGTGATCTGGGCGGGGACGTTATGGGAACGGCCCACGATAGGAAACGCCTTATATTCCGCGCTCTTTTCCCCGAGTCTGGCTAGCAGGGCAATCGACTTTGATTGAACGAGTTTGAGTGCAGAGATGATTTGGAAAGCTTCGATATTTTCGGTGAGATCGCGGCTGGTCATCGCGATATGGATGTATTGGTGTCCAGCCAGCGCGTTGAATTCTTCGATTCGTGCTTTTACATCGTGACGGAGTTCTTTCTCGCGCTTATCGATGCTGTTCAGGTCTACTTCATCTCTTACCTTTTCGTACTCTGCAATCGCAGATGCCGGGATATCAAAACCTAATTTGGCTTGGGATTTCATCACAGAAATCCAGAGATTTCTCTCAGCGCGAATCTTGGACTCAGCTGACCAGATCTCTTTCATAGCTGGTGATGCATAACGATCGGAGAGGATGCTCATGAGTTTGAACTTTCTGCGGCCCAGGATGAATCAATCATCTCTTTTAACGTAGCGGTTGGTCGCCACCCAACCTCTTGTTCAATCTTCTTCGTTGAGGCGATAAGTTTAGGTGAATCACCAGCGCGAGCTGGAGATTCTTGCGGGTTAATATCTTTACCGAGTGTTTGAGAGATCTGATTCATCATCTCGCGAACTGAATAGCCTTTGCCCGATCCAACGTTGTAGATCGCGCTGGTAAATCCCGATTCTGCTTTTTTAAGTGCAGCGACATGTGCTCTTGCAAGATCTTGTACGTGAATGTAATCGCGGACACATGTGCCATCTGGGGTTGGGTAATCACTACCGTAGATTTCTGGGCGCTTGCCATTTTTGAGAGCAAGGAAGACTTTAGGAACAAGATTATCTTTCGAGTTATCACCAAACTCAGGTATTGCAGATCCCACAACATTGAAATAACGGAGCGAAACATGGGAGATCTTTTCTGCGTTTCCGACGCTAGAAATAAGCTCTTCTGACAATAGTTTTGTGGCTCCGTAAGGCGATAGCGGAACGGTTGGGTCCGTCTCTTCAACAGCATCTTTATCGTTGGGTGAATAGACAGCGGCGCTAGACGAGAAGACGATGGTCTTTACGCCTTTCGCACTCATCGCAGCAAGTAGATTGAGAGTTCCACCAAAATTATTCTCGTAATACTTAAGTGGATTCTTTACTGATTCTTCAACTGCTTTCTTGGCGGCGAGATGAATAACAGCATCGACGCCTTGTATCGCTTGGAGAAGTTTCTCGCGGTCAAGGATGTCACCTTCAACAATGTCACGGAACTTTCCATCAACGCGCTTATGAAGACCGTTGGAGAAATCATCGTAGATTCGAACGCTATATCCTTCGTTAAGAAGTTCGGCAGCCACATGTGCGCCGATATATCCCGCTCCCCCAGTAACAAGAACTTTGGTCATGAGATGAAATCCTTTACGACAATAGTCTCTTCACGTCCTGGGCCAACACCAATTGCGCTCATAGGCGCACCAGAAATCTCTTCAAGGAACTTGATGTAATTCTGGGCATTGGTGGGAAGATCTGAAAGCTTGCGAGCCCTAGAAATATCTTCGCTCCAACCAGGTAGGTATTCATAGATTGGCTTAGCGTGATGGAAATCAGATTGCGAAGCTGGGACCTCTTCGACACGAACTCCATCCACATCGTAGGCAACGCAGACTGGGATTTTCTCCCAACCAGTAAGTACATCGAGTTTGGTGAGGAAGAAATCCGTAAGTCCATTAATGCGAACTGCATAACGTGCAATAGGTGCGTCATACCAACCGCAACGACGTGAGCGCCCTGTGGTGGTGCCGAATTCTCCGCCAATGGCGCGGAGTTTCTCGCCATCTTCATCGAAAAGCTCGGTAGGAAATGGGCCAGAACCAACGCGGGTTGTGTAGGCCTTAACAATGCCAATGACGCGAGAAATTCGGGTCGGACCAATTCCAGAACCCGTGGAGGCGCCGCCAGCCGTTGGGTTAGAGGAAGTTACGAATGGATATGTTCCATGATCGACATCAAGAAGAGTTCCTTGTGAACCTTCAAGGAGAACATTCTCTCCTTTTTCAAGGGCTTGATTAAGAAGTAAGGATGTATCGGTGACATACGGACGCAATATTTCTGCATATTCCAAATACTCACGAAGTACTTCATCAATCTCGATACCTTTGCGATTAAAGACTTTGATGAGAACTTGATTCTTGTCGCGGAGCGCGCCTTCAATTTTCTGACGGAGGATCGAAGGATCAAAGAGATCTTGTACGCGAATACCAATTCGGTTGATCTTGTCGGCATAGGCAGGACCAATTCCACGGCCCGTCGTTCCAATCTTCGCTTTACCAAGGAAGCGCTCTGAAACTTTATCGATGGTGCGGTGATAAGGAGTAATTAAATGTGCATTGGTAGAGATCTTTAAGTTAGAGGTATCGACGCCGCGTTCGTTAAGTCCGCGAATCTCTTCAAGAAGAACTGCGGGATCAATAACAACACCATTTCCGATGACAGGGATACAGGAAGGTGTGAGAATTCCGGAAGGTAATAAGTGGAGCGCGTATTTCTGATCACCGATAACGACGGTGTGACCAGCGTTATTGCCGCCTTGATAACGGACTACATATTTAACTTTGTCGCCGAGTAAATCAGTAGCTTTACCCTTGCCCTCATCGCCCCATTGAGCACCTAGAAGGACGATTGCAGTCACAGCGCCACCTTTACCGGAATTATCTTCTTACCAGCGCCAAGCTTCCCTCTTGGCGACTCAGTCTACTTAATTCCCCACAGTGATAGAAATTGCCTAGACTCAGTTCGTGGCCACCTATTGCTTTGACCTTGACGGTACTTTGTGTTTGACCTCAGGTAGCGACTATGAGGGCTCTCAACCTCAACTCGAACGGATTAGCGTCGTCAACGAACTTTTCCGAGCCGGGCACCGCATTGTGATCCATACCGCCCGAGGGGGCACAAGCGGGCAAGATTGGAGCGAGTTAACTGCGCGCCAACTTTCGAATTGGGGCATTCTCCATCATCTACTGGTCCTCGGTAAGCCAGCAGCGGATTTCTACATAGATGATAAGGGCATTAGAGATCAAGATTTCTTCAAAGACCGAACCTAGCCATGGCCTGGCGGATCAAGTATGAGAAGAGAGTGCGCATCACCTCTGAGCCGAGAATCTTGATGAGGAAGTCATAGAGATTGGTTCCGACAACAGTCGCGGTTGCAATGAGCATAAAACTTTTGCCTTTCTTTCTGTGGTCTATAGGGATGTACGAAGGTGCGTAATCTGCCTCACTAAATGTGTGAAAAAAGTTAGTGCAGACCATAGTGGGGAAAACCAAGCGCTGGTAATCTGCCAATATGACATTTAATCCCACGTCAGAATCGCTTTCAAATCTCTTGAGCGAAAATAGAACTTTTGCTCCGACTCCTGAATTTGCAGCGCAAGCAAATGCCAAAGCAAATATGTATGAAGAAGCCGAGCGGGATCGATTAGCGTTTTGGGAGAAACAAGCAGGCGCGATTTATTGGCATCAGAAGTGGAACCAAGTTTTAGATTGGCAGCCACCTTTTGCGAAATGGTTTGTTGGAGGAAAACTCAACGCTTCGTATAACGCACTTGATCGCCACGTCCTTGAAGGTCGCGGAGATCGGGTGGCATTTCTCTTTGAAGGTGAACCTGGGGACACTCGCACAATCACTTATGCAGAATTACTCACTGAAGTTAAGAAGACAGCCAACGCACTTCTCTCACTAGGAATCAAAGATGGAGACCGTGTAGCAATTTATATGCCGATGATTCCGGAGGCTGCGATTGCGATGTTGGCATGTGCGCGAGTAGGAGCTGCACACAGTGTTGTCTTTGGCGGATTCTCTGCCGATTCATTATTAGCCCGCATTCAAGATGCCGATGCGACTCTGGTGATTACTGCTGATGGTGGATTCCGCAAAGGTGGAGCTTTTGGATTAAAAGCGATTGTTGATGAAGCCGTCAAAGGCGATACAAATGTTAAGAACGTTCTGGTCGTAAAGCGCACGGGACAAGATATTTCGATGACGCCGCGCGATGTATGGTGGCATGACTTGGTTGATAAACAGAGCGCTGAACATCAAGCCACTGCATTTGATAGCGAGCATCCCCTCTTCATTCTTTACACCTCAGGAACTACTGCAAAACCCAAAGGTATTGCGCACACAACCGGCGGATATCTCACTCAGGCAGCTTTTACCCATCGCATCGTCTTTGATCTCAAGCCCGAAACGGATATCTATTGGTGCACCGCCGATGTTGGCTGGATTACCGGACATTCTTATGTTGTCTACGGGCCTTTGATTAACGGCGCCACACAAGTTATGTATGAAGGAACTCCTGATACGCCCCATAAAGGTCGCATCTTCGAGATGATTGAAAAGTATGGAGTGACAATTCTTTATACCGCTCCCACACTCATTAGAACGTGGATGAAGTGGGGCGATGAATATCCCAATAAGTTCAATTTGAAATCGCTCCGCTTACTTGGATCAGTTGGTGAACCCATTAATCCAGAAGCGTGGATGTGGTACCGCGAAGTGATTGGTGGAAATCGTTGTCCGATCGTTGATACCTGGTGGCAGACCGAGACCGGCGCAATCATGATCTCGCCACTTCCCGGTGTGACAGCAACAAAACCTGGATCTGCAATGCGTCCACTTCCAGGAATTAGCGCAAAGGTCGTTGATGATTCTGGAAATGAAGTTGGAAATGGTGGCGGCGGATATTTAATTCTTGATAAACCATGGCCCTCGATGTTGCGAGGAGTATGGAGAGAGCCCCAGCGTTACAAAGATACTTATTGGTCTCGATTTGAAGGTTTGTACTTTGCCGGCGATGGTGCGAAATTAGATGATGATGGCGCATTATGGCTATTGGGCCGCGTTGATGATGTGATGAATGTTTCTGGCCATCGAATTTCTACAACTGAAGTTGAATCTGCGCTCGTTTCTCATCACGCCGTAGCAGAAGCCGCAGTCGTGGGAGCAAATGATGAACTTACAGGTCAAGCGATCGTGGCTTTTGTAATCCTGCGTGGAGGAGTTGCTCCTGATAAGGACTTGGAGAAATCACTTCGAGATCATGTAGCAAAAGAGATCGGTGCGATTGCAAAGCCCCGTCAGATAATGGTTGTGGCTGAGTTGCCGAAGACTCGTAGCGGAAAGATTATGCGTCGCTTACTCCGTGATGTGGCTGAGAATCGTACGGTTGGTGACGCTACGACCTTAGCTGATCCCAACGTAATGAAGTTGATTTCAGAAGGTCTGAAATCTGGAACGAAAGAAGATTAAAGTCACCAATCTCTTTATAAACCTTGCTGCCTTCGATGATGGAGTGTGGAAGTTCCCACGGTAGATAATCAATGAGAGTAATCACGACAAAGGCGATGATTACTACTTGAGCAAGTGAGAGCCCTGCACCCAATACAGCATTCACAAACTTAAATGGGCCAAAGAGGATTCTCTTGTGAATTCCAATTCCCGTCTTCTCTAGGATTAATTTTCCAAGATTTGCTCCGGCGAAGATTCCAAATAAATACACGAAGATGATGGAAGTAAGCCCTTTCCAATCTGCGGTATACCAATTGGCAGCAGCAAAGCCTGCGACGCCACCGCCGAGATAACCGATCAGAGAAAAGAGCGTTGCAAGAGCGCCGCGGTTATAGCCTGTAGCTATTGCGATAATGCCAATTACCAAGAGCGCGATATCAAGTATCACGGAATATCTATTCCCAAATGTTCTTTTACGAGCGAGCGCATCTCGTCATACGTGAAGATTCCACCAATCTTTAAGTGGGCGAGATTTCCTGAGGCATCAACAAATCTCGTAATCGGAACACCAGGACCAAAGAAATCAATCGAGCGTCCATCTGGATCAAATAGCTGTGGGTAAGACATGCCCCTCTTTAGTGCATGTTCATATCCATCCGATTTACTCTGTTCTTCCATATCTACGCCCACAACTTGAAGTTGATCTCCTGCTTCTTCATAGAGGCGAATGAAATTCTCGCGCTGAGCTTCGCAATTAGAGCACCAGCTCGCCCATGCAGAAATTATTGCGGGGCCTTCAATACCTTCGAGGGCCACTTCACCTTCACTATCGAGGCACTCGACAAAGGTGCCATCAGCTTTCATGCCTGTGGTTTTAATTGAAGAACATGGCGCAAATGCATCAATAGATTCGCTCTGTTCTGAAGGCGCGCTTGTGCAGGAAGTGAGCAAGAGAACAAGCACCAGAAGAAAACGTTTCATCGAAAATCCTTATCGCTCTTGACCATCGACTTTGCTTTTACAAGATCCATTTCACCGATTCCGTAACTGGGGCATAACTTAGCGAGCGGACATGCAGCACATGCAGGTTTCCGTGAATGACATACCCGTCGGCCATGCCAGATCAGGCGCTGAGAGAGATTGGTCCATTCTTTTCTGGGAATTAACTCCATAACCGCGAATTCAACTTTGACGGGATCGGTTTCTTTTGTCCAACCAAATCTCCTTACCAATCTTCCAAAGTGGGTATCAACGGTAAGACTTGGGGTATCAAAGGTGTGGCCAAGAACAACATTCGCTGTCTTGCGACCAACGCCAGGCAAGGTCACAAGCTCTTCCAAAGTACTGGGAACCTCGCCATCGAATTCTGTAACAATCTTGGTGGCAAGACCTTTAATACTCTTTGCTTTAGCGCGGAAGAAACCTGTTGATTTGATGAGGTTTTGTAGCTCGCGCATATCTGCTCCAGCAAAAGCTTTCACGCTCTTATATTTCTTAAAAAGCGCTGGCGTGACAGCGTTAACGCGTTTATCTGTGCATTGAGCCGACAAAACTGTGGCGACAAGAAGTTGTAAAGGGTTTTTAAAATCTAATTCACATTTCACATCAGGATAAGTTTTGCTGAGAATTCGATAAACGGCGCCAGCTCTCTTCTTCTTATCTGCAAAGCTCTCACGCATAGCGGTAAAAATAGCCCCAATTTGTATCTTTTTCATCGGAAAAGTAGGGTGCGCTTGTGAGTCCACGTGCTAACGATCAAATCGACGAAGTTGTCGTACGTAAAGCTCCTATCTTTTTAGGTTTAGATACCTCTGCCGCTGACGCGCTCCGCGCTTCTATGAGTTTGGTAAAACTCCGCAAAGGTCAATCGCTCTTCAAGGAAGGCGATGATGGAGACAATCTCTATGTTGTCTCTAACGGAAAAGTAAAGCTTGGCACCAAGTCCCCTGACGGTCGTGAAAACTTACTTATGATTCTTGGTCCCGGAGATATGTTTGGTGAACTATCGCTCTTTGATTCCGGTCCTCGTACCGCTACTGCAACCGCAGTAACTGATTCCAAATTACTCACTCTCGGACAAGAGAAAGTCATTCCTTGGGTTAAGGAATATCCTGAAGTTTCACTTCAACTACTTGCCCGACTCGCCTCGCGTCTTCGCCGCACCAATGAAGTCGTTGGAGATCTCGTTTTCTCAGATGTTCCTGGTCGTGTTGCTAAGGCGCTAATTGATCTTGGAGTGAAGTTTGGCGATAAGCGCAGCGAAGGTCTCTTTGTAAATCACGATCTCACGCAAGAAGAGCTCGCCCAACTTGTTGGCGCATCACGCGAAACTGTAAACAAGGCGCTTGCTGATTTCGCTCAACGCGGATGGCTCCGCCTCGAAGCGCGTTCCGTCATGATTTTGGATTACGAACGCTTGCTCAAGCGCGGTAAATAGTTTCGTCTAGACAAGATTCAATTCTGGCCAGTTCCGTATCCCTAAGAAATATCAAATCTAGATTTTTCATTTGACTTATGGTTCTAAATGAAACACAAGTCTTCGGCACACCTTTTTGAAGTAAAGTCCATGACAATACAACAGACACTATGTTTGTATCATGGAAGTTAGCAATGTCCTTCAACACAAGAAACAATTTCGGCGAGACTGAATCTAAATACTTACCAACGGATGCGCTTGTTAGAGATGCCCTGTACTTCTTTAAGAATACTTTCTTTCCCGTGGTAGAAAAGTGTGAAACTAATCCAGTCAACGTCCGAAGCTGTGAGTTACCCTTGATTCCTGTGTATTTACCAGTTAAAAAACCACCTGCTAGTCCTCGAGCAGCAACAAACTCTAAATTATGGTTACTTGCCCACGGTATTACTGAATCTTTCAACTCTCTTTCGACTAAATTGAAATTATCCTCGACTATTGACACCGGAACTTGACACTTATCCAATTCTAATTTTAGTTATTTTAAAGATTCAAAATCACAGTATGAAAAACCTACTGATTCAATCAGGGATGAGGAGTATAAATGTCCCATGGCATCGATAAAGTCGTGGGATTCAGCAAATAGAGGAGTTCGATGCGGCATGTACACGCCTATGTGATCAACTCGAAGTCTAGCCCTCGAGTCTGAGGCAGCCCGAATAATATTGTCTCTACCGAATCCAAGTCGCTTGCTTGATAAGCCAAATTTAGTAACTAATCTGATTTTCGCGTGAAGTTTCCTGCTCTCTAGACATTCTCCGATAATTGTCTCACTTTCACCTCCGGCATTTCCTGGAACCCATTCATAATAGAAATCGGAAGTATCAATAGTTCTACCACCATGAGCGTAGAAGTAGTCTAAAACCTGAAAGGATTGATCTTTGTTGGCAGACCAACCAAAAACACTTCCCCCTAAGACTAACTTCTCAAATATATTCACGTGCAGCGTGCCTCAGACAAAACTAACTCTTCAGATCTAAAGCGGACCTCGTAGTTTGCCAGTATCCCCTGGTCTCAAGCGATCCAAAACACTTCTCAAACAACTCACCGTTCATAAAGGCCAGATCTAATTGCACAATCACACCACGTATGTTATGACTTTCAGTCAAAAAGACTGGAATAAAGTTCATTTTTAACATGAAATTAACGGTCTCCGTCAATGAAGGTGCGCCTAAATTGTAGGGGATAACCGGAAGTTCCAAGAGTACAATTTGTGATCTCTCTATTGTCCTTTTTCCGCCCCGAATAACATCTAACTCAGCGCCTTGGACATCTAATTTAATCAAATCAGGAGCTGGTAAATCTGAATTATTCTGGTAGAAACCGTCTAGTGTGGTGGTTTTCATTTTACGTTGAGGCTGAGTTTTTCCTTGTTCATCTAGTTCGGGATAATACGAATCACCTGTTGTTCCACTTGAGAAGAAAACTACCTCTTTTACTTTGTCTGATAGCAACTCATTGTGAACTTCAAATCCTTTCTTGGTTATCGAATCATTATGAATTGCGTTTGGCTCTATGAGTACGAATGATAAGTCTGAGTCAACTGCTCGAAGATATTGGGACCACTCACCCGTATGAGCGCCAATGTCTAGAACCTCTTTTATTTTAATTTGATTCTCTTCTAAGAAGATAAAGAGCCCCAACAAATTATGCATATGAAAAACATAGCCTCGCTTTTTCAGAAAGCGATATACCTTCTTCTGGATTGCAATTCTACTATTCATGATACTTCTACAGTTAATTCAATCTCTACTGGCGCATCGAGCGGCAACTCCGCTATTCCAACGGCGCTGCGCGCATGCTTTCCAGCTTCGCCCCAGATATGTAAGAACAATTCACTTGCGCCATTTACTACGGCAGGTTGGGTGATGAAGCCAGGAATTCCGTTGACATAACCAACGACGCGGACCACTTTCACAATCTTGTTGACATCAGCGACGGTTTCAACAGCAGCTAAGCAATTAAGCGCACACACTTGAGCAAGCTTCTTTGCATCTTCAACGGTTACATCTTTTCCGACTTTTCCCGTAGCAGCCATATTTCCATCGACGAGAGGGAGTTGTCCGGCAGTAAAGACGATATTTCCAGTACGGATTGCAGGTACATATGCCGCAACAGGCTTGGCTGCGACAGGAAGTGTTAAGCCAAGTTCAGCTAACTTTGCGCGAACGTCGGTCATTTGATCTCTCTTTTCATATACGCAACTAGTTGATCGCCGCCGCCTGGTGCGGGAATAACTTGAACGAGTTCCCATCCATCTGAACCCCAGGTATCGAGGATCTGCTTTGTGGCATGGGTAAGGAGTGGAACGGTGGCATATTCAAACTTCATTTAATTTCCTCCTGAGAGAGCGGCTTTAACTAGGGATGAAACAGTTCCGCCATCAGCGCGGCCTGCAATCTTAGGTTGGATTGATTTCATCACAAGTCCCATCTGTTGTGGACCCGTAGCGCCAGTTTCCTTAATGGCGCTTGCAATCATCTCTTTAAGTTCTGCCTCACTTAATTGTTTCGGCAAATACCCAGCAATGATGACGCCTTCTGCTTTTTCATTGTCGGCGCGATCTTTGGCGCCAGCTTGTTCAAAAGCTTCTGCAGCTTCACGACGTTTCTTTGCTTCCCGAGAGAGAACAGTGATGACTTCAGCATCGCTGAGGTCACGAGCCTCCTTGCCGGAGACCTCCTCGTTCTTGATTGCGGTCAGTACCATGCGGATTGTGCTGAAACGCACTTCATCGCGAGCGCGCATCGCCTCGGTTAAATCGTTCTGTAGTTTTTCTTTCAGAGCCATAGCGGTATCTTCTCACGCCTATGGGATATCAACTACGCGAAGTTTCAGTACCAATCTTGCCTCGCGGGGCTAGCGATATCCGTATTCTCCATTTCTCTGATCTCCATCTCACTCCCCGTCGCAAGAAAGAGATTGCAGATATCAAGAGTTGGGCTTCACTCAATCCTGATTTAGTTATCAGCACAGGTGATTTCTTAGCTCATCGCGATGCAGTTGAAACAGCGCTGAATTCGCTCAATGAATTACTTTATAGACCAGGCCTCTATGTCTTCGGCTCGAACGATTATTACGCACCGCGATTTAAGAATCCGCTGACGTACTTGCAGAAAGATGATGGCACTCGAAAGCTCGGAGCGAAAATTCCAACCGAAGAACTCGATCGAGAACTCACCCAGCGGGGCTGGATCAATCTCAATAACCGAAAGAGTTCAATTACTGTCAAAGGCATTGCGATTGACATCCGCGGTACCGATGATGCACATCTAGAACTCGATGATTATTCACAAGTGGCGGGTAATCCACAAGGCGATATCTCAATTGGGGTAACTCATGCGCCATATGCACGAGTGCTTGATGGTATGACTGGTGATGGAATTGATTTGATTCTTGCTGGTCATACTCATGGCGGACAAGTTCGTGTTCCTTGGTTTGGTGGCAGCCGTTCACTCACCACTAATTGCGATCTTCCAAATTGGAGATCACGCGGCTTAACAAGAGTTGAGAAGGAGCCGTGGCTTAACGTTTCAGCGGGCATGGGTTATAGCCCGTATGCGCCATTTCGCGTATTTTGTCCTCGTGAAATATCACTTGTCACTCTTCGAAAGAAAACTTAAGTGAAATTTTTTCTTAGAAACAGGCTTCCTTGTAAAGTTAAAGACTTATTTTACCTGGTCCTGCGATTCTTTAGAGACAACGGCCGTGTATTTATTGATTCTCTTGTTGTTATTTTCCAAAACTCTTTGAAGTTTCGAAAACCTAGCCAAACTTTCCAATGCCATTTTCTTATTTGTAGTGACAAAAAGTACATTGCTATAAGCAAATATGCTGTATTCTCTTTCCTCAGGTATCATCCTCACTTCAAGGTTGTAATACATTGTGATACAAAAACTTTCCATGAAACAAGAAGGTTCTATCGTCGATATCTTAAAGAACGTATTTCTGTAATACAGGATGTTGAGGATGGTGTATATCCATTCGTCGCGAAAGGTTTGCTGTTAATTAGAATTCAAGGAAGTTCGGATTTCTATTTAGATGCTGATACGAGGACGAACTCAACAATTCCAATATGTGATGTGCCTACTGCGCTAGTTGCTGAATTTTCTTTCCAAGATAATCCTTCGTACGTATTATTGTTAGAAAAAATGAATTGTGATGATAAATCCAATAAATACATGCTAAATGTTAGTTTTATCTCGTGGGGAGGAAATAGCCTTAATTTAAGTGAGTCAGAATTTCTGGAGTGGAGTGATAAGTATAGAAACTTAAATTGGAGAGCGATTACGAGTCAAGACAACATCGAGTTCATGCAACGGTTCGTCGAGCAAGTATTCTTCAGCCTCGCATTTCAACGAGATAAATGGAACGTACTAAAAGCTAATGATCAAGTTGCGGATAAAGGAGTAATCGAGTCGACATACTACGGAGCATCTGGATATCGATTTGGAAGATAATTTTTCTTACAATTTTTATGATTCCTTCGCTACTAACTCCGCAATTTGCGCAGTATTGAGCGCTGCGCCTTTTCGTAAGTTATCTCCACATACAAAGAGTTCGAGAGCCTTTGGATTATCAAGCGATCGACGTACTCGACCTACCCATGTGGGATCTGTTCCCACAACATCGGCAGGGGTAGGGAATTTGTAATTCTCGGGATCATCCACGAGCTTCACACCCGCTGCGTTAGCAAGAATGTTCTGGGCTTCTTCTCGTGAAACTTCCTTATCAAAAACAGCGTGTACTGCGAGTGAGTGAGTTGTGAGCACCGGAACACGAACGCAGGTAGCGGAAACTTTGAGGTCAGGTAGGCCAAGAATCTTGCGGGATTCATTGCGGACTTTCAATTCCTCCGATGAATAACCATCATTTTTCAATGAACCTGCCCAGGGAACAACATTGAGGGCAAGTGGCGCAGGGAATGGACCATTATCTTTAATGACGCTGCGAACATCACCTGGAAGGTCTCCGACGTTTGTGCCAGCGACTTCTTTGATTTGTGCACGCAAAGTATCAAGACCTGATTGACCTGCACCTGATGCTGCTTGGTAGGAGGCAACAACCAATTCTTTAAGTGTGTACTTCTTATGGAGCGCGCCCATTGCAACAATCATCGAAAGCGTTGTGCAATTTGGGTTAGAGATGATTCCTTTGGGGCGACGCTTCACATCGTCTGGATTAACTTCTGGAACTACCAGTGGAACTTCAGGATCCATACGGAATGCACCAGAGTTATCGACACATACTGCACCGCGGGATGCAGCAATCGGTGCCCACTCGGCAGAAACTTCATCTGGAACATCAAACATCGCAACATCGATGCCATCGAATGCTTCTGGTGAGAGCGCAACAACAGTGAGCTCTTCCCCGCGACACATCAACTTCTTACCTGCGCTACGAGCTGACGCAATCAGACGAATCTCACCCCATACATTCTCACGTTTGCTCAAGATATCGAGCATGACGGTTCCGACTGCGCCAGTAGCGCCTACGACAGCAAGTGATGGTTTTCTGCTCATCGTCCGCTTCCTCCATAGACAACAGCTTCGATTTGGTCAGCATCAAGATCAAAAGCTGTGTGCGCTGCTTGGACTGCGCGCTCGATATCTGCTTGGCGACAAACGATAGAGATACGAATTTCTGAGGTTGAGATCATCTCGATATTCACGCCAGCATCAGCCATAGCTGCGAAGAACGTGGCGGTAACGCCCGGATGTGAGCGCATACCAGCGCCAATCAATGACAATTTACCGATCTGGTCGTCATATTGAATCGATTGGAATCCGATTTCGCCCTGAAGTTTCTGGACGATTCCAGTTGCGCGCGAACCTTCTGCGCGTGGCAAGGTAAATGAAATATCAGTAAGACCTGTGGCAGCAGCCGAAACGTTCTGGACGATCATGTCGATATTGATGTCAGCATCGGCGATGGATTGGAAGATGCGAGCAGCAACGCCAGCGCGATCAGGCACTCCGACGATGGTGATCTTGGCTTCGCTCTTATCGTGAGCGATACCCGAGATGATTGCTTGTTCCATGCTTCCTCCTTCAGGTTGGTCTTTAACGACCCATGTTCCTTCTAAATTTGAAAATGATGAGCGGACGTGAATCGGGAGATTGAATCGACGCGCATATTCCACGCAACGAAGATGAAGAACTTTTGCGCCAGATGCTGCAAGTTCCAACATCTCTTCATAAGTAACGCTCTTGAGTTTGCGCGCAGCTTTGACGAT
>Ga0214917_10002294_pt1 | contig 23529 bp, 23 predicted proteins | sample LL_1208_BB_MetaG_FD_177983 | JGI IMG/M metagenome (GOLD analysis project Ga0214917, IMG submission 177983) | Freshwater microbial communities from Lake Lanier, Atlanta, Georgia, United States - LL_1208_BB | ecosystem: Environmental > Aquatic > Freshwater > Lake | place: USA: Georgia | collected...
CTGGTCTCCTTATGCCCGGCGACGACATAAGGAGACCAGATTTTGCATTTTTTGTTCTTGTGGATTTTTTGACATGCTCTTCGAACCTCGATCGGAAAACTAACATAGGCCGTTTAGAATGCCAATGAATAGAACCGTTTAGCTCGTTTTCAAGGAAAAAAAATGAACTGTCCCAGATGCCTGAGAAACGGGAAAACCACAAGGACAAGGGCGGGCGGAAGAAAAAAGAATAAGAGGCAGATATTGGCCCGAGTGGGCGCTATTCTCAGGTGCGCTTCAATATCTCGTTCCAAATCGCGCCGAAGAGCCCTCGAAAAAGCCTGAAGAGCAGGAGCGAGAGTAGCGCCTTGGTGGTAGAGTTGCCGGAGAACTGAGAAAGTAAACCGGTAGTTTTCAAGGTCAAAATGGCTCTCAAGGTCCTTCAACAGGGAATTCATCGATTGATGAGCCTTTGGTTTCAAAAATACCCCTGAAGCCTCCACGGATTGAGCCCACGCATAAAACAAATCATATCCAGCAGAAACGTAGAGCGCCAAAAGCTCAAAAAAAAGTAAGAGCTCTTTTCTTTTCTTTCTCACATGCCGGGATTTCAATAAAACCGAACGGCCTGACGGAACACCCATACTCCCAATCCCTCCCAAAATAGCATGAAACACACTACGAGCTTTCCGGCAGCTGAACCGATGCTTTCGGAAATCATCTCCGGCTGAAAAAGCCAACAGACCCATCCAATGAACCAAGGAATCAAAGAGGCTATGAGAGCTTGAATCCCTAAATCTTTTTGAAGACGTTTTAAGCGTTCGTCGACTTGGTTTTCCAGTTCAATGACTTGGATCAAGCTTTCAACCAGAGGGCTTAACCCCAACCCTTTACGATAAGCTGTTTCCAAAAGCTTTAGCGATCTGAGAATCCACTCCCCGGGGCTTTTAAATTCCAAATTATTGAAGTTGGCTTCCAGCGATTTACCGATTTGAAACCCTCGAATCACGCGATTGAAAAGAAATGTCAGTTGAGTGGAGGATTCCTTTGAAATCAAATAAAGGGCTTGAGGAAACGGGGTCCCCACGTCAAGAAGGCCTTTCAGAGCGTAAAGATTGGCTACAAAGTCTTGGGCCATACGATCTTTCATTCTGATCCGTCTTTTGGACACAAGAACGGCCAGCAAAACGGGAAGAAAAAGGAGACCCATGACTGCTCCGGTAAATCTTCCTGTGGCCCACCAAGATGTCGCTCCCAACACTATAACGCTCCAAGCCACTCGCTTTCTCATCCCTTGGTACTCCGACCGAAAAATCTCAGTAGATACCCAGCTTTGGCTGCTTACAGCTTTGAGAATGGAATGGCTCAACCACCAAGGAAGCAAGAGCGTCAAAAATCCCGTCAGGAGAATACTGAAATAGCCGAAATAATTAGAGACAAGGACTCTCATAATTGGAGTCTCTGCAATCCCAAGACCGAGGGGGTATTAAAATGGGTTCAGGTGTTCTCGACGGAAAAACATTGGCAGATGTTTATTTGAAGCGAGTGGAAATCAGTGGGGATAAGACCGCACACCTCGTAAAGAAAGACGGACAATACCGCTCTCTCACATGGAATGGAATTCACGAAAAGGTTCTAGGAATCTTTGAAAACTATCAAAGGCTGGGAATAGTACCCGGCGACCGAGTTTGCATTCTTAGTAACACGCGATCCGAATGGAATATTTCTGATCTAGCCAATTTGGTGAGCGGCGTAATTACCGTTCCGATTTATCAATCAAACACTGTGGATGATATCGTATATTTACTTGAACACAGCACACCCAAATTGATATTTGCTGAGGACGACGCTCAAGTAATCAAACTCCAAGCTGCATTCGAAAAATTCCAAAAAGCGCTCCCCATTGTAACTTTTGACGCAAAAGAATTGGTCCGAGAAGGGCTCTCTTTGGTTTCCTTCGAACAATTTATCCGGTTTAGCGGTAACCAATCAGTGAATCAAGACCTGAAAAAAGTCTCCACAGCTTTGACCCAGGAAAGCCCGGCTTCCATTGTCTATACTTCGGGAACCACTGGAAGACCCAAAGGGGTGGTCTTAAGCCATTCAAATTTTGCAGCTGAATGCCGTGCAATTTTGGAAGTCTTTGACTTGGGCTCTGACGATCGGGTTCTCAGTTTTCTTCCCAATGCTCATATTTTGGGTCGAGTGGAAAGCCTGATGGGTATTTTCTCTGGCTGGGAAATGGCCTATGCAGAGAACCTGAATTCCATTTCGCAAAATTTAACCGAAGTTCGCCCAACTCTTCTCATCAGCGTTCCTCGCATCTATGAAAAGGTTTATTCAAAGATTCAGTCAGATGTTGCTTCAGCTCCCCCTCTCAAACAAAAAATATTCAATTGGTCTGTTACCGTCGGCAGGCAAATCGCAAAAATGCGGTCAGAGCAGTTTCCCATCCCGGTTTCGCTATTGGCCAAATATCAAATAGCGGATCGACTGGTGTTCTCAAAAGTACGATCAAAGATGGGAGGAAGAATCCGCATGACAGTTTCCGGGGGTGCTCCCCTCGCCGCTGAACTCTGTGAGTTCTTTCATGCCTGCGGCATCAAAATCTTGGAAGGGTACGGCCTCACGGAAACCACAGCTGCAGCGGCAGCCAATTTCCCCGGTGATTATCGCTTTGGAACCGTAGGAAAACCATTGGGGGATACCGAGTTCAAAATTGCTCCAGATGGGGAAATCCTCATTCGAGGCTCTGTCGTCTTCAAAGAGTATTACCGTGATCCTGCTGCAACAAAATCCGCATTCACTGAAGATGGTTGGTTTTTGACAGGAGATATCGGAGAAATTTCGGACCGAGGTTTTGTTAAAATAACCGATCGCAAAAAAGAATTGATTGTCACATCAGCCGGAAAGAATATTGCTCCTCAAAAGATTGAGAATCTCTTGAAGTCTCAAAGGTTCATTTCGCAAGTCATCGTCTGTGGAGATAAACAGAAGTTTTTGGGGGCCCTGATTACTTTAAACCAAGAAGAGATCTCCAAATGGGCTTCGATATCAGGCATTTCGTTTTCTCATTTTGAAGAACTGATAAAAAAGGAACCTGTCATTAAGCTGATTGGCGACAAAGTAAAGTCGGTCAATGCTCAGCTGGCTAGTTTTGAAACCATTAAAACGTTCAAACTTCTGCCTGCCGATTTCACAACAGAAACGGGCGAACTGACCCCTTCACTGAAACTAAAGCGAAAAGTGATTCTGAACAAATATCAGGACTATGTAGAAGAGTTGTTTAAATAGGTATAAATAGGTACGGCTTTCCTTTTGCTGGCGTTTAAACCGCAAAAGTAAAGCCGTACCTTTTTGCTAGAAGCTCATCACGATTTTTTTGAAATGATCCCCGCGCTCTTCAAAGTTGCGGAACATGTCATGGCTTGCGCAGCCCGGTGACAACAGAACCACATCTCCAGAGCGGGACTTTTGGTAAGCGACATAGACTGCTTCTTCGAAAGTACCCACCAAAAAGGTCTCGGAGAAATCTCCAATAGACCGATTCATTTTCTCTTTGGCTTCGCCAACCAAGATGAGATTTTTGACATGTTTTCTCACCATGTCGGCCAGAGGTGCGTAATCCTCACCTTTGTCTTTGCCGCCTGCGATCAAAATCACCGGTTCCCGGAAGCTTTCCAATGAACGCATCAAAGAAGCCACGTTTGTTCCTTTGGAGTCATTGTAGAAAAATACCTGGTTTTTCTTGGCAACGAATTCCATTCGGTGTGGCAATGGCTTAAATTGTAGAAGAACTTTTTGGATGGCTTCATTGCTGGTGCCCGCGAGCTTTGCAGCAAGCATGGCAGCTAATTGATTTTCACGGTTGTGCAAGCCTCTCAGTAAAGTTCCTTGCAGTGGGAAGCTGTGGTCCTTCCAACGGGCTGACTTCAAATGAAGTCCGCCATTTTCGTAGAAAGCACCTTGGAACTTCTCTTGATAATGAGCAGGGACTTTTGAGAAACCATCCGTTGTAAAGAACAACATTTTGGGAACGGTTCCAGAAAGACCGGACATCAATTTGCTGTCACGGATATTGGTGATGGTGTAATCCTCTTCGGTCATGTTGTTTTTCAAGCGAAGTTTGGCCGCCAAATAGCTCTCGAAAGTTCCATGTCTATCCAAATGATCCGGAGCAATGTTCAAGAAAACAGCGACGTGGGGCTTGAAATCATAACAGCTTTCCAATTGAAAACTGCTCAGCTCGCAAACCACATAATCACATTTATCTCTTTGGAGGACATATTCTGAGAGAGGGGTTCCAACATTGCCGCCGAGAAAAGCCGTTTTTCCACCGGCTCGAATCATTTCAGCAATCAAATGGGAAGTGGTGGTTTTTCCATTCGTCCCAGTAATTGCAATGATCGGCTCTTGAATGAATTGAGCAGCTACTTCGATCTCGCTCACTATCGGAATATTGCACTTTGCGGCTTGCTGAAGCGGTTTGATGTCCAAAGGCACACCAGGACTGACCACAATAAAATCCTGCTCTGTGAAAGTTTTAAGAACATGCTTGCCCAATTCTGACTCGTACTCCACACCCTCCAATTGGTCCAAGAACTCTTTCAAATCAGTCTTGTTCTTTTCGTCGGTGACAGTGACTTTGACGCCCTTCTTTGAAAGAAGCTTCGTAACAGAGGCACCGCTTCGGCCCAATCCAACCACTAGCGCACGCATTTTCTTTTTAATTGGTAGCATCGTTTCTCCTTCTCTTGCTCTTACCTAAGCTTCAGCGTTGCAAGTCCTAACATCGCAAGCACTAAAGAAATAATCCAAAATCTGACAGTAATTTGGGGCTCAGCCCAACCCGATAATTCAAAATGGTGGTGGATGGGTGCCATCCTAAAAACCCGTTTCTTGGTTAGCTTGTAGGAAATCCTCTGGGTCATCACTGAAACAGCTTCCAAAACAAATATGCCCCCGACCAAAGCAAGAACGATTTCATTTCGAGTAATCACTGCCATTGTTCCCAGAGCAGCTCCAAGAGCCAAAGCTCCGACATCCCCCATGAAGACTTGCGCCGGGTAAGTGTTGAACCATAAAAAACCCATTCCAGCGCAGACGATTGCAGCACATACGATGGCCAGTTCTCCTGAATCTTTCACATGAGGAATGAAAAGGTACTCAGCGAACTGAATGTTGCCCGAAAGGTAAGACAGAATTCCGAACGTCAGAGCTGTAGTAATAATGGGGCCAATTGCAAGCCCATCCAATCCATCTGTGAGATTTACTGCATTGGAGGCTCCCACAATCACCAACCAAGCAAAGATCCAATAGCCGTAAGAAAGGTTGGGGCTGATCTCGCGGAAAAAAGGGATGCTGAGTTGAGTGTCCAGCTTCATGACTCCAAATAAAACGGCAATGACCCCGCCGGCAAAAAGAGTCTGCAAAGTCATTTTGGATCTTTCAGATAAACCTTTTGAATTGGCTTCCTTAATCTTTTTGTAATCATCCAACCAGCCGATAAAGCCAAAACTCACCATGGAAACCAAGACGATCCATACATAGGGATTGGAAAGATCCCCCCACAACAGAACGGATAAAGTCACAGAAAGAAGAATCAGAATTCCACCCATAGTGGGGGTTCCCGTCTTTTTCAAATGGGATTGGGGACCGTCGTCCCTAACTTGTTGGCCGTATTGTTTTCCTTTAAGGAGCGCAATGAAGTGCGGACCAAAAGCTAAACAAAGCACCAAAGCTGTAATACCCGCTCCCAAAGACCTGAAGGTCAGATAGCGAAAGACCTGAAGGGCGTGGAATGAATCCCGCAACGGATAAAGAAAATAAAGCAGCAAAAAAATCTCCCGCGACTGGTGTAGTCAAACTTCGCAGCTAGGGCAACAATAATTTTATAAGTATCTGTATTTATTTTATTTTTTGGTTTATTTCGGCGAAGGAAAAACCTGACTTATTGTCCCAATTTCCGTGGCTTGGAAGCTTTAAGATTGCTCACCAAAATGTCCAAACGGATCCCTCGAGAGCCTTTCACAAAAATCAGGTCTTTGCTCTGAATAGCAGCCATCACTTGAGGCGACACTTGATCCACCGTTTCTGCAAAAAAAGTTGAAAGTTTTGGGGCAGTCTTTCGAGCCTCGTCCAAAAGCGATTGGGTATCTTTTCCCACCCCAAAAAGCAGAACTTGCGCGGGGTTCTTACCAAATATTTTTCCGAGCTCTTTTCCAACTTCCCGGTGCAAGGCCTCGCTAAACCGGTCCAGTTCCCTCATCTCGCCAACTACCAAGAGTTTTCTTCGGTCAGGGTTCATGAGAACGACACTTTCCAAAGAAGAAACCAAAGCAGATGGATTTGAGTTGTAAGACTCATCAATTAAAACAATCCCTCCATCCAGATGGCTTATTTGTCCGCGACTTTCCGAAGGCACAACCTGAGAAAGCCGCTTTTCAATGTCACCCCAAGACACTTCCGCCAAACGTGCCAATGCAACCGCTGCGGCAAGGTTATGAGCATGGTGCACTCCAAAATGGGGAATATTAGCTTTCAATTCCCCTCCAGCCGTTTTGAGTTTCAGGGTGAGAGCTCCTGATTCGGGGTCGATTGCTTTGTCAGAAATGAAAATATCTGCTTGAGAATTTTTACTGGAATAAGAAACGGTCGGGACAGTTTTAGAAAAAGCTTCCCGCGCAGCCCGGACAACCAAGGGGTCATCCAAGTTGAGAGCAATTCCCCTCTGGGGTTCCACTTGAGCCAACCAATCAAAAAGCTCTTTTTTGGCTCGATAAATTCCCTCTTTTCCCCCCAACTTTCCAATGTGGGCATCACCAATATTAGTGATTGCCCCCCCTTCCGGCTGAAAGTTCTCACACATTTCACGAATTTCCCCAAAACCATTCATGCCCATTTCGAGGACCAGATTGCGGGTGTTATCTTGAATAAGACAAAGTGTTTTTGAAACTCCCAGAAGATTATTGAAGCTTTTGGGAGACACTAAAGTGTCGGGGCCAAGCAATACCCCCAACATATCTTTGGTGGAAGATTTTCCTGCGCTCCCAGTCACCGCTAAAACTTTCCCTCTAAATTTTTTTCTGAGAGCCCGCCCAATGGACACGTAAGCCCCCAAACTGCTGGGCACTTCCAAAAAAGGGATAGAGTCGTTCCATGGCTGTGGTTTTTTTTCACCAATGACGGCCAAAGCACCTTTTCCAACAATTTCATCGATGTACTGGTGCCCATCGAACTTCTCTCCACGGATTGCAATGAAGACTTCACCAGGCTTGAAAGTGCGGCTATCGCTTGAAATGGACCCAACAAACCCCATATGGGAAGAAAGGCCTGAGAGCTTAGCGCCGGTCCATTGAACCAGATCTTGAATCGTTACTTGGCTGAACATTTTGATAATAATCTCGAACGACTTTTCGATCGTCAAAGGGGAACTGGTTTGTCCCTATGATTTGATAAGTTTCGTGGCCTTTGCCCGCAATTAAAACCAGATCTTCGGGCCCAGCCTGTGAAAGAGCCCATTCGATCGCAGCTTTTCTTTGAACTTCCAAATGGTAGTGGCAGTCGGAAGCCAGTCCCTTTTTTATGTCCTCCAGAATAGCTTCCGGGTTCTCAGTTCTCGGATTGTCTGAAGTAACTACAGTAAGATCGCTCAGAGAGGAAACCACAGCTGCCATTTTAGGTCGCTTGGTTTTGTCTCGATCTCCTCCACATCCAAAAACAGTAATGATTCGCCCTGTGTTCTTTTTTAGTTTTAACAACGCCTCAAGAACGTTCTTTAGGGCATCATCTGAATGGGCATAGTCTACAAAAATACCAGGGTAAGTCTTGCCTGACATGACCCTTTCCAAACGCCCAGGAGCCCCTTTAGCAAAACTTAAAATCTTTATTGCTTGTTCGATGCTGCCGCCCAACCCGTAGAAAGTAGCCAATACGGCCAGAGCATTATAGAGGTTGTGGTCGCCAATCAAAATGGATTGATAAGAATAATTTCCTTTGGGTGTTTTGACAGTAGCCCGAGTCCCGGAAACGGAGCAATCAATGGAGCCGGCATAAAAATCAGCCGAAGGATCTTTTAAGGAAAAGGTTAGCCATTGTTTTGCTTTGCCTTCAATCAAAACACGTTTGGCCCAAGCATCATCCAAGTTAACAACTCCCAAGGGCAACCCAAAATCGGTAAACAGTTTCAGCTTGCTTTGAAAGTAACTCTCGAAAGTTCCGTGATAATCGAGGTGGTCTTGAGAAAAATTTGTGAAAATAGCCGCTTGGAACTGGCATCCACCCACTCGACTTTGATCCAGAGCAATCGAGGAGACTTCCATCACAGCATGGGAGACTTTGGATAAATGCATTTCAGAAAAAAGCTTCTGTAATTCCAAGGGCCCTGGAGTTGTTAACTGGGATGGGGTGCAATTTTTGCCGATACAGGTTTCCACAGTTCCCACCATCCCAGAGAGAAAACCGGCGTTCTCCCAGACTTCCCTCAAAAGATAAGAACAAGTCGTCTTTCCGTTTGTTCCAGTAACCCCCACCAAAACAAACTGGTCTGTCGGGTACCCATACCAAGCACTTGCCGATTCAGCTAATTGAGAGCGGGTGTTATCCACCAAAACAGCTCGATCAAACTTCTCGTAAGCTTCCGGGTTCTCCACCACCACTGCTTTTGCCCCGTTTTTCAGGGCCTCTTCGATATGGGAATGGCTATCCACTGTAGCGCCCTTGATGGCAAAAAAGACTTCTCCCTCCCGGACCGTTCGGGCATCCCGAGAAAGGCCGGAGATCGCCACTTCTAAAGACACTTTGCTGAGCGTGAGGCGAAGGGGGTTTAGAATTTGTCCCAAAGTTTTCACGGGACTGACCTTTAGCTTGATTTGAGGAAAATGTCGAATTTCTAGCCAGAAGCCGGGCGCAAAGTGGCAGTCTGAACAACTCCTGAATACTGGCAGCGTTCACCCCCAGTTCAAACACTACTGGCACATCACTTGCTCTCTCCCCGTCCGTGTGGCTGCGGCCCCAAAGTAGCGGGTTTCAGCACCACGACTTCAAATAGCTGAAGTGGTTTTTGTTGTAGCGGAGGAGTCATGAAAAAAGTTACGAGCGCACTGGTTGCAATCACTTTGATTTTGGGCGGTTTTATCAGCCCCAAATCAGCGTCGGCATGTAGTTCTGGATCCTGTGGAGTCAGTGAATCCCACGGGTACTATAAAAAAATAGTCATTAAGAAAGTAAAGACCATCAAGCGGTCCTGCACAACTTGTGCAGTCGCTCCGGTTTGTCATGGTTGCGGTTATCGCAGCTACCGGCCCTTTTATGCGGGCTATGGAACTCGGTTTACCGGCGGTCCCCTGCAATTCCGATGGGGTCAACCAATCCGAAATGTTTTACGAGTGCCTGCTCGGTTGGGTGTAAGAGCAGCTTCGCTGGTGGGTGGAGTTCTTAGAGGGGTCGGAAGCGTTCTTTTCCCTCGCAGATTCTACTAGGCCTGATTCTCTGAAGTTACAAACGAACACGGGCGCAGCCAAAGCGGCTGCGCCCGTTGTTTTTTAAAGAGCTACGAATGGATAGGCAACTGCCAGCATGAATTCACTGACGCTGTTGGAAACTCCCAAGCCAGCTTCTGCCACCAGCCGCATGTCTCCCCAAGGCCTGACCAAAAACTCAGTTCCAATGGATGTTTTCAAAGCCAAGCTGTTGTCTGGAGCTCCTAAACGGAAATTGGGGGTTAAGTGCGCACTCGCATAAGGGCTGATTCTTCCCCAGCTCATAGCCAAGTTTTTGCTGACAGTGGGAGAAATTCGAACAGCGAAATAATTGGATTCCAAAAGCCGGTTAAAGTGGAGGCCACCAGAAACGGACAACCCTGGTTGTCGTCCATTGTCAGCCAACACATACCAAGTTCCCGTCAACCCAAAATTGAAACCAATCTCACCAGCTCCGAAGCCCAGTCCAGCTGCCATTTCCTCATTAGCTTGATACCGAACTTCTGAGGAGAGATAAGCTCCTGAAGGTTGCAAAGTGAAGCCAGGACTCAAAAGCATTTCATAAGAATTCGATGGCAACACTTCAGCGCTGCGATTCATCCCACCGGGAATATCGCCTGCCAAGGACGAAAGACAAAAAAGAGCCAATAAAGTAAGAATGATGTTTTTAAGCATGGGTGCGTTCTCCTGAGTTTAAGACATACTTTAACTCTGCTCAGTTTATTGCGCAACCCGCGTGATTTGAGCTCCCAACTTTTGGAGCTTTAGATCCAAGTGATCGTAACCCCGATCCAAATGATAAATGCGACTCACGGTGGAAGTCCCCTCAGCCATCAGGGCCGCTACCACCAAGCTCGCGCTAGCTCGTAGATCCGTTGCCATGATAGGAGCTGCTTTTAATCGAGTCGGGCCTTCCACTCTGGCCAAATTCCCATCTATTTCAATTTTGGCTCCCAATCTCTGAAGCTCGGCCACATGCATAAATCGGTTCTCAAAAATGTTTTCTCGAATATGGCTCACCCCTTCAGCTTGGCACATATTCACTAGAATCTGGGCTTGCATGTCTGTTGGAAACCCAGGATAGCATTCGGTCTCAAGGGAAATGGCTTCATAGGACGACTGAGGGAAAATCTGCAAGCAAGTGCCTCCCTCTTTCTCATCGATTTTTAAACCCATTTTTCTAAAAGCTTTCAGAACGGCACCCAAGTCATGACCCGCTGCGTTTTCGATTGTTATTTCGCTTTCACAAGCCATTGCAATCGAGATCCATGTTCCCGTCTCGATCCTGTCTGCAGGGATTCGGATTGCTTTTCCGGGAGCTTTTAGATTACCGCCCTGGATAGTAATTTTTGAAGTGTTTAGCCCGTCGATTTGGACGCCACAGGACTTCAGAAGCTCTCCCAAAGCAACCACTTCAGGCTCTCTAGCCGCATTTTCAATGATGGTTTCTCCTTCAGCTAACGCCCCCAAATAGAGAACATTTTCTGTGCCCGTAACCGAAACTTCGGGAAAAACGATTTGCGCCCCCTTTAAACGCGAAGCCACGGAAGCATGAATATAGCCTTGCTCCACTTCCACTTTAGCCCCCATTCTTCGAAGGGCTTCCAAATGAAAATTGACAGGCCTCGCACCTATCGCGCAACCACCGGGCAAACTCACTTTTGCGTCGCCATATTTCGCTACCAACGGGCCTAAAGCTAAAATCCCCGCCCGCATTTTTTTCACCCAATCATAAGGGGCTACCCGGCGTTTTACTTGAGGCAAAATCCGGACACGTCCCGATTCCTTGTCCCAGGAATAAGAACAACCCATGTCTTCCATCAGCTTAAGCGTAGTTTCGATATCCCAAAGCCGTGGAATATTTTCAAAGGACACTTCCTGATCAAAAAGCAACGAAGCAAAAAGAAACGGCAGAGCAGTGTTTTTAGAACCGCTGATTGAAACCCGACCAGAAAGCGGCTTTCGACCCGTGATTTGTAAAGCATCCATAGAACGGGATGTTCTACCCCAAAAACTGGGAATTCGCCAAAGAAGAACTTACCCTTGTCTGGGTCTTCTTCGAACGGCCAAAGACTGACCGCGGGACTGTTTTTCGGACGAGAGGACAATCTCAGGGATGACTCGTGGAAGCTTCTTTGAAGTATGGAGTTTTCGACCCAAAACAAAGGCCAAAGCCAGAACCAAGACTAAAAATCCCAAGTGGAGGCCTTCTTCAGTTTGTAACCTGGTGGAGAAAGGACTCTTTTGAAAACGGATGGGTTTCAAAAACTTTCGAAGGCCAGAACCAAACTGTGGCCTAAGAGCTGGTTGATTTGAAGCCAACAGACTTTGTGAGTGTTCTCTTTCGTATTGCCCAAGGTCTTGGATCGCTCCGTCTTCCGAAGCCCAAGCTTCTTCATCACCTAGAGCAGTCTCGAATCGTGATTCTCTGAATTCGGGACTGGCCAAGTCCCGAGAAGTTTGAAAGCCACTGTTCTGATTTCCAAGTCCAGACTCTTCATTGGATGGGTTTTGAACTGCTATAGTTTGGGCTAAAGACGGTTGGACGGCTGGAGCTAGAGGGAGCCCCTGTCCCAAGAGCCCGGGGCCACCGGGGAGAACAAAATCATTTTTTTCAGGGAGAGATTTGGAGGTTTCATTTTTCCCTGAATCCTGGGAGCCTTGCATTTTTAAACCCGTTTGATTGGAATCAAGCTGCACAATATCTGAACTCTGGGAATCCAATTTTGTCTTGGACCCATCTTCTTTCGATGCGGCAAAAGCACCTGAAGAAGAATCTGAAAAGCTTGGCTTGAAAGATTTGTCTTGAGAAGAAGCGAGTGGCGCCACTTCTTTATCTTTGGGAAGTTCAATTTTGGAATACTTTGCGTAAGTATCCTCCACAGCAGCTTTGATGGCAGCATATTGAGCCGAGCTCAGCTTTCCAGCTTGAAGCTCTTGTTGCAATCTTTCCATTTTTTTAGCCAAGACCTCATTGGCTTTCTCCATTTCCTTTCTTTGAAAAAAATCCATCACTCCTTTGGCCAAGAGCATTTGATACATCATGGCCGCTTGTTGGCTTGCAGCGATTGCTTGAGCAGCCGAGCTCGCTCCATGGTGAGCTGTGTGCGCAGCTTGAGTCGCTTGGGTCGCTTGTGCGGCTTGGTTTGCTTCCTTTGAGACGGCAGCCAGCGGTTCAGTGTCGGCTTGGGCCAAAAAACAGAAAAGGACCATCAAACAAGAAATGAATCGAACCATGACATTCTCCTCGTACTAACTCTTCACAAGCTGCAGAAAGAAAGCCAACCCACATGGCCTTAAGTATTTGTATTTATGAGGTATTATCTGGCTCCAATTGTGTTTGTGTTCAAAAAGAATACAGGGGCCTCGGGGACCGCTCTAAGTGCTTAAAACTAAAAACGGAATGGGTGTTCAAATTTGCAGGTGGTGAATCAGGCTAATGCTTATTTCTTGAACAACCTGTTTTTCAAAAATCCAACTTCAGGATTCTGGGTAACCCGGCCAGGTCTCTTAGAACTTCAAATTTTTTGCCTGATTTTCCAAGTTCGGACTTTAGAAGCTCACCTTGGCTGGATGCAATTTCACAAAGAAAAAGCCCTCCTGGTTTTAGTACTTCCGACAACGAGCCAATCAGCTTTCTAATAACATCCAAACCTTCTTCCCCGGCTTTTAAAGCAAGGTCCGGTTCCTGTCGAACTTCCAAGGGCAACTCTTCAAATTCCCTTGAGGAAATATAAGGAGGATTCGATACCAGTAGATCAAAAGGGGAAAACCTTTTAATTCCGGAGAAGAAGTCTTCGCCGTGTAAAAAATAATTATTTTCTCCTGGTAAAAGATCCCGGATATTTTTTTTCGCGTATTGCGCGCTCTTTGGGTTGATTTCAAAGGCATGCCAATGGATCTTTGGACGCTTCAGAAGAACGCTGATTCCTATATTTCCACTGCCCGCTCCCAATTCAGCAACTTTCAGATTTTGTGGAGGTTGATGGGCCAACACTTCATCCACCAACTGCTCCGTCTCTTTTCGGGGGATGAGGCAGCCCGGACCGACCTCAAACTTCGACTCATAAAAATACTCGAAGCCCAGAATGTACTGAAGAGGCTCGCCCGAAAGTCTTCTTTGCAGAACGTGATTCAGTTTTTCAAGTTCAGAGGAATTCAACTTGTCGTTTTTTTTGAGAAAGAATTGGGTGGGGTTCAGATCCAAAGTCCGAAGCACCAGCTGAGAAGCATGATCTTTATAATGGGAAAAGTGGAGATTTCCTTCCTTGAGACGTCTCTCACTTTCTTGGATGAAATCCTCAAGGGTCATCAAGATTCAGATTGCCTTTTTAAAGCCTCTGCCTCGTAGTGGGCACTCAAAGCAGTCAACATTTCATCGATGTCACCGCCTACGAACTCATTCACTTTGTGCAAAGTAACACCAATGCGGTGATCGGTAACCCGACCTTGGGGAAAATTGTAGGTTCTGATTTTTTCACTTCGATCCCCGGTTCCGACTTGGCTCAATCGGTCTGCGGCAATTTTGCTGTGTTGCTCTCGCTGTGCAATATCTAACAAGCGAGTCTTCAAGACTTTCAAAGCTTTGGCTTTGTTTTTGTGCTGGCTCTTTTCATCGCGACAAACAACCACCAAACCGGATGGCAAGTGAGTGATCCGAACTGCTGAATCGGTTGTGTTTACACTTTGCCCTCCGGGACCGGAGCTCCTAAAAACATCGATTCGAAGATCGTTGGGATTAATATCCACTTCAACATCCTCGGCTTCGGGAAGGACAGCTACAGTCACTGTACTGGTGTGGATTCTCCCTTGGGTTTCTGTTTTAGGAACTCTCTGTACGCGGTGGACTCCGCTCTCATACTTAAGAACGCTGTACACTTTATCGCCCCGGATCATGAGAATGATTTCTTTGTACCCTCCGACATCGTTCGGAGTAGCTTCCATCAACTCAACTTGCCAGCCCCTTTTTTCAGCATATTTGGAATACATTTTAAAAAGATCACCTGCGAAAATTCCCGCCTCATCTCCCCCTGCTGCTGGTCGAATTTCCACCATCGTATTTTTGTCATCGTTTGGATCTTTAGGAAGCAAAAGGACTTTGAGTTTCCTCTCCAAGACTTGAAGTTCGCTCTCAAGACTCTTGTTCTCTTCAAGAGCCAAGTCTTTCAACTCCCCGTTCTCCTGCTCAATCATTTCTTTATTTTCCTGAAAACGGCTTTTTACTTGGCGAAAATGGCGATAAGTTTCCACCAAGGGTTGGAGATTGGCGTGTTCCTTGGAGAGCTTTTGAAAGAGCTGGGTGTTGTTCACCACTTCAGGTGAAGTCAACCGAGTCTCCACGTCGGCAAAGTGGAGCTCAACCTCATCAAGTTTATGGAACATTTAAAAAGAGCGCTTAGTAAGTACGTTTGTTGCCGTACTTCTTTTTGAATCGCTCCACTCGTCCTTCGGAATCCACCAGCTTTTGTTTTCCAGTGAAAAGAGGGTGACAGTTCGAGCAGATTTCTACGCGGATATCTTTTTTGGTAGCGCGTGTTTCAATCTCGTTACCACAAGCACAACGGATGGTTGTGACATAATATTCTGGATGGCCTTCAGACTTCATAGGTATTCGACTCCTCGTAAAAATCAGAGGGGAATCTGCCATAAAAGACTATAAGTTGCAATGGCTTAGCCCGGACCGTTCATAGTAAGGGCTGATTCGGTAGACCTCACCCTCAAGGCCAGAGACTCTTAAGACTTCGGAAATACAACGCTTTCCAAGAACCCGCTCCAAATGAATAATCCCAAAGATTTGGGAAGCTATCCACTCCCGAACCACTTTAAGAGGGACTTGAAGCCCCGCCATCAGGGCCAAAGCCTCAAACCGCCTGAGGGCATCCCGGGCTGAATTAGCATGAAGAGTCCCCAAGGATCCCGAGTGTCCAGTATTCATGGCTTGAAGCATTTCGAAAGCTTCGGGTCCCCGGCACTCTCCGATAATGATCCGATCGGGGCGAATCCGAAGAGCGGTGCTCAACAAGCTTCGGAGACTTACAGCACCTTTGCCATCTGCATTAGGCACGCGTGCTTCCAAATGAATCAAGTGAGGGTGATCAGAGTCTATTTCAATGACCTCCTCAATTAACACGACTCGCTCAGTGCTGCTGATATCCGAAAGCAAGGAAGACAGGAGGGTCGTTTTTCCAGCCCCGGTCCCTCCGCTTATGAGGAAGGTCTTTCGTTCGGCGACCTGCTTCTTAAGCCACTCGATTAAATTCGGAGGGCCAAGAGAATCCAAAGAAATGGCCCCAGCTCGTTTTTTTTTCCGGATACTGATGAGAGGGCCAGGAACTGCAATGGGAGCCAAAACAATATTAAATCTGCTCCCATCCAAACAACGCCCGTCTAAATAGGGGGCGGAAGCATCGATTTGTTTTCCACAGGGAACCACCAACCGCTCAATCAAATGAAACAAATCCGATTCGTCATCAAGAGGGTGTTCTACTTTTTCGAGGTGTCCTTGCCGCTCAACATAGAAACTCTCCAGTCCATTGATCAAAATATCAGTTACAGAACCATCTTCAAAAAAGGGAAGCAGGACTTTCAAGGGCCCCACAAACTGATCTTCGAGTTTTTCAATCATCATTTTGGTCAAACCGCTTTTTAAACTTGTCTTTAACTTCATTCTCGATGGCTTTTGAGGTCATGCTGATGGTTACTGCCATGAGAAGATCCGTGTCTTTTTGACCAGAAGAGTGGCGAGTGAACAGTAGCGGGCCTATCAAGGGCAACTCCCCCAAGAAAGGCACTTTTTGTTCTTCGTTTTGCTTTGTCTGTCTGACCAATCCTGACAGGATAACCGTTTCCCCATCCAGTGAATCCATTTTGGTGTTGAGATTTCTTGAGACAAGAGAGGGAATATTTTCCACCTGATAAGCATGATCCAATTCTGAAATTTCAAGCTCAATATCGGTTTGAAAGTGTACTTGATCCGGGCTTTCCGGTTTTACCCGCGCTGTCAGCCCGTATTTCTTCCACTCAACTTTTCTCTGAAAGCGTCCAAAAGAATCACTTCCTGTCGCAACGGGAAACTCCCCCCCCGAATGGAAAAGAGCTTGCTCACCAATTCGCACATACAATTCAGGGCTTGCCACAACCTTTGCCCACCCCTGCTTAATCAATAATTGCAAAAAACCGCTGGCAGTTGAAAAAGAAAGTGCATAGTTGAGTCCCTCAAAACCCGCCGCTTGTTGTAACGCCCCCCCGCCAGAAAAAGTGAGTGTCTCAGGCCATTGAACTCCGGAATTTCTTCCCAGACTCTCGTTCAGCTCAAGAAATTGAAGGGAAACACGCGCCACTTGCCCCCGGGGATTAAAAGCACTGCTTTCCAACGATTCAAGAGGGACCACTGAGACCCAAAACACTTTTTCTGCGCCTTGATCATTCCAAAGACGAAGAAAAGTTTTCCCCAGCGCCAATCCGGTTATCAAAATTGAGGAAGGCGGAAGGGTTTTTACTTTCAAAATTTTTGAATTTCCAACGGCGACCCTGGTGAGATTGGCAAATGAAAGAGTTTTGTTGGAGTTTTTTCCAAGAACCAGAATGTTATCTACCGGGTCCGTTTGGGCGTAATTAGTACTGACCACGCCAAAAACAAAGAAGAGAACCAAAACGAATGCTTTCATCAATGGAATGAAATTAGCAAATCAAAAGCCAGAGCGGCCAGCTGGATTACGCTGGCCGCACGGGGGTTGCTGGGGTTTTTTCGGACTCTTAGACCACTATCAAACTATCTATTAGAAACCCTCGATTCCCAGGTTTTCGCTGCGATTCACGTCAGAGATAAAACCGCGATTGTCTGAACGATTGGAAATATCCACATACTGGGAAATGATGGTACTTCCCAAAACTCCTCCGGCATGAGTCACAGCTGCGAGTTTCCATTCTCCATTAATTTCCTTCAGGGCAGGACCTCCACTATCTCCGGAGCATGATCCTGCACGGTTATCAGGTCCGATGATCCCTCGATAATAGGAAGAAGAAACAGGGGTATAAAACTCAACATAAGCACCCAAGTGAGCTACTTGGTTGGTTCCCGCTCTCTTAACTCCCCCTCCGGTCCTACTGGTCAGGTCGTTACAGCCGTAGCCCACCAACGTTGCAGTGTCACCGCTTCGGATGGAATCAGCGATCTTGATGATATGATCAGCTGGAAAAGTGCCGTCTGGAAACACCAGCAAGGAGATATCTCGAGCGTCATTGATACTCCCGCTTCCGAAGTTATAATGTGTATTGGTAGAAGCTGAACCAAAGTTTCCAACCACTGTGTATTCGCCCGACTGCAGAGTGCAGTGTGCTGCCGTTAGTACTGCTTTGTTGCTAACGATGGTACCCGAGCAATATCCCGTCGAACTAATGACTTTGACCACCCCGGGAAAAGCCGTGGTCTTGGTAACGTTGAAATTGGAAGCTTGTGGAAGCCCAGCCTCCAAGTCGAGCGGCTTTTGGCAAGACATTAAAAAGAAACTGATTGCCACCAAAGCGGCAAAATGTGTCCAAGAACTTACGTACCTCATAACCCCCCCTAAAACTAACTTGGGTCCCCCGACCCTCGCTAGGGCTAATCCCTGCCCTACTGGTTGCTTGCGATTGGAATCAAGGGGGTAAAGTGCAAGCAGAGGACCACTTTTTTTTCTTTTTTTTAAGGTATTGAATCTCGACCTGTTTTCTTGAATATCGTCAAAGAAAGGGACAGGTGGACAATCGTTGTTCGGGTGAAGAAGTTTTGGTCATTTGTCGTGACCGGCAAGAAAAAGCTCACCTATTCAACAAGTTAGATCTCACAAAAAGATAGTCAGGGACCTTTTTGTCTCTGAGAGAGAGACAAAACTCTGATTTCCCAAACAAACACAGGAATTGTGCAAATTATGCTGTATGAAAGATCGTCTCTGTAGTCACTTTGTCTTCAAGCGATTGTACTTGGTTGCCACTCCTTTTGATAAGTGGACCGGGTATTTTTTCTGATTGTGAATTAATTTTTCCTGAACCGCTTCTTCAAGTGAAACCTGAAGCTTGTCAGACAGCCTCAGGAGATAAACAAAGATATCCGCCAATTCATGGCGGACTTGCTTGGCCGTTACCGGATCTTTCATGACTTGCTTTGCTTCTTTGGGGCTCAACCACTGAAAAATTTCGAGCAACTCTCCCACTTCTCCCGCGAGAGCCATCGTCAGATTTTTGGGATCATGGTACTTCTCCCAATCACGCAAACGTACAAACTCACGAATCTTCTTTTGCAAATCAGATATCTTCATACCGTTAATTTCAAAACTCCCTGAACACATTTCTGGATTCCAGAAAAGACCTCATGGAGAGGAGCACTGCCAAACATATAGGCTCCGGTGGTTACGATTTTGTTCTTGGTATCCACATGGCAGTCCGTCACTTTTGTGGACACATGTTGGTGGCCACACTTTTCAATTTCTTGGGCGGTTTCACCGCTTGAACCGACAGTAAGACTGAGGTTTTTTCCTCTGAGAGCTAGAGCTAAAATCGCAGGAGCAATACAGATGGCCCCGATGGGTTTCTTTTTTTCAAAAAACATTTGAAGGATTTTTTCAAGATCCGGACGAGTGGTTCCTTGGCTTCCCTTGAAAGCAAAGTCACACAAGTTTTTTGCAGCTCCAAATCCCCCTGGAATAATGAGCGCATCAAAATCCGATACATTCAACTGGTCGAGCGGTTTTATCTCTCCTCGAGCGATTCGGGCCGCTTCGACGAGCATGTTTCTTTTTTCTGAAGTCACAGGTTCACCCGTCAAACAGTTGACCACGTCCGTCTGAAATGCATTGGGAGCAAAACATTGCACGTGAACCCTCTCCTGACTGAGCGCCCACAGAGTGGCCACAGACTCCCGAATTTCGCTCCCATCCCGGTACCCGCTACCACACAAAATAACCGCTACGTTTTTCATTTGAACCTCCTCAGAATCAGCTCCAGTCTAAGTCCTTGTTTGGGATGCTCTCAAGTACAATTAGATAACCCCTAAATAGTGAAGACGGATAGACAGAGGTGACAAATACTGTCGTTTTTTACAGAAAAACAGAGCTGAAAACCCTTATTAACCCTTGAAATGATTGAGTTTACTCTATTCCCTCACGGCATCCCGCTTGCAAACTGCTGGTATGCCGCCTGAGAGCGGTAGAGAAAAAAGAGGCAGCGGATGTTTAGCGTTAAAGCGCTTTGGGACAAGTTATTCCAAGGGGAAGGCACCGAAAGCCCAAAGACCGAGCGAGTGACACAAGAGATCAAGGGATCCATTTATTCCCTTGTGGCGCTTTTTGAATTTATTGCCCTCACTTCTTACCTTCCTTTGGATAGCTTTAACTTGTTTAGTGCGAGGTTCGACCACATCAATAATTTGGGCGGGTTGGTGGGAGCCCTTTTTTCCGAGTTGTTTCTGGGGACTTTGGGATTTGTCGGTTATTCAGTTGTCCTCATGACCATCGCAATTGCTGTTTGTGCTTTCAGAGGCATTTCCACTCGAACCATTTCGACCCAATTGGCAGGGGGGGTTTTTGCAACTTTTCTGGGAGCTATTGCCACCCACCTTTTTTTCGCATCCAGTTCTCCTGAAGCCAGCTTGCTTCAAGGGGGATGGATTGGAAAAACGATCGGAAGCTTTCTCGAAAGTTACCTAAACACCACGGGAACCTTGATTTTGGTGGGCGGTGGCTTTCTCGTCACACTCCTTTTAACAACAGGGCTTTCTCTTTTAACTTTCTGGAAGAAAGTTTTTCCAGAAGACGAAACCTCCAAAAAGATCGCTGAAAAAGAATTGGAAGCAACAGAAGAAGAGGATTTGGAATCCCCCAAAGCAGACGAGCCTAAAGCCTCTGTAAAATCGGTAGCGCTGTCACCCAAGCCAAAGAAAAGCCCTCGTAAGAGCAGAAAGAAACCGGCTGAATCAGAAGGTGATACCCCTGAGCTTTCGGAAAATCCAGACAGAGCGGCCGAAGCTGAAGCCCCGACCGAGTCCACTGACAACGAGGAAAAAGTTTTCACTTTCAAGGAACTCATTCCTTTTAAAGGATCCTACTCACTTCCTTCTCCCAGACTGCTTAAAGGAGACAGCGGAAGTGCAAAGAAAATGTCCAAAGGGGAACTTCGGGAAAACATCCAGAAACTCTGCGAACATTTGTTGTCTTTTCAAATTACAGGAGAAGTAGTTGCCGTCAGTCAAGGCCCTGTCTTAACGACCTACGAATTCAAACCCAGTGCTGGTGTCAAACTCAGCAAAATTGCCTCTCTTCAAGATGACTTGGGAATCGTATTGGGCACCAGAGAACTTCGAATTGTTGCTCCTATCCCAGGAAAAACCGTTGTAGGAATTGAAGTTCCCCGGCCTCAAGCAGAGACAATCACTTTGAAAGAGTTGGTCTCTGAAAAAGAATTTGAAGACAAAAAAATCCGAATCCCGGTTGTGTTGGGAAAAGCCACCGATGGAAATCCGGTTTATGCAGATTTAGCAAGCATGCCCCACCTTCTTGTGGCGGGCCAAACGGGTTCTGGTAAATCCGTTTTTATCAATTCGTTGCTCATGAGCTTCCTGTACCGAATGAGCCCACACCAATTACGATTAATTTTGGTGGACCCCAAAATGCTAGAATTAAATGTGTTTGATGGTTTGCCTCACCTGATTACCAACGTAATCACCGATAATGGAATTGCTTTTAATGCTTTAAGCTGGGCCGTCATGGAAATGGAAAGACGCTATGGCTTGATTGCCGCCACAGGTTCGAAGAATTTAGATTCCTACAACGAAAAACAAAAACGGGTTGAGGACAAACTCCCTTTCATCGTAATCGTGGTTGACGAACTTGCCGACGTGATGATGTCGGGAGGTGAGCAAGTGGAAATTGCCATCACTCGATTGGCTCAAAAAGCCCGGGCTGCAGGGATCCACTTGGTAATTGCAACACAAAGACCTTCCACGGATGTGATTACTGGTTTGATTAAAGCAAACATCCCCTCACGATTGGCGTTCAAAGTCCCATCTGGAATCGACTCAAGAACTGTTTTGGATACTTCTGGTGCAGAAGAACTCATAGGCCGTGGCGATTGCTTGATGACCCGCCCGGCGGTACCTCTTCAGAGAATGCACGGTACTTTTGTGACAGAAGAAGAACTGAAAAAAGTAGTCAAGTACTGCATCAATGGAAAAGACTACTCCACCAATTACATCGATTTTTCAGGAAAAAATCCCAACAAAAAAGATTAATCAATTCCAGCGGGGACCGTCGGCGTCGGGCTTGTTTCCGTTGCTCTCATTCACGATCAAAGTGAACTGTTTACGAAGGCGTTCCCGTTCGGCTTCCCTGTTTTTTCTGCCGCCTTTACCCCCTCGCGGACGAACGAATTTTAAATAAATATAGAGTGCTCCAATCGCCATCCCTCCCAAGTGGGCAAAATGTGCGACGTTATCTTGCGCTCTGGCTTCCACTCCCGTAATCAACTCGATAGCAGCCATCACCAAAATAAAATACCTAGCTTTCATTGGGAAAAGAAAGAAGACCAACATATACCGCTCTCCAAAAAAGATCCCATAAGCTGCCAAAATCCCAAAAATGGCTCCGCTTGCTCCAATGATAGGTGTGAAAGAACGTGCTTCAAAAAAGAACCAATTGACTGCAAAGTTAAAAAGGCCTGCTCCAATCCCGCAAACAAAAAAGTAAGTCAGAAATCCTTTTTTTCCCAATTTCAATTCGATCTCGGAACCAAAAAACCAGAGAATGAGCATGTTGAGCAGCAAATGCAGAGGGTGCCCATGCATAAAAATATAAGTCACAAATTGCCAAAGCCATAAGTCATTCATGATTCGGGCTGGAACCAATCCCAGAATATCCGTGAGATAGAGTCCCCCCGGCCGAAACCCCAAGTTGGTGAGGAAAAAATCTATGAAGTACATCACCACGCAAGCCGAAATGATTGCCTTTGTGATGGTGGTTAGGGGGGGTACCGGGCTTACTTGGTTGAATCGATTATTCATGAATGCTCTATTTCCTCCAGTTCCACCAAAATTCCGGCGAAACTTTTGGGGTGAATGAAAAGCGCCCGCCCCCGCGCTGCTTTCCGGATGCCCGGTGGAAGAATGGTTAATCCAGCTTTTTCGAGCCTCTTTGCCCAATCTTCGAGTTGTTCCACTTCAAAAGACAGGTGGTGAATTCCCCCTTGAGGCTTCTTTTCAAGATACTTACTGATGGGAGAATCATCAGATTGTGGTTCCAAAAGTTCCAAGCAAACTCCAGGGGAAACTTCCAACGGTAGCATGGCCACTTTTACTTTTTCTGTGGGCACGTCATGCTGGCTTTCGATTTCAAGAGCAATCGCTTTTAACTTTTCCGCCACTTCTTGAATTTTAGGGCAGGCAATCGCAATATGAGACAGTTTTATGGACATAGAAAAAGTAGAGTACCCAATGGGAGGGCGATTCTTCAACTTCTTTTCATCAATCAAAACCGCCACTGGAGGGGTTCGATTGAATCAGATCTTGCAAAGACTTTCCCTTGCCCCCTTGGCGCCTTTCCACTGCATCAAATTTTTCCCGAAGCTCTAGACGCATTTTGTCTTTCTCTCTCAGAAAGCATTCCCGAAACAGCTTGGAGTCTTGGTCTTTATAAGGAGCACACTTAAGAAGCCATTCTTCTCTCTGCTCGGAATTGTAGTCGGGGTCGGAATCAAACTCCCTGCCCTTCGGGGAAAGTATCGTAGGAGTATTTTGTTTGTCGATTGGGGAATCAAAGAAGTTGGGATCCAAAGCTTCGATATAGCCCTTGGATTTTAAAGGGCCTGGAAAAGCAGACCCAGTATCGCCAGTCACCGAGCCCCGATTCATTCCCGCTGAAGAAGAAGTTTTTCCAGAAGCCCCAGGTCCGTTTTCGGCCCAAGCCACCCCAGAAGCAGCTAACCAACAAAAACCCAGAAGTATCCACACACTCTTCATGGAATCCCCTTTTGTCTTAAGTTTACCTGAAGCGTCGAACCACTTCTAGTTTCGAGTTTTTTGGGCTCAAAGAAAGAGTGACTAAAG
>Ga0214917_10002296_pt1 | contig 23521 bp, 17 predicted proteins | sample LL_1208_BB_MetaG_FD_177983 | JGI IMG/M metagenome (GOLD analysis project Ga0214917, IMG submission 177983) | Freshwater microbial communities from Lake Lanier, Atlanta, Georgia, United States - LL_1208_BB | ecosystem: Environmental > Aquatic > Freshwater > Lake | place: USA: Georgia | collected...
CTTCCAGCAAAGAAGGCTGAGGGTCCGATACGAAAAACGCGACGACATCCATCAGGCCTTTCTCACTATCGGATGTATCATGATCTGCTGGAACCGCTTAGCTCCGTTTTGTTAGAGCCCCTAAATACTTTTTCTCAAAAATTATTTTTCATAATTTATTGCTACAGGTAAAAATATCAGAGTTGGCCTGACGAAAGCAGAGATGGCAAATGGCAGCAATCACGCAAATAGAAGAGTCATTTGTCGGTTTTATTCTCGCAACGCTACCCCCTAATGTGGACATCACACCCGCACAAGTCGAAGCCAAAGTTGATGAACTTCGTGTCGGGCCATGGAAAGATATGATACCGGATCGTGATTCAATAATTAACGAAATCCTACGGCGAATCAGCGTTCGTGTTGGTGCAGCAACAACGTTGGATGCCGACGATGAGGACCATCAAGAATGGCTTCCCGATTTAGACAGATCAAAGTGGAGGTTTTGGCCGCGATTTCAATGGCATCTCCAAAACAAGAATCATCTCCCACCCGCGATTCTGCAGGCGCTTGATCAATCCACAGATCAGGTGCTTCAGCGTCTTGAATCCCCAGATCGTGCTGGCGCTTGGGACCGGAGAGGTCTCGTCGTTGGTCATGTTCAGTCAGGTAAAACAACACATTACACAGCCCTCGCTGCAAAAGCACTCGATGCTGGCTACCAAATCGTAATTGTGTTGGCAGGTATCCACAATAGTTTGCGCAGCCAAACCCACGAGCGGATCGATAAGCACCTGATTGGTCGGGACAGTGCGGCACTTATTGAAGCCATTAAGCGTGGAAATCCGACTTCCGGCGCACCTCTGGGAGTCGGTGAAGATGATTATCAACAGGGTCGCGGCCAGCTTCCTGTCACTATCTTGACATGCACAACTTCACACGAATTGGGCGATTTTAAGAAAGAGATCGCAAACCAGATCGGGTTTCAGGTGAGTTCCGGCGCTCGACTTGTGATGGTTGTCAAGAAACAGGGACATATTCTGCGCAATCTGATCAGTTGGTTGGAATTGCAGAGACAGCCGGGACAACCACGAATCGACGCTCCTGCATTGATCATTGATGATGAAGCCGATCATGCATCCGTGAATACCTCACGCGATCCGGACGACGACCCGACTACCACGAATCGGCTGATTCGTACTATGTTGCAGAAATTCTACCGTGTTGGGTTCGTAGGATACACAGCGACGCCGTTTGCCAACATTTTCATCAGTTCAGATGCCGACCACCAGCAATACGGAGATGATCTGTTCCCCCGCTCGTTTATTGTCAATCTGCAGCCACCCTCAGACTATGTAGGCCCTAATACTGTATTTGGGCATGCAGGGGACGAATCTGCAGGCGTTCCCGAACAGCCGCCGCTTCCGATGCACAGAAATGTAGATGATTCAGCTACTTGGTTGCCGGACAAACACAAGAAAGACCATATTCCTAGCAAACTACCTGAAACATTACACGAAGCGGTACGGGCATTCGTTCTGGTCTGTGCCGTTCGTGCAGTACGGGGCGATATCGATGTGCATAATTCGATGCTCGTTCATGCTACTCGGTTTGTCAACGTGCAGGAGCGGGTTTACCAACAGTTAAATGACGAGATGGTGGGTATTCGCAACGCCATTTGTTCATCCAGCAAGAACAAGGTTGAGCAGACCCGCTTCGAACTGCTCCAATTATGGACAACCGTCTTTTCAAAAAGCCACGAGAAGTTCCGTGAGCGGCTTGGCGAGCGTTGTTCTGAATTGCCAAAATGGGAACAGATCTGGCAGCAGGTTCCTGACGCTGTGAAACGAATTGAACTGATGAAAATAAACGGCAAATCTGATGACACACTGGCCTATACACGAAAACCAAAAGGAATATATGTTATTGCCGTTGGAGGTGACAAGCTTAGCCGTGGCTTGACCTTGGAAGGTTTGTCCATCAGCTATTTTCTCCGCGCTTCGAAGATGTTCGACACCTTACTGCAGATGGGGCGTTGGTTCGGCTACCGACAAGGCTACATCGATCTGTGCCGGGTATACACCGCAAATGATCTCTACAAAGCATTCCGAGAAATCGCGCTCGCGTTTGACGAACTTCGCAGCGACCTCGATCAGATGGCGAGGGCCAATTACACCCCAATGCAATTCGGCATGCGGATGCGGACCCCAACCGATGGTTTGTTGATCACAGCAGCAAACAAAATCCGTAATGGAGAACGGGTAGCTGTGCGTTTCGCGGATTCGCTGGTGCAGGTTCTGGATGTACAGAGGACGGGAGAAAAAGCCGACACTATTCGTACGGCCACAAAAGAGTTCATAGCGTCTGTAAAAAAATGGGAAAGGCAGGTTCGAGGCAAAGACTCCGCTCACTTCATCTATCGTGGGACGGACAACGCATCACAGATTCTAGAGTTTCTGCAAAAGTACGATGCGTATGCCACACTGAGTTTCTCCAATCATTGTGATGCACTCCGACGTTTCATTCGTGAACAGGTTGCAAAAGGTGAATTGATCGATTGGACAGTTGCTGTAATTTCCAAAGGGTCTTCGATGGTATCTGCATTTATCAGTGACACTCTCTCAATTCCACTGGTCACTCGCAGTAAAGATGTTCCAGAATCATGGAATAAAGAGCGATTTACCACAAAAGCAGCTGTCGGTTCTTCAGACGAAGCAATTGACCTCACGGATGAGGAGTTTCTGAGAGCATGCAAAGAATCTGCAGAGTCTGCAGATAATATTCCAGCCATACCAAACCGTGACCAAGTAAGAAAAATCCGCCCCCCGAAACGAGGACTTCTCTTAATTTACTTGGTTGAGGATAAGTCGGATAAAGCCCCGAAGGTGGACTTCATTCCGCTGATTGCATTGAGTTTTCCAAAATCAGAAACGGCCAAGCCCCTTGATTACACAGTAAACGATGTTTGGCGAAAGCAATTTGATCTTGTGCAGGAGGAATTTGATGCCGAATCTACATGATTTGTGGCATATTCTCCGCCAGGAACCATTTAAAGCGACAAATGACGTTTCATTGCGCATGTATGGTGAAGCAGTTGGAGTTCGCTTGTATGCAGGTTTGGAGCGAAATTCAAATTCGCCGCTGCTTGTGCTAGAGATTCCGAAATCGGCAAAGCCGAAGGAATGGTCGCACGCCAGCACAAGTGCTTTTGATGCGCAGGCGGTCGCCCTCTCGGGGTTACCATCTGGCAGGATCGCACTCTCAATTAAACTAAAAGATAGTCGATTTGAAGATCTATTCGCTCTTCTTGGTGAAGACATTATCAAAGTAGTGGAAACCGCATCTGATGAGGTATCCGCAGTACGATCTGTTGTACGACAGATCGGCCGATGGCGTAAATTCCTTGAACGTGGCAAGAGGCATCTCACCGGAGAAGAAGTACGGGGTTTGCTGGGAGAACTAGCCGTTCTTGGGCAATGCATCGTTAAATACGGACCCGGAATTTCTCTCAGTGCTTGGCAGCATGATGGTGGTTTGCGTGATTTTGAATTTCCCTCTTTTGCAGTTGAAGTAAAAACTTATCAAGCGGCTTCGGGAGCCGAGGTACGTATCAACGATCCTGCACAACTTGAGCCTGCTACAGGCAGGCCTTTATATCTGGCAGCAATTCAATTGTCGCTAGCTGAGAATACAGGATGGTCCCTCTCATTAGCTGTTAATCAAGTAAATAATTTATTGGCGGAAAACGTTGAACTACATGAGAAATTTTTCGACTCTTTGGCCCTTCAAGGTTATTTGCCAGCACACGCTGAACAGTACCCTGAAAGATATCTAATTTCGCCAGCAGAATGCTATTTAGTGTCGGATGGGTTTCCTCGTATAACATCCGCATCTGTGCCACTTGGATTGAAAAATGTGGTGTTTTCCATACAGTTGGCTTCCTTAGGGGATTTCAAGGTTCAAACGGGCGAAATATTAGGAGTTTATTTGCCGCTGGAGTAAAAGGTAATGAAATTAGAAAAATTCCTAGAAGAAATCCAACAAGAAGCGTTTGACATTGCCAATGACCCAGATAAAGGTGGGATGCTCCGGCTTTCCGCTGTTGTTACGGCAATTCTCGACCGGCTAGCTGAAAATGGTCTCTTGCCAGATGGTCAACTGTCATATCACTCCACCGAATCCGGCAATACCGTCGCAGAAGTACACGCTTATGCTTACGATTCTGAGGAAGATGCCCTGCACCTACTATTCTGCATTGAAGCCAATGAGGATTTAGGTTTAGCGGAATCTACTGAAGTAAAAATAATTCAGAAGCAACAGGTTGAGCGTGCATTTGCTCGCTTGGAGCGATTCGTCAAACTTGCCCAAAGCGGCAAACTTAAAGACATTGAGGAATCGCAACCAGCATTCGAGCTTGTCGAATTAGTTCGGGAAGCACCCAGCGCCAAGCGTGACATCTCCCTCCATGTAATTACAACTGGAAAAGTTACGGAAAAGGCAGCCGTTTTTTTGGAGAAGAATGGGTATCCGCGAGATGTTTGGGATATTGTGCGGTTGTCTCGTGTCTGTAAAGGCAGTGCAGATGATCAGCTTGCCATCGATTTTGTAAGCGAGTTCGGAGAATCGCTGCCGTGCCTAGTAACTGAGGAATCAAAGGACGGCGTCCAAGTTTTGTTTACTTTTATCAAAGGGACCATTCTTGCCAAAATTTACAACACTTACCGGACTAGGCTTTTAGAGCGCAATGTTCGCTCTTTCTTGCAGTTTACTGGAAAAGTTAACAAGGGTATCCGGGATACAGTTCTCAACGAACCTGGCCGTTTTCTTCCATACAACAACGGCCTTTCTGCAACTGCGTCCTCAGCGAATCTTGGCAGCAAAACTGATGGATTGGCCCGTTTGCTCTCTGTCAAAGATTTCCAAATTGTTAACGGCGGACAAACAACAGCAACATTGGCAATGGTTGAGCGTCGTGACGGTGCCGATCTCGCCCAAGTGGTCGTGGCCATGAAGCTGACGCTTGTTCCCCCAGAAAAAGTGAACGAGCTTGTTCCCCGCATCTCACGATACGCTAATACGCAAAACCGAATTCAGGAAGCTGATTTCGATGCAAACCATCCATGGCACATTGCACTCGAACGCCTTTCGCGGGATTCATGGACTGCACCCACTGCAGAAGCTCCTCGGGGCACCCGTTGGTTTTATGAGCGTTCACGCGGTCAATATACCGATGGCTTAACCGCCCAAGGTACACAAACGGGTCGGAAGAAATTCAGGGCGGAAAACCCGTCGAAGCAGAAGTTTACAAAAACCGACTTGGCGAAGTACCGCCTAACTTGGGAACAACGCCCCCAAATTGTAAGCCGAGGCGCACAAAAGTGTTTCGCCCAGTTTATGCAAAACTTGACCCGTGAGAAACGCCGCGAACCGGATGAAATTGAATTCAAATGGATCATAGCTCTTGCCATTTTGTTCAAAAAAGCCGAGTCCTTGTACGGCGAGTTGGATTTCACTGGATACCGTGCAAATGTTGTAACTTTTGCTTTGGCCCGGCTCTCCCATGACCTGCAGTCGAAACTGCCCTATGAAGAGATTTGGTCGAAACAGAGTGTGCCAACGCAATTAGTTACAGCCCTTAAATTGCTCCTGACTGGGGTGCGAGAGGAAATTGTTGATAATCGTCCAAGTGGAGCAAATATTTCCGAATGGAGCAAGAAAGATCAGTGCTGGACTGCAGTGCTACAAAGAGAATTCAACTTGGGGTTAGAAGCCAACAAATCAGAATCTGGAAAATACCTGCCCGCGCAGCCGTTTCAAAATAGCGACGATCCGATGATTGCTGCGGTAAAAGAGATTCCTTCTGATGTGTGGTTCGCCGTGGCTAATTGGGGAAAGGATACGGAATTACTGTATCCCGTCCAGAGGAAGATTGCTTTTGACATCGGAAAATCCATTGGCAGTTCGCGATCACCAAGCCTAAAACAATCTCAATCTGGGAAAAAACTAATCTTGCGGGCAAGAGAGTTAGGATTTGTCCACACAAAGTTGTCTACTGAACTGTTGGCTTCTTTGAATGAAGTCGCCGAGGAATAAATTAATTATTCGGAGGAAAGATGCCTGAGGATTGCCTCACGGTAGCGAACAAATGGCTCTGCAGACAGAATTTTCTCTCGTGCTGTTTTCGGTGCTGTCCCCGTTTGAATCATGAATACCTCGGCATGTGCGATTAGATCCGCATAAGCTGAAATTGTTTCGGAAGATTCTGACTCCGCCATACCGTCTAAAGTCTTCGCTGGTTCTTGCAACATGGATGCGATAGGCACTGTTGACTCCACCAATTTTAAAACTGTTTCGAGCAGTTCCTCATGATCGCAACCGGTATGGAGCAGGGAGCGAATGACCGGGTGTGAGCGATCTACGCAGTATCGAACACCTCCACGAGCGTTCTGTCGCTTCCAAACAAAACGCTCCGCAGCCTGTATTTGAGGAAGTTCTCGTTCCCCTCTATGCCGATACACCTGAGCTGCTTGCCGTCGAACATCTCCTGAAATTCGTTTCAGGGCATCCCTTAAGAATGCTGGTGCTGCTACATGTGATTTCATCACATTCAGTTGCCAGTCACCATCTAAAGTGTTCGGCAAATCCAAAGCGATACGCGCAAGCTTAAAATGCTCTTCTTTCCTCAAAGACAAATTCAACCAAGTCCCCGGCACAATCAGCCTGTCGCAACGATAAACATAAAACCCCTGATGGGCGTTCCATCCCTGCGGTCCCGATGCCAGACGATGTTCATCGTCAGTCAGTTTGGAATGGTGCGGAAGGATAAAGGGAGTGACACTGATCTTAATTGCCCCACAGTGTAGTTTTTCTGGTGGAAGTTGTGTTGATTTACTTCTGAGAAATGGGTCCCAAGCCTGTAGGCGAGACTGACCCAGACGCAGTTCAATTCCAGCTTCGATGAAGCGGTGAAATACCATTGCCAAGTGTTCGCGAACAGCATCTAGGACATGACCAACATGCTCATCTAAATCGGTTGGCGCTACTTGTAAAAAAGACGTGCGATCTAATTGTTCTATTACAACCGCAGTACCCGAATCCTGCGTCTCGATGATTTTCTGAAACTGCTTTGACTCAGGAGAAAGATCCTGCAGGAGACTCCACCGACCCGTTTTACGTATGTGTGGCAAATCCCATTTTCTTACAATCGATTTTCCGCCTTTTACTCGTGTAATGACAGTGACGACTTGGCCTTGGGATAACGATGCCGTTTTCAATCCCAAACCGAAGCGACCCAAATCATTTAGTTTTCGTGCTTGGGTAGGTCCGAAACCGCCGAACTTCATCGCCTCCAATAAATGGTTCAGATCCATCCCGGAACCATTATCACAAACTGCAATGTATGGTTTATTGCCGGAATCCACTTCAATGGAAATCTTTTTTGCTCCAGCAGCAAGACTATTGTCTACCAAGTCTGCCAGTGCGGTCGGCAATGTGTAACCAAAACCTCGAAGAGATTCGATAAGGCTTCCTGGATCGGGGAGAATTTCTTCAAATTGCTTAGACATGCTCACTGCCAGTAATAAGTCACTTCTATTATAGTATATTAATAATGTTCGCTCAGGAATCAAATCAATTGTATTTGAATATCTCGCCGACGCCTCCCCCCAAGTTATCTGATATGTGTTAAGACTCCTTGTGATTTTTAATGTTCGACTGCTGCAAAGTGAAGGCTTTACATAAAAATAAATGGTTAATTTCTTGTAATTTAAATTCTTCAGGTCTGCAGATGGTAATACTCAATTGTCGATCTTTGGTAAATTTACCTACGATTCTCAAACCAATTTATTTGAAATTCAAATGCATAGGTTACTGTTTGTAATGATTAAATCCGGCGAATTAAATTTTCTATGAATTTGCGATATCAATCATTTCCCCATCAACCAAACTAGTTGGCCTAATCGAAAAACCCATTTCTTTCCATTGGACGGGCGCAATGAATCCTCGGTCGCCATTCCATTCTAGTACCTCATAAACCGTATCCTCATCAGGAATGTCTCGCCATTCCTTCACAATTACAACTTTGTCTCCTTTTTTAAACATAATTCTATCTCCATTTGAATTTTTAATTGAAAATATCGATTGAACTTTAAGAGTTTATATTTTGGCCACTTTATCAGCAATTGCGCAATTTGATTTAATGATCGAAGATATATTGTTGGCCAATATTTGAATCTGCCTGAGAATCAGTGCCTTCATGATGTGGCATTCCCAAACTACAATCACTTTCCAGCCAATTTGTTTTAGTTTGATTGAGTGGCATTTGTCACGTTTTCTGTTTGCCTCCAGCTTCTTTTTCCAAAAGGCGCTGTTAGTTTCTGGAATTTTAAAGGCTTTGCATGAATGCGAATGCCAAAAGCATCCATGAATAAACACTATAGTTCGGTATTTTGGAAAAACTAAATCTGGTTTTCCTGGTAAATTGGATGCGTGTAATCGATATCGAAGTCCTGTTGCGTGAAGAGCTCGTCTTAATATTATTTCGGGCTTGGTATTTTTGGACCGTATGGCTGACATCATTCTAGATCTGGTATTTCTATCAACAATATCGGCCATTTTTCGAAATCCGGTCTAAGGCCCTAATTACTTGCTGAAATTAAGCAATTGCCACATACATCCAGCCAATTGATAAGCCAAAAAAGGAGGGACAGCATTCCCGACCTGCACGAATTGGCTGGTCCGTGGTCCACAAAAAACATAATTGTCGGGAAAAGTTTGAATTCTTGCTGCTTCCCTCACTGTAAGGCTGCGGCATTGGGAAGGATCAGGATGAATAAAGTAATGACCGTCCTTGCTGATATGGCTAGTAATCGTTGTCGCTGGCGAATCCGCAATTTGAACCCTGAAACGATCATTGAAATGTCCCGTTCCCGCAGATTTGTGACGCGGTTGTAGTTCTGGAGGAAACTCGTCAAGCACAGGTGACCTTCCAATTGCTTTTGCAAAAACGGAAGCAAAAAGGTAACGCTCAAGGTCCTTATCCATATGAGAACGGCACTCATGATTACAGTATCCCTGAAGCCTTTCATCACGGTACCAAGACGCCAAGTGAATTGCAGAAACAGGTAGGGATTTTTCGCTAATTGGGATAAATGCGGAGCCGTTCCTGTTTCTACACTCAGCAAAATTTTCAGCAATATTCACCATATTTTCCACAATTATTTGTTTAACAGATCCATTGGCTGAGACTTGATTAGTCCAGTGGTTTTCAGACCCTGAAATCAATCCGGCAGATTCACGAATGAACTGGAGGAGTTCTTTCCAATTTCCCTTGGCCTTGTATCTCTTTCCTTCAACTGTTTCCCTGCTTGAGAGATAGCTAGTCAGTTGCGGAAGATCGCGAATCACATCCATGACGGAAGGCGTCGGACCTGAAAATTTGTTGAGTCGCCAATTTCCTTTTTGCCAAGCAACGCTTCGATTTAGAACATCGCTACGAATCCCAAGAACGATAAGGCGGTGCCTATGCTGGGGGATTCCATGCTCTTCACAGCGGACGATATAGTCTTTTTCACCAAATCCAGTTTCAAGTTCAAACGAATTGTGGTTATTAGTTTTCTCTTTGGCTGAGAGTTTAACTGGTACTATTTCATATTCTGTTTCCAGGGCATGAATTCCCTTGGCACCAAGTGCAAGGGTTGGTTTTCGGAGATCCTCAACAATCTGATTGAAAACTGGCCTGCCATGGAGCTTTGCAGAAATCATGCCCTTGACATTTTCCATCAGGAAAAGAGCAGGGCGTCCAATAGCAATGACCTTGAGATATTCCTTGTACAGGATGGATCTGTGGTCATCTTCAATTCGGTACCCCTTAACACCCTTGTTTCGGGATCGCCCTGCCAAAGAGTAGGCTTGGCAGGGTGGCCCACCGATCAGAACCCAATCTTCGTACCCTTGGATTGCTTTCGCTATGGCCTGGGATACTACTAGATCTGCTTGAGGATTACCCAGTTCTAGGCACAATGCTTCGCTTTGCGCGTTTGTAAAAGCAGCATGAATCTGGCGGTCCCTGCTTGTTTCCACAAGACCAGCAAGTGAATCTTGACGGCTGTTTCGAATCATCTCGTAGTAAAATTCCGGAACGAAGCCTTGCCTTAAAAGATTTCTATAAAATGATCGCAGTAGTAGGGTTCGGTGGGCAAGTTGATCCTTCTCAACAGAAACGCCGATTCTGAAAACCTCTTTGCCTTGGGGGGTTCGTAATGCCGAGAACCCTTCTCCAAGGCCACCCGGACCGGCAAACAGATCGATAACTGGAATGGGTAACTTCAACATTCAAATCCCATCTTTGCGAGAAACAGAACCAACGCATTTATCACAATTAGTTTTGATCTACCCAGCCAACTGTTTCGAACACAACATGATACACACGAAAATATTGGTTGAGCCACCAAGACATTAACGAGAACAACAATAATTGCCCGATAATCGTTTTTGTAAAAAATTAGGCCACTCTTTTGCAGGAATGGCCTGATTAGTTTTCCATGTGTGAATAGACCTTAACCCCTAGGCTTGATGTCCTGCCCCTTCACATCCCAGCCTTGCTCCTCGGCCATGGCGAAAGCCCTCAACAGGGCATCGCGCCTGGTCCGCAGTTCGCCGCAAATCTCTTGGATGGATAGCCCCCTGGCCCTGAGCTTGAGCCCCTCGACCGCCAACCGTTCGTAGGCCAGCAAGATGCGCCTAAGCTCCAGCAACGCACTTTGCTTCTTGTATTTTTCCGGATCCGGATGCATCAGCCTATTCACATGCAGAAGTGTCGTGCTCATCGCCTCGGCAATTTGCATGAAGTTCAATCCCTTGGCCCGCAGTTCCTTGGCCGTTTTCCTTTGGCGGTCATTCAGATAGGCCTCCGACACCTCCACCATGACCAGAATGGGGCAAGCACTGTTTCACCTAATAGTCGAAGCGTAAGATGGAATTGTTGATGGGAGGACCAGTCCATCCAGATACCGCTCGACCGCATGACCGTTGCTAAGAAATGTGAAGCGCTGAATATCATTTGGGCGGACCTGACCAGTAGCACTGCCTCTATTCCAATTCCAGAATGGCATTTCGCTGTTTTGAAGGAACGACATCAGCAATTGGATGCGGGAATCGAACCACTTATGGATCTTGAAGAAGCGTTCGACAAATTCGGGCGCCAGGATTCCTGAAAATAGTCGTCAGTGCCTCGGCATGGGCGGATCTCGAACCAGTGTGGCCACCGAAAGCCCATTTTGGCAAGTCGCCAAGTCGTTTGTCGATTTTCTGGAGGGGTTCGATCTGGCAGGCTACAACCTCATGAAGTACGACCTGCCGGTTCTGGAAAAGGAGTTCGAGGGGCGAAGGTTCCCTTTTCCTTTTAGAGGCGCAAGGTGGTGGATCTAATGAAGATCTTCCACCAAATCGAACCGCGCAACCTGACAGGTGCCTGCCGGTTTTCCTGTCCCGAGAATACGACTAGTCACACTCCGCTCAAGCCGATGTCGCAGACTCGGCCGAGGTTTTGGGAGCCATGGTGGAGCGTTATTCGACCCTCCGCAAGTCGATTGACAGCTTTTACGGAACCCTTGTCGAGCGGGATGCATGGACATCTCCAGTAACATCATCCTCAAGGATGGCCAGCCGCACCTCAATTTCGGCAAGGACTTGGGAAAGCCCATGGAATGGGTAGTATTAAATAATACTGACTATCTTATTTAAATCTTTTAAGGCACTTTCCTCAGCGACACCAATGCAACCGTGAAACGGTTGATGGGCGATTGAAACAAAACAAGATTGGTGCCCAGCGCGAACAGATGGCAGACCTACAACACATCCTCCTGGATGGGGCTTCCTATTCGGGAACACTCATCCCATTGGTTGGCCACCCTCGACCGAGATGGTGACTTTTTTCCGTTCCTGAATGGGCAGTTTCTGCGGTCCATAAAGAAAATTACAAGGATTTGTAAACTTGGTTTTCAGCTTCGCTCGGTCGCACATCCAGCCCAATCTTTTCGCTATTCCGTGTCCGGAGAGTTGATTGCTACTTATGGGTGGAACGCTTGGGGCGTTTCCATACCGTGAAACAATTTTTATTGACAAGCTGTCAACTCAAAATTTATAACTTTAATAAGTGGAAATCGACTTTTGAAAGCATTCTTTTGCCGGAACCATTCAGGGGGGCTGTCGTGCCAAATCCACTTCCCAACGATCGCAAATTGACTCTCGAGGAGCTCATGAGTGCTGAGTCATCTGTTCTTGAACGAATCGCCAAGGAGGTAGATGCCTCGATTAGTCAGGCAGAAGGATCTCTGACTTGGCCAGGCGCCCACAGTTCCCACACGAGCGGACATTATTCGACAGGGGGGCACAACTCCTCAGTTGCCAGGGTTGAGGGTCTTGGTAACACTGAGCTACCGGAAACTGAAAAAAAGGAATCCTAAATTTGGGGTCTGGCAACAATAGTTGCTATGCTGCAGCCATTTCTCCGGCTCCTTGCCGAAAATTGGGAAATCCCGGTAGCAACCCTAGCCGATGCAGTGCTCTTTGTGGCCGGTGATAAGCGCGCACTTCGATTCGCACTTTCCCAATCGGGCGAACAGGCGATACGCAAATGGGCTGAATCCCAAAATTTTTTTGTCGTGTCTCGTTTGGCTGCCACTAGGAAGGTCGTTGAAGGTTGGAATTTGCTTGAGCCCTTGGGGTTGGAAGTTCAAATGTGTGGCAAAATATCATATTCTTATGTCGTCGTTGTCGCTCGGGAAGCTGAATTGGCCAAAGAGCTTTGCGAATGTGAGATTAATGGTTGTCCTAAACGTGCGGGAGAGCTTTTGGATTATCCAAAATGCTGCGTAGAGAACTACTCAGGTCCGAATTACCGGCCGGAAAACTGGATTTCATTGGCACTGGATGCTTGCAACAATAAGCTTCCCCTATGCTGGTGCAATCGTTTGCCACTAATGTGGCAGGCACCCACGTTTGTCGGTGAGATTTTCCCTTGTTCCTTTCGTTGCGAACATTTAGCGGCCCGGGGGCGTCGCACCTACGAGCTTCTTTTGTCGATGGGACTAGATGATTTGGCAAAGCGAACCCTTTCTGAGGCATTGCGTCCAGTTACTTTTCGGCCAGATCGGGCTCATCCCCAAAACAGTGCAAAATACCCCACTGACAATGCTCAAAACCTTCCAGATTTTATCGAGTTTTCGGCATGAAGGCGCTTCCGGCCAATGAATTCATAATAAAGCTGGCAAGCCGATGCAATCTGAATTGCGATTATTGCTATGAATATAATCTAGGAGATGCGTCTTGGCGCACCCAGCCAGCCTTCATGTCCCTAGAGACAGCATCCAAGGTGGCAGACCGGATCGCACATCACGCGCTCACTCATTCGCTGCCACACATAACGATCGCGTTCCACGGGGGGGAACCGATGCTGGCTGGGCCGGAACGGATTGCATCCGTTGCCAAGATTTTTCGCCAGCGCCTGGGTCCGATAACTTCCTTACACATCAGCATGCAGTCGAACGCAACCCTAGTTAATGACGATATCCTAGGCGTGCTGGAAAAATACGAGATTGCGGTCGGAGTAAGCATTGATGGTCCGCGGGAGGCCAACGACCTTCACCGCAAGGATCATTATGGAAATTCTAGTTTCGAGGCGACAGTTTCCGGCATAGGGGCCCTGAAACGGCGAGGGCTCCTCCATGGCTTGTTGTCAGTCATCGATGTCCGCAACGACCCCCTTCTATGCTTTGATTTTATTGCTTCTTTTGGCGTAGAGCAGATTGACTTCATCCTGCCACACCACAACTGGGTTCGGCCACCTTTCCGCCCGGAAAGTTATTCATCTCCGGCATATGGCGAATGGCTTGCAACCATTTGGCGAGCCTGGATTGGTGGGCGTCATCCCCATGCAAAGATTCGCTATCTTGAGCACATCATACGCCTCCTTGTCGGTGCGCCAGGCCTGTTTGAGGGGCTCGGGCTCGAGCCCGTGCAGCTCCTTGTCCTCGCTGCCGACGGGTCAATTGAGGGCGTTGACACCCTAAAAAGCTGCGGCGATGGGCAGCAGCGAATGGAACTTTCGATCATTGATTCTCCAATCGACTCCGTCCTGAGCCACGATCAGTATTTACACCGCCAATTAGGCCACCTTTCACTTTCACCGAAGTGCCAGGAATGTCCCGAGCTTGAAGTCTGTGGCGGTGGCTACTTGCCCCATCGCTACAAGGGTTGCTCCTCCTTCGTCGCGCCTTCAGTCTACTGCGACGACATACTTTACCTAATAAGGACGATTCGAAACGACATACTTGTGCGTGCAAATAAAAACAAAGTCCTCGGATGACTCATAGCTATGAATCGCAGCATGACCTTGCCCAGTTTCATTGATGATAATGACCTCCAGAATGCTTCCGCCCATCTACTTTCTGTCGAGTGTCGCGAACTATGGAAGCTGCAGAGACCCATCGTGGAGCGTTACGGTGGGGGCCTACATTCTGCTGTCGACTCCCTACTCGGACTAAGTATTCCGGATAGCCCAAAAATCCGGCATTGGTGCTTCGTTTCGAGGGAGGTGATCCGGGCTAATTCCAAAGGAACGGATCCTGAACCTTCATCGCTTTCCCATCTTATCGTAGACTCGCTGGAGCCTGAGCGTTTGTTTTTACTTCACACGATGCGGCTTATTGAGGCCCTACTTGCATCAGCAATCACCAAGACGGGAGCGGATTCCGAACCCATTTTGATCGGATTAGGCAGGATGTCCGCTCCAAAAGAATGGGATTTGGGGACCACTGGCACCCTGAGGGCAAAAGGCATTGGTCGCCCGGTTGTTGTCCGCATTGATGCCACAGGCTTGACTCTCGATGAAGATGGTCCTCTGATTGCCCATGAAACACCTAGTGGCAAGGTTTTGCGGGTCGATGCTCGCTACCAATATTACCAACCAGTAATAGTTCCGCTTTCGGTGGTGGATAGGCCTAAAAACAAAGCGATCGCTTCCCTTCACCTGCCGGTCCACGAGCGCGGGCTTCGGGAACCCTACGCAGCCTCCGCGCCTGTGGTGAGCGACCCCGTCTTGGCTGCAGGTTGGGCAAAAACCCTGAGACGAGCCTGTGAGCTTGTCCGCCAAGCTGACGATTGCCTTCTGGAACAGACCATTATTTATTCGCCGGAGATACTGCCCCTTTACCAAGGATTAGGCCAAAACTTCGCAAGCGCAAGCAACCCCAATGTCCTGGGGTATATCTACCTTCCGGCGATTTCCACTCCACTTGACGTGGCGGAGTGCCTTGTCCATGAGGCGATGCACCAGAAGCTCTTCCGGATCGAGCTGGCAACTCAGCTGTTTGCCAAGGACTCTCCTTCGGGGGAATGCTACTACTCTCCATGGCGTCAAGACCCACGGCCGCTCAACATGGTGCTGCACGGCAGCTATGTTTTCACCTTTGTCGTTCACCTATGGTTACGATGGGCTGAACTTCAACCGAGTGAGTTGGCAAAAAAAGAGGAGGCCTACCGGATTGCCATGAAGCGGGTAGCAGAGGTGTTAGCTGGCATCAATCTGCTTCGTCAATTTGCGAAAATGACCAGCCTCGGAGCTCGTCTCGTTGATGAGATTGAATCCACCTGCAGGGGATTCCTTGAAAAAATCTGTGTACCTGACGCAGTGCGGGCAGAAATTAACAACAAGGTAGAGGCTCATCGCCAGCACCACCTGAGGATAAGCATTTGTTCGGATCCAATTACATCCTAAGCCCCGCTGGGCGACTTCTTTGGGGCTTGCAGGAGTCCTTCAAAATTGCAGATGCGAGGAATGGTACGCTCGAAGGCTTGGCATGGACCCTGAAAAAGGCAAGTCATTCTGACATTCTCGCTCTGGCGGACTCACCGCTGGTCAATTTTTTTTGTGCAGCGCTTGCCAACTTGTCACGCCACCAAGCCATGGTTCCAGAGTGGATTCCTGAGACTCTCCTTAGGGGTATAGCCGAAAGAATCGGGGTTGGGATCGATGTTGGCGCGAATTGTACAACTTCCCCCTCGGGATTCGTCTATAGGTTCAATTCAAAATTCGGCATGGTAGCTGAGAATTCCGTCACCGGGGATATGGGACATATCATCATCGAAGGGCCAGTAGGCCTCCGATTAGTGGGCGATTTTGAACTCATGAGGATCTTGGTTGGTGATGAACTTACATCCCCAATCGCAAAGGATCCGATTGTTTGGAAACCGCAACTTGAGGCGGGACTCGCATTTCTCCGACGAGTTTCCCCCGAGCAGGAGGACCGCTTTCTTAGGCATGTTTCCCTGATCGCCAGCTTCGATGCACCGCCCGGGTTGCTGCAGTCGCTCTCAGTTGGCGAGCTGCCAGGCTTTATCTTGGTTAGAGCAAATAATGGCCCTGCAGAAGTTTGTGACCAACTTGTTCACGAGACATCGCATCAGATGCTAGATCGGTACCTTGCGGAAAGGCCCGGCCTTGTTGAGGAACTTCGCCAAGCCCCCTCAGCATACTCCCCATTTTTTCAACAACCCCGCCCGGCAATCAAGCTGCTCCATGGCTTGGTCTCCTATCTAGAGGTCCTTCGATTCTGGCAAAAGGTTATCTCACAAGAAGCCTTTGGACCCGAAGTTGGTCCGGATGTTGCCCGGAATCGCCGTGACCACGTCGAAGCTTTGTGCGAAACAGGGTGCAGGTCGCTCCACTCGTGTGTTGACAAGACAACTTGGGAAAGGTGGTCTGTTCACCTTAATTCTCTGTGTCCGGCTTTCGCGCCAATTTGGGAAAGGGTTGGCGTGCAAAAGCGTGAAGCGACCACAAGCGAGCTAGTTTCATGCATAAAGGAATTGACATGGCTTGCCCCGATTGAAAGGGCAGAGGTTCTGCTGGCACTCGATGGCCTGAAAATATCCAGGGTTTCAGTATCCTTGCAGCATGGGGCCGACTTAGCTCGAGCCCTCGACCCACATCTCTCTCCCCTATATTCGAGGAGGGTTTTCATCACGCGTGCCGAGCAGCTCAAGGGGAATTTTTCGAACCTGCCAGACGGGACATTCGAATACTATCGTCCACCTCCCGGTTCCGTAGTCTTCGCCTACCTGGGAAGGGACCGGGAATCTCTGGTGGCTGCGGTCGATCAAGATGAGATAAACAACGCCGGGGACAAACTTGATATACCACCATGCTGCCAACTGCACTTTGCGTCACATTGGGCTGAAACGGTTGAGGGCTTCGAAGGGGACCTCCTTTCCTGGTCCTTTGACAGTCGAGCTGGGGGTAAAGGACTACCATTTGACCTTGGCATCCACCCTCCCGAAAACAATGCCTTTGCGTTGGTCCTTGGAAAAGGCTTTACATGGCATTTTCCATGCTCACTCGATTGCAGATCGACTGTTGACTCCATTCGCCGACGCAAGTGGGCATTGGAAAAATTGGACACTGAATTGGCTTCAAGCTTGTGGAATCGCCACCGAGGTGCAGTTATCTGGACACCTGACCGCGCTTTCCTTTGGGCCCCAATTCTGTGGGTTGGCCGGGTTCCAACTGTTGTCCTGGCTGAAGCCGAAAGCCCTGAATGGACAAATACATTACGAGCCTTGGCTGGCCAGGGCGAAATAAGTCGTTCTGGTGGGATTTGGCGAACCTCGACCGGTGAATTGATTGAAGAGATGCTTCCGAACGGATCAAGGATCGTACTTTTTGACGACCCGGTGATTGGGCCACATGTTTCTGGTATTGGCCCTGAGCCAAATCACGAGGTGGCAAATGAAACTAATTTGGGATAATGATCTTTCTCAAATCGAGGGAACTCCCAAGTATCAGCCGTTTGATAATTCGCTCTCCGGGAAGTTTCGGCCATCAACGCGGCACCGTTGATCGTGAACCTCAATACCCAAGCGTTACCACGCTTCGACTTGGTTTCCGAAGGTTCCGCCACCACATCCCCCAGCACACGCCGCAGGACGGTCGCTGATTCCGCAACGCTCATGCGCAGAAGGCCCTCCAGATCCTTCAGCAGCTTCACCATGTCAAGCGGCCCCATCGGTTCCGGGATGAATCGGTTACTTGACTCCAATGCGGCCAATTCCTCCTGCAACCGTTTCTTGCTCACCGCCAACTCCTTCAGCCGGTCGAACAGGACATCCAAGCCATCGCTGGAACGACCGGCCAGCCGTTCGGACAACCTCCTTTCCTCGGCGCCAATTTCAGAGATCCGTTCCTTCAAAGGTCCGGTGTCCTCCTTGGGGAGACTGGCCAAATCCATCAGCTGCGTGTTCGCTGCCTCAAGGAGCCGGTTCAGAAAATCGGGAGTGAAGACCCGGTCCCTAAGCACCGCCAACACGCACTCGTTGATCAGGTTGACCGACTTGCAGCCCAGCTTTCCGCATGGGGAGTTCTTGTCAAAGCTTCTGGTGCACTTAAGCGAGGCGTAGCCAGAGCCCAATGACTGCACCAAATTGACCGGCCAACGGCAACTGTGGCAGATCGGCCTGATCAGGATCGTGGGATGAAGGTCGGTCCTGCTTTGCTTGGGCTGATCGCTTTTCCTTTCCTGGTATCGTTCCTTGAGCAGGGCCAGTCGTTCCTGGGCCTGTTTGAACAACTCCTCTGGGATGATTGCCAATTCAGGAAGTTCCCGGCGGGGCAACCAATCCTTTTGATCCTTGCGGATCGTGATCACCTTGCCCGTCTCGGGGTCTCTTTTGGCAGATGTTTTCCCCCAATACTCAAACCCGGCATAAAGGTGCCGGGTCAGGATCTGAACGATGTTGGTCGCCGTCCACAAGCGGGGATGCAGCACCCGGCGGTCATTGAGGTCCTTGGCAATCGCATAGGCGCTCATCTTCCTGTTGACAAACATGTCGAAGATGTTGCGCACCTCGGAAACCTGGGCCGGATCCTTTTCCATCTTTCGGACGATCTTACCCTTGGCCGACCTCCTGACTGATCCGTCGGGATTGTGGTCATCGACCATCCGGTATCCGAATGCCTTGCCGGTGACGACGCCGCCGGTGCGGAAGGAGTCCTTCATGCCCCGGGAAACCTTGTGGCGCAGTTGATCGATGAACTGCTCCACGAAAAGCCCCTTGAAGGTCAGGAGCATGCGGGCGTTTTCGCTGTTCGTGTCCAAGGCGTCCGAAACCGCGATCGCCCTTTTGTTGGCGTGGCTGAGGCTGCGGAACAGGCTCAATAACTCGACCAGGTCGCGGCTGGCCCGGCCGACATCATCCACATACAGGCAGGCGATGTCGTTGCCGGGAGCCAGCACCATTTGCTTGGCCTGTTGGTAGGCCACCCGGGCGGCGATGGTACCGGTAATGGCCGCATCCCCAAAAACGCAATGCCAAGGGATGAAATGCCTTTCCTGATTGGCGCGCAGTAGCACATTGACGAGTTGCTGGGCCAGGCTGCGGGGATTGGAATGGTCAGACGAAAACCTCAGGTAGGCAACTGCCAAGACCTTGGGAAGCCACGGGTGAAGCCTGGCCTTCACCGGCTGGCCGTATCGGGCCTGAAACTCCAAAGTCATCGACTGGATGAGATCGCCATCGGACTTGCCATCCCTGAACTTGGCGACAAGATCGGGCCAAGCCTGGTTCTGATGCTCGAGCCAAAGCTGGGCCATCGCCTCGACATGCTTGTCCTCAGGACGACCACGGTCTTTACCATGACGGGAAGAACGGCGAGAATGAGCCATAGGAAAGCCTCCAGTTTCAAAAGAAACTGGAGTGCGGGGGTGCCTGTTCTGATTGACACAATTGTGTCAATCAAATTGAAAAACGACTCAATCGGCTCACAAAGACTACAAGGCTTGGTTTTGAATAAACCCTTGAATTATAGGGGTTTTTGCGAGAAAATGCGACAGTAATCTAAGAGTTTCCAGGGATTTGAAAACGAATCCCGCCCTCTCCGCTTTGTTTTTCCGCCCGACACAAACCCTTTCTCTGCAACAACTTACGATCATAAGGCACGCCTAATATTGCTGGTGTGCCAAAACTGTGCCAAACCCGTCTCCTTCCTGCCACTCGGGATCTCCATTAACTCAGGCTTTCGGGTCGGCGTGGATACCAAGGCCGGGCCATTGGGGTTTTCCCAGTCATCGAGGGGAGAAATAAACCAGATCGGGCCGATTCCCAGGTTGGTGATAATCGCCGAGCGGTAGCAGGGGGAATAGTCTGCGTCTTGGAGGCCAGGCAGTTGCACCCGTGGGCCGAGCAGCACCTTCCCATGGAAAAGGCCCAACGACCCGGCGCGCTTGATGGCGATATTGGCCCGGTTCACCAGCAGGCCTTTTTGCTCAATGGCATGAAGTAAACGGAAATACTGGCTCCACTCATCGCTGCAGGGGGTGGACATGGTTTTGGCCCCGTGGAAAGGAATGGTCATAAGTGGAGGCATGACTGGACCCGGTGGCTTTTGCCACTCGGCTCCATAATCGTCGAAAAGGACGGATATCTTGGGGTGGGCGACAGGTTCGATCTTGCTTGGTTGCGGCATGCAAAACCCCGTGTGAAATGAATAAAAGGACAAGGCCCGGACTTTTGGTCCGGGCCTTGTCTTTTTTTTGAAACGGATGCCGCGTTAGCCGATGTGCACGCCGCCCAGGTCGGAGGCGTCGGTGGCGTAGTAGCTGGCCACATCCCTGAACTTGCCGCGGACCAAGGCCCAGACACGCACATGGGGGAAACCTGTGACACCGGCGCCGGTGATCAGGTCGCCGCGTCCATCCCGGTTGTAATCCTCGATGGCCACGCGCACGCCGCCGGGGAACGGCGTCAGTCCGTCGTTCTGGCCATAGGCGAAGAAGTTATCAACCATCTGGAAGGTGCGCGCATTCCAGACCGTGACCCTGGATTCGGTGCTCATGGTGGCGGCCACAATCTCGTTCATGCCGTCGCCACCGATGTCACCCGCCGCGACATTCACGCCGGCGCGTGAATTGCGGCCGAACGGGGTGAACTCGCGCACGAGCGACAGGGTCACCGAGTCGAAAATCCGGACCAGCGCGCGGTCGCCCACGCCGGATCCCACGATGATCTCGTTGACGCCGTTGCGGTCGGTGTCGGTGACAGCGACGGTGACGCCCGCCTTGAAGGAACGGTCGAAGGGGTTGAAGTCGAGGATCTTGGCGCCGGAGACTCCATCGAGCGCCACCACCCTTGGCTGGGTGCCGCCGCCCGTGCTGGCGATGATGTCGCGCACGCCGTCGTTGTTGACATCTCCCGTGGTGAGGAACACCCCGCCGCGGTATCCGGCGCTGAAGGGCATGAAGGTTCGCACGGTGGCGCCCGACTGCACATCCAGCATCTTGATCACCGGCGCGGACCCGGGTCCGGGCACGGCCAGGATGTCCACCCGACCGTCGTGGTTGACATCATCGAGGGCCACGCGCACCTCGCCCCTGAAGCCGATGAACGGCACATACTGAGCCCGCGCCCTCGATTCCGTCCCGTCGTACATGGCGACGGCGGTGCCGTTGGCGTAGGTGGTGCGGTTGATCAGGGCCCTTGGCAATATGCCCCTGTTGGTGGTCGCGCCATTGCCGGCGGACACCAGGTAGGGCTGGAAGGCGGCGACATCGCGGATGTTCACCAGGATGTCGGCGGTGTGGCCGTTGGCGTCGGTCGCGCGGACGGTCACGGCCACATTGTCCACCAGGATCGGGATGCCGCTGATGGCGCCTGTGCGCGGGTCAATGCGCAGGCCGGCGGGCAGGGTGCCGCTGGCCACGGCCCACGACAGGGCGCCGACACCGTTCACCGTGGGCAGCAAGCCGCTGCCTTGGTTGCCCACCCGGAAGGTCAGGCTCTGGGTTGCCGGGGCGCCGGCGAATACCGGAACCATCGTCACGGCCCTGGAACCCGATGCCGCGCTGGTATTGCCCTGGGCGTCGGCCGCCTTGGCCGTCAAAACATGGCCGCCCAGCGAAAGGATCCCCGTGGCCGGCAATGTCCATCGGCCGTTGGCGTTGGCCACCACCGTGCCCACCAGCACGCCGTCGGCGTAAACCGTGACGGTGCTGCCGGGTTCGGCGGTGCCGGCTACGGTGAGATCCCGGTCCTTGGTGATGCCGTCACCGCGGTTGCCTGTGTCGTCGCCGTAGCTGGTGATCACGGGCGCTGCCGGGGGAGCGGTGTCGATGGTGATGCTTGCCGGCGGCGTCGCGGCGCTCTGGTTGCCCGAGGCGTCGGTGGCGGTGGCGGTGAAGCTGTGCAGTCCGTCGGCCAATGGCGCGGTGGTGATGGTCCAGGCACCGGTTTGGGCGTCGGCGACCACGGTTCCGAGGAACCGGCCGTTCTCGTACACGCTCACGGTGCTGCCCGGATCGGCGGTGCCAACCACGGTAATCACCTTGGCGCTGGTCACTCCATCCTGGGCGCCGGTGTCGGGGCCCACCGAGGTGATGGCGGGAACCGAAGGCGCGGAGGTGTCCACCGTCATGCCCGCGGAGTTCGACGGTTGGCTGGTGTTGCCGGCGTCGTCGGTCGCCGTGGCGGTGTAGGTGTGCAGTCCGTCGGCCAATGGCGTGGTGGTGAGGCTCCAGGCGCCGGTTTGGGCGTTGGCCAGCACAACACCAACCAAGGTGGATCCCTCATAGACGCTCACCAGGCTGCCAGGTTCGGCGGTGCCGGTGATGGTGAGGGTGGTATCAGCGGTGAGGTTGTCACCCTGAACACCGGTGTCGGTGCCGATGGTCGTGATCACGGGCGCCGCGGGGGCGGTGGTGTCCACGGTCCAGGTCACCGAGGGGGTGAACGGCGAGGTGTTGAGCGCCGCGTCTGTGGAGTTCACCTTGAGATCATGCGGGCCTTCGGCCAACACGGATGTGGTGATGGCGAAACTGCCGTCGGGGCCGGCCACGGTGGTCCCCACGGGCTGACCGTCGGCATACAGGGTCACCAGGCTGCCGGGTTCGGCGATGCCGGTCACGGTGAGGGTGTTGTCGGCGGTAAGCCTGTCACCCTGCTTGCCGGTGTCGGTGCCCACGGAAGTGATCATCGGCATGGCCGGTCCGGCGGTGTCGATGGTGACATTCACCGGGGCGGTCGGCACGCTCGGCACACCGGCAACCTTCTGCAGCGCCACGATGGCGTGCGGTCCGTCGGCCAGGGCGGCCGTGGTGAACGACCAGTTGCCCGCGGCGTCCACCGTGGTGCTGCCCACCTTGGCGCCATCCACATAGATGTCGATGGTCGCGCCGGCGACACCGGTGCCGACCACGGTCTGGGTGTTGTCGGAGGTGATGCCGTCGGCGGCGCCGGTGTCGGTGCCCACCGATGTGATGGCCGGGGCCGGAATCGCGCCCTGGGTGGTGGTGACCTCAACGGGCAGGTTGTTGCTCGGGCCGCTGGTGTTGCCTGCCACATCGGAAGCCGTGGCGGTCAGGTTGTGAACGCCGGGGGTCAGCGGGCCGACGGGGATGGTGAAGTGGCCGCTGGAGTCGGCGACGCCTGTTCCCACCAAGGTGGATCCGTCATAAATCCTGACGGTGCTGCCTGGCTCGGCGGTGCCGACGATGCTCGG